>Ga0209109_10001726_pt1 | contig 11974 bp, 9 predicted proteins | sample Rifsed10ft2_FD_184004 | JGI IMG/M metagenome (GOLD analysis project Ga0209109, IMG submission 184004) | Soil microbial communities from Rifle, Colorado, USA - sediment 10ft 2 (version 2) | ecosystem: Environmental > Terrestrial > Deep subsurface > Rock core/Sediment | place: Rifle, Colorado... | reverse complement strand
TGCTGTTCGCCCCCGGAGAGATAGCCGCTGGTGCGCTGGCGCAAATCTTTGAGGCGGGGGAAGTAGTGGTAGACCCGCTCCAGGTCGCGGCGGGTGGCCGCGCCGCGCTGGGCCGCGCCGGGCGCCAATGCGCCGACGAGCAGATTCTCCTCGACGGTGAGGTGCCGGAACAGCCGCCGCCCCTCCAGCACCTGGACGATGCCCAACTGGACAATGTCCTCCGGCGCCAGCCGGTCGAGGCGGCGGCCCCCAAACTCGATGCTGCCCCGCGTCACCTCGCCCTCCTGCGCGCGCAAGAGGCCGGAGATGGCCCGGAGGGTGGTGGTCTTTCCGGCGCCGTTCGCGCCGAGCAGCGCCACGATCTTCACCGGCGGCACATCCACGGACACGCCGCGCAGAACCAGAATCACGTCGCTGTACACGACTTCGATGTTGTTGAGCTTGAGCATAGCGCAGTCTGGTGGTCTGGTGGTCGAGTAGTCCAACCACGCGACTACTCGACCACTCGACTACTTGACTACTCGACCAATTGACTACTTCGTCGGGCGCAGGTCGGGGGTGTCCGTCCAGTCCTGGATGACGACGAACTTGTCCGGCCCGCCCTGGATCATGCGGAGCTGGGACATGTGCGGCGAGCGGCTGTCGTTTGAGTAGTCCACGCGCAGGACGCCGTCCAACCCCTCGTGCGGCCCCAGCGCGATCAGGGCGTCGTGCACGGCTTCGCCGTTGAGATTCTCGTAGCCCACGGTGTCAATCGCCAGCGTAATGGCGTCCACCGCCAGATCAACGCCCGCCACCAACAGCAGGTAGCCGACGTTGTGCTCGGCGGCCGGGCGGGCATTGGCTTCGAACACCTGCTGGGCATATTGAACACCGGCGTTGTCCGTGTCGGTCCACCACAGGTAGGGGAAGGGCGTGATCAGCCCCACGCCGTAGGCCGGGTCGGCCACGAAGGCGTAGGTGGCCAGGTCCATCGCCCAGTTGTCGGCGGCGACCACGAACTGATCGCGCAGGCCCAGGCTGTTCAGGTCATTCAGGATGGCCGCCGGGCCGAAGGCCAGCGTGTTGGTCCAGATGACGTTCGCGCCGGCCGCTTGCGCGTTCAGAATCGCGGTGGTCGTGTCGGCGGTGGGCGAGACGTCGTATTTCTCTTCGAGGACCACCTCGATGCCAAGTTCGGTCAGATGCGCCCGGCTCTCGTCGGTCAACGCGCCCTGTCCAAAGGCCGTCGGCCAGCTGATGTACGCCAGTTTGATCTCGTCCCCGGCGTCCGCCGGCTTATAGGTGGCCCAGTTCTCTTTCAGGAATTCCATCGTCAGCCCGAGCTGATCGGGGTAGATCGGCCCGAGGCCAAAGACGTAACCGGAGTCCACGTACATGGCTTTGGAGCTCAACCCGGCGGTGAGGGTGGGGATTTTGTCTTCCTTGAACCGCTGGGTCAGGGCTTCCACGTCGCCTGAGCCGTAGGTGATCATGACCAGGATGTTGTCGTCTTCGCTGGTGAAGCGGTCGTAAGCTGCGACGGCCTGTTCCGCGCTGCCGCCCGTGTCGGCGAACTTGACCTCGAGCGTGGCGCCGTAGAGGCCTCCGGCGTCGTTGATGGCCTTCACGGCGTCCTCCGCGCCGTGAATCAGGGGCGCGGTGATGGAGGCCAGCGGGCCGGACAGGTCGCCAAAGTGATAGATGGTGATCGTCTCGCCGGTCAGGTCGGGCGGCCCAGCAGTCGGCTCCGGCGTGGGCACGGTGGTGGCGGTGGGTGGAACTGCGGTGGGCGGCACCGCGGTGGGGGGTACCGCAGTGGGCGGCACGGCAGTGGGGGATACGGTGGCAGTGGCGCAGGCGGCCAACAGCAGTGAGGCCGTGACCAGAAGCGACACCAGCGGCGCTAGATGTTTACGCATGGGTGCTCTCCTCCTCAGGAATGCAAAAGTGTGTTTCAGCGAGATACGAGCATGACAATTGATATGGGTGCGCATCGGACGATAGGATCACCTCCTTGGGCTTCACAGGTGCGAAAACGGCCTCAGCCGCCAGCCCGCTTTGAAGAGCTGCCAGCGGTGAGCCAGGCCGCGCGGCTCGAAGATGAGAAACAGCATCAGGGTCGTGCCGAAGAACAGGGGGCGCATGGCCTGCCCCGCGCTGGCGGCGGTGGCCGGGAACAGGCTGATGAGGAACGGGCCGAACAGCGTCGCGCCCTCGGTCAGCAGCTCCACCACGATCCCGCCAAAGATCGGCCCCAGGTTGGTGCCCAACCCGCCGACGACCAGCATCCCCAGCAGGAAAATCGAGTCGGTCAGGTTGAAGGTTTCCGAGTTGAGATGCCGCAGGTTGTGGGCCGACAGCACCCCGGCGGCCCCGGCGTACACCGCCGCGAGGAAAAAGGCCTGCAACTTATATTTGAAGAGGTTGATGCCCAGCAATTCGGCGGCCAGATCGTTATCCCGGATGGAGACGAACGCCCGCCCCAGGCGCGAGCGCGAGACGTTGTGCGCGACGAGGGTGGTCACGATCAACACACTCAGCGTGAGGCCCAGGTAACGTCCCGGCTCGTTCAGTGTGACCCCAAACAGGATAGGCGGCGGAACGGTGATGCCCTGCGCGCCGTTCAACACCTCCGGGAAGGCGTTGCGCGTGAACCAGGGGATGATGAACTGCGCGGCCAGCGTCGCCATCACCAAATAAAATCCTTTGACGCGCAGGGAGGGCAGGCCGAAGATCAGCCCCACCACGCCCGCGCCCAGCGCCGCCGCCGGAAGCGCGGCCAGAAACGGCCACCCCATCCGGCTGACCAGCAGCGCCGAAATGTAGCCGCCGCTGGTCATGAAGGCCGCTTGCCCCAGCGAAATCTGGCCGGTGAGGCCGGTGAGCAGGTTCAACCCCTGCACGGCGATGATGGAGATGCAGATGCGGTTCACGAGCGCCACCGTGCTCTGGCTGGCGTAAAGAGGCAGGGTGTACAACGCCACGATGAAGCCGAACAACAGCGCCCACTGCCATGGCCGCCGGATGGTCGCCATGTCGCGGGCATAGGAGACGTCAAACTCGCCGGCCGGACGCAAGACTGCCATAAGTCAAATTCTTTCAATCCGCTTCTGCCCGAACAGTCCCTCGGGCCGGATGAGCAGCACGATCAGCAATACCACGTACGGCATAATCTCCGTCGTGCCCCGCACCCACTGCACTTTCGAGGCCGACACGATGCCTTGCGCCAGCCCGATGATCAGCCCGCCGACGATGGCCCCCGGAATGGACTCCAGCCCTCCCAACAGCACCACGGGGAACGCCGCCAGCACCACTACCGCTAGACTCAAATCGAGGCCGCTGGAGGTGGCGAGCAGGACGCCCGCCGTCGTCGCCGCCATTCCGGCCAGCGCCCACGACAGGCCGAAGATGCGGTGGATGCGCAAGCCGAGGCTCTGGGCCAGCTCGTGGTCTTCGGACGCGCCGCGCATGGCCAGGCCGGTGCGCGTGAACTGGAAGAATGCGCCGATAAGGATCACGCCCAGCATCGCCACCCCAAACGACCAGACCAGGTTTTGTTTCAGGATGAGGGTGATCGGCTTGTCGTTGTAGATCAGCGGGGTGACGATCTTGTACGGGTTGGCGGCGGAGAACATCTGCGGGAAATTGCGCTGCGCGCCGCCGAACAGCAACAGCGCCAGTCCCTGCAGGGCCTGGCTCAGGCCCAGCGTCATCAGGATGATGGACAGCAACGGCTGGCCGGTCATTGGACGCAGGGCCAGGCGTTCGATGAGTAGCCCCAGGAGCGCGGCCAGGACGACGGCCAGCCCGATGGACAGCCACAGCGGGAGCCCGCGCTCCACCGAGAACCACCACGTGATCAGCGCGCCCAGCAAGAGGAGCTGGCCGTGTGCAAAGTTGAAGATGTACGACGACTTGAAAATCAGCACCAGGCCGAGCGCGGTGAGGGCGATGGGGCCGGCGGCCAGCAGGCCGCTGACGGCGAATTGGGGCAGGAGTTGCCAGTTCATACCGAAGCGATCTCCTCCGTCTAAAGACGATCTTCGACCAGCGCCGCGACGCGCACGCTCGTTTCGACGATGCCTTCGCGCCCGTCCCGGTATCTGACCGCCGCGCGCACACGCACTGAGTCGCCGCCGCCGTACATCGCCGCGATCATGTCCTGATAACGCTCGCTCAACTGCTTCCGCCGCAGTTTGCGCGTGCGGGTCAGTTCGCCCTCGTCGGCGTCGAACTCCTTGTGCAACAGCACGAACTTGCGGATGCGGGCCGGCGGCGGCAGGCTGCGGTTGACCCGTTCCACTTCATTTTGAATCAAGGCGTAGACCTCGGGCTTCTGTGACAAATCCACAAAGGTGGTGTACGCGATGCCGCGCTTCTCGGCCCAGCGGCCCACGTTGTCGAAGTCAATGTTGATCAGCGCGGTCACGTAAAGGCGGGCTTCAGCCTGCCCCTCCACCGCCCCGCCGACGGTCATCACGTCGCGGATGTAGGGGATGAACTTGAGCCGCCCCTCGAGGTACTGCGGCGAATACTTCTCGCCGCCCGCCAGCGTGATCAGTTCCTTCAGCCGGTCGAGGTAGATCAGGTGGCCGTCGGCGTCGAGGGTGCCCGCGTCGCCGGTGTGAAACCAGCGGCGGCCCTGCTCGTCGGTGAACACGGCCCTCGCCGTGGCTTCGGGATTTTTGTTATAGCCCTGGAAGACCGTGGGGCCGCACACCAGAATCTCGCCGTCCTCGGCGATCTTGATCTCCATGCCGGGCGGCGGCACGCCCACCGTCTCAAACTTCACATCGTCGCCGACGTGTACGGTGTGCAGTTGCGCTTCGGTCGAGCCGTAGAGTTGTTTGATGTTGACCCCGATTGCGCGGAAGAAGCGGATGACCTCCGGGTTGAGGGTCGCGCCGGAAGAATAGGCCGACCGGACGCGCGTGAGGCCCAGCTTGTCGCGCAGGGGGCGGAAGACGGCGAACTCCCCCAGCGCGTTCAGCCCTCGCCAAAGCAGGCCGACCGGCCGGCGCTGTTCAAAGCGCAAACCGGCGACCTTGTGGCCGACGGGCATGAACAAGCGATACAGCCAGCGGTTGAGCCGCGAACTCTCGGCCATGCGGACCTGCACGAGGGCGACCAGGCTTTCCCACAGCCGCGCGCTGAACAGCAGCGCGTGCGGCGCGATCTCGCGAATGTTGGCCTGCACGGTTTCGGGCGCTTCGGGGAAATTGACGATCATGCCGGTGCGTAGATGGGTGGCCAGCCCCAGCGCGTTTTCCGTGATCCAGGCCGGAGGGAGGAAGGACACATATTCATCCGTGTCGTAGCGCGGGTCAACCCGCGCGGCCTGATCACTCCCGGCGATGAGATTGCTGTGGCTGATCATCGCCCCTTTCGGTTCGCCAGTGGTGCCCGAGGTGTAACAGAAAATCGCCACATCGTCGCCCCGGCCCTCGGCGATGGAGCGGTCAAACAAGTCGGGCTGTTCGGCGTCCAGCGTCTGCCCGAGAGCCTGCGCCTCTTCAAAGCTGATCAACCACGGGTCGTGGTAACTCCACAGGCCCTTGTCGTCCCAGTAGATCACACGGCGGACGGCGGGAACGTGAGCGCGGATGTCGAGCAGTTTGTCGCACTGCTCCTGATCTTTGGCGAAGACCAGCGCCGCGTCCGAGTGTTGAACGACGTATTGGATCTCCGGCGGCGCGCTGTCGGTGAAGAGGCCCACCGCCACGCTGCCCGCCGCCTGGATGGCTAACTGCGCCCAGAAGTATTGCGGGTCGTTGTCGCCGATGATGCAGGCTTTCTCGCCGCGCTGCAGGCCCAGATGGATCAGGCCCAGCGCCAACCGGCGCACCTGCTCGTAAGATTGTTGCCAGGTGAACGCGCGCCAGAGGCCCCGGTCTTTCTGGCGCATGGCGATTTTGCGACCGCTGTATTTCTGGCAGGCGGCAATCAGACATTTGGGGAGAGTATCGGGGGTCGCCACCTTATTGCGCCTCCCCCAGATAAGCCTTGATCACGGCCTCGTCGTGCCGGATTGCGTCGGGCGCTCCTTCCGCAATCTTGACCCCGAAGTCCAGCACCACTACCCGGTTGGCGATGTCCATCACCAGCCCCATGTCATGTTCAATCAACAAAATGGTCATCCGCTTCGCGTGCCGCTCGTGAATGTCGAGGATGAAGCGGGCCATGTCTTCTTTTTCTTCCTGATTCATGCCGGTCATCGGCTCGTCGAGCAGCAGCAGGCGCGGCTCCAGCGCCAGCGCCCGGCCCAACTCCACGCGCTTGCGCAGGCCGTGCGGCAGCGCGCCGACGACAGCCTTGCGGATGTGCTCGATTTCGAGGAAGTCAATGATCGCCTCCACCACCTGGCGATGAGCGATGTCTTCGCGGTGGGCCGCGCCCCAGTAGAGGAGGCACTGCAAGAACCCGGCGCGCATGTGGATGTGGCGCGCGGCCAGCAGGTTGTCCAGCGTGCTCAGGCCGGTGTACAGCGCCAAGTTCTGAAACGTGCGGGCGAGGCCCAGCCGGGCGATCCGGTGCGGCGGCAGGCGGGTGAGGTCGTGGCTCTCGAACAGGATGCGGCCCTTGTCCGGCTTGTAAAAATGATTCAGGCAGTTCAGCATCGAGGTTTTGCCTGCGCCGTTGGGGCCGATGAGGGCCAGAATCTCTCCGGCGCGCACGTCGAAGCTGACGTCGTTCAGCGCCTGGGTGCCGCCAAAAGACAGCGAGACGTTTTGGACGCTGAGATGAATAGGGTCGGATGCCACGCTGGCTATCGCTCCACGCACTGATTCAGCCTATCCCGCGTCCTTCGACTGCGCGCCGCGCATCCTGAGCGGCGCGAAGCATAGTCGAAGGAGCGCGGCGCTCCGCTCAGGACGCTGGCCTGAGCAGTTACCACTCCACGCCCAAACGGCGCACCTGATCCAGGTAACCGGGGATGTCTTTCGCTTCGCGCCGCTCGACGCGCCGGTTGAAAAAGAACGCGGCCAACTCTGGCTTGCCGGCGCTCCCCTTTTCCCGCGCTTCCCACTCGGCTTCGGCGGCGAGGCAGGCGGCGTAATACAGATCGGCGGCGCGATCCATGAGGGGGCGGAAAAAGACGCTGGCGCTGGTCTCGTCCACGGCCAGCAGGGCGTCGAGTTCGGCTGCGATGGCGGCAGTGTGCTCGAGGCCGCGCGCGCGCAGAGTCCCCGGGGCCCCCCGAAGGGGATCTTCGACCAGCGCTTCAAACAGTTTCCGCACGCGCGCGAAGAAGGCGGTGTGAATCCCGTAGCGGCGGATGTCGCGCTGGGCCTGCGCTAGCAATACGTTGTGGGTGCCTTCCCAGTTTTCGTAGACGACGTTGTCGCGCAGCAGCCTCGGCAGGGCCGAAAAGGTTTCGATGGCCCCGTTGCCGCCCAGCAGTTCGATGCCCTGCAGGATGACCTCGTGGGCCAGCACCGCCGTGCGATATTTGTTGAGGTTGATCGCCAGCCGCAGAAAGTCAGCATCGCCCGCGCCGGCAGAGCCGAGTTCGGCGGCGTCCAACAGATGGACGAGGTAGAACGTGCCGGAGAGCATGGCGGCCACGTCGGCGCGCATCTTCGCCAGAATATCCTGCACCAGCGGGAATTGCAGGATGGGTTGGCCGAAGGCGGCGCGGTGTTGCGCATACGTCACGGCGACGACATAGGCGCGGCGCGCGTTGCCGGTGACGCCCGCGGCGTTGTAGAGGCGGGAGGTGTTGATGACGTAGGTCATCACGTTCTTGAAACCGCTTTCGACCGGGCCGACCGGATAGGCCAGCGCATCGCGGAAGTCAAGTTCGGCGGTGGGCATGGAGCGCGTGCCGAGTTTATCCTTCAGGCGGCGGATGAAGACATTGTTCAGCGTGCCATCGTCGAGGCGGCGCGGGACGAGGAACAGCCCCAATCCTTTCGTGCCCTCCCCCTGCCCCGGCACGCGCGCGGTGACGAGCGCCAGGTCGGCGGTGACGTTGGAGCAGAACCACTTTTCGCCGTTGAGCAGCCACGTCCCGGCTTCGGGGTCGAGCGGCGCCGCGACCGTGTCGTTCGCGCCCACGTCCGAGCCGCCCTGCACTTCGGTGAGGAATTGCGCGCCGTGAAAATGCGTGTCGTAGTCGGCGTCCAGCAAACGCGGCAGATACTTTGCCCGCAGTTCGGGCGAGCCGACGTTTTGCAGGACCTTGATCAGCCCGCCGGTGCAGGCCAGCGGGCAGTTGTGCCCGGCTTCGCCGTTCTGCGCTGAGAGATAGAACAAGGCCAGGCTGAGCAGATTGTTGCCCGGCTGTTCGTAAACGGACATCGCACCCGATCCGTAGATGTGCCGCCCGGCTTCGTGATAATCGGGGTGGAACGTCACTTCTTCCGTGCGCTCGCCAATGTCGCTGTAGCGGTCGAGGCGAGGCAGATTCGGGTCGAGGTTCGACGAGCGCACGAGGCGGTCAATCACCGTCGCGGCCTGTCCGCCGAACTCGGCGAGGCGCGGCGCGTGGGTCTGATATTTTATCGCGCCCCAGTGATATGCGAGTGTGCGCTGTAAATGAAGATCGGCGGTGAAGAAGTTGTCGGGCTGCGCCGACTGCCAGTCGGCCAGCGCGTCGCGCCCGGCGCCAATAGCAGAGACATCGGCTTCGTGGTGCTCGGTTGGGGCGCGAGGCAAGGTGATCGTCGTCATAGTAGCCCTCCTGCGGCAGGCGCTGAAGACGGCCCGGTCGAGAAATTGAACCGATAAGAGTCTACTCCGAAAGACGAAAGAGGCAAACGGCCCCCAACTCGGCAACTCGGCAACGCAATCACACTCGGCTCACTGTTTTCTCAGCCAGTCTTCCTCTTGAGGGGCAACACAAGGGCGCCGGGATATGCTTCGGTCAGGGGCCGGTCCACACTGACCAACTGGAGCCTTCAGGCTTAAGTTCGTAGACCTTGTTATCCGGCCCGGTGAGGTAGCAGGTGTTGTACTTGGGCGCGGAGTCGCACTGGAACATGGCGCCGCTCACAGAGAACTCTTCGTCGGTGGCCCAGCCCAAGCGGTCGCGGACGCGATAACCCGGTGTCGCCTGTTCGTCGCGCCAGGTCATACCAAAGCCGCGCACGGGTTGGTAGCGCCCAGCCGGGGGGATGAGGCTGGGGTCGCTCAACGGCATTCCCGAGAACCAGGCATTGGATTTCGCTTGCCAGCCGGGCGTCAACAGCCCATCCGAGTACAAAACGTAGATGACACTATTCCACTCCACAACACAATGACACGCGGCTGATCGTTTTCTCAGCCAGTCTCCCGCTTGACGGACAACTTGACAACGAAGGGACATGCCGGGGTTAGGGGCCTATCCATACAGACCAGCCCGACCCTTCCGGCTTCAACTCATAAACGAGGCCGCCCGGCCCACTGACGTAGCAGGTGACATATTTCGGGGCGGAGTTGCACTGCACCGCGGCTTGTCCCAGATGAGCCTGCTCAATGTCCACCTGTGCGATCTTCGCGTAGTGCTGGACCATCCCCAGAGAACTATGGCCCAGCAGCCTCTGAAGCGTGAAGACGTCACCGCCGGGCTTGGACGCTCTTGGCCGATACGGGCCTTGATGGGCGTGGGATACAAGCCAATGACGTGATCCCGCCGATGCGCCGGCATGGGAAGATCACCGACCCGGAGCGACGGGCTCAAGCGGACCGGGTCTCGGCCGCACGCTTAGAGGGTTTGTTTGGGCAACGCTGGAAGACCGAAACGGTGCATTCGGTGATCAAACGGAAGTTTGGGGGTGCTGTTCGCTCACGTAACTATTGGCATCAATACCGCGAGCCGGCCATCAGGGCCCTGGTGTACAACCCACACCGCTAATGTCGCAGTAACTTTGCAACAGAGCAGTTCCAATCCTGAAACGTATACTTTTGACCACCGGGCCACGCGCTTCAGGCTAACCCGGTGCTCTTCGTTCCAACGAACCCGGCGTGGTAAGGTATGACGATTAGATTGTATACAAATTCACCTGCGTCGCAAGTATTAATCCGATTACGGAGTTACGCGACCGTAGCCGAAGCAGGCGGACACCGATTTGGTCGCAACACGCTTCACCTCGCCAGTGTAGCAATGGATCCGCATGCCAGGAATTTCCAGACCTCCTTCTATAACAGCCCTCGCTCCGCCGCCACTGCAATGGCCGCCGCGCGCGAGTCCACGCCCAGTTTGTTGTAGATACTGGACAGGTAAGCCTTGACCGTGCGTTCGCTGATGCCCAACCGGGCAGCGATTTCTTTACTGCGCTCACCCCGCGCTACCCCGGCTAGCACTTCACGTTCGCGTTCGGTGAGCGCAATGTCGCCCCGTGGAGCTGATTCCGATTCGCGGCGGGCGGTTGGCAGTTGATTGAGCACGCGTGCGAGCACATCGGGCCGGAGTAAAGCCTCGCCTCGCGCCGCCGCACGCAGGCTGTCGAACAATATCTGGCGCTTGGTGTCTTTGAGCAAATAGCCCCTGGCCCCGGCGCGCAGGCCGCGCAACATCAACTCATCTTCGTTGTACGTGGTGAGGATGACGACGGCGACGTCCGGCCAGCGCACGCGGATATGCTCGATAGCCTCCAACCCGCCCATCCCCGGCGCGCCTGTTGCGCCCGGCATCCGCAAATCCATCAGCACCACATGAGGCTGTAACTCGCCCGTGAGTCGCACGGCTTCTATTCCATCCGCGGCCTCGCCGACCACCGCGAAGTCTTCTTCGTCTTCGAGGATCAGTCGCAATCCATCGCGCACGACCTCGTGATCATCGGCGATCAGGATTCGGATGGGTTCAGCCATGGGCTTGCTCCGTGAGTGGCAAATGCAAGGCGACCGTTGTGCCCAACCCCGGCGCACTCGTCACCTCCATGGAGCCGCCTACCAGCCGCGCCCGCTCGCGCAACCCAATCAACCCATAATGCCCGGCCTGTCCATCGGCGTTCGCGTCCGCCATGTCAAAACCCACGCCATCATCTCGCACCAAAACTTCAAGGCTGCCGTTGACCTCTACCAAACGCACCCAAGCCTGGCGGGCGCGGGCATGCCGAGCGATGTTCGTCAACCCCTCGGCAACGGCGCGGAAAGCATGTTCGCGAAGCGAGTCGGGGATGGTGGCAGATAGTGCAAGGTCGAGAGCACAAGGAATCCCGGTGGCCAACGTGAACCGTTCGGCTTCAGCGCGCACGGCTTCGCAGAGATCGTCGGTATTCAAGCCTCCCGCACGCAGATCGTCTATCGCGCGACGGGCGTCGGCCAGAGTGGTGCGGGCGCGGGCCATGGCCTGACTGGTAATCGCCTGTGCACGTTCGGAGCGGCCGTGCGCGAGCTGCTTATCTATGGCTTCCAGTTGCAGGATCAATCCAGCCAGACCTTGTGCCAGAGTGTCGTGTAGTTCGCGCGCCAAGCGTTGGCGCTCAGTAGCCAGCGTCAGGTCTTCGACGCGCGCCGCGTACTCGGCCAACTGGCGATGAGCGACTTCCAATTCATGGTGTGCGGTTTCCAATTCGCGCAGGAATTCCTGCGCGTGCTTGCGCGCGTTGGCCTGCCGGAAAAACAGAACCACGAAAGCAATGATGAAGAACGTCTGCGGCGCCGCCAGCACCAAGAAAGAAGGGAGCGCGGCCCAACCCCACAGCCAGACGAAGTTGATTACGGCCAGTGTGAGATAGCCCGCGACTGCCAGCGCCGCTAGGCGGGTATGGTTGTTCAGAAGGCCAAGAGCCTGGGCGGCCAGGGCCAGATAGAGGTATAAGCCGTATGTCGCCCCAGAAGTGCTCAACATGCGGTTGATGACGAAGACCAGAACACCCTGAGCCACAAAGTAAAGGGGAAGCCAGCGGCGGCGCGGTGCATCGGGCGCGCGGTTTATCGATCGGGTTTTTGCCGCAGCATGCCGAAGCGGCCCACGTCCTGCACGGTGGTCAACGGTCCCGCGCGCGTGATCCGGATCGCGGTCACGACAGAGCCTCGAATGCGATCTCGTCGCCCTCGCACAGGAACG
>Ga0209109_10001724_pt1 | contig 11984 bp, 11 predicted proteins | sample Rifsed10ft2_FD_184004 | JGI IMG/M metagenome (GOLD analysis project Ga0209109, IMG submission 184004) | Soil microbial communities from Rifle, Colorado, USA - sediment 10ft 2 (version 2) | ecosystem: Environmental > Terrestrial > Deep subsurface > Rock core/Sediment | place: Rifle, Colorado... | reverse complement strand
CTCGTAGAGCGCCGCTTGAAACGAGAGATCGACTCCGATCGCTTTGGGTTTCAGCGAGCCCACGCCGAGGTCTCCACATCGCATCAATCCCAGAAAAGATCCCTGCTCCTTGCACAACAATCCAAGCCCTCCCCCCACGACATGGAGATCCGAAGAAGGAATCCCGGGATCAAAGGTCAAATCAGGCATTTGTGTCTGCTGGTTGGTATAGCCGCCCCGCAGCGCCACCTCCCAGTTCGGGAGCGATTCAAGCGCCAGCCACTTGTATTCGGTTCCGAGCATCACCGCATAGGTATTACGCCAGTTCTGCGGCTGCGCGATCGTCGCACCGGTTCCCAACGTGACATCGAGATTCCGAACAGACTTCCACCCCACGTAGTCGACGTCCATCTCCAATTTCCATTCCCGTTCACTCGTCCGGACAGGCCAGATCGCAATCGCCCCCGTAATGACTTGCGGTAAGACCAGCGTGGCTCTGGCATCAGATACTTTGGCCCCATTAGCCAATAATGCACCGCTCAGGTGCAAGGTCGCTTGACTGCGGTAGACGACACCGATGTTCGCCAGTGGCTTCCCATCTACATTGCGCAACGCCGTATACAACAGGCTGGCGTTGAAACCAGCCGCAGTATCTTTCCCGAAGAGTTCAGTAGTCACCCCGGCGGCAGGAATCGACTGTTTCTCGACATGACCTTCGCCGACGAGTCCGGTGAATGTATAGATATCCGCGCCCAACCCTAGAGAGAGGTTCTCCGTCACCTTGTAGGCAAGGGTAGGCTTGATATCCAGAAGCGGCAGCGTGCTGAAGGTCGTGGCCGTCCTGAACGGCCCATCATTCGGCCAGCGAGTCAGCGAGCCGAATGGCACCGTCAGGCCAATTCCGGCAGAAAGGTCACCCAGAGCCGTCAACCCGAGATCCTTCAAGTTCGCTGTGATATATGTATGACCGGGAGGGGGCCACGCCACAGTCCCGTTTCGGTCGCCATTTGCAGTCACCCCCGTCGGGCTAGTGAAGTCTGTTGACCCTCCGACAATCAGCGCCCCTGCCATAAACTGAAGCCCCTTCAACTGCGTCATCCCTGCCGGATTGTAGTGTAGAGCCGAGGGGTCGTTGGCTTGGGCTGCAAAGGCGTTGCTCATCGCAGATGCGGCGGCTCCCTGCCCTTGAATACGGGGCATCTGTGCTGAGGCCATCCCAGGGAAACACGCCAAGCACAGCCCTATCATACAGACCCACGGCACCCACATCCGACGAATCGATCCATTCCTGCGCCAACGCCTGCCCCAGACTCTCGTGGTTATACTCCTCCTCATCTCACTCATCCGGGCCTGCTCGACTCCCCCGCAGACTCCGATGACGGTCGCTCCAAAGGCCGAAACCAATAGTCTGCAACCCGTTGCAGTTCGTCGACATCGAACGGCTTCAGTACATAGGCCTGCGCACCCATGCCAATCGCGCGAACCGCCATGTCTTTGGAACCTGACGCCGTGACCATCACAATCGGGATCTGCTGATCCCATATCCGAATTCGCTGAAGCACGTCTAGCCCGTCTATTGTGGGAATGCCAATGTCCAATATCATTCCCTCGAACATCTCGGCCCGCATCGCTTCTAGCGCTCGCACTCCGTCAACCACCGACTGGACACGATACCCCTTGGCCTGCAAACAATCCTGGAAGAGCTGACGAATATCCGGATCATCCTCGACGACCAGAATCTGGGGCGCCTCTGTCGGTGAAGCACCGCGCGGCATCGCGATCGTGGGACGCAGCGGAATCGTGAAGGATAGCTCCGCGCCCTGCCCCGGTTCACTCCGCGCGACGATCGTCCCACCGAGCAACTCCACCAACGTCCGCACGATCGACAGGCCCAAGCCCAGCCCTTTTGTTCCGCTCCGGACCTGCTTGACTCGAAAGAACGGATCGAATATCTGATCGAGGCACTCTGGAGGAATACCAGGCCCGGTATCGCGCACGGAAACCCCGGCGAGCGTCTGGTTCTCCTGCCTCACCGTCACCACAATGCTGCCGCCCTCCTGGGTAAACTTCACCGCATTCTGGACCAAATTCGTAACGATCTGGATCAGGCGATCGCGATCCGCCCAGACCACCAGCGGGACAGGGGGAGCGACCGCCTCCAATGTTTGCCGCTTGGACTGGGCCAACAGACGCAATTGCTCGATTGCATCCGCCACACAGGGTCCCAGGTCGATCTCATCGGGAACGAGATCCAATCTCCCGGATTGAATTCTTGTACGATCCAACAAGGCCTCGATCATACGGATCAACCGGTCGGAATTATCTAACATTCGTGACAAGTAACGCTGCTGTTTCTCATTGAGCGGCCCCGTCAATCCATCGAGCAGGTTCTGCAAAAAACCCTTGATCGAGGTCAACGGCGTCTTGAGCTCATGCGAGACATGTGAGAGGAATTGAGACCGTAAGCGATCCGCCTGCTCCAGCTCAGCCGTGCGTTCACGCACTTTGACTTCGAGTCCCACATTCAGCTCTTCAATTTGTTCATACGCGGAAGCATTATCCAGTGCGATCGCGACTTGATGGGCGACCGTCATCATCAACTCAAGATCGTCTTGAGTCAGACTGTGCGCCTGTATTCGATCAACCGTTAGGCTTCCCAGAATCCGGTCTTTGATTTTCAACGGGACGGCGATCCACGCCTTGGTCTGCGTCAGCAGGGCGAGCTGTTGGTTCAACGGATGAATGCGATCCCACACCGCCTGCACATCCCCAACCAACAACGGCTGGCCCTGCAGCAGCACGATGCCTTCCGGGCTCATGGGATCGGTAACGGGAATCTCTCGAGCGCGCGCAAACGCCTGAATCTCAGGCGAAACGCCGAGCATCCGCGCATCCATGACGATCTGGCGGATCGGATCGTAGAATGAGATCATCGCCCGATCGTACTGCAGGTCACTGGTCAGAGCCTCCAACACTTTCTGCATCAGAGCTTCTCGGTCCAGCGTCGAACTGAACAGCAATCCGGCACGGTGGAGGGCTGTCAGCTGGGCCACTTTTCGGCGCAGTTCGACGCGTGTCTGCTCCTGCCCCAAATACGCTTCTCGCAATTCCTCGTGGCGTGCCTCCACGAACGTAATCTGCTCATGAATTAACGCCTCGCGTTGCCTACTCTCCAGACGATGATGGCGATTGATCAGCATCCTTGCGACAAGGATGGGCGCCAATCCGAGAAGAATAACTTCGCTTAAGTTTGCCGAGGGATTCATCACGCGGAGCCCCGCGGCCAGAGTCAGACCGGTTAGCGCGCCGCAGAACGACCACGTCACATGCCGCCGTGATGGTGTGGTGCCGGCCGCTGCAAGGAATGGCGCCATCTCCACTCCTCGCTCGCCAACACTTTCTTTGGACGGAGTATCCTCAGCCTGTTCGTGAGAACGGGATATGTGCGGTCGAACTTGCGACGACTGGTCCTCTCCCGGTCCTGCCACCACCTGCCAGACCCTATGGCGCCATGTGCCCTGTCCCTCTACCTGCCATCGGATGGCCCATTGGCACCACTCGTCGTCATTCGCAATGCAGGAAAGATCCGTCAGAGTGGCTGGTGGCAGGCCATGGACGCGAACCGGTACCGCCGCCATAATACCTTGAGCAGCCTGACACATCAGCGTCGCGCACCGTCTTCGATACGGGCCAAACTGGCGAAGGGTGCGACCGGAAAATTTCATCGCCAGGGTCGCAGAGGCCGGCGTCACCTCGACCACTCGAAAGTCGACCGAACCGGACGCGAACTTGTTCCCGAAGTAGGGAAACATGCCGTAAATCTGCGCCAGCGAAAACGGCCTGGCAAGCACCTGCATGATCGAAGACGCTTTCTCCATCCCACTCCGAAACACAAATCGAGGATCGCCGGACATGTGCTCGCAGAACTCATAGAGATAGGCCGTGAACTCATACGAGTAGCTATTCCACGCATTTTTCAGAAACTCCGGGGTCACATGATAGACCGGATCTCTAATGCGTTGATTCAATAGATGGCACAGGTTCTCTACCGCCTGACTCCCGGCTGAGGCTTCCCGCTCACGCGCCAGCGACTTCTCGAGATAGACGACGACAGCCCTGATGCTCATCCCGCTTAGATCTCTGATCGTGTGCCCCTGCTCGTCCAATCCAAACGGACGGAACTCCATCACCTCACGCTCAAGAATCATACGGTCCTTCGGCAAGAGCCCAAGAGCAGATTGCGTCTTGAGTTCAACCTCGTCTGTCGCACTGCTGTTCATGCGTCACTCTTTTGGGTCATGCCTCTGCGGATGGCGATGCACTCTGGCGCTTGTGATAAGCAGAAGGCTGGGTCAACCGCGGTCCACCAAGTTTCCAGCCAGTTGTCACGTCGTCACCACCAGCGATTCTTCCGGCTCTGCTGAATGCCATCGCATGACGCACCACGACTGAAAACAAGTGCCAATCTAGGGGTCGGTAGTATATAGAGGCAATCTCTTGCTTTCAAATACCACCAAAATATTTTTGGCAATTGACGAAATGCAGGTATTTCGACGCCTCACCTTAAGCAGGCAGCCTCGTTGATTCGGACTCGTGCCCGTAAGACATGGACGCTCTACGAGCAGGGTGCTGGAAAATGATTCAGGGTTAAGGGAAACGTAGGGTGAGGCACTCACGGACAATCTCCGCACAGCCCGCAGTCTGTATAAAAATACCAGACTTTTCCACCCGACCAACCCTGGCGCGTCGAGACGCGTCTCGTCCCTAGGAAGGCCGCAGAGAGCGAAGAGCCCAAGTGTACTCTCCCCAGTACGTTGTGGGTCTGAACGATGCGAGAACGCAGCTGGCGGACTTTTTCAACAGTCTGCTCGACAGATGGGCAGGCTTAGCAAGAAAGTTGTGTGATAGCGGAAGATCGAACGAGAACTGCCTTAGAGATGAGCCCCTCACCTTAAAACTTCGGGAGAATCCAGGATGGCTCATCCCTTTCGAGATTGACGAAGATCACGAGTCAATGAGTAGCATGATGGCACCTCCGGCCGTTGCAGTACTCTAGTGCTTGATCGATCGCTTGAGTTTCTTCTCGACGCTCGCAACCTTGCTCTGTAAACGCCCTGCGGGGCCTTTCCGATAGTCGACTTTGATCGTACAGGAAATGCGACCGCAATCTTTCTTCATCCGCTCATAGCACTGTTTGACGACGGCAAAAACCTCATCCCACTCCCCTTCGAGCACCGTCCCCATCGGGTTCAACCGGTAGTCCACTCCGCTCTTATCGATAATATCGAGCGAGCGTGCCACATACGTGCCAACGCTCTCTCCCTTGCCTAACGGCGACATACTGAATTCCAATAAGACCATGTGTCCCTCTTGTACCTTTCTCCGTACGGTTCACACCTCAGGCCTTAGCCCGCTACCCCCGTACCCCTCTACCCCTTTATCCCCTTATCCTTCCCCTACACGCTTCACGCCTTCGCGGCACGCTCATCCAGCCAGACCTTCGGATACTGGACCTTGCCCAACAAGCGAAACCCGTCCAACGCCTCACGCAACAACGCCCGGCGTTTTTCGAAATCCGGCTCATTCGCCTTAGTTTTCTCCCGAAGTTGGCCGAGCCAGTCTACAAAAGCGGCAAACTCCTCACCGAAGATCTTTTCCATATCTTCCTTCATGAAGCCTGACAAGGCCGGAGCGACCCCGCTCGTGCTGATGGCCACACGCAAATGGCCGCAAGCCACCACCGCCGGCATCGTGGCCGTCGAGGCTTCCGGCTGGTCAACCGACCACAATAAGACCTTCTTCTCACGCGCCTTGGCGAACAGTGCTCGGGAGAAATCGCGGTCCCCACGAACCATATTCAGCACCAGAATCGCATGGTCCAAATCGTTATCACGAAAATGGCGCCCACGGTGCACGACTTTCCCCGAGGCGGCCAAATCTTTAAGTATGGCGTGTAACGTCGGTGCCACGACGATCACTTTCGCCCCGGCCTCCATCAATCGCTGAGTCTTTTCCGCGGCCTCCTCGTCTCCTCCGAGGACAAGCACCGGGTACCCCCTCACATCTAGAGACAATGGAAAGCCAGAATTTGCAGCCATGATGGTCCCTCCCAATTCGATAGCGGGGCCTATCATACAACACCCAGTTTTGCAGCGTAAACCGTGCCGTCCACTTTTCTATCGACCCCCGCTCTAATGCGCCGGAACGCGAGACAGGTTCATCTGGTTTGTTTAGTTTGTCTGGTTGATTTGGTTCATTCGGTTAGTTTCGTTCAACCGAAAAACCAGACAAACCAGATAGACCAGACAAACCAAATAACGGTCTTCATCTGCTGGTGGACTTTTTCAGCATCCTGCTAAATTGTACAGAGTGCTGGATGTGGTGGGTCGATTAGGTCGAGATGGACAGACAGACCGGCACAACCAGGCAACATGGAAGGCCGCTATGCCGCGTAATGTTCAATGATGAATGTTTAATGAACGAGAAGGGATGGGCTGGAGCAATGTTGAATGATAAATTTTGAATGTATATGAGAAGAAGTGACGGGCTGAACAGAAGGCAATATTAAATGGTCAATGTTTAATGAGGGGAAGGGATACGGCCTGAGGGGGTGGCGGGAATATGACTGAACATTCAACATTGAAAATTAAACATTGAACATTACCAGTTAGGTGTCAGCCGGGTCGGCATCCAATTCCATATTCCAATAAAAATAGTCACGCCAGCTGTCCGGTGTGTTTCGAATCCCGATGGTAATGGTTACAATCGGGTTCCAGCGCGGCTTTACCGGTTTTTTCATGAGTCGCATGCCGGCTTCATCGGGCGTGCGACCGCTTTTTTTGTTGTTGCAACGCCAGCAAGCCGTCACGATATTTTCCCAGGTCTTTCGCCCACCCTTGGCGATGGGGACGACATGATCGAACGTCAGCTCCTCGGTCCTGAACTTGTGACGACAGTACTGGCAGGCATAGCCATCGCGCGTAAAAATATTGATGCGGGAGAATTTGACCGCGCGGTGGATATCCTTGAGCCGGACCAGCTTGAGGAGTCGCATGACGGAGGGAAGTTTAATGGAGATCGACACCGCGTGGACCTCTCGGTCGTAGACCTCGAGGACTTCAACTTTACCTTGCCAGAGGAGCGCGATCGCCTTTTGCCAATTGACGACCCGCAGGGGTTCATACGTCGCGTTGAGGAGAAGGGTCATTTCCACGTAGCAACCTCATTCACGACCGAGGCTCCTTCTGTGCAAGGGCTCGGGGTTTAGTCTTGAACGCGTACCCCACTCTATGCCATAAGCCTCGATCGAAATCAAGCTACTGGCGGGTCTGCGGAACGTTTCTATTGCTCGGTTACTCGGCCATGAGGAAGGATCAGCGCCATGCCTGAATTTGTCACCGTCGCGGCGGTGGAAGATATTCCTCCGGGGACTGGACGGACCGTCGAAGTCCAAGGGGTTTGGATAGCCCTGTTTAATGTCGACGGGTCCTTTTACGCCATCGACAACACCTGTCCGCATGCGGGAGGGCCGCTCGGAGAAGGCCATCTAGATGGCCTTGTCGTCCAATGTCCGTGGCACGGATGGCGCTACAACGTACAAACCGGCAAACGACCGGAAAATCCTGACATCACCGTCGCCTGCTGTCCCGTCCGGATCGAAGGGAATCAGGTTCTGGTCGCGCTACCAGAGAACTTCACCTAGCCCGGTCTGTCTGGTCTATCTGGCCTGTCCCGTCTATCTGGTTTGTTTTGTTTATCTGGTTGGCCTTATTTAACCAAACAAACGAGACAAACTAAATAAACCAAGTAACGGTCTGCTAAGGCTTAGCATCAGGCTCTTTCGGTGTCACCCCATCAGCAGGCAACGACGCGGCGTTGACCTTCTTCAACGAGAGGTCGGCATGCCAAATGAACTCCCGCTCGAACCATTGGCCCGTCACCCCTTGATCTCGCAACTGAATCCGTATTTCGTACAGGTCCCCCTCCACCTGCTTCACCCGCCACTCACCCAGCCGGGCGACCCGATTGCGTTCGCTCATAGAACGCACGTGCTCAGTCATCGCTTGGAGGATGGTGGGATAGCCCTGAGCCTGATGGGTTTGCACCAATGCGAGAGCTTCTGCGGCCCGACGATCGACGATGGGATTCATCGACGGAGGCTTCATCCAGACATAGTAGAGCGCGCCCAGCACGAGTACTGCCACGACCGCAGAGCTAATAATCTTCACCATCGAGAACGAGGAAGGTGCAGAACCGGCGGAGGAATGATTCTGTGGCATGGACATCGTGTAAACGGGGTTCGACGAGAAGAAATGGAACCGCTCATGATCGCGCTGCATCTTAGGAAGAGCACCAGCGCGATGTCAATCTGACCGCAGCCAGTCCGATGAACCGCCTGCGGCGCGGCTTGTACGTGCGAAAGTGGGTATGTTACAAATACATGGCTAGGCGATAGGCTTGTACCCTTGGGCGGTGAATCACCATTGAAATTCTTTCTCTACGGGGACCATCTCAACCCCACGCAGCTGAAACGGCGCGCTCCGGAGCATCAATTCCTCATGCTGGCCACTCTTCCAGAACATACAATAAAGTTCTGTCGATGGTCTTCGCAATGGCGATGCGGCCTCGCCAGTGTGACTCCGTCACCGGGAGAGCAGGTCTGGGGCGCGGTCTTCGACGTGACCGACGAAGATCTCAAGCTGATGGACCTCTTTGAAGAGGACGTACCCCCAAGCGCGTTTCGCCAGGTCCAAGTCACCGTGCTGACAGAAGCCGGGGAGAAAATGCTCGTCACTGCCTATGCCGCCACCCCGATCGGTAAGTTCAAACCCAAGGCGCACTATCTCGATTGGGTGATGAAGGGCCTCAAGCATTGGAAACTTCCGGAAGAATGCATCGCGCAGTGGCAGTCATATCGTCCACAGTAAACCCGGAGCGTAGGGCCCAGATCTGACACGTACCATACGCCATTCGCTCTCTCAGTAAGGAGAACCCATGCCGAAACCCCAGTATCACATCGTCGTCTGCACCAACGCCCGTCCCCCCGGCCACCCGAAACCCTCCTGCGGCAGCGCCGGAGCAGCCTCCCTTCTCATGGCCTTTAATATGGGCCTCATGCAGAAGGGCGTGACTCCGGGTGACGTCCTCGTCAGCGGCTCCTCCTGCCTCGGCCCCTGCGAGCAGGGACCAACCGTCGTCGTCTATCCGGACGCCACCTGGTACTCCAAAGTGACGGAAGCGGACGTGGCGACCATCATCGATGAACATATCAAAGGCGGAAAGCCGGTCGCAAAACTGAATCCGGACGCAGTGTGGAAGTAGGTCAAGGCTAAGGCCAAGGTTGAGCGAAGCTTTGACTTACTTCATCTCAGCCTCAGCCTTAACCTTAGCCTTCCGATAACGCTGGCGGCCTTTTTCAGCATCCTGTAAACAGTATGGGAAGCCACACAGCTCAAGAACACAAATCCCATGCGCCCAAGTCGATTGGGTGCATGGTGATTACCTGTAGCGACACGCGGATCCCCGAGACCGATACGAGTGGCCAACTTATTCAGAAACTGCTCAAGGCGCAGGGTCATACAGTGGCCGTCTATCATCTCGTCAAAGACGAGCCAGCCCAGATCAAAGACCGTATTCGGGAAGGCCTGGCGAACGAAGCAGTCCAAGCGATCATCATCAATGGCGGCACCGGCATCTCAAAACGGGATGCAACCTTTGAAGCTGTCGATGCGATGCTGGAGAAGCGCCTGGTGGGATTCGGCGAGATCTTCCGCTACCTCACCTATCAGGAAATTGGCTCCCCTGCGATCATGAGCCGCGCGACCGCCGGCATCATCAAGGGCCGTATTCTGTTCTCCACCCCCGGATCAGAAAACGCCGTCCGGCTGGCCATGGAAAAGCTGATCCTGCCGGAACTCGGCCACCTCGTGAAGGAACTCACAAAGTAACGGTAAGGGGTAAGTGGTTAGGGGTGAGGGGTTCGCCGAAGCTCATCGAGTGTATTCTATCATTACCCCTTACTCCTTACCCTTTACCCCTCACCAGCTTCTAGTCTTGGGTGATCTTCGGTTCCGAATACCCCTGCACTAGCGGAATCATCGATTGCGCATACCGCTTATAAAACAGCAACAGATCCCGCACTGAAACCACCCCCACAATCTCCCCTGCTTGGGTCACAGCGAGATGGCGCACGCCAAGGTCACCCATCATATCCTGAGCATCATCAACCGGCTGACTGCCTTCAATCGTGCAAATGGGAGTCGTCATGATCTTCTCGACGGTCAGCTTACCAAGACTTTTATTAGTCGCGACGGCACGGCGGACAATATCCGTATCGGTGACGATCCCGACCAGCTTCTTCCCCTTCTTCACAAACAACGACCCCACCCGCGCAGTCCGCATTTTCTTGGCCGCGCTCACAATCGACACGCCAGGCCCCACGGTCTTGGGCTGCTTTCTCATGATCTTCGCCACAGTTGACATGGTTCCCCCTCTTTGTATTGCTACCGCACGTAATAGAAAAAAGCCGGTCCGTCCTCCTCACATAGTCAAAACTATTTTACCGAAAAACTTGCGACTAAGCATCAGCTCCTGCGCCGCGCGCGCCTCCTTGAGTGGATAAGTGCGATCGATCACCGAAATCAGTCGCCCCTGCCCCATCAGCTCCGCCGCCTTCACCAGTTCTGCGCGTGTCCCCATGTAGGAGCCCTTGATCGTCATCTGGCGCGAAAAGACATAACGGAGATTCAGCTTCACCTCTCCTCCGGTCGTTGCGCCGCATATGATCAAGCGCCCACCTTTTCGCAATGAATCGAGGCAGGTGTCCCACACCTCCGGACCAATATGCTCGATCACGACATCGACGCCGCGTCCTTCGGTCAGCAGCTTCACGCGCTCCGAGACCTTCTCCTTCGAGTGGTTGATCACCGCGTCTCCGCCAAGAATCACGGCTTTGGGGATTTTGTCATCGGACCCGACTGTCGTAATGACCCGCGCTCCGGCGAGCTTGGCCATTTGAACCGCCATGCTCCCAACCCCACTTCCCGCGCCCATGATTAGTACCGTTTCGCCATGTTGAAGTCCAGCCAGGGCAAACAGCATGTGCGATGCGGTCACCGACACCAGCGGAAACGCCGCAGCCTGCTCAAACGAGAGGTTCGTTGGAATCGGCAGCACGTTGCGGAACGGCACTTTCACGTACTCGGCATAGCTTCCATGGACCATGGCTCCGAGCAATCCATAGGAGCGACAGAAATTGTCTCGCCCCGCCAGGCACTGGTCACATTTCCAGCAACTGATCCCCGGTGAGATAAACACTCGCTGCCCGATAGTGACCCCTTCGACGTGAGGACCGACGTGCTCTACAATCCCGGCCGCATCCGACCCAGACACATGCGGCAGCGGCATGGGATAGGCCGGATTTCCCTCGCGGATCCAAATATCAAGGTGGTTCAGCGCGCAGGCCTTGACGCGAACCAGAACCTCCTCCGGACCGATTGTCGGTGTCGGAAGATCCTCATAGGAAAGTTTGTCCGGTCCACCATGCGCCCGAAACAGTACAGCTTTCATGTGCCTCAGGAAAGTTGTGAGTTCTGAGTGCTGAGTGCTGAGTTATCCGGAAAACTCAGAACTTCGAACTCAAAATTCAGAACTGTCATTAGAAGTTCAGTGTTCCTTCCACCACCATCACGCACTGTCCACCCACCTTCACCTCTTGAATGGCATCGTCGTCGGATTCGATCTGGACCAGGATGCGCGACGGACGCTCGATTTCATAGCCTTGCTCGACGATAAGTTCCGTCATGGGCCCCACTTCAACCAGCCCATTGTGGACGAGATAGGCGCCCATGGCTCCACTGGCGCTTCCCGTGGCGGGATCTTCGAGGATTCCGATCGCTGGCGCAAACATTCTCGTATGCACCGTCGCATGGTCCTCCACCGTCATGGTCGTGAAGACCATAATCCCGTTGGTGCCGAGTCGCTCGCATACCCCGACAATCGCGGCC
>Ga0209109_10001718_pt1 | contig 11994 bp, 10 predicted proteins | sample Rifsed10ft2_FD_184004 | JGI IMG/M metagenome (GOLD analysis project Ga0209109, IMG submission 184004) | Soil microbial communities from Rifle, Colorado, USA - sediment 10ft 2 (version 2) | ecosystem: Environmental > Terrestrial > Deep subsurface > Rock core/Sediment | place: Rifle, Colorado... | reverse complement strand
GCCGGATCAGCGACCGGCAATTGCGCGAGATGGGCTTGCTCGTCCCGGCCCTCACCGCCTTCCGCGAATACCGGCGGCTGAACCAGTTGGAATTGTCTCAGGAGTCTTGATAGCGCGAATGGGCGCGAATTCCTTGATGCATTCGCGAAAAACGGATTGCTCCGCGAAACGGACGACGGATCACGACGGATGCCTTGTTCCTGCCCGCTGATCCGCTTCGCCGCAGGCAATCCGTTGTCGGCCATCCGCTCGCTCACGGCCCGATGACTTCGAACACCCACGCCGCGCCGTTGGTGTGCAGCAGGCGATAGTTCGGATTCTCGACGAACATCTCCGGCTTGAGCGTTCCCCCCTTCGCACCGATGAAAATGTGCGTGACGCCTGCCTCGCGGAGCAGCGCCAGCGTCTCGGGCGCGCTCGCGTCTTGAATCTGCGCCGCGCGCTCGTTGAACGCATTGACTTCGGCCTCCAGATCGGCCTGGAGTGTGTAATCCAGCGGGGGCAGCGTGGTCCGCCGGCCGGTGAGCGGCCACACCCACACGCCGCCGTCCGGCCCGGCCCACGTACCGGACTGCCACGGCCAGCCGTTGACGAGAAAAACCGCCTCGGCGGGCGTGTTCTTTTCAATCCAATCGAGCGCGGACTGATCGTCCGCCGTCGCCAGCACCGTCGTTGGATTGGAAATGCTCACCTGCCCGACCAATCCTTGCAGGCCCGCGTAGGCGGCCAACCCGGCCAAGCACATCAGCATGGCAACACGGAATATTCTGCGAATCCAAGTGGTGTCGGGCCGGAGGCGCTGCAAAGTCCGGCTCACGTTTACACCCTTTTCGGAAAAGTCTTTCGCGGCCGGCATCTCCCGGCCCAATGTGTCGGTCAAGTTCAACCAGCGTTCCACGCCCCACCCGAGCGCGAGCGCGCCGGGGAGAAAGAGTGTGATAGCCCACGAGTTGTTGTTCACCACCCACGTGCCCGGCCCCATATTCAGCAACGCGACGATGACTGCCACCCACCCGGCATTGATCCACATCACTCCACTGAGCCGCAGAAGTCCCCAGCTTGTTGCCAGCAGTGCGATGAGCATCCAGCCCCGCTCCAGCCCGCGCTGGAAGTATTCGACCGGGAAGGCGTTGTAGCCGGAAGGCGAGGCGAGAGTGCCCGGTGCGATGACCACCGGCATCACAGCCTGCGCGCCGAGGCGCAGCAGCCACGGCGCGGTGAGCAGCACGGCGAGCGTCGTCGCCGCACCCAACCCTTTCCACCCGCCCCGGCCTCCGCCCGCGAGCGCGGCCAGCGCGAATACGGCGAAGAACGCCAGCACGCGGTAGTGCGTCAACAGCAATCCGGCCGCGAGCAAGCTGGCCGCAAAAATGCTTTTGAACGCAGCCCGGTCGTCCGCACGCGGCCTCACCATGCGCCATACGGCGACCAGCGCCGGGGCAAGGATCAGCACGCCCGTCAATTGCGTGTACCGCCCCCACGACACGTAATAGCCGGGGAACAGCGACACCAGCCCGACGAAGAATGCGGCGGCCAACCCGGCGCGGGGCCGTCCCGTCAGCCCAACCACGAAGGTGTACGCGGCCAGTGCGGCGAGGCCGTTGAGCAACTGCCCCACGAGAAGCAATACTTCCACGAGCGGAAGCGCGGTGAGCCAGTGGACGGTCGCCGCGAGTGCATGGAAGCCGAAGTGATAGATGAATTGTTCGATAGGCAGCAACGGGAGGTAGCCGGCGGGGACACGGCCGGATTCATCAAGCAGGCGGGCGATGATGAGATGATGCGGCGAGTCCACCCACTGCGGAAAGGCGAGGTCGCGCACGGCCAGCAACCGCGCGGCGAGGCTGAGGAACAGGATCAGCGCGATGGCCGCATCGTGTGCGGAGAGTCGGCGCCCCAACATTTCATGTCTGTTCGAGGCGGCGCTCAGGCGGGCGAGGCCGCGCCACAGCACCGCGAGACCCGCGAGCGCGTATGCGACCCATAGTCCGGCCGCCGACCATTTCAGACCGCTGACCGTGATCCATAGCCACGCCAGCGGGAGGAGGCTGAGGCTGAAGCCGAGCGCCATGCCCCCTCGCGCCCATACTGAGGGCAGTTGGTCATCGTCGCGCCCGATCCACTCCAGCACCAGAAGGCCGGGAGCGAACAAAATCAGCCACAGTGGAAGCGCCAGTCGAGCGAGGCGGCCCAGCGCCGTCACCGCATCGCCGAGCGCCTCACTCCAGAGATAGGTGTAACTCGTCGAGAAGCGGAGGTCGCCGGGCGCAGGCGCGCCATTCTCGAGGCGTGTGCCGCGCGCATAACCGTCGAGGCCGTAGGCCCACACGCTTGTCTTGTTGTCAGGCGTGCCTTCCAGCAGCAGTGTATAAGTTTTCCCAGCAGAATGAGGCAGCGGGTCGAAGTTCAGGCGCAGCGATGTGTTGTGGGCCACGCCGGAAAAGGAATGGGCGGCGACGACACGGTCATCGGAGGCAAGCAGCCGCAGGGTGAGCGCGGCTCCGGCGGGCGCGTCCGGGTAAACGGCGGCGAGCAGCTCCACCGCAGAGAGGCCATCGTGGGTGGCGACGAAGGTCTGGCCCACCGTGGTATCGCCGCTCGGGATGGGTGCCGTCAGGTTCAAGCGAGCCTGCTCCTGATCCCTCGCAGTGAGCGGCGCGGGACAGGCCAGCCACAGGCCCAGCGCGACGGCCACAAGGATGGCAACAGCAGTGAGGCGAGAAAACATGAGCAGGTTTTCCGATATGAACTCGAAGCACATCCATTATAATGACTCTCATGATACGCGCTCGGACCTCAGGCCGCGCCGCGTGTGCAATGGTCCGGCCTCGACCCTCCCGGCGTACACTCGGCACCTTGATCAAAGCGGCTTTGCTGTTACTCCAACCGTTCACGATGTCGAGAGCAAACGTGAGCAGAACATGCGAGAAGTGCGGAGAGGAACACTTTGGCTACGCCAGAAACCAGTCCGACCAGTGAACTGAGCGAACGCGAGCGCGAGATTTTGCGGCTGGTGGCGACCGGGGCGAGCAACAAGGAAGTCGCCCAACGGCTTTACATCAGCCCCAACACCGTCAAAGTCCACCTGCGCAATATCTTTGCCAAGATCGGAGTGGCCTCGCGCACCGAGGCGACGCTGTACGCCATCCGCCAGAGATTGGCGCCGGTCGCAGAGGAGGCTGCGCTCGCGGCCGAAGACAACAATGGAACGGGCCAGCGTCCGTCAGCGGCTACAGCCAGCGCGCTTGCCAAAGCTGGCCCCATGGACACGGCGCAACCAACGGCCGCCGCAGGCCGGGCGTACAGCTGGCAGCGTATGTGGCCCGCGGTGGCACTCGTGACTGCACTCGCCATCCTGCTTTTGGGCTTGGGTTTCCTAGTGAACGCGGTGCGCCCATGGTCTATCCCCTCCAGCCCGACACCGCCTCCAGTCGTGTCCTCGCGCTGGCAGACCAAGGCCGAGATGCCTACTGCCCGAAGCGGTTTGGCTGTGGCAACATACGAAAACGAGATCTACGTCATTGGCGGCGAAACGACTCAAGGGGTGACCGCCACGGTGGAACAATATCATCCGGCGTCTGACACGTGGGCCACACTTGCACCCAAGCCCATACCGGTCGCGGACGTGAGCGCCGCGGTGATTGGAGGCTGGATCTACGTCCCGGGCGGTCTCACATCTACTGGGGCCGTGACTGACGTTCTGGAGGCCTACGATCCTCGCGGGAATCGGTGGGAACAACGTGCATCGTTGCCGGTCGCGCTCAGCGCCTACGCGCTGGTCGCATTTGAGGGGCGGTTGTACCTCTTCGGCGGCTGGGATGGTCACGGATACGTGGCTACCGTGTATGCCTATGATCCGAGCCGCGATCAATGGACAAACCAGACGCCCATGCCGACGGCGCGCGGCTACCCCGGCGCGGCCGTGACGGGGGACAAGATCTACGTTATGGGAGGCACGGATGGCACGCAGACATTGGCGGTTACCGAAGCTTACGTGCCCGAAGCCGAAGCACGCGGAGAGAATCCGTGGCAGACGCGAGCGCCTTTGCCAGCAGGGCGCCTCAGGATGGGTGTGGTAAGCGTGGCGGGCATCGTCCACGTGATGGGGGGCGAAGGCAGCCCGCAGCTATCCCCGCTGATCTATGACGAAAAAGCGAATCAATGGCAGCCCTTTCAAGCGCCCAACCTGCCACCGGTCTCCAAAGTGAGCCTGGCTGTTGAAAGCGGCAATATCCACCTGCTGGGAGGTCAGATTGCAGCGGCTCCCTCCAGGCAGCATATCGTGTACCAAGCCATTTACGTGATTCAGCTGCCCCTCCTTTCCCCATAGATGGTTCTGTTTCCCAAGAGATGGACCGGCGACTCGATTAGTCAGGGCCACGAGACATAAACGACCCCGAGCGCAAGGCGCTGGTCGGCCGCCAACTTGAGCAAGCGCGGCTGCGGATCATCCGGGCCAACTTGAGCAGGCCGCCAGGTATACGGCGCCCAGAGCAGCAGGTAATAGTTCCCCGGCGGGACGTCGGTCAGCGCAAATTGGCCCGCGTCGTCCGTTTTTCCCCCGATATCTCCGGGTTGCTGATCCACCGGCAAGATCGCTGGCATTTCATCGTTATTCACCCCAACCGCGCGAATTAAATAAAAAGCTGTTTCCTTGATAGCCCTCCCCGCATAGGGCGAATAAAACACACCGGATATCGAGGCTTTGCCACTCGCCGGTTGCGGCGCTTCCGCAGGCGCTGGCGGAGAGTCAGCGATAACGCTCGGTGTAGGCTCTGCCTCCGGCGCCGGATACCCAGTGGTCCCGCCAGTGGATGGCCCCGGATAGAGGTTATTGGTGCCCGAGACAGGCGAAGTGGGCATAGGCGACGGGGTAGTGCAGGCTGCTGAGGCTAGCAGCACGATCAAGGTGAATTGCAGGATCAGTTTTTTGATCATAGACCTATATCAGGCATTGCAAGCAGGGCAGGACAAAATTGGGCCAGCCAAGGGCATGGCTGGCCCGACAGATCAGAAAATCTAGACTGAGGCGACGGAGGGTTATGGTTGAGTGAAGACGCCGTGCGCCATTAAGGTATCGCCTGCGGTCGCCCCAATCGTAGTCAACTGAACGAATGCGTCAATGGGCGCGCCCGTAGACTGGATCGTGAGGGTGCCAAACCACCCGTCTGGCAGGGCGGTTTCGGCGACGGCCCCACTCGTCAGGCGGAGGTTGCGGATCAGGCTGCCATTCGCGGGGATGGTGAGCCCATTCACCGGGATGTTGGAACTGCTTCCCCCGCCAGCGATATAGTTCGGCGAGGGCACGTACGTCAAATTCACCGTCGCCTGCGAGCCGCTCAAATTCTGGATCGTGATCACGGTGGCGAAGCCATTGGCCAAGCGTTTTGCAGCCAGCGGAATAATGGCCTTCGTGTTAGTGGCACCGCCCTTGATAGCCGCGTAAGCATCCGCTGAGGCCGTCACACCCGGCTGGCGCATCTGCACAAAGGCCACTACGTTACCGGGGGCGGTGATCTGGCAGGAACCAAACCAGTTGTTCGGGAGGGACGTATCGATCACCGGATTGAAGAACGTCGACTCGTTGTTCGCCACAGACGCCGTATTCGAGGCATTAAAGGGGGTGCTGCCCGTGCTGGAGGCATCTGGAACGCACGACATGGTAATTCCACCAACCGCAATTGTTCCGCCGCTCAGGTTCTGAACCGTCACCGGAGTGCTCAGGGCATTCGTCAACCGAGAGGTAAAGAGCGGGACAAACCAGGTTGTCCCTGGACTAGTAGATGGGAAACCCGGGAAGGTCTGAAGCTGATCCGCCCCGGCAAACAGGTTGGACACAACCGTGATCTTCTTGCTCGCCGAGGCAGTCACAATCGCCGAGCCAAACCAACCATCCGCCACATTGGCGCTCGACTCATCGTTCAAGTCGTAGTAGAACGTGGCTCCCTGCGCAATCGTGATGCCCGACTTGGTATAGTTCGCGCCTGGGCTGGCCGAGGACTTAATCAACTGCACCTGAACGGTGACGGACCCGGTGTCGGCATTCTGAATCATGATCTGGCTGTTGGTGCCGTTCAGATTGCGGATAACCAGGGGCACATAATATGTGCTATCAGTGACGGAAGAGCCGATGTAAGCGCCTTGGGTCGGAACCTGCGGAGAGCGTGCCAGGATTTGCACGACCGCACCTAACGGCTGATCGGAGCTGACGACCGCCGAGCCACGACCGGAGGTCATCGTGCTATCGAGGTACTGAGCGATAATCGCCTGACCGCCATTGGCCGCCAGCGTTATGGAAGTCGAGGAGGCCGACGCCGACCATGAACTTCCATCCTCTTTATAGTAGCCCACCGTGACGTTGGCCTGCGCGGAACCCAGGTTGACCAGGGTGTAGTTAGTGCTGAGGCTCTTAGTGGTCGCGGACGCGCCAGCAACCCCAACTGAAATCATCACCCCGATAATTACCAAACAGGTAACAACAACGGCTTTCCTTGAGCGAGATGCGTAGGATTGAAACATGTTTCCTCCGGTAACTTGAGTTGGTTTGCTACATGTATACTGTGTGTGTGCTAATTCAACAATACCTAATTGGTATTATCCTTACGAGTCATAACGCTAATTGCGAACGTTATGTGAATAGTAGAACCAATGACCGGCTTTGACCCTAAAGCTTACTGGGAAAATCACCTGAGAAACCGCCCTGGCCTCATGGCAACCGGCCATCGCCAGTTTTCGATGGCCTATAACGAAGCCATGTATCAGATTGCAACTGAGCGGCTTCAATCGGCGTTGACGCAGGCCCGGATCGAACTGACCGGCCGGCGCATACTAGATGTCGGGGCCGGGTTCGGGTACTTCATTCAAAAATACCTGAGCTGGGGCGCGGCCCGCATCACCGGGGTTGATCTTGCGGAGATCAGCATACAGGAATTGCAGCATACCTTCCCACAGCAAGAGTTTTTCCAAGCCGACATCTCTGAGGAGAATTTGCCGATCCCCGGCAACTACGACCTGGTAAGCGCCATCAGCATGATCTTCCACATCGTGGACGATCTCAGATTCGAGCAGGCGCTCAAGAACATGTGCCAGCGCGTCAAGCCGGGCGGGCATTTGATCATCGTGGACGCTTTTCATCGTGTGTGGCTGCCCACCGCCCGACATGCCAGACTCCGACATCTGGGCGCGTATCAACCGATACTGCGCGAGCGGGGCTTGGAGATACGAGTCATTTACCCAATGTACTATCTCATGGGACAAACATTCATCCCCAGGATCGGGCCGCTGCTGCTCAATCAGCCCGGTATGCTCAGGGTTGTCATGGCGCAAGAAAGGCGCTGGGGTTCTCAATCGCAGCCCAAGCTCGGCTGGCTAAATTTTCTGATCGCTCAACGCCAACCATAGCCTCGCCAGCCCAAAGTCTCAATTGCCCAACCGCTCCAAGTCGCTCCGCGGTTGAGATCGCTCTTTGGGGTTTGCCACCATCCCCATAATGACAAAAACCGCTTCGGCCAGCAAGATGAAAGCCCTTACGATAAGTGCGATAGCGCTCGCGGGGCCAACCGACAAGCCGAGATTGGAAACGAGCAAACCCGCGAGCGTCAACTCGCGGACTCCGAGGCCAGCTGGCACGAACACGAAGAGGAAACCGGCCAACCAAGCCGCCGTAAAGATAAAGGTGACCGCCAGAATGCCCCCGCGCGGTGACACGTTGAGGGCCATGACCGTCAGCGAGACCGCGCCCCCATAACACACCCAGAGCAGCACGTGCAGCCCAATAACAGACATCCAACGATGAAGAGGCAGCACAGAGGCAACATCCACGGCCAGTCCCCTGGCAGAAAGCCGGTTGAATAGCCGTCCTCGCCCGAGGGACCACAAGCCCAGCCAACCCATCAACGCGAGCAGCACCGTTACTCCAAGCAGACCTATCTGAAGCAGGCCGCCTGAAGTGAATGTGAAATAGGCGCTCACAATCACGCCCGCGGCAGTCAGCAGTGACATCACCTCGAGCGCGGATCCGATATTCGAGATGGAATACGGCACGTGAAAATGGTGCTGCATCCACTGGCTGCGGCTCAAATAGCCCCAGACGCTGCCGGGAACATACCGGGCCAGGAAGGGAAGCATGTACCCGCGCATAAACTGCCGCCACATCAGCTGCACGCCCAGCCAGCGCATCAGGTACGACCAAGCGGTGATTTGGATCCCGGTCGCGACCATGATCAACCCCCACGCAACGACGAGCAGGAGCGGCGCGGCAACCCGCACCGTATTCTGCCGGAGCGCCGTATACGTCGTCCAGGCCTGGTAAGCCAGGAGCACGCTTCCCAAGACAAGGCCCGCCTGATACAGGCGTTGCCGCCAAGAACTCTTCATCGTTTTGACCGCTCCCGACTCTGAGAGGGCTTGGCCAGCAAGAACTGCGCGTGCCACGTCAAAAACTCGCCGAGAATCGGCCAACGCACGAAACTGACCGGCAGGTACCGCGTCGAGACATCCAGGCACGTCAAACCACTGCCCGCCGCCAGGCCCCGGAATTTCCGGATGGTCATCTTGTACAGCCCCCACCCGCGATACAGATCAGAAAAGTCCTTGGGGTCTTCGGTGGAAGCATACAGCTGGCTCACCCAGTCTGGCACGACGTGCTTGCGCCGCACCAGCCGCATGGCGAGGCGCTCGCCCAAATAATGAAAGGGGGCGAACTCGTGGCCTCCCACCGGGCTGTAATAAGGCGGAAAACTGACGTAGCTGATGCCCCCCGCTTTCAAGACGCGTTGGATTTCAGACAGAACCGCCTCAGGCCGGGCGACGTGTTCAATCAGGCTCGCGCAGAAGACGATGTCCACGGACGCCGCCCTCAGCGGCACTCGCAGCGCATTCGCCTGGAGGCGCACCATCTGTTGCAACGGTGGGCGGCGCGGCTGCACCAGGTCAACGCTGATCACGTCGGCCCCCAGGCGCGCGAACTCCTGGCTGTAGCCTCCGATCCCGCTCCCCAAATCAAGTACCCGCCGGCCGGACAACACTACCCCTTTCGAGGCCAGGTAGTCCAGGAGACGCCGGGCCTGGAACGCCTGGAAATCAAAGTAATCCTGCTCGGAGCGCGCGCGCCGCCGTGCCACGCGCCACAGATGCAGATAGTCGGCCAATTTCATGCAACCACCCCATCTATCAGGATTTGTACAGAATCCAGTTGAAGTTTGGCAAGACGGGCAACAGAATTTTCCAAGCCCAGAGCGGGATACCCCCGCTCCCACGCGCCCACCAACGGGGCATGACCCATTCCGCGTGGGTCCCCAACAACTCCGGGGTCACATCCCGGATCACGAAACGGGCAAACAGACGCCGCAGCCCCCACCAGGTCCGTGAGCGTTCGTAATATTGGTTGCCCTGACCCAAGAGGCGCAGGCACGCATCCGCCCAGCGGGAGGGCAGCCAATGCAAAAGCGGCAAAAAGTAATGGGGCTCGATGGGAAACAACTTGTTCGGCCCGCTGAAGAAAACCACGCCTCCCGGCTTCAAAACGCGATAAATTTCCGCAGCCAACTGCTTGTCGTCGGGGACGTGCTCGTAGACTTGAGCGCAGATCACGGCGTCCACGGCGTCGTCGGCCACCGGCAGGCGCATCGCATCCCCACGCACGAACTGCGCCGAGACGGGGACGGGGCGCGGCACATCCCGCAGCGCCCCCTCGTCGTACTCCACCCCGATGATCCGCGCAAACAGCGGCGCGAGGGTGGCCGTAATAAACCCCGACGAGCACCCCACGTCCAGGCAGACGGCGGACGCCAATGAGTCGGTGCTGAATGTCTTCAACAGGTAAGCAATTTTCTCGGCCTTTCGAAGGCGGCCCTCACGATCTCTGACCCCCTCCGTCAAATTGTAAAAACCGACTTGATACCCCCGCGGCTTCAACTTATGGCCTCCGGCGTCAACGGCTTGGAAGATGGCCCACCAGCCTTGCGCGCCACGGCGCTATAGCCCAGCGCAAAAAGCCCGGAGGCATCCAGCCGGCCGTCAAGCCAGTAGCAGAAACGGGTGATCAGCCAACTATTGAGCGACCACGCCACCGTCTTCACCACGGGGACTCTCCAGACAACGCCCAGGATCAAGGTCGAGAATTGATGCCCGACAAACGAGAATATACCTCCGCGCTTTTCCAGCTGCAGGACCTCGAACCCGGCCTGCTCAAGCAAGCACCGAACCCCGTGCCGGGTGTAACGATAGTAATCATGCGGCTGTTCGTGCAGGCGGCTGAGGTGCGGCACCGACATCACCAAGATGCCGCCCGGTTTGAGAATCCGGTAGATCTCCCGCGTGGCGCGGAACGGGTCCGGCACGTGCTCCAGCACTTCCATACATAAGGCTGTGTCGTACGTTTCATCTTGGATCATCGTCATGTTTTGGATATCGCCCACGTACGTGACCGAGGCGTGGCGCGGGAAGAGGTCCAGGCTGTCGTAGCCAATCAGTTGGCCGCTGACGAACGAGCGGAAGGGCATGTTCCCGCAGCCCAAATCTATCAGCCAGCCCCGCGCGAATTTCAGGAGGAGCGGCAGCGTGACGGCATACTGGCTGTAGGCTGCGGGCGAGAAGAATCGCTTACGGGGTGAGTCAGCCAGTTCATGTTCCAGCGCCTGCCGGTTGCCGCGGATAAACGCTTGCAAGGGGGTATCAGTCATAAAGTCTTCAAGGCCGTCTGATAAATCTCAATCAGCCGGGAAGCGACCTTCTTCCAGGTGTAGCAATTCTCCACCACGTGCGCGCGCGCCCGGCGGCTCATCGCTCCCCAGGCCGCCCGGTCGCCGAGCACCGCGACCATCGCTTCGGCCAAAGCCCCGGGGTCGGCGGCGGGAACGAGGCGGCCCACTTCAGGCGAGACGACCTCCGGTATGCCGCCAACTTGCGTAGCGACGCAGGGCGTCCCAGAGGCCAGCGCTTCCAGCAAGACGATGCCCAATGCTTCCTCAAGCGAGGGCAGCACAAAGAGCCGCGCCCGCCGCATCCACTGGCCGATCTGCGCTTGAGACTGCGCGCCCGCAAACGTCACGTGCGCCGCCAGGTTCAGGGACTGCGCCAACTGCACCAATTCGCTGCGCTGTGGCCCGTCCCCCACGACGGCCAAATGATATTCAGGGAGCTTCTGGATCAGGGCAGGCAGCGCCTGCAACAAATACCTGACTCCTTTCCGCTCGATCAGGGACCCCACGAACACGATCAGCGGCTCGCGCTGTTCCGAGCCGGGTTGGAAGCGATCAATGTCAATTCCATCCGGGATAACTTCGACGCGATGGGAGGGAAGCCCAAGCGCCAGCGTGGCCTCGGCCAATGAGCGGCTGACCGCAATCACACGGCTGGCCCGGCTCAACGCCATTCTCGTCAGCGGCCCGACGAGAGGAATGCGCGGTGCTTGAAAGATGTCGCTGCCATGCACCGTGACCACAAACGGGCGGCGATGGTAAGCGCGGCCGGCCCACACGGCCATGGCGGGCAAAGTCCAATGGGCATGGATGATGTGATAATCCCGCGCGTAGCGCATCGTGGCCAACGTCTGTGCCACCATGAGCAACGGGAAAGCCGCACGCGCCAGGCGGTTATTCCGCCAGACCGCTGGAAGCCCGCCGCCCTCATCGCGCAGCACCTCCAGCCGCTCCGGCCACACGTAGCGGGGCCGGATGACTTCTATAGCATCTATCATCTCATAGGCGCGCGAGCCAGGCTCGTGCATGGAGATGACTCGCACCCGCACGCCGTGATCACGGAGGGCGCGCGCCGTCTCGAGCATGGACGGCCCTCGGCTGTCGTGCAGCCAACGCGGGAAAGCGGTCGTGACCATGCAGACTCTCAGTGGTTCTCTCATTCCAATCTCAAAGCTGGGTACAAGGCCCTAAACCGCAGACACGCGCTTAGTACTACTTTGTCAGATTGATCGGTTACACTGTGGGGTATGGCAAAAGACAAACGCATGCCCCAGGCGCCGAGCGAGCCGATCCC
>Ga0209109_10001717_pt1 | contig 11997 bp, 10 predicted proteins | sample Rifsed10ft2_FD_184004 | JGI IMG/M metagenome (GOLD analysis project Ga0209109, IMG submission 184004) | Soil microbial communities from Rifle, Colorado, USA - sediment 10ft 2 (version 2) | ecosystem: Environmental > Terrestrial > Deep subsurface > Rock core/Sediment | place: Rifle, Colorado... | reverse complement strand
TCTCGACGGCGACGGCGTAGGCGTAGCCGACGGCCTCGTAGAGATCTGGCAGGCGAACGCCGCAGGCAAGTACGCGCACCCGGACGATCGCCAGAACAAAGCGCTGGAGAAGGGCTTTCGCGGCTTCGGGCGAATTCCGACCGACGCCAAGGGGCATTTCCGCTTCAGCACCGTGAAGCCCGGCCGCGTGCCCGGCCCTGCGGGCAAGCTGCAGGCGCCGCACCTGTCGGTGACGGTGTTCATGCGCGGGCTGCTCAAGCAGCTCTCGAGCCGGATCTATTTCCCCGGCGACCCGGCCAACGTGCAGGACCCGGTGCTCAAGCGCGTGCCGGCGGCGCGGCGCGCGACGCTCGTTGCGAAGCGCAAGGCGCGCGGCGTGCTGGAATGGAACATCGTCCTGCAGGGCAAGGAGGAGACGGTGTTCTTCGACTTCTGACCCTAGGCGGCGCGGAACGCCGCTTTCAGCTCCTCGGGTATCGCCAGGCCGCGCAGGCGCGTGCCCGGGCCGTTGTCGAATTTCGCCCACACGCGCTTTTCCGCGCCGCGCGCAAGCGCCATGCCGTCGGCCCGCAGCACCTCGTGGGCGACGGTGAAGGACTTGCCGCCGAATTCTTCGATCCTCGAGTGCACCTCGCAGCGGTCGCCATGCTCGGCGGGATAGAGGAACCGGCAGTCCGCGGACACCAGCGGCATGGCGAGCTGCTCGGCGCGCATGCGCTTGGCGTCGTAGCCGACCCCGGCAAACATCGCCCAGCAGGCGACGTCCATCCAGCGGAAGTAGGTGGGATAGAAGATGATGCCCGCCGGGTCGCAGTCGCCCCAGTGCACCTGGCAGGCGAACGTCGCAGTTATCGAACGGAACCGCGCTTCGCTCAGCACTGTTCCCAAGGCAGCCCTTCGAAGCGCCAGCCGGCGAGCGAATTGCGCTGGTGACTGTCGTTCAGCTCGCCCTCGAATCCGTGCTGCACGTTGTACACGCGCGTAAAACCGGCGCGCTCCAACTCCTCGCCCGCCTCCCGCGAGCGGTTGCCGCTGCGGCAGATGAGCACTACGGGGCGCGTCGTGTGGTTGGTGCCGGCGAGCTTCTTCACCTGGCCGACGAAATGCGGGTTCACGGCCCAGTCCGGGCCGTCGTTCCACGCCACGTGCAGCGCGCCGGCCGGGTGGCCGACGAACAGGTACTCCATCTCGCTGCGGCAGTCGATGAGCAGCGCATCGGCATGCTGCTTCAGGAACTCGAACGCCCGCTTGGGTTCCAGATGGTCCATGGGGGAGCGCATTATACGCGTAAGCGTTTGACAGAGCAGCACTAAGTGGGCACACTGCGGCAGTCGCGCCGATTTGATGTTCAGCTTGCGGGCGCGTTACAAATACCGCTAAAGAGACGTGCCCAGACGCCCGTTTCCGCGCAAGCCGAACGGGCGTTTTGTTTTTCCGGCTGCCTATGACGCATAGCGACCGTACCGCACAACTGCAAGCCCTCCTCGCCGAGCGCATCCTCGTCCTCGACGGCGCCATGGGCACCATGATCCAGCGCGAGCGCCTGCAGGAGGCGCAGTACCGGGGCGAGCGCTTTCGCGACTGGCCGCGCGACCTGCGCGGCAACAACGACCTGCTCGTGCTGACGCAGCCCGAGCTGATCCGCCGCATCCACGGGCAGTACCTCGAGGCGGGCGCGGACATCATCGAGACCAACACCTTCAATTCCACCGCCGTCTCGATGGCGGATTACGGCATGGAGCGCCTGGTCGCGGAGCTCAACCTCGCCGCGGCGAGGCTCGCCGTCGAAGCGGCACGCGCCGCGCAAGCCCAAGACCCCGGGCGTGCGCGCTTCGTCGCCGGCGTGCTCGGGCCGACCACCAAGACCGCCTCGATCTCGCCGGACGTGAACGATCCGGGCTTTCGCGCCGTCAGCTTCGATCAGCTGGTGGCGGCCTACGGCGAGGCGGCGCAGGCGCTGGCCGAGGGCGGCGTCGACCTGATCCTGGTCGAGACCGTATTCGACACGCTGAACGCCAAGGCGGCGCTGTTCGCGCTGGAGGCGCTCTTCGAGCGGCGCGGCGCGCGCCTGCCGGTGATCGTCTCGGGCACCATCACCGATGCCTCGGGACGCACGCTCTCCGGGCAGACTGCGGAAGCGTTCTACAACTCGGTGCGCCACGCGCGGCCGCTCGCCGTAGGCCTCAATTGCGCGCTAGGGGCGAAAGAGCTCCGCCCGTACGTGGAAGAGATCGCCGGCATCGCCGAGGCGTACGTCTCCTGCCATCCGAATGCGGGCCTGCCGAATGCATTCGGCGAGTACGACGACACCCCCGAGAACATGGCCGCGATCATGGGCGAGTGGGCACGGAGCGGCTGGCTCAATATCGTCGGCGGCTGCTGCGGCACCACCGCCGAGCACATCCGCGCCCTGGCCGAGGTGGTGCGCGGCGTCGCGCCGCGGCGGGTGCCGGCGCTGCCGGCGCAACTGCGCCTCGCCGGGCTCGAGCCGCTCAACGTCGGCGCCGATTCGCTGTTCGTCAACATCGGCGAGCGCACCAACGTCACCGGCTCGAAAGCGTTCGCGCGCCTGGTCCTGGCCGGCGACTACGCCGAAGCGCTGAGCGTCGCGCGCCAGCAGGTGGAGAACGGCGCGCAAATCATCGACGTCAACATGGACGAGGCGATGCTCGATTCGGAAGCGGCCATGCACCGCTTCCTGACCCTCGTCGCCGCGGAGCCCGACATCGCGCGCGTGCCGGTGATGATCGACAGCTCCAAATGGCGCGTCATCGAAGCCGGGCTGAAGTGCGTACAAGGCAAGAGCATCGTCAACTCCATCAGCATGAAGGAGGGCGAGGAGGAGTTCCTGCGCCAGGCGCGCCTTGCGCGCCGCTACGGCGCGGCGGTGGTGGTGATGGCCTTCGACGAGCAGGGCCAGGCCGACACGCTCGAGCGGCGCACCGCCATCTGCCGGCGCGCCTACGAGCTGCTGACGACGCAGGCCGGCATGCCCGCCGAAGACATCATCTTCGACCCCAACATCTTCGCCGTGGCCACGGGGCTCGAGGAGCATGCGCGCTACGCCCTGGACTACATCGAGGCGGCGCGCTGGATCCGGCAGAACCTGCCGCATGCGCAGGTCTCCGGCGGGCTGTCGAACCTGTCGTTCTCGTTCCGCGGCAACGACGCCGTGCGCGAGGCGATGCACACGGCGTTCCTGTATCACGCCGTGCGCGCCGGCATGTCGATGGGCATCGTCAACGCCGGGCAGCTCGGCGTTTACCAGGAGATCGAGCCGCAGCTACGCGTGTGCGTCGAGGACGTGATCCTCAACCGGCGCGACGACGCCACCGAGCGGCTGATCGAGTTCGCCGAGAACGTCAGGCAGGGCGGCAAGGCGGCGAAGGCGGACGATGCCTGGCGGCGCGCGCCGGTGCGCGAGCGCCTGGTGCACGCGCTGGTGACGGGCACCGCAACCCACGTCGTGGCGGATACCGAGGCGGCGCGCCTCGAGGCAGCGCATCCCATCGACGTGATCGAAGGCCCGCTGATGGACGGCATGAACGTGGTGGGCGACCTGTTCGGCGCCGGCAAGATGTTCCTGCCGCAGGTGGTGAAGTCCGCCCGCGTCATGAAGCAGGCGGTGGCGCACCTCGTGCCCTACATCGAGGCGGAGAAGGCGAAAAGCGGCGAGGGCGGGCGTGCGAAGGGCAAGATCGTCATCGCCACGGTAAAAGGCGACGTGCACGACATCGGCAAGAACATCGTCGCCGTGGTGCTCCAGTGCAACAACTACGACGTCTTGAATCTCGGCGTCATGGTGCCGGCGCAGAAGATCCTGGAAACGGCGCGCGTGGAGCAGGCCGACGCCATCGGCCTTTCCGGGCTCATCACGCCCTCGCTCGAGGAGATGGCGCACGTCGCGCGCGAGATGGAGCGCGAGGGGTTCACGCTGCCGCTGCTCATCGGCGGCGCGACCACCTCGCGCGCGCACACGGCGGTCAAGATCGCACCCCACTACTCGGGTCCCGTGGTGTACGTGCCGGACGCCTCGCGCTCGGTGCCGGTGACGCAAAGCCTGCTGTCGAAGGACGCGCGCGAGGCCTACGTCGCCGAAGTGCGCGCCGACTACGAGAAGCTGCGCCGCCAGCACGCCGAGAAGAAGGGGCCGGGGCCGCTGCTCGCCCTCGCGCGCGCGCGCGAGCTCGGCTACGCCGCGGACTGGAAGGCCTACGCGCCGCCCGCGCCGGCAAAGCCGGGCCTCACCGTGCTCGCCAACTACCCGCTGCAGAAGCTTGCGCCCTACATCGACTGGGGGCCGTTGTTCCAGACCTGGGAGCTCTCGGGCCCGTACCCGAAGATCCTTGACGACCCGGTGGTCGGGTCCGAGGCGCGCAAGCTGTTCGCCGACGCGCAGGCCTTCCTGAAGAGGATGATCGACGGACGCTGGGTGCGCGCGAGCGGCGTCTGCGGCCTGTTTCCGGCGGCGCGGGTCGGCGACGACATCGAGATCTACCGCAACGTGTCGCGGCGCGAGGCGCTGATCACCTGGCACAACCTGCGCCAGCAGAACCAGAAGCCCACGGGCAACGCCAACCAGTGCCTCGCCGACTTCGTGGCGCCGAAGGAGTCGGGCGTGCCCGACTGGGTCGGCGCCTTTGCCGTCACGGCGGGCCTCGGCATGGAGAAGAAGCTTGCGGAGTTCGAGCGCGCGCACGACGACTACTCGGCGATCATGCTCAAGGCGCTTGCCGACCGGCTCGCGGAAGCCTTCGCCGAGCACCTGCACGAGCGCGTGCGGCGCGAGTACTGGGGTTATGCGCCCGACGAATCCCTGGGCAGCGAGGAACTGATCGCCGAGAAGTACCGCGGCATCCGCCCGGCGCCGGGGTACCCCGCGTGCCCCGATCACACCGAGAAGGCGGCGCTGTTCGCGCTGCTCGATGCGCCGAAGAACGCCGGCATGACGCTCACCGAGTCCTACGCCATGCTGCCGGCGGCCGCGGTGTCGGGCTTTTACCTGTCGCACCCGGCAGCGAGCTACTTCGCGGTCGGCAAGATCGGCCGCGATCAGATCGAGGACTACGCGCGGCGCAAGGGCATGCGCGTGGACGAAGCCGAGCGCTGGCTCGCGCCGTACCTCGCCTACGACCCCGAGCAGCAGGCGCAGGCGGCGTAGCTATAATGCGGCGCGAATCGCAACCGGAGGCATGACATGGGCAAGGGCGACAAGAGAACGCGACGCGGCAAGATCTACAAGGGCAGCTACGGCAAGAAGCGCCCGCAGCGCCTGAAGAAGGCGAAGAAGGCGTCCTGAGCCCCAAGCTCATCGCCGCCCTGGGCGCGCTGCTTGCCGCTGCCGGCGTTGCGCTCGGCGCCTTCGGCGCGCATGCGCTGAAAGCCCGGCTTGCGGCAGAGATGCTGGCGGTTTGGAACACCGGCGTGCAGTACCACTTGTGGCACGCGCTGGGCATGGTGCTCGCGGGATTGAGCGCCTCGCTGCTCACCGACGGCGTCTGGGTGCGCCTCGCCGGCTGGCTGTTCCTTGCCGGGATCGCCTTGTTTTCCGGCAGTCTCTATGCGCTGGCGCTGGGCGCGCCGAAGTGGCTCGGAGCCGTCGCGCCGCTCGGCGGCACGGCGTTCATTCTCGGCTGGCTCGCGTTCGCCGTGGCGGCCGTGCGCGCCTAGAGCGCGACGTAGTCCGAAAGCGGGCGCTCGCTGAGCGCGCGGCGCAACGTGGGCTCATGGGTCAGATCCGCCAATTCGATCTGCACGCCCGGCGGGCGTTCCTGACGGATGAGACGCGCCAGCTCCACGGGCAACTGCGCGCGGCCCACGCAGCACGGGCAGGCTCTCGGTCGTAAGCTCGCCCAGCCGCCGGGTGCGGCCGCGCCCATGAGGGCGATGCGAACGGGTATCCGGCTCACTTGCGCCAGAACGCCGGCGTGAGCACCACCAGCAGCGTGAACAGCTCCAGGCGCCCGAGCAGCATGCCGAACGAGCAGACCCAGGTCTGGAAGTCGTTCAGCACCGCGTAGTTCGATGCCGGCCCGACCTGCGCCAGGCCCGGGCCGGTATTGTTGAGCGAGACGACGGCGGCCGAAAACGCCGTGACCACGTCCGCGCCGCTCAAGGTCAGCAGCAGCGTGAACAGGATGATGCACGACACGTACACGAACACGTAGGCGAGCACTGCGAACACCACGTTGTTCTCGACCAACTGGCCGCCGAGCTTCACCGGATTGGTGACCCGCGGATGGATGATGCGCAGCAGCTCGCGGAAGATCTGCTTGAACAGGATCTGCGCGCGGATCATCTTCATGCCGCTGCCGGTCGAGCCCGAGCAGCTGGCGAAGCTGCACAGGAACAGCATCCACAGCGGCGCGAAGATCGGCCACTGGTTGAAGTCGGCGTTGGCGTAGCCGGTGGTAGTGGCGATCGACACCACATTGAAGGCCGCATAGCGCAGTGCGCTGCCGAAGTCGGGGTAGACCTGTGCCCAGACGAGATACGTCGCGATGCCGAGCACCGAGGCGACGACCACCCCCAGAAAGATTTTCGCCTCCGGATCGACGCGGTACACGCCGAGCGAGCGCCGGTGCCAGGCGAGAAAGTGCGTGGCGAAGTTGATCGCCGCGATCAGCATGAAGACGATCGCCACCGCCTCGATGCGCGGCGAGTTCCAATAGGCGTAGCTCTCGTCGTGGGTGGAGAAGCCGCCCAGGCCGAGCGTGGTGAAAGCGTGCATCAGCGCATCGAGCCAGCTCATGCCGGCCCAGTAGTAGGCGAGCCCGCAGGCCACCGTCAGCCCGAAGTACACCAGCCACAGGCCCTTGGCGGTCTCGGCGATGCGCGGCGTGAGCTTGGTGTCCTTCATCGGCGTCGGCGTCTCGGCCTTGAACAGCTGCGAGCCGCCCACGCCGAGAAGCGGCATGATCGCCACCGCCAGCACGATCACGCCCATGCCGCCGAGCCAGATCATGAAGCCGCGCCAGATATTGAGCGAGGGCGGCAGGCGCTCCAGGCCCGAGAGCACCGTGGCGCCGCTCGCGGTGAGGCCCGATACGGCCTCGAAGTACGCGTCGGTAAACGACAGCTCGCCCAACTGCAGCAGGAGCGGCAGCGTGGCAAACGCCGGCAGCACCGTCCACACCAGCGCCACCAGCAGGAAGCCGTCGCGCACCTGCAGCTCGCGCCCGACACGGAAAGTGGCCAGCCACAGGGCGACGCCCGCCGCCGCGGTGGCCGCCAGCGACTCGACGTAGGCCCAGTGGGCGCCGTCGCCCAGGGCGAGCGAGAACGCGAGCGGCACCAGCATGCAGACGGAGAACAGCACCAGCACCAGCGACAGCAAATGCAGGACGGCGAGCGGTCGCACGGCGCGCTGCGGCCTAGAGGAAGCGCGCGCCGACCTGGAACAGCTTCTCGACCCGCGGCAAAGTCTTCTTGTCCGTGACGAACACGATGACGTGGTCCTCGGCCGCGATCATCGTGTCGTGGTGCGCCATCAGCACTTCGCCGGCGCGCACCACGGCGCCGATGGTGGCCCCGGCCGGCAGGTCGATTTCCTGCACGCTGCGGCCGGTGAGGCGGCAGGACTCGCGGTCGCCGTGCACCACCGCCTCCAGCGCCTCGGCGGCGCCGCGCCGCAGGCTGTGCACCGCGACCACGTCGCCGCGGCGCACGTGCGCCAGCAGCTTGCCGATGGTGGCCTGCGCCGGCGAGATGGCGATGTCGATCTGCCCGCTCTGCAGCAGGTCGACGTAGCTGCGCCGGTTGATGAGCGCCACCACGCGCCGTGCGCCCATGCGCTTGGCGAGCAGGCAGCTCATGATGTTGTTCTCGTCGTCGTTGGTGACCGCCACGAACAGGTCCATCTCGGCGATATTCTCCTGCTCGAGCAGCTCCTCGTCGGTGGCGTCGCCGTTCAGCACCAGTGCCTGGTTCATCTTGGCAGCGAGAAACTCACAGCGTCGCTTGTTGTGCTCGATGAGGCGCACCGAGTAGTCGCGCTCCAGCGCGCGCGCAAGGCGCATGCCGATGTTGCCGCCGCCCGCGATCATCACGCGCTTGACCGGCTGATCCATGCGGCGCAGCTCGTGCATCACCTTGCTGATGTTGGCGGCCGCGGCCAGACAGAACACCTCGTCGCCCGCTTCGATCACGGTGTCGCCCTGCGGCAGGATGGCGCGGTCGTGGCGGAAGATGGCGACAATGCGCGTGTCGATGTTCGGCATGTGCGCGCGGATCTCCTTCACCGGGCGGCCCACCATCGGCCCGCCCTGGTAGGCGCGCACCGCCACCAGGCTCACCTTGCCGTCGGCGAAGTCGAGCACCTGCAGGGCTTCCGGGAACTCGACCAGCTTGACGATGTAGTCGGTGAGCACCTGCTCCGGGCAGATCGCGAGATCGACGTCGAAGCCGTCCGCGCCGAGCAGCATCTTGTTGTCGAGAAACGCGTTGGCCCGAATGCGCGCGATGCGCCGCGGCACGTTGAACATGCGCGCCGCCAGCTTGCAGGCGACGAGGTTGGTCTCGTCGGACTGGGTCACGGCGATGAGCAGGTCGGCATCGTCGATGCCCGCGTCGGTGAGCACCGAAGGGTGCGAGGCGCTGCCCGCGACCGTGCGCAGGTCGAAGCGCTCCTGCAGCGCGCGCAGGCGCCCGGCGTCGACGTCGACCACCGTGATATCGTTCTGCTCGGAAACCAGGCTCTCGGCAACCGAGCTGCCGACCTGGCCGGCGCCGAGGATGACGATCTTCACGCCGCAAACGCTCCTAGGGAAGAGCGCGGCATTCTATTCCGATTCACCCTTCCTCGCGCCGCCCCACCGGCAGGCCGAGGGCTTTCAGCTTGCGGTACAGGTGCGTGCGTTCCAGGCCGCTTTTCTCGGCCACGCGCGACATGCTGCCGCTCGCCGCGGCCAGCAGGTTCTCGAAATAGACGCGCTCGAATGCCTCGCGCGCCTCGCGGTAAGGCCGGTCGAGCGCCAGGTCCGGTGCGCTTGCGGCGGGCGCCTGCGCCGCGAGCACGCGCTCGACGTCTTCGAGGCTCACCTCTTCCTCCAGGGCCGTCAGCGCCAGATTCTTTACCGCGTGCTCCAGCTCGGCCAGGTTACCCGGCCAGCGATGGTGGCGCAGGGCGTTCAGCGCGCCGATCGACAGGCGCCGCGGCGGGCATACGCGCGCTTCCACGAGCTGCGCCAGCATTTGCGCGGCCAGGTCGGGCACGTCTTCGGCGAACTCGCGCAACGCGGGCAGGCGCAGCGTGAGCTCGCTCAGCCGCGCCGCGAGCGCCGCGTCGTAGCCGTGGCGCTCGATGAGCGCCTTCGCATCGAGCGGCGAGAACGACACGATGCGCGCGCGGTGCTTGTCGGCCCGCGCCAGCAGGAACTCCAGATTCTTCTGCTCGCCGCGCTGCAGGCGCGCCAGGTCGGGCAGGAACAGGACGCCGCCGCCTGCGCGCGCCAGGAGATCGCTGGAGGCGTCCGCGAGCAGTTCGGCACCGGCGAGAAACGGCGCGCCGGGCGCGGCCAGCTGGCGCGCGAAGATCTCGGGCAGCATGCCGGGCTCGCCGCGCAGCATGAGCGGCGCGGCGGTCTGCGCCAGCTGCGCCAGCCGCTTGCGCAACTCCATCAGCGACGCCGAGCGCCCCAGCGCCGTCAGCGACAGCTGGCGCGGCGCCGTCAGGTCGTGGTTGCGCAGCGCGCGCTTCACGGTGCTGAGCAGGCGCTGCAGGGCGATGGGCTTCTCCAGATAGTCGAGCGCGCCGATGCGCGTCGCCTCGACCGCGGTTTCGATGGTGCCGTGCCCGGACATCATCACCACCGGCATGGTCAGCTGCCCGCTGCTCGCCCATTCCTTGAGCAGCGTGATGCCGTCGGTATCCGGCATCCAGATATCGAGCAGCACGAGGTCGGGGCGCTTCGCCTCGCGCAAGCTGCGCGCCGCGCCCGCGCTCTCGGCGAGCACCACCGCGTGTCCCTCGTCCTCCAGGATCTCCGAGAGCAGCTCGCGGATGCCCATTTCGTCGTCGACCACCAGGATCTGCGCCATGGCGTCCTCAGGCGGCTTCCGCGAGCGGCAGGAGCACGCTCACCGAGGCGCCGCGCTCCGGGCGATTCTCGATGGCGATCGATCCGTGGTGCTCGTCGACGATCTTCTTGACGATGGCGAGCCCCAGCCCGGTGCCGCGGGGCTTGGTGGTGACATAAGGCTCGAAGATGCGCGCCATCAGCTCCTCGGGAAAGCCGTCGCCGTTGTCCGAGACCGAGAGACGCACCTTGTCGCCGGCCGGCTCGGTGCACACCTCGATCGCCGGCTGCGGGCGCGCCTCCTTGCGGTTCTCCAGTGCATCCTGCGCGTTCTGCACCAGATTGTGGATCACCTGGCGGATTTGCGCCGTATCGGCCCATACCGGCGGCAGCGCCGGGGCGAGCCGCTTGGCGATCGGCACGCGGGAGTTCTCGTACAGCGCCAGGACGTCGGTGACGAGCGCGTTCAGGTCCAGTCCCGCGGGCACCGGCGCGGGCAGGCGCGCATAGTCGCCGAAATCGTCCACCATCGACTTCAGCGCGGTCACCTGGTTGACGATGGTCTGCGTATTGCGCCGCAGGGTCTGCGCGTCGGCGGCGGCGAGCCGGTCGGCGAGCTTCATCTCCAGGCGCTCGGCCGACAGCTGGATCGGCGTGAGCGGATTCTTGATCTCGTGCGCGAGCCGGCGCGCGACTTCCGCCCAGGCGGTGGCGCGCTGCGCCTGGATCAGCTGCGTGATGTCGTCGAAGACCAGCACGTAGCCGCCGCCCGTTGCCCCGGGCAGCGCCGCGCCGCGCGCCAGCAACGTCTTGCCGGTGCCGCGGAGCGTGATCTCCAGCTGCCAGGTGCGGTCGCGCTGCGCAAGAAACTGCGCGCGCACCGCTGCCGCAAACGGCTCGAGCGTCCCGCTCCATGCGTCGAGCGTCTGCCCGGAAACCGCGCCCAGCTCGCCGCCCAGGATCTCGGCGGCGCCGCGGTTGGAAATGGAAAGGCGCAGGTCCCGGTCGAACACCAGCACGCCGGCCGAGAGGTTGGCGAGAATGTTCTCCAGCGAGGCTTTCGCCGTTTCCAGGGCGACGCGGTTGGACTCGACCACCTTGCGCGCCTCGTCCAACTGGCGCGTCATCGAATTGAACGATTCGGTCAGCACGCCGAGCTCATCGCGGCTGGTCACCGGCGGTCGCGGCGAGAAATCGCCCCGCGCCACCGCCTGCGTCGCGCGCGCCAGATTGGCGAGCGGCGCCGACAGGCGTGCCGAGAGGATGGCGGCGAGCGACACGGCGACGAACAGCGCCATCAGCAGGGTGAGCGTCAGCGTCACGACGTAGATACGCCGCAGGCCCTGGCGCGACAGCGCCAGCTCGCGGTAGTCGCGGTAGGCCTCCTGCACCGCCTGCGCACTGCGCGCCAGGCCCGCTGGCAGCGCCTGGCGCAGCTGCAGGTAGCGCGCCTCGTCGGCAATCGCGAGGCCGGTGACGGGCACCACGACGCGCAGCGCGAGCGGCCTGCCGTCTGCCGCGTCGATCGAGCTGTAGGCCTGCGCCGAGCGCGCCTGGCGCAGCATCTGCGCTGTCGGCAGCTCCGGCAGGAATCTCGACATCTCCTCGGTGGCGCTCGCCAGCAGGGTGCCGCCCGAACCGAGGATCACCGCCTCCTGCACGCCGGCCTGCTCGCGCAGGCGGTTGAGCACCGCCACCTGTTGCGCGGCGGACTGATCGGCGAGCTCGAGCGCCATCGAGCGCGCCTTCGCGTGCATTTCCGCCATCATGCGGTCGACCACGGACTGACCCAGACTGATGCCGCCCTCGAGGGCGGAATCCACCTTGACGTCGAACCACGACTCGATGCTCTTGGTGAGAAACTGCACCGATACCGTGTACACGAGCGCGCCCGGCACCACGGCCATCAGCGCGAACAGCACGAGAAAGCGCAGCGTCAGCCGCGAGCCGAAAGCGCGCGCGCGGTAGCGGCGCAGGATGG
>Ga0209109_10001716_pt1 | contig 11999 bp, 8 predicted proteins | sample Rifsed10ft2_FD_184004 | JGI IMG/M metagenome (GOLD analysis project Ga0209109, IMG submission 184004) | Soil microbial communities from Rifle, Colorado, USA - sediment 10ft 2 (version 2) | ecosystem: Environmental > Terrestrial > Deep subsurface > Rock core/Sediment | place: Rifle, Colorado... | reverse complement strand
GTGACATTTGTGCATCCTGCACTTCGCCCTGGGCACCAAACAGTTATGCAAATCAGTTTTCCTGATGAAATTGTCGACTCCGGTCACTTCGGGCATCCTGCCCTCCCGTGACATTTGTGCATCCTGCACTTCGCCCTGGGCACCATTACATCAGTGATTGGTGAATGGTGAATGGTGATCAGTAAATGGTACATTTAATGACCACACAACTAATTACCAGTCACCAATCACCGGATAATTAAGTTACAGGTTTTTTTTGATTTGATTACAGATCTCTTTTAATACCGTTACACGGGCAACTTTCTTGTCATTACCCGGGATCAATTTCCATGGTGAATGAATAGTACTGGTTCTGGCCACCATTTCGTTAACGGCTAATTCATAATCATCCCATTTTTCACGGTTACGCCAGTCTTCATCAGTTATCTTATGTTTTTTCCATGGAATTACCTCGCGCTCCTTGAACCGGCGAAGCTGTTCGTCCTTGCTTAGATGTAACCAGAATTTAATGAGGATAATACCGTGTGAGGTCATCTGCTCTTCAAAATCATTGATTTCCTGATAACTGCGCAACCATTCTTCAGGTTCTGCAAATCCTTCAACACGTTCAACCAGTACACGCCCGTACCAGGAACGGTCGTAAATGGTAATATAGCCGTCGGTGGGCAGGTGACGCCAGAATCGCCAGAAATAATGATGCGCTTTTTCTTCATCTGTTGGTGCAGCAACTGAAATTACACTGTAAAGCCGTGCATCCATTGTAGCTGTTACTCTCCGGATCGCACCGCCTTTACCAGATGCATCCCATCCCTCAAATACTGCAACAACTGAACGTCCCCGATTATGGGCTGACCAGGCCAGTTTTCCAAGATTGGCCTGGTATTTTGAAAGTTTTTCCTTATATGCCTTGTCTGACATGGTTGTATCAAGATTTACCATGTTCAGTACTGTTTTTATTTTGGCTAACTTGGGTTTGCTTTTTTGTTTTGTAGAGGCTTTATTATTTATATTTTGCAGTAGCTTCTGCATACTATCTATTATTATTTGTCCTACAGTAAGGTCGCGATAGCGATGATCTGTGGCCTCGATAATGTGCCAGGGACTTGGGCCGGTATCAGTCAATTGAATTGCTCGTTCCGACACAACTGCAAACTCGTCATATTTTTTGGAAAATTTCTTCTGTAATGGGGATTTAACAGTATCTTTGCTTTTCGCTCTTTCCAGGGAAACTTCTTTTGAAAGGTGGAACCAGAATTTGATTATCAGTGCATTATCATGGATCAACATTTGTTCCAGTTCTTCAATATATTTCATTTCACGGTCAAATTTTGACTTACTTACATTCCCCATGACGCGATCGATAATTGGCTTGGTGTACCACGAACCAAACATAACGCTTATTGTTCCACGTGAGGGCAGGGTACGCCAAAAGCGCCAGTATCTTGGGTGTAGAAGTTCTTCCTCTGTTTCCCGCCAAAAGGCATAGTTACGAATCCAGCGGGTATCCAGCCATTCATTGATTCTATTGACCACCTCACTCTTCCCCGCACCTTCAACACCGGAAACGATGATTACGACAGGGATGGCCTTGTCTTTTATTTCATATTGAAGGTTTAATAATTTTGTTCTGAGTTCTGGTACGGCCGAATTAAAGTCTTCCTTGGAAATTTTCTGGTCAAGTTCAACAGCTTCAAACATGTCAAATCCCCGATTTATGATTGTTGATATGTAACCATATTAACTGGTTAATAATTTGATCTTTATCAAATGTTTTATCAATTATGCGATATGTTTTGATTGAAGAATACGCTATTCTTTCCAGATAAGCAGAAAATTACATATTGGTTATAAAATACAATTTAATCATACTTTTACGTATATAAATGAATGCAATAACCAGAATAAACCGGTTCCTCTTCAGATATATTTGTGCGGTAATCCTGGTCATCGGATCAACGTTGATCGTGAATGCAGACCAGGAAAAAAGGATCGCGGTCATTCTTCATGTTAACGACGCAATTGGTCCGGCCATCAATGATTATATACACCGGGGTTTGCAAAGTACCGTCGAAAGAAATGCAGCTGTTGTCATCCTGCAACTGGATACGCCCGGTGGACTGGATACGTCTATGCGTGACATTATCCGTGACATCATAGCTTCGCCGGTACCTGTCATATTGTATGTTTCTCCTTCAGGTGCGCGGGCGGCGAGTGCGGGTACTTATATGATGTATGCCGCCCATATAGCTGCCATGGCGCCGGGCACAAATCTGGGTGCCGCGACACCAGTACAAATTGGTGGTTTCCCCGATATCGGTCCGTCCGCACCTGAAAAGGAAAAAGAGCGCGACCGGAAAAAGGATGAAGCTGGAGTAGATGAAGATAGTGAAGAAACTGAAGTCAAAGAGGAACCGCCACCAGTAACGGGTGATGCCATGACTAAAAAAATGGTCAACGATGCCATTGCCTATATTCGCAGTCTTGCCGAAATGCGCGGACGCAATGCGGACTGGGCGGAAAAAGCGGTACGTGAGGGTGCCAGTCTTTCTTCAGAAAAAGCCCTGCAGCAGGGAGTGATTGATATTATTGCCAAAGATATCGATGAATTGCTCGTAAAAGCGGATGGCTGGCGGGTCAATGTTGTTGGTCAGGATATCACCCTGGATACGAAGGATCTGGAACTGGTATATATAGAACCGGACTGGCGTAATGAATTGCTTGCTGTTATTACCAATCCGAATATTGCCTATATCCTGATGTTACTGGGTATCTATGGCTTGTTCTTCGAGTTATCCAATCCGGGTTTTGTCTTGCCGGGTGTGGTTGGCGCAATCTGTCTGTTAATGGCGCTTTATGCCATGCAGGTATTACCGGTCAATTATGCAGGTTTGGGCCTGATTATCCTTGGCATTGCATTTATGGTGGCGGAGGTATTTGCGCCCAGTTTTGGCGCGTTGGGCATCGGTGGGGTCATTTCCTTTGTGATTGGTTCAATCATCCTGTTTGATACTGATGGCAGTAATATTCAGGTAGCGATTCCGGTCATCGTTACGGTCACTGTTATCAGTTCGGCATTTTTTCTTGTTGCCCTGAGGTTGGTTATTGCAGCCCAAAGAAAACCGGTCGTCAGTGGCAAGGAAGAAATGCTGGGTAGTATTGGCGAAGTGTTGGAAGATTTTGAACATGACGGGCGTATTCATGTACATGGTGAGATATGGCAGGCGCAATCCTGGTCGCCATTGAAACGTGGTGATAAGGTCAAGGTGACTGCAATCGATGGATTGATATTACATGTTAAACCCTTAACGGAGGAAAATTGAAATGAATATGACAACAATTGTTTTTCTAATCGTTGCTATCCTGATAGTAGTTCCGATGATCTTCAAGGTCATGCGCGAATATCAACGTGCTGTGGTGTTCACCTTTGGGCGTTTCACCTCAGTCAAAGGTCCGGGACTGATTATCATCATTCCATTGGTACAGCAGATTGAACGTGTGGACTTGCGCACCATCGTCATGGATGTCCCGAGTCAGGATGTGATCTCACGGGACAATGTCTCGGTTAAGGTCAATGCAGTGGTCTATTATCGAGTCATGGATCCGGAACGGGCCATTATTCAGGTGGAACATTTTAATGATGCCACCAGCCAATTGGCCCAGACTACACTGCGATCTGTTTTGGGGCAGCATGAACTGGATGAAATGCTGGCTGAACGGGAGAAGCTTAACAGGGACATCCAGGAAATACTGGACAAACAGACTGATGCCTGGGGTATCAAGGTTGCCAATGTTGAAATCAAACATGTGGATATCGATGAAAGTATGATACGTGCCATTGCAAGGCAGGCCGAAGCAGAACGTGAACGGCGCGCCAAGGTGATTCATGCCGAAGGTGAATTGCAGGCCTCGGAAAAACTGTTGCAGGCTGCAGATGTATTAGCCCGGAATTCTCAAGCCATGCAGTTGCGTTATTTGCAAACCCTGACTGAAATTGCAGGAGAAAAAAATTCAACCATAATCTTTCCTGTTCCCATGGATTTGATCAAGCACTTGCTGAACAAGTTTCCCGGCGAATGAACATAATCATGATTATGTTTCCAATCAAAGGTAAAAAGAGGTTCTAATGGATACTATAGTAGGACATCTGTGCAGGCCGGTCGTATCAGTCGATATGGGTGCAACTGTGCAGGACGTGCTGGAAAATACTGACTGGAACAAGGTATCGAGTGTTGTGGTGCTTGACCAGGACAAGAACGTTGTAGGCATAATATCTGAAAAAGACATGGTTTATGCCGAGTCTCTGGGCATCAAGAAAAAGGATTTGAAAGCATGGCAAATCTGTTCAAAAAATATTGTCAAGATCAGTCCTGAAGACAGTACTGTCGGAGCAGCACGGTTAATGGTGGACCATAAGGTTCATCATGTTCTGGTAATGACGGGCGATTATGTTGAAGGTGTTGTTTCTACAATGGATGTGCTCAAGCAATTTCTTGACTCAAAAAATTCCGGGTAAGCGCAGATAAATATCTTTAACCATCATGTTCGTGAGGCACGCAAAGATTATTAATCAATCAGAGTATTCCTGATAATATTTGTCACCCATCATTTATCCAGAATATTCCTCTTATGTAATATTGGCATCAAGTCAAAATAGGGCCTGATAACTTCTGATCCAGAGTCCTTGAATTCCTCAAAAGGCCCATCGAATAAAATATTACCCTCGTGCAGCATGATGATCCGCGGCTGTAAACGGTTTAGCAGATCCTTGTCATGTGTAATAATAATTGATGTGCGTTTGTCTATCTCGAAATGTGTATCAAAAATCAGGTTATGTATCTGCGCCGAACTGGTTGGATCGAGGCCGGTAGTGGGTTCATCATAAAAAACCACAATAGGGCCCATTGAAAGGGCACGTGCAATCGCGAGGCGTTTTGCCATACCGCCAGAGAGTTTCTCATGTGGACGATTTAAAAACTGTTTATCATCCGGAAGGGCAACGGCTTTTAAATATTTTTGGGCTATCGGCAAGATTGCATCATCATGCAGACCCTTCACTTCCTTCAGCCATAATGCAATATTTTCGTATACTGTGCCGGAAAACAGGGCATTCCTCTGGAATACAACACCCCAGTGCTGGTGAATACTGTCCAGTTCAAATCCATGTATATCTGCCAAATCTCTGAACGGTTCTGCCGGATTGTTGTGATCAATGACACGAACATTTCCCCGATCGGGAACAATCTGGCCAAGGATATGATTCATTAGAACTGTTTTACCGCAACCGGAACCACCGACAATGGCGATAACGTCACCCTGATAAAGATCGAGATTAATGCCTTTGAGTATCTGCTTGTCATCAAATGCCTTGTGCAGATTTTCAATCTGTATTTCGATTATCGGCAATATATATACCCCATCAAATAACTAATCTACCGGTACTGTTACCTTGGTACTGGATAATCTGTGAGCTGGTATTGTTTGCCACCACTGGCTGAAAAATATCAGGGTGGAATACCTTTAAGTGGTCTGGCGTATCTTGTCAGTTTGCACTCTTTTCTGTCGAATAAACATAGTAGATACCAGACCAATTATATCAGGATAAATTATATGTAATATGATTACCCTGAGATAAACCATTACAAAGACCGTTAAAGTGCCTGTATCTAAGGGTTCTGCGAGATCAACGAAATGCATAATCAAACGATTTAATATAAAAAAAGCAAGACACGATATTAATATTACAGGATATAATAATAATTCTTTCATGAATAATATAACCATTTCCCGTTACGATCTCATCACCTGGTTTCTGTTTTCAGGTGCGCTTCTGCTTGTTCTTTATCTCGGTTTGTTACCAGCGCTATTAGCCGGGTTGCTGGTATATGTACTGGTTAATTTATTGGTGTCAACACTACGGGCACCCGTTTTTGGACGTGAGGGATCTTCACTGTTGGCGGTTGCTCTGATCGCGACAGTCGTTATTGCACTTATTACTGTCGCAGGTTTCGGCCTGGCTTCCTTCCTGCGCGGGAGCGGCGAGAATATCCCGGGTCTGATTCAACGCATGGCAGAGATTATCGAAGGTTCTCGTAATCTTTTGCCGCCTTTGTTGCTGGAGTATTTGCCCGAAGATGCAGATGCTTTACGTAAAGCACTGGTCGAATGGTTGCGTAATAACACAGACACCTTTCAGGTAGCAGGCGCCGAACTGGGACGTGCACTGGCACATATATTAATCGGGATGGTGATTGGCGCTCTACTATCTCTTGAAAGCGCTGTTGCCGGGCGCGAAAGTGGGCCATTGTCAGTGGCTTTTACGCAACGTTCAGAGCGGCTGGTCGTCGCATTTCACCGGGTAGTATTCGCCCAGGTATGGATCTCCACAATTAACACCACGTTTACTGCGATTTATCTGGTGTTGGTATTGCCCGCTTTTGGTATTGAATTACCGTTTACCAAAACACTGATCATGATCACATTTGTAGCGGGACTTCTACCCATACTTGGCAATCTGATCTCCAATACAGTCATATTTATCGTAAGCCTGAGTCAGTCTCTGTACGTTGCGCTGGCGTCGCTTGTCTATTTGATCATCATACACAAACTTGAATATTTTCTGAATGCTCGCATCATCGGCATCCATATTCATGCACGCGCATGGGAAATGCTGATTGCCATGCTTGTGATGGAGGCGGCCTTTGGGATACCCGGACTCATTGCGGCGCCTATCTACTATGCCTATATGAAGGAAGAACTACGCATAAAGCGCCTCGTCTGATAATTTGCAGTGAATGAAATCTGCTCTTTACTAAATTACTACCCACCGTTTACCATTCACTCGCTAACTATTCAAACAAACCCTTGAATGTGTCCTTGATGGCACTGCCGGCATCTTTAACCGTATCTGTTGCTTTTTCAGTGACAGATTTTGGTTTTTCTTCTTCTGTTTTGGTTGTGGTGGTTGCAGTTGCTTTTGGTTTAATACCCAGTGCCGTAGCACAGGGATCTGAATCTGCAGTTGAACGGTCAAATAATCCCTGCGCGAGAATAGATAATCCACCAGTTGCGACAGCAGCACCCACCGATGCAGCTGTTTTCAATGCGGCCTCGGTGCTGGGTACGGCCTTGGGTTCCGCCAGGGTCCCGCCAATTTTAACGAGTTCAGCCAGTTGACCGGCACTGATGCCGACACCTTCCCGTGCCTGGGGATCGATGGCTATGTCCAGTTCCTCGGTCTTGAGATTGATTATCCCTGAACCAATGATATTCATCTTTTTGGTATCGAAGGCTATGCCTTTGTCTGCTGTTGCTATACCGTCCTTGATTGTCAAATTGACAACGCCGCATCTGATCTCGGTATCTTCACTGCCACCAGCGCCGGGATTCATCGCATTAAAAGCTGAAGTTAATACATCCGTTGTCGCCTTTGTTGTCGATGAACTTTTCAAGGTACCCGCACCCATCTGTACCAGCATTTTGCCATTCAGTCCTGCCATGATGGCTGCAATACTGTTACCACTGCCGCTGACATCGATTGTCGCGTCAGTTTTACCACCGGTAATCTTGTCCTTGTAATCCGGAAGAGAGGAGGGCTGGAAATTTTTAATATCAATTTTGGTGCTCAAACGGGCTGTTTTGGAATTGCTGGTATCCAGGTCCATTTGCATAGCAAAGTTTCCACCACCCATGTCGGTGTTGAGCGGCTTCAGTACCAGTTTGCCGTTGGATAATGTCATCACCAGTTTGACATTGTCCAGATCAAGGTCCCTGGTTTTAATTTTTTTGGCAATTATATCCAGGTTTGCATCCATGGACTTCAGGCTGTCCAGGGGCAGGGGTTCAGATGAGAACACCTTGGTTTTTTTAACTTTCTGTTCTTCCTTTTTGGCACTCTCGAAAGGAGTGAGGTCCAGCAGGTCGGATTTTAATGTGGCGGTCACAGCCGGCCGATCACCCTTGATATTGATGATCATGTTACCCGTCATGTCTGTTTTGTCCGCCTTGAATTTCATATCCTGCAGGTGATAGGAACCTTTGCGGTCAGACACGTTGGCTATCAGGGAAACCGGGCCCAGTGCCGGCAATTCATTGCCAATGAATCCATTCAGATCAGCCAGTGAGGTGGATTGAAAATTAATGTTCAGATTAGAGCCGTCTGTTTTTTTCAGATCGGTCAATTTACCATCAATGGTCAGTTTCGATTTGGGTAACTCGGCATTTACACCCCTGAAAAGATAAATCCCGTCCTTTTCACTGATGTGTCCATTGATTTGTAAAGGACCGGCATCAGGCAATTCTTGACCGGCAAGGCTATTAAACTTGGCAAGATTTTCTGCATTCAACTTGATCTCCAGGTCAAACCCCTGCAGTGGATTCTGGCCTGAGAGTTTGCCATTCAGTAAAACCAGGTCTTCTCCCAGATTGGCATTGACGGTATCAAGATGATAAAAACCGTCTTTCTCACTGATATGACCCTTTAAATGCAGCGGGCCCACATCAGGAAATTCCCTGCCAGTCAGATCCTTTATTTTATTGAAATTAGCCAATGAGTCCGTTTCAAGCTTGATGTTCAGATCAAAACCTTCCAGTGGTTTATTCAGAGAAACCAGTCCATCAACATTGAATTGTGATCCAAGTGCCTGCGCATTGACAGCATCCAGTTTGTATATTCCTTTCGCTTCAGAAATATGGCCGGTCAATTCCAGCGCACCGATGTCCGGCAGTTCTTTTTCAATGATTTTCGCAAAAGGAGTAAGCGAACTGGCCTTGATTTCCAGGGTAAGGTCTGCACCCTGAAAAGTCCTGGGTTCTGCAACCGCGCCTTCGATTTTAATAACGGCATCACCAACCCGGGTTGTGAAATCCAGTGGAAATTGTTTATTTTCTGTCAGGCTGGCCAAGGAACCAACAGAACCATCGATTAAAATCGGTATTTCGTTGTAAACCGCATTAAGGACGATATCGAGGGATTGGCTGAAGGTGCTGCCTTCAATCACAAAATTATCTATTTTGACTTTTGTCAGGTTCCCGGTTTTGCCGTCCTTGTAAGTCAAACTGGAATTTTTAATATTGACCTCGTTGATATTAATACTGGCAAAACCAGCTTCCTGAGGAACTTCTGTTTTTTCTGGCCCGGTTTTTTTACCGGCGGTATCAAATACCCAGTTACCCACACCTTCCTTGTTTGTCTCCAGCAGGATGTCTGCTGTATCCAGAGCCAACTGGCTGATCTTGATATTACCGGACAGCAAAGGGATTAAACCGATTTCTATCTCAAAGGATTTGACCCTGGCCATGTCCGGCGCAGAACCCCACTCGGCGTTACCCAGTTTCACACCTTCGACCCTGATTGTGGGTATCAGTGATACGCCGAGCTGGAGTTCACCTGCGACATCAAATTCACGCCCGGTTTGTTGTTCAACCAGCTTGATTATCTCTCCCTTGTATTTATTGACATCAAAAGTACCGATTACAATAGCGAGGGCTATGAACAGGAAAACGACAACGACAGCAATAATTTTCAGGATCTTGCCCATGGTTTAAATCATTAATGGTTTATTGACATATTATAGTGAAAATCAAAAAATAATTGTTCGGTGACAGCCTTGTTTCCCTGCAGAAATACCCTATTTCCCGGTATTTCAAGGTAAAATCATTGTTTAAACGCCTGATACGCATTATAAACAGCGGTATTGATACTAAAATATATTATTCATAGAGATACGGATAAATTGACACTCGCGGAGGCGAGGAAATGCCCGCGAGGATCAATAACAGCATGAAACCGGGATTAATATCACAAAGTCCACCACACAGTTCAACTGGTAACAGCATCAGCAATCGGGTCAAGGCGTGGTGGCCGCTGATCGGCGGGCCGTTGTTGGTGCTGGGTATCGTTGTCCTTGTTGAGACCTTCTCTTTTTCCGGCTATAGAATTCCCAATCCTCCGTCCTTGTTATTGCTCGCAGTCGTGTACTCCGCTTTTATTGGAGGATATTGGCCGGGTTTCATCAGCACTGGCCTGGCCTGGCTTTACATCGCCTGGTTTTTCTCCTTGCCCGGGCAACCGTTCGATTATAGCGACGAAAACTTTCTGCGCGTGTTGGTGTGGGGGTTATCCATGCCGTTCATGGCGTGGATGGTCGGCATACTCAAACACAGAATGGTCACCCTTGAACAATACAGGGATGTTGAGGAGACACTTAGAAAGAGCGAAGAAGAATTACGTCTGTTCGTTCGTGATACACCAGCCTCTATCGCAATGTTTGACAAGAATATGAGGTATATCGCCGCAAGCAAGCGTTGGTATGAAGACTATCGTCTGGAGCATGACAGTATTATTGGGCTTTCTCACTATGAAGTCTTTCCTGATATACCGGAACGATGGAAAAAGATTCACCAGCGCTGCCTTAAGGGTGCAGTTGAACAGTGTGATGAGGATCCTTTTCTCCGGAAAGATGGAACGACTGATTGGGTACGTTGGGAAGTCCGGCCCTGGCATGATAGCAAGGGTCAAATCGGTGGCATCATCATGCTGACCGAGGACATTACTGAGCGCAAGGTGGCGGTGCAATCATTACATAATCTTGCTGAAGGTTTTTCTGTCACCAGTGGTAAGGAGTTTTTCCGATCACTCACAAAACATATCGGTGACACTCTGGATATGGACTATGTTGTGGTTGGTGAATTACTCTACGGTAGAAATGACATGATTCATTCCGTCGAAGTATATCACCGGGGTGAATATCTTGATCCACTGGAATATTCACTCAAGGGTACCCCATGTCAGCAAGTCATTGGTAAAGGAGTAACTGGCTACGCATCCGGTATCCTGCAGGCATTCCCGGATTTTTCCCTGCTCACCACACTCAACATTGAAGGTTATGTTGGGTCTCCCTTGTTCAATTCACAAGACCAGCCCTTGGGACTTATTGCGGTTTTGAATCATAAACCAATCAGTAATGTTAATCGTATAGAAACACTATTGCAGATCTTTGCAGTACGGGCAGCAGCAGAACTTGAGCGCAAGCAGATGGAAGCGGCGCTTATCAAGAGTGAAGAAAAGTATCGTTCAATTATAGATACCACCAGTGAATGGATATGGGAGATCGACCTTGAAGGCCATCATACTTATTCGAACAAGACCATCGAATCCATTCTTGGTTATTCAGTGGATGAGTTCATGAAAAAAGATATATATCAGCTTATGCATGAAAAGGAACGTGACAACGTAAGGCAATTTCTTGCAGAGTGTATCCGGGAAAAGAAAGGTTGGCGCGAAAGGACCATACGCTGGCAGCATAAAGACGGTACTTACCGTTATCTCGAAAGCAACGCTGTTCCTGTTTTTGATAATCATGGTGTGGTTACCGGTTTTCGCGGGTCAGATCGTGACATCACCGGGCGTAAACAGGCGGAAGTTGTATTACACCAGACCCATCGGACCTTGTCGGTGCTGAGTGAGTGTAACCAGGCCATGTTGCATGCCGGAAATGAGATGCAGTTGTTGAGCGATATTTGCCGGATTATTGTGGAAACGGGTAACTACCGGATGGCCTGGGTAGGTTACGCAGAGCAAGATGAAAATAAATCTGTAAGGCCGGTCGCACGCTGGGGTTACGAGCAAGGTTATATCGAATCACTGAACATTACCTGGGCCGATGTGGAACACGGCCACGGCCCGGCCGGTAACGCGATACGCACGGGTCAGTCTTATGTGACCAGGAACATCCAGACAGAACCCGATTTTGCTCCGTGGCGAAAGGCGGCACTGGAACGGGGTTATGCATCCTCGGTTGGTATACCGCTAATGAAAGATGACCGGGCGTTCGGCGCGCTGATGATTTATGCGCCCGAACCGGAAGCGTTTAATACGGAGGAGATGCAACTGCTCGAAAAGCTGGCCGGGAATCTGGCCTATGGCGTCATCGCATTACGAACGGAAAAAGCCCTGCAACGGAACGAAGAACATTTGCGGTTCCTGTATGAGGAGAATCCAA
>Ga0209109_10001714_pt1 | contig 12000 bp, 11 predicted proteins | sample Rifsed10ft2_FD_184004 | JGI IMG/M metagenome (GOLD analysis project Ga0209109, IMG submission 184004) | Soil microbial communities from Rifle, Colorado, USA - sediment 10ft 2 (version 2) | ecosystem: Environmental > Terrestrial > Deep subsurface > Rock core/Sediment | place: Rifle, Colorado... | reverse complement strand
ATTCAGGCACTCTTCGACTTCGCTCAGAGTGCCTGGACGCGAGGCGACGTGAGAGGACGGAGGTAACCGAATGACGGAAACCCGCGTGATCGGCAAGCCCCTGCGCCGCAACGAAGACCCGCGGCTGCTGACCGGCCAGGCGCTGTTCACGGACGACGTGCACCTGGCCGGGATGGTCCAGGCCGCCTTCCTGCGCAGCCCGTACGCCCACGCCCGCATCCGGCGGATCGATGTCACACGGGCGCGGGCGCGGGAAGGCGTACTGGCGGTCTTCACTGCCGACGATTTGGGCGCCTATTGGAAACCCGGCCCCCTGCTCGTGTCGCCGCCGCCGATCGAGCGGCTGGTGTTCCACGAACGCACGCAGGTGCCGCTGGCGCGCGACAAGGTCCGCCACGCCGGCGAGCCGCTGGCCGTCGTCATCGCCGAAAGCCGCTATCTGGCCGAGGACGCGCTGGCCGATATCGATGTCGACTATGAGCCGCTCCCCGCCGTCGTCGACCTGGAGAAGGCCCTACAGGCCGAATCGGTTCGAGTGCACGATGACCTGGACTCGAACGTGGCGGCGCACGTCATCCAGCAGCGCGGCGACTACGAGTCCGCCAAACGCCAGGCCCAGCTCGTCATCCGGCGCCGCCTGACCTACGACCACGGCGCCGCTGCCGCCCTGGAGAACCGCGGCCTGGTGGCCGACTGGGACGCCCGGGCAGGGAAGCTCACGGTCTGGGATACGACCCAGGCGCCGATCCCGATCCGCAACGGCCTGGCGGCGCGCCTGGGTCTATCGGAGCACCAGGTGCGCGTCATCGCCCCCTTCGTCGGCGGCGGGTTCGGGCCCAAGATCATGATGTTCTATCCGGAGGAGCTGGTCATCCCCTGGATCGCCATGCAGCTCGGCCGGCCTGTCAAGTGGATCGAAGACCGGGCCGAGAATTTCCTGGCCACGACCCACGAACGCAGCCAGATCCACGATGCCGAAATCGCCCTCACCCGCGACGGCCGCATCCTGGGCGTCCATGACACCTTCCTGCACGACACCGGGGCCTACGATCCCTACGGCCTGACCGTCCCGATCAACAGCCAGTGCACCCTGCTCGGCCCATACCAGATTCCCAACTACACCAGCGAATTCACCGCCGTCTTCACCAACAAGACCATCGTGACCCCCTATCGCGGCGCCGGCCGCCAACACGGCGTGTTCGTCATCGAGCGCCTGCTCGATCTGGCCGCCCGCGAGCTGAAGCTGGACGTCCACGAGATCCGCCGCCGCAACTTCCTGGCCCCGGACTCCTTCCCGCACGACAACAACATCATCTACCAGGATTTCGCGCCCCTCGTCTACGACAGCGGCAACTATCGCCCGTTGCTCGAGCACGCGCTCAGGCTGATCGGCTACGACGACTTCGTCAAGAAGGAGCAACCACGTTTGCGCAAGCAGGGCCGCCACGCCGGCATCGGCGTCGTGGCTTATGTCGAAGGGACCGGCATCGGTCCCTACGAGGGCGCCCGCGTCCAGGTCGAGGCCACCGGCAAGGTCAGCGTCGCCACCGGCGTCGGAACGCAGGGTCAGGGGCATTTCACCTCTTTCGCCCAGGTCGCCGCCGAGCAGTTGGGGGTTGAGGTGACCGACGTCGAAGTCGTCACCGGCGACACCGACGCATTCCACTGGGGCACCGGCACTTTTGCCAGCCGCGGCGCCGTCGTCGCCGGCAACGCGGTCCATGCCGCCGCCTTGCGCGTGCGCGAGAAAGTCCTGCGCGTGGCGGGCGAATTCTTGCAGGAACCGCCCGACCGCCTGGAGCTGCACGACGGCCGGGCGTGGGTCAAGGGTCATCCCGATCGCTCGGTGACGCTCGGTGAGCTGGCCGCCTTAGCCAATCCGCTGCGCGGCGCCGTCCGACCGGGGACCGAACCCGGCCTGGAAGCCACGGAGTACTTCGGGCCGGCGCGCGGAGCGACGGCCAGCGGGGTGCACGCCGCCATCCTCGAAGTCGATCCCGAGACGATGAAGATCGAAATCCAGAAGTACGTCGTCGTGCACGACTGCGGGACGGTGCTCAACCCGCTGATCCTCGAGGGCCAGATCCACGGGGGCGTGGCGCAGGGCATCGGAAACTCGTACTACGAGCATCTGATGTACGACGAGAACGCACAGCTGGTCAACGCCTCCTTCATGGACTATTTGCTCCCGACGTCGCTCGACGTGCCGCCCATCGTCGTCGGCCACGAGGAGACGCGCTCGCCCTTGAATCCGTTGGGGGTCAAAGGCGCCGGTGAGGCCGGCGCCATCCCCACCGCGGCCCTCTTCGCCCAGGCGGTCGAAAACGCACTGCCGGACATCCCGCTCGAACTTCTGGAGATCCCTTTGAGTCCGAACCGGCTGTGGGAGTTGATCCAGGAAGCCGATCGTCCGGCCGCGACGCCTAAGAAGTGATTCTGGCCCGGGCCGCCTGCTCGCCGGATCTCGCCAGGATCGCCGGGGTGTGCCTCGCCCCGGCGGCGCTGGCATGGCTGCGATCCGGCGAGCCCGCCCGGGTCCTCCACGTCTTCGACCGCGCCGCCTATCTCATCAACGACCAGGGGCACATCCTGTTGCTGGCCGTGCCCCCCGTCGGCATGGGCCCCTTTACGTTGCTGATCGAAGCTTCGCAGAGCCCGCTCCCCGGGTGGCTGTCGGTCGCCGATCCCGTGAGAGTCCACCGGAACGTCCTTGACGTCGGGCGCGTTTCGATCCGGCTCGAGACTGCCGCCCTGGCAGAGGCCGCCCCGCATTGGGAGGGGTTGCGACGCGTCTCGGCAGCGTGGGCCGCCAGGCTCCGACCGCTTCGGCAGATCCTTCAGCGCCACAGCCGCCACGGCGTGTTCGCCGGACTCCTCACCGACGAGCCGATCTCCCGCGCTGGCACCGTCCACGACCTCCTCACCCTAACGGCCTGGAAGGCGGCGGACGACCTGCTGCAGGCGCTGCCATGTGACGACAAGGCTGCCCTGACGAGGGGCGCTTGCGGCTTGGCCGGGCTGGGCCAGGGGTTCACACCTTCGGGCGACGACTTCTTGATGGGGACGATGTTCGCATTGTGGGCGACGATCCCGGACGGGTCTGCCCGGCGGCGCAGTCGATGGCTCGCCGACGCCGCGGCGGATCGCACGACGCGGGCCTCCGCCGCCTGGCTGGCGGCCGCCGCCCGCGGCGAGGCCGCCGAACCGTGGCACCGGTTGTTCGCAGCCCTGGAGCAAGACCGTGCCGACGCGATTCAGACCGCGGCGCATCGGATCTTGCGTACCGGCCATACTTCGGGCGAGGATGCGCTTATCGGTTTCGTCGGGGGCGTCGAGCGCCTGCGGAAGCGGGTGACCCGCGGCCCGGATTGCGATCGATAACGCAGGGGCGGTCCTTCGCCTGAGCGCCGGACCGCCCCGCCTTGCCGCCTCCCTCGAGTCGGGCTGCGTTACATCGCCGCCTTCTTCGACGGGAAGATCAGGAAGATCAGATTCATCAGGATCCCCAGTACCGCCGCGGTGGCGATCGCCGGCAGACCGTTGGGGAAGACGCCTGGGACGACCACCGGGATGAACCCGCCCAGGCCGATGTTGCCGCCGATCCCGACGACCATGATCGTCGCACCGATCGCCAGGTTGCGGGCGTCGAACATGCTGACCTTGTGCTCCTGCATCAGCGCGATGCCCTGCATCCCGATCACGCCGAACAGGTAGACCGCCAGGCCGCCGGTCACCGCCAGCGGCACGGAACGGATGAGCTCGGCCAGTGTGCCGACGAAGGCCAGCAGGATGGCGATGACTCCGGCCCCGATCAATGCCGGGCCGGAGTAGTTGCGGGTGATCGCCATCAGCGAGTTGTTCTCGCCGTAGTTCGTACCGGCGGTGGCGCCCACCAGCCCATGCAGGAAGTCGCCGACGCCGTCGAAGACCAGGTTCCAGCCGATGTTCTGATCGAGGTGGTACTTCTCGCGCCCGGTCTCCTCGGCGAAGCGGTCGACGTACAGGCTGATCTGATACAAGTGCGCCGTCGACTCGGGAATGGTGGCGATGGCCATGATCGAGATACTGACGATAGCCGTGACGAGGAAGGCCCCGCTGAAGGCGGGCAACGTCACGTGCGGCACCTGGAACACGGGTGCCGCCAACACCGGGGCCAGGTCGACCGAGCCCGGCACCAACAGCGCCGAGACCGCGTATCCTACGAAGGCGCCCAGCAGCACCGGCAGCATCCCGAGGAAACCCCTCAGGTAGGCCGAGAAGAGCACCGTCACCAAGAGCGTCAGCAGGGCGATGCCCCAGTTGTTGCCGGCCAAGTCCAGGGCGGCGAAGGCCAGGCCGAAGCCGATGATCGCCGCCACCGAGCCGGTCACGACCGGCGGGAGGACCTTGTCGAGACTGGCCTTGCCGACAGCGCGGATGATGAAGCCGATGGCGATGTTGAGCAGGCCGGTCACGATGATGCCGGCTTGCATCGTCTGAATGACGTTATCCGGCAGAGGGACGCCGAAGGTCGGCAGGGATCCTGTCATCGCCTGAGCGATGCCAAAGTACGCGGCAATGTAGCTGAAGCTCGAGCCGTAGTAGAGCGGGATGAACTTGCCGATCGTCTGCCTGGAGAGGATCAGGGCGACGATCGTCGAGATCCCCGACCCGAGCAGGACCGTGCCGACGTGGAAGCCGCACAAGGCCGCCACGAGGACCGTCGCCGGGAACATCGTCAGGACATGCTGAAACCCGAGCAGGATCAAGCGTCCCCAGCCCGGCCGGTCGTTCGGCAGGTACCCGCTGATGGCCTTTGCGGGAGTGGCAGTTGCCATTCGAAAGTTCCTCCTTGGGTGAGTTCGGTGGAGAGCCGGGCGCGGATGCCCGGGGCAGTCCTTTCTCGTGGTGGGCCTGGAGTTCAGGGTCCGAGGGCAGCACACCTCCTCTTCTGACGCGGCGCCGCCTCGGCCGAGGCGTTGGGGCCGCCGCGAGGGCAACCAGGAAGGAAGGGACAGACCTCTGGCAACCGGCCCGGGGGCCGGGGAATTGGCTTGGTCGGCGGAGTCCTTAACCCCACCGCCCCAGGGAAGACACGCCGCCGGGCCGGCGCTCCCGTTCTTCGGAGGGACGGCGGAGTACAATTCGGCCTCAACCCGGAAAGGTTGCCCCATGACCAAGTTGTCCAGCCTCTTGAGGCTGGCCTCCTACAGCGGCCGGGTGGAAACGGAATTCGTGGCCGAGTTGACCCTGCCGGAGCGCCAGGCGGTCGGGGCGCCCGATGACTGGGCCGCCAAGGACCTGGTCGCTCACGTGGCAACCTGGCGCGAACGAGGGGCGGTGGAGCTCGAGGCCGTGCGCCACGGCCCGCTGCCACCGGAAGCAGCGGAGTTCGACGCAGTCAACCGGGCCATCTTCGACGACAACCACGGCCAGGCCTGGGAGGTCGTCCTGCGGAGGACGAAGGAGTCTTGGGAGGCCTACTCGATCGCCCTGCGCCAGCTGAGCGAGGACTTGCTTGCCGGGAGCGCCAGCACGGACCAGCCGGACCGGCCGCTGTGGCGCAGGGTGACTGTCGATGCCGGGAATCACCCGTTGCTGCACTACGCCGAGTTCGCCCGACGCCGGGGACGCGCCGCCTCTGCCACCCGCTGGATGGAAGAGGCAGCTCCCCTCCTGCTAGCGGTCGATCCGACAGATGAATGGCACGGGGTCATCCACTACAACCTGGCCTGCCACTATGCCCGATCCGACATGGCGGACAAGGCGCTCGAGTCTCTCGGTGTCGCCCTGGAGCACAACCCGGGTCTGAGGGAGTGGTCTCGGACGGACTCCGACCTGGCCCCCCTCCACGGCGACCCGCGCTTCTCCACGATCGTAGACCCGGCGAGCTGAGCACCCTCCTCTAGCTGGCCCCTCCACAAAGGTCGGTGCTGTGCCGGGCGACCTTCTCCTGCGTATGACGGCGATCATACGAATCTCGCCCCGAGAAGGTTAGTATGTGAAAGGACGGACAAGCCCTGGCTGCGTGATTGGCCGGGCCTTCGAGGTGACGCATGAGATACGCAATGGGTTTGGCTTCCTCAGGGTTAGTGCTGATCCTGGCGGGCTGTTCCGCTCCGCCGACAGCCGAACCGACTCCCGCGGCGCCGACGGTAGCGCCGGCAGGAGAGCTAGACGTCCGGAACGTGGTGCGCGATCCGGCCGACGTCCCCCCACCTATCACCCGCAGCCAGCCCACCACGGTCCGCGTGACCCTGACCGTTCAGGAGGTCGTCTCCGAGCTGGCCGACGGGACGACGTATTCCTTCTGGACCTTCGACGGTACCGTCCCTGGGCCGATGATCCGGGTCATGGAAGGCGACACGGTCGAGTTGACTCTGGTCAATCCCGATACGAGCGCCGTCGGTCACAACATCGACTTGCATGCCGTGAACGGGCCGGGTGGGGGCGCCGGCGTGACCAACGTCCTCCCCGGCGAAAGCACGACCTTCTCCTTCAAAGCGCTCAATCCCGGTCTCTACATCTATCACTGCGCCTACGCCCCGCCCTGGCACCACATCGCGCAGGGGATGTACGGCGGTATCCTGGTCGAGCCGTCCGGCGGGCTGCCCAAGGTGGATCACGAGTTCTACGTCATTCAGGGCGAGTGGTACACCAGCGCCCCCTTCGGCACCAAGGGCCACATGGCCTTCGACAACGCCAAGGCGGTCGCCGAACAGCCGGAGTACTACACCTTCAACGGAAACGTGACCGCCCTGACCGAGATGATGCCGCTCGAGGCCGCCGTCGGGGATATCGTGCGGGTCTACTTCGGCGTCGGCGGGCCGAACGTCGGATCGAATTTCCACATCATCGGCGAGATCTTCGACCGGGTCTTCACCGGCGCGCCGGAGACCTATATCGCCAATGAAGAGACTTGGTACGTGCCGCCCGGCTCCTTCGCCGCCTTCGAGTTAACTCTCGACGAGCCGGGGACCTACCTGTTGGTCGATCACGCGCTGTTCCGCGTGGCGCACGGCGCCGCCGGCCATCTCATCGTCAGCGGGGAGCACGATGAATCGATCTACTCGCCGGTGCCGGAGTCGTCCGGACACGAGTAACTTCGTGGGGCGCGGTTGAAATCCTGACCCATCGGCGATATCCTCGGCGTCACACTCTCGCCGGCCCGGCAAAGACCGAGCCGGGCCGGACGGGCTGAGAGCGCATTCCAAAGGAGCTGCCGTCATGCACCGTACGACCTTTACCGTTCTCCTCCTTGCGGCCGGCTCCCTGCTCGCCGCCTGTGGCGGGGGCGGCCCGCAGCCTACGCCGACGCCCTTCGGTGATCCGGTCGCCGGACGGCAGGCCTTTCTGACGACGTGCGTCGCCTGTCACGGCCAGGAGGCCAAGGGAGTCCCCGGCCTCGGCAAAGATCTGACGACGAGCGAGTACATGCAAAGCCAGACCGACGAGCAGATGTTGGCCTTTCTGATTGCCGGACGCCCCGCCTCCGACCCGCTCAATACGACCGGCGTCGACATGCCGCCCCGAGGGGGAAACCCGGCGTTCACCGATACCGACTTGCAGAACATCGTCGCCTATCTGCGTACGCTGCAGCCTTAACGAAGACGATTTGCCTAAACGGGACGGCCCACCTTTGCTGTGGGCCGTCCCGTCGAGCGCCGTATCTCCGTTTCGTTCAGCCGCCTCCCGCCGCCTGCCCGGCGGCTCCCAGAAAGAGGCAGATCCCGATCAAGCCGAGGACGATGCCGACGATCGCCGTCCCGCGTGAGCGAGAGGCTCCGAACATCCCAGCCGCGCCGACGACGACGGCCAGCAGGCCCAGAAAGGCGCCGCTCGCTCCGCAGACGAACAGCGGGGTCGCGCCGAGACGGATCCATCCCTGGCGGACAGCGGTCAGCGCGCATACGGCCAGGCCGAACACGAGGGAAGAGGAAGCGATCCCCAGGGCCAGGCTGGCATTTCCGAGCGGGTTAGGGGTTGAAACCGGCGCCTTCTCCTGCATCGATCTGCTCCTACGCGCCCATCAGGCCCGAGCGATCGCTTTCAGGCGCGCCTCGTCCCGCAGGACCAGGTGTCCCCCCTTGCGGGTCGTGACGAGTCCCTCGGTCTGGAAGCGCGACAGCATACGGATGGCGGTCTCGATGGTGGTCCCGGCCATGTCGGCCAGATCCTGCCGCGTCAGCGGAACGGTCAGCAGGATCCCTTCCGCATCCGGCCGGCCGCAGACGCCGGCCATCTTCAAGAGAATGAAGGCCATCCGCCGTTCGACGCGCTCCCCGGCCAGCTGGTTCATCTTGAGCGTCGAATGCAGACGCAGGCCGAGCATGCGGATGATCTTGAGCGCCGTCGTCGGGCTCCCGGCCAGTGCCTGAGCGTAGGCCTCGCTCGGGAAGCTCACCGTCTCGACGGACGGGGTCAGCGGCCTGGCCGTGGCCGGATGTTCAGGGAGGAAGATCGCCGCGCCTCCGAACACTTCGCCCGGGGTGATCACCTCCAGGATGACTTCTCGGCCGCCTTCGTCCTGACGGACGATCTTGACCTCTCCTTGCGCGACGATCCACAGCCGATCGGCGGCGTCTCCCTGGCAGAAGATGGCGGCTGGGGCGGCGAACGTATCCAGCCGACAGTGCGGCAGCAAGGCCTTCTGCTCGGCGCCCGGCATCTCAGCCAGCAGCGACACGCGCTGGATGAAGTCGGTCAGCTCCAGCGGCGAGGCCAGGGTCGTCCCACCGGTCATACGCGGCATTATAGTGCGTAGCTCGCGGTATCATCGCGTCCGACCCGTCAGGAGGCCGATGATGAGCGAAGCCCCGCCCGCCCGCAGCGATCTGCAGCGCATTCTCGAGTCGTCCCGCCGCCTGGGGGTGGAGATGGACGAGGCCGAAGCGTTGCAGTGGCTCGGCGCCATGGCCGCCGGCAGCGGCGGCGACATCGTTGTGGACTCGCGCACCGGAGTCTTCGGTCACAAGGTCAGCATGCTCGACTTCGCCTCCCAGGACTTCGGCCGCTTTCGCGCCATCGGCCGCTTCGTGGAAATCCCCGACGAGGCGGGCGTGGTCGAGGGCGGCGACGCCGCCGGCCAACCGGTCGAAGCCGCCCGGGCGCAGGTCATCAACGTGGTCAACAACTTCTTTCACGGGCGGCTGACGGCCGTGCCGACGATCGGCGACGACATCGCCCACCATCAGGCCGGGTCGTGATCGCGCATCGTCGCGCTTCGCACCCCAAGAGGGGCATCCTGGAGGGGACTGGCCTGACCGAGCGAGCGGCCGGCGCTCCGGCCCGGCCCGCTTCCCCGGATGAGGCGCACCTGCGATGGGAAGCATCGATGCTGGCCGAGATCGAGCGGATTCGCGGCGACGTGCGCGCCGCCGCGCCAGACCGGCTCGCCGCCTGTGTGGGGGGCACGTGGCACGCCGGAGCGCTGCGAATCGACTACTGGGGAAGGCCGGCTCACATCGATTGGGTTGGGCTGATGCCGCGTGGCGAGGACGGGGAGCCGCTCTCGGCCTTCGACCAGGCGATGCTCCTGTATCACCTGCGCCAGAGTGACGGAACACGGCCGGCCGGCCGCTGGATCGGGTTCCGCGAGCTCCCCGGCGGCGAGTTCTATCACCGGGCCTACCAGGGATATACCGGGCGCCGGCTGGCCGAGGCCTACGGTACCGATCCGGAGCGCTTCGACGCCGCCGCCGCGCCGATCGGCACGCGCCTCGACGGCCCTGCCCCCCATGCCTGGAGTTTCACCCCATTGCCGCGCATCGCCTTGGCGGCGTGCCTGTGGCCGGGCGACGACGAGATGCCGTCGCAAGCGTCAGTGCTGTTCGACGCCCACGCCGGCCATCACCTGCCGATCGACGGGCTGGCGCTGCTCGGCGCCGGGTTGACCGGACGGCTGCTCAGGGCAACTCCACCTCCGCGCTGAGCGGAGGCCCAGCCCGAGGTCCGACGAGGGCTGGGCCGCAGTCCCTTGCGGAGCTTGCCCTGAGCGCAGCCGAAGGGCTCGGGATGTTATCGAAGCGCGCTAACGGGCTCCGGCGTCCAGACCATAAACCTCCTCTGCCCCTCGACTTCGGCCGCAGGCACGAACGCTGCCGCTGATGGAGCGTGGCGGCCTCCGCTCAGAGAGGTATGACTCTATGAATCCATACCCCGCGCTGAGCGGAGGCCCATCCTGAGCTCCGGCGAAAGGATGGGCCGCAGTCGAAGCGTGAGCGGAGGCCCAGCCCGAGCTCCGACGAGGGATGGGCCGCAGTCGAAGCGTCCCAACGAAAGTGATGCGGTATCTTGTGGCCCTTCGACTGCGAGCTGACCTCCCGCGGGGTATACTTCAGCCCGGCCGGCCTCTCCTACCCCGCGGAACTCGGACCCGATGTCGAAGCTCACCTCGCTGCAAGCCGCCGTCGCCGCTCACGTTCACGACGGCGATGTGATCTACGCCGCCGGCTTCACCCACCTGATCCCCTTCGCCGCCGGGCACGAGATCATCCGTCAGGGGCGGCGCCAGCTTGTGCTGGCCCGCGCCACGCCCGACCTGATCTACGACCAGATGGTCGCCGCCGGCTGCGCCCGCAAGATCATCTTCTCCTATTCGGGCAACCCCGGCATCGGTTCGCTGCGCATCGTCCGCACCGCGCTGGAAGCCGGCACGCTCGAATGGGAGGAGTACTCGCACTTCGCCATGATCTCGCGCCTGATGGCCGGCGCCTCCGGCGTGCCGTTCATGCCGATGAACCCGACCGGCGTCGACGACCTGGCCAGGGTCAACCCCAACTACCGGACCGTCGCCGACCCGTACTCCGGGCGCGAGGTCGTCACCGTTCCGGCGCTGAATCCGGACGTCGCCATCGTCCACGTCCAGCGTACCGACGCCGAGGGCAATTGTCATCTGTGGGGAATCCTGGGCGAGCAGAAGGAAGCCGCCTTCGCCGCCGCCCGTGTCATCGTGACCGCGGAAGAGATCGTCGATTCGACCGTCATCCGCTCCGATCCGAATCGCACGATGGTCCCCGGCCTGGTTGTCGACGCCGTCTGCCATGTCCCCTACTGTGCCCACCCCTCCTACACCCAGGGCTACTACGATCGGGACAACGCCTTCTATCTCGAGTGGGATCGCCTGTCCGCCGATCCGGGGCGGGTGCAGGCCTGGCTCGACGAGTGGGTCTTCGCCCTCCCCGATCGCGCCGCCTACTGGAAGAAGCTCGGCGCCGAAACCCACGCCCGGCTGCATGTTGAGCCGCGTTGGACCGAGCCGGTGAACTACGGGCAGTATTGAGTGGTGGAGGCAGCCAGCCGACGGTGACGCTCGACCACGATCTCGTCCTGCACCTCCTGACCTCTCTGTACGGCGCCGACGCGGGTCCGGTGCTGACCCGGCTGGAGGCGCGCCTCGAAGACCACCGGCCCAATCTCCGCCCGCGGAGCTCCGCCTCATCCTGGAATCAGACCGACGTCTTCTTGATCTGCTATCCCGATCAGGTACAGACGTCCGGGGTACCTCCCCTGCAGTCTCTGGCGGCCTTCGGGCGGGATCACTTGGTGGGGTTGTTTGGCGGAGTTCACCTGCTCCCCTTCTTTCCTGCCTCCTCCGACGACGGTTTCTCCGTCACCGACTACCGCCAGGTCGACCCTGCCCTCGGTTCATGGGAGGACGTGCACGCGCTGGGCGGCGATTTCCGCCTGATGGTGGACCTGGTGCTCAACCACGCCTCGGCCCAGAGCGCGTGGTTCGCCGCCTTCCGCCGCGGAGAAGCGCCCTACGACGTCTTCTTCCGCTGCCCGGAACCGGAAGGCGATTGGGCCCAGGTGGTCCGACCGCGCGCCACGCCGCTGTTCACCTCCTTCGACACCTCCGACGGCCCGCAGCCGGTGTGGACCACCTTTGGACCCGACCAGGTCGACCTGGACTACCGGCGCCCGGAGGTCCTGCTGGAGATGGTCGACGTGATGCTGGAGTACGTCGAGCACGGGGCCGAAGTCATCCGCCTCGACGCCATCGCCTATGTCGGCAAACGA
>Ga0209109_10001706_pt1 | contig 12025 bp, 8 predicted proteins | sample Rifsed10ft2_FD_184004 | JGI IMG/M metagenome (GOLD analysis project Ga0209109, IMG submission 184004) | Soil microbial communities from Rifle, Colorado, USA - sediment 10ft 2 (version 2) | ecosystem: Environmental > Terrestrial > Deep subsurface > Rock core/Sediment | place: Rifle, Colorado... | reverse complement strand
CGCTGCCCGACCACGAGAAAATCCGATCGGGGCTGGTCGTGCCGGCTGAATCGTATACGGGCGGGCCGCTCTCCCCGAAATTCCGCTGGCGAACCGTGGCGACGCGCCAGCGGTAGGTGTGCACGCTCCCATCGGTTGGCCGGAAATCAGCCGGGATGATGAACTTCGTCTCGGTGGTGGGCTGCTCCAGGACGGCCGCGCACTGGCAGGTGACATCCTCGACGACCACGTAATAGAACTCGCCCGGGCGCAGCTCGCCGACCGTGGTCCACTGCAGGGTGACGGTGGTATCCTCCGCCCGGAACCACTGCCCGTCGTTCGGCAGGAGCTGGTTCGGCGCGGGGTAAGGCGGCGGCGGGGACGGCGTGGGCGTGGGGCCGGGCGTGACTGCCTTCTCAACCGGGATGCGCAGCACCATTCCCTCACGGAGCTGCGTCTGGCAATCCGTGATGTTGTTCGCCGTCATGAGGTCTTCGACCGTGAGGTGATAGACGTTGGCGATCAGGAGGCACGTCTCTCCGGCGCGCACGGTGTAGAACGTCGGCGTGGGACCCTGGACGACACCGGCCTGGTTGGTGGCGGTGGGCAGCGGAGTGGGCGTGGGCGTGGGCTGCGGGACCTGCAGCACCTGCCCCACCGAGAGCAGATTGCAGTTCAGGCCGGGGTTCGCATCCTGGATGCTCTGCACGGAGACGCGAAAATCCGCCGCGATCTTGAGACACGTGTCGTTCGCGACGACGGTATACGGCGTGGGCGGCAACGGGGTCGGCGTGGGGACCGGAGTTTCCGTGGCCGTGGGGATCAGGGTGGCCGTGGGGAGCGGGGTGATGGTGGCGGTGGGCGTGGGCGTGCCCGGATTGAGGATATTCGCCAGGCTGCCGCTCAGCGCCATGTATACCAGGCCGATCCCGACGAGGGCCAGCAGGCTGACGAGGACGAACAACAGCACGTTCGACGAGGCGAGGCGAGGCAGGGCGAGGGTGCGGCCCGTCACCGACCTTCCCGGCCCGGCGGCGACAGTGAGGTCCGTGCCGCAGACCAGGCATTTGGTGGCCGCCGCGCCGACGCGTGTGCCGCACGTGGGGCAGAGCCGCGGCCCTGCCGTGGGAGGCGCAGGTGTCTTCGGCATCTCACGAAAGCGCCGGGCTATTTGTCCCGGCGTCTGGCGGCATTATACCACGCGGCGATTCAGACAAGAGTCTGCCTCAAAGAGCGCCCTCAAACTCTCGCCGGGCGGTTCGAAACCGCGCCTACGCGCAAAGCGGGCGAAGCCCGCCTGCGCGGATTGGACTCCAGGCGACGGAGGGCGGCTTCGCCTTGCGCGTAGCGGCCGCGATTTCAATCGCCGGAATGCGATGAGAGTGGCCCGGTGCCGAGGGGTCGCGCCTGAAGCTCGCGCGCGTGATCCAGCAGCCACGCCGCTTCCTTCGTCGCCCCGCGCGACTGCGCGAACCACGCGGCCCGCTCGGATTGCCGCGCGGCTTCCGCATACTCTCCCGCCCGCTCCAGATGCTCGGCCACGGAGGCGAGGAAGTCCGGCCCGGCGTGCGCCTCCAGCCAGCGGGCGACGGCGAGATGATAGACCTTGCGGTGCTTGTGCGGCAGCCGCTCGTAGGCCACGTCGCGCAGGAGCGAGTGCTTGAAGATGTATTCCGTTTCGCCCGTGAACACACTGCCCACCCGCTGGAAGACCAGCTCCCCGCGCGCCAGTTCTGTCAGGCTGGTGTGGAGGTCGCCATTCGACGATTCGGCGGGGAGCGCGAGCAGGCGTGTGCCCGTGGGGGTCTTGGCCGTGCCCGCGGCTTGCACGGCCCCCGTCCAAAACACGCGCCCGACCACCGAGGCCAGCATCGCCACGTTGCGCGCCCCCGACGATACGGCGTCGAGGCGGGCCTGCAATGTGGCCTGCAGCGAGTCCGGGAGTCGCGCCCGCAACTCGCCCGTGCTCACCGCCGATTGGGACTGAAACCAGCCTTTCACCAGCTCTTCCAGAAAATAGGGGTTCCCCTCCGCCCGCTGCGCCAGCTCGGTCAGCACCCCTTCCGATTGGCCGCGCAGGCTCGGGTACGCCGCCGCAACCACGTCGTGGTTGGCGGGGAGGGGGTTGAGCGCCACCATGTGGGCGAGGTCGTTCAGCGCGGGACGATGGCGGAGAAAGCCTGGCCGCACACTGCCGAGGATGAACAACGGAAGCGGCTCGGCCGCCGGGGTGAGCAGGGAGGTCAGCAAGTCCAGGCTGCCCTCGTCGGCCAGATGCAGGTCGTCGAGCGCCAACACGGTGGGACCGGCGGCGCACATCCGGCACAGCAGCTCGCGGGTGAGAACAAAGGCGCGCTGGGCGCGCGCCTCCGGCAGGTCGCGGAACGCGCCGAGGGCCTCGCTGTCCGGCCAGTCCAGCCCGGCGAGGCTGCCGATGAAATGGGCGGCCTCCGCCATCGGCGGCCCCGACCGGGAGCCCCACAACTCCTGCATCCCGCGCAGGAATTTTTCGCGCGCGGCCTCCGGGAGATCGTTGTCGCTCAGCCCGAAACGGTTGAACCACAATGATTTCCACAAGAAGAAGGGAACCCGGCTGGCTTGCACCAGGCCGCGCATCGAGAGCAAGGTGAGGCTCGGCTCGTCCGCTTCCAACTGGCTGGTGAACTCCAGTAACAGGCGCGATTTGCCCAGACCGGCCTCGCCCCGCACCAGCGCCAATAGGGGCGTCCGGCCCTGGCGGCTCCGCTGATGCAGCTCGCTCAGGCGGGCCATTTCGGCCTCGCGCGCGACCATGCGCGTCTCGAGGCCGCCCGCGCCCCGGTAGCGCACCCGCGTGGGTTGGGTCAGCGCGCTTTCGACTGCAAAGAGAGGGAGGGGTCGCGTCTTGCCCTTCACCAGCACCGGCGTCAGACTGCGCACGCGAAACAGGCCGCGCACCAGACGATAGGTGCTATCGCTGATGGTGACGGTCCCGGTCTCGGCGACCCGCTCCAAGCGGCTGGCGACGTTCACGGTGTCGCCCATCACCGTGTATTCGCCGCGCCGGCCCACGTAGCTGGCGAGCACCGGGCCGCTGTTGAGGCCCACGCGCATCTTCAACTGATTGGCGCCGGGGCGGGGCGAGTGCGCGGCGTAGTCGGCGAGGGCGGCCTGCATGGCCAGCCCGGCGGTCACTGCGCGCTCGGCGTCGTCTTCGCTCCCGTGCGGCGCGCCCCACACCGCCATCACCGCGTCGCCGATGTGCTTGTCAACGTGCCCGCCGTGCTCTTCGATGATCGTGTCCATGCGCAGCCAGACTTCCTTGATCAGGTCGCTGACGGCCTCGAAGTCCATGTGGTCGGCGATCTGCGTGAAGCCCTCGATGTCGGCGAACAACACCGTGGCGATGCGGCGCTCTTCGGGGTAGGGCTGGGATTCGGAACTGGATGGCTCGAACGTGGGAGGCATAGGCGCGTCCTGACCTGCGGGGTTTCCAAAACCCAACAGGTCTCAACGCTCGCGATTATAGTCCCGGCCCCCGCTGGCGCAACCGCAGACGCGCGGGGCGCGTTGCCCCACATGGGTACTGATCAGATTTTCTCGCTGCAGTACGGGCACGCCTTCCAGCCGGTAAGGGGCTATGAGGGCCGCAGGTATCGGTCAAAGAACGCAATAGCGCGCTCGACGAGCAGGGTGTGCCCGTCGTCCACAAACGTGTGCGGCTGGCCGGGGTAGGTGAAATACTCCGCGCCTTTGCCCAGCGCCGACAGGCGTGCGTACAAGTCGGCGGACCACTCCGGCGGCACGGTAGCATCGGCCTCGCCGTGGTGAAGGCTGACGACCGCCTGCACGTTGGGGAGATAGTTGATGGGTGAGATACGGGCGATAGCGTCTTTTGGAACGGAGAGTTCCGGCAGGTTGGGGTCGCTGCGCCACTCCGCGATTTTGGCGAAGTTCGCATTCTCGTCGCCGCTCATCGAGCCATACAGCAGCATGGCTTTCACGTCCGAGCTGACGGCGGCGACGCGCAGCGAGATGCCGCCGCCCATCGAGTGCCCAAACACCCCGATGGCGTCGGGGTCGGCGTCCGGCAACTCTTTCGCCAGCGCCACCAGATTGAGTACGTCAATCGCGTATCCGATGCGGAACGGGTTGGGACCGTCGTCCGAGTCGCCGTAGCCGCGATAGTCTGGGTGAATGACGATGAAGCCGGCGGCGGCGAGCGGGCTGGCGTAGCGGGTCATGTAGGTGAGCGTTTGATAGCTGGCCGGGTTGAGGTAGCCGTGGTTCACGATGATGACCGGGAACGGGCCGGTGCCGCGCGGGGTGTTCATGAAGCCGTAGATCGTCAACCCGTCGCTGGGGTAGGCGATGAGTGAGCGGGTGAAAGTGTCGGTGACGAGGAGGGTTTTGACGATGGTAATGGCGCCGCCGCCGTACGCGCGCGACCGCAGGTCGTCAATATACAGCCCGGTATAGGGGTCGGGCGTCGCCGTGAAAGTTGGAAGCGGTGTAGCGGTGGGGGTGTTGCTCGGCGCGGGAGAGGCCGTCTCGGTGGGCAGCGGCGTGATCGTGGCCGGAGAGGCGAGGGTGGGCGACAAGCCCGGCATGATCAGCGGCGGCGCTGTTGGAGGAGCCGTCCGGCCGCTGCACGCGGCGAGGAGCACGATCAGCAGAACAGAGTAGAAATAGGCGCGCGCACGACGAGACATGGAGACGTTTTGAGCGACCCCGCAGCGAGGGAATGCGTCAAGGGACGAAAAGCTATCGGGCAGCGGGGGAGCCATCCAGCCCCAACTGCGGGGCGATCGTCCGCATCGCTTCGATGACAGTCGTGATGTGCTCGTTCAAATCCACACCTAACTCTCGAGCGCCCAACTCAATCTCCTCGCGGTTGACGCCGGCCGCAAACGCCCGATCCTTCCACTTGCCGCGCACGGACTTGCTCGTGAGATCGTGCAGACTCTTCGAGGGGCGCACGAGGACACAGGCGGTGATCAAACCGGTGAGTTCGTCAACAGCGAAGAGGGCGTAGTCCATCGGCTTCTCGCGCGGCACGCCCGTGTGCGGCGCGTGGCTCTGGATACAGCGGATCACGTCCTCCGGCACGCCGCGCTCGCGCAGGATGGGCACGCCATCTTGCGGGTGTTGTTCGAGCGTCGGGTGGATTTCCCAGTCGAAGTCGTGCAGCAGGCCGGGTAAAGCCCAGTCGTCCGGGTCTTCATCATGTTTCACGGCATAAGCGCGCATGGCCGCTTCAACCGACAGCATGTGCTTGATGAGGTTGGGGTTTTTGACGAATTCGGTGACGATGGCGTAAGCGGTGTCTCGATCCATAGGTCTCTTGGTCCTAAACGTATTGCGTAGTGCGTAGTCCGTAACTTACGCAACATGCCTTACGGAATAGGTAGGCTCTCCCCCAGCACCGGCACGGGGCGGGCCACGCGAATATCCCACCACGCGGCGGCGGTGGCGAAGAGTTCACGGATGTTCCAGACGAGGGCGGCGCGTTTCAGGTAGGCGCGGCGGTCGGCGCTGACGCCCGCGGCCTCCAGCCCCAATCCCTCGCAGATCATCAGCGCGCGAGGCAGGTGAAAGTCCTGCGTGACGAGGAGGGCGCGCGTGACGCCGAAGATTTCCTTTGCCCGGTAGCAGGTGTCGTACGTCCGGCGCCCGGCATAGTCCAGTACGATGGCCGCGTCGGGGATGCCGAGGTCGAGGGCCGCCTGCCGCATGGCCGCCGGTTCGTTGTAATCCGCAAAGCGGTTGTCGCCGCTCAACAGCAGCTTCTCAACCTTTCCCTGCCGGTATAACTCGACGGCGGTGACGACCCGGTCAAGGAGAATAGTCGTCGGCGCGCCATTGCGCCGCAGCCCTGCGCCGAACACAATCGCCACGCGCTCGGCGGGCGCATCGGCCACCGCGTGAATCTGCGCGCGATACCTGGCCGCTGTGTACCCGCGCAGGGCGAGCAACGCCAGCGCGGCGGTTCCTAGACCTCCCACGAGAATTCTCATTGTTTTTCTCACCCGGCAAAATCTCCATCCGCGGTGACGGTAGCATGGAAAGATGAGAGGGGGATGAAAAGATCAAATCCCGAAGCCCAACATCAGCGCAAGACAATCAGAGCGACGCCCGCGATAGCGAGGGCGACGCCGAGCACGTAGCGCCACGTCACAGCTTCGCGCAAGATCAGAATCCCCAGCAGGCTGGCGAGGACGATGCCGGTGAGGCGGATCACGGGCGACCCGATGGAGACGTTGACGCGCGCAAACGTCACGTAGAGCAGGATGGTCACCGCGCTGAATGCCAGCCCGACGCCGAGGGAGGCCCACACTCCCGGCACGGTGGCGAGGAGGGGGCGGCCTGTCACGCGCTCGTAAACGACCCAACCTACGGCGACCAGAAATGTGGTGACGCCATATACGAACATGCCCACGCTGGCTGAAATCCTGTTCGATGCCAGTTTGACGAAGAAATCGGCCAGCGCGAGAAAGAGGGCGCAGAGGAGGGCGAGAGGGAGCCAGCGCATCATTATTTCCACCTACTTCATCTCTTTCAACCGCTCTTCCACCTTCGCGCGCGACTCTTTGAGCGCGGCGAGCTTTGCGCGTTCCTTTTCCACCACGGCGGCGGGGGCCTTGCGAGCGAAGTCTGAGGCCAGCAGGCTCCCGCTCTTTTGAATCTGCCGGTCGAGGTCGGCGAGCTCTTTCGCGAGCCGCTCGCGCTCCTCGCCCACATTCACCAGCCCTTCGAGCGGCAAATACACCTCGGTCGTGCCGATCACGAGGGCGATGGCGTTCCTCGGTTTCTCGGGCAGGTCGGCGACGATGCGGAACTGCTGATCTTCGAGCCGGGCCAACGCGATGAGCGTGGGACGCTGCTCGGCCAACCATTTGGCTTTTTCGCCCGCCACGATGGTCGCCGGGATTTTCTTGCTCTGTACAGACGCGCCATGGCGCGTCTCTACCTGCGCGCGCGCGTTGCGAATGGCGCGGATGATCTCCATCAGATGCCCAAAGTCGGCGAGCGCGGCCTCCTCCACCGGCCCGGTCTGCGGCCAGCGGGCGACGATAAGCGCGGGCGGGTCGGTAGGTGCGTGTGGGAGTTTCTGCCACACGGCCTCGGTGATGTACGGCACGTAGGGATGCAGGAGACGTAAGGTCTGGTCGAGCACGTGCACGAGGATGTTGCGCGTCTGCGTCTGCGCGGCTTTGACGTCGCCCACCAGCGGCACTTTGGCGTATTCCACGTACCAATCCGCAAACTCGCCCCACAGGAACTCGTGTGCCAGCGTCCCCGCCTGCCCGAACTCGTAGCCCTCCATCAGGCGCGTGCAGTCGGCGATCACTTGATTGAGGCGGGAGAGGATCCAGCGGTCGGCGAGTTGGAGGTTCGCTTCGCGGGTTGGAGGTTCGCTTCGCGAGTTGGAGGCGAGCTGGAAGTCGGCGGGCAGGTTGGACACAATGAACCTCGCGATGTTCCAGATTTTGTTCGCGAAGTTGCGGTTGGCTTCCACGCGCTGGAGGCTGAGGTTGAGGTCGTTGCCCGGCGTTCCGGCGGTGAGCAGCGTGAAGCGCAGCGCGTCCGTCCCGTAATCGTCCATCACCTCGCGCGGGTCAATCACGTTGCCCAGCGTCTTCGACATCTTGCGCCCGTCGCCGTCGCGCACCAGCCCGTGCAGGTACACGGTGTGGAAAGGGGCTTCGCCGGTGAACTCCAGCCCCAGCATGATCATGCGCGCCACCCAGAAGAACAGGATGTCGTAGCCCGTCTCCATCACCGAGGTCGGGTAGAAGTATTTCAGGTCGGGGGTCGCATCCGGCCAGCCGAGCGTGGAGAACGGCCACAGGCCCGACGAGAACCACGTGTCGAGCACGTCCGGGTCTTGCTCGATGTCTTTCGAGCGGCAAGTGGCGCACTCGGTCGGGTCGGCGCGGCTTACGGTCATGTGCCCGTTCGGGCAGTACCACACCGGGATGCGATGGCCCCACCACAACTGGCGGCTGATGCACCAGTCCTTGATGTTTTCGAGCCAGTTGAAGTACACCTTCTCGAAGCGCTCCGGCACGATGCGGATGCGGCGGCGCTCTGCGCCGACGCCATCCTTCACGGCGGCGAGCGCGGCCTCGGCGAGAGGCTTGATCGTCACGAACCACTGCGTGGACACCATCGGCTCGACGATCTCGCCGCCGCGCTGCGAGCGCGGAATCTGAGTCACGTACTTTTCGGTCTTGATCGTCAACCCGGCGCGCTCCATGTCGGCCCACAGGTTCTTGCGGCACACGAAGCGGTCCTGCCCCGCGTACGGCCCGGCGTTCTCGTTGAGCGTCGCGTCTTTGTTGAAGAGGCTGATGATGGTCAGCCCGGCCCGCTGCGCGATCTCGTAGTCCGCCGGGTCGTGGCCCGGCGTGATCTTCACCGCGCCCGTGCCGAACTCGCGGTTCACAGTCGCGTCGGCGATCACCGGGATTTCGCGCTTCAGCACCGGCACGACGGCGGTGCGCCCGATGAACTGGTTGTAGCGCTCGTCGTCAGGGTGCACGGCCACCGCGGTGTCGCCGAGGATGGTCTCGGGGCGCACGGTCGCCACCGGGATGTAGTCAGCGGAGTCCTTGAGCATGTACTTGAAGTAATACAGCGTCACTTCCTCCTCGTTGTATTCCACCTCGAGGTCGGACACGGCGGTCTTGAGGCCGGGGCTCCAGTTGATGAGGCGCGGGCCGCGATAGATTAACCCCTTCTCGTACAAGTGCACGAAGGCCGCGCGCACGGCGCGGCTTAGCCCGTCGTCGAGCGTGAAGCGTTCGCGGCTCCAATCGCAGCTCGCGCCGAGGCGGCGGAGCTGGTCGTAGATGATGCCGCCGTACTTGCGCTTCCACTCCCAGCACCGCTCGACGAACTTCTCGCGCCCAAGCTCTTCGCGCGTCACTTCTTCGGTGCGGAGAAGCTCTTTTTCCACTTGCAGTTGGGTCGCGATGCCCGCGTGGTCGGAGCCGGGGACCCACAGCGTCGGGTCGCCCTTCATCCGGTGATAGCGGATCATCAAATCCTCGACTGCCACGAACATCGCGTGGCCGAGGTGCAGCTCGCCGGTCACGTTGGGCGGGGGGATGGAGATGACGAACGGCTTCTTGGCCGGATCGAAGTCCGGCTTTTGCGGCTCGTTGCTGGGCTTGAACCAGCCGTTTTCTTCCCACCACCTGTAGAGCTGCTGCTCGGTGGATTTGAAGTCGTAGGTTTTGGGGATGGTGATGGACATGATTTGCCTTCCCATTTCAATTCCTCTTAAAAAACAAAAAACCCTTCCGCCTTTGAGGGCGAAAGGGCTTGCGCCTTCCGTGGTACCACCTCAGTTCCCTGGGCAGACACAAGGTCTGCCCCTGCAAAGGGCACTCGGTTCGCTATATCGGGCCTCGGCTTCGCCCACCGCGCCGGTCTATTAAGCGCGCTTGCGCGCCGTTCTCCGGCGGACTCGCGAGCGACGTTCGGCGGCGTTTGCTGTGGGGGGCTTCCAGCCAGTGGCCCTCCGTCTCTATCAGCCTGGAGCCGCCTACTCCTCTCGGTCACAGTCAGCTATGGAATTGCACGGATTATACACGCGCCGACTCAGAGCGTCAACGTGTCGCGGCGCTCATTCATGGATTAAGCCTCGTAAACGACGCGTCCCCCGCACAGGGTCATGACCGGATGAACTTGATCAATGGCCTCAACCGGAACAGTAAAGATGTCGTCAGAGAGCAAAACCATGTCGGCGAGCAGGCCGGGGCGAAGCTGGCCCTTCACGCTTTCCTGAAACTCCGCGTACGCGGCGTCGCGCGTGTAGGCGATGAGCGTGTCCGCGAGCGTCTGGCGATGGTCGGGAAGGCCGGGGGCCCACGGCTGGCGATTGAGGGCCGCGGACACGCCCAGCATCGGGTTGAAGGTGACGACGGGCCAGTCGCTCCCGAAGGCGAGTCTCGCCCCGGCCTGGCGCAGAGATTGCCACGCGAAACTGCGATGCCAGCGGCCGCGGCCCACGCGGGCGGGCCACACGTCGGTGTCGTTGGCGGTGAGAGGCGAGTGGAGCGGCTGCATCGAGGCGATCACGCCGAGTTGCGCGAAGCGCGGCAGGTCGTCGGGGTGAATCAACTCGATGTGCTCGACCCGATGGCGGCTGTCGCGCTCGCCGTTCGCGCGGCGGGCGGCCTCGCATCCATCCAGCGTACGCTGCACCGCCGCATCCCCGATGGCGTGGACGAAGATTTGCAGGCCCAGCCGGTCGGCCTCTAGCGCCATGCGGTTGAAGTGCTCGGCGCTGAAGTTGGCGTCGCCCCGATTGCCCGGTTGGTCGGCGTAATCGTCGAGCATGAGCGCGGTGTACGACTCGATCACGCCGTCCATGAAAAATTTGGCGCAGCCCGCGCGCACCATATCGCTCTGATATGTCTCGCGCCAGCGGACGGCCTCGGCCAGCGCTTCGGGCGGGGTAGCAGGCGTGGCGCTGAAGGGCACGTAGACGCGCAGCGTCAACTCGCCCGCGTCTTCGAGCGCGGCGTACAACGCAATCTGATCGGGGTCGCCATCCATGTTGTGGACGCCGGTCACGCCCAGTTTGGCGATCTCGGCCAGGCCCCTGTGCAGCAAGGCGCGTTTGCGGGCCGTGTCGGGCGGCGGGATTAAATCGGTGATCGGGCGGATGGCGCCCGACTCGCGCAACTCGCCGCTCGCCAGCCCGTCCGCGCCCGGCACAATCTCGCTGTTCGGGGCGACGGTCTTGCCATCTTGTAAGAGCCTCGCACGGCGCAGCGCTTCGGTGTTGGCCCAGGCCGTGTGATGGTCGTAGGCGAAGACGATGAGCGGGCGGTCGGCGACGAGGGCGTCGAGGTGGTGGCGTGTGAGCGGCTGGTCGTTGCCAAGAACGTTGTACGGCAATCCCTGTCCGACGAGCCATGGTTGATCGGGATGGCGGTTCAGATATTCCCTGACTCTCGCGGTCAAATCGTCCAGTGACCTCGCGCCGACGAGTTGAATGTCGCCGAGTTCGAGCGAGCCCCACAGCAAATGGAAGTGGCTGTCAATGAAACCGGGCATGAGCGTGCGGCCCCCGGCGTCAATGAGGCGCGTGCGCGGCCCGCGCCAGTCTTCGGCGTCGGCGGCGCGGCCCACGCACACAATTTTCTGGCCGCTCACGGCTATGGCTTCCGCGTGAGGGTTGGTCGGGTCGGCGGTGAAGACGTGTGCGTTGGTGATGATAAGATTGGCGGGGAATGGCACGGCATGTCCTGCGGTGAGGTGGTGTGGAGAAGTATAGCGAAGCGGGTGACTTTGGCAAATGACTTTGACGTTCTGCCGCGCCCCCGCTACAATCCCGCCATTCTCAGACTCGGAGGTCAACCATGCCCACCACCGCCCAGGAGATTTTCGACGCCATGTCAAACCGCTTTCTCCCGGAGCAGGCCGGCGATTTGAACGCGACGATTCTGTTTGACTTGAGCGGGGAGGGCGGGGGCCAGTGGCTGCTCACCATCGCGAACCGGCAGGCGGCCGTGACGCGGGACGCGATTCCCAATCCGACGATGACGTTCATCGCCGATGCCAGCGACTACGTGGCCATCATCGGCGGCCAGCTCAACCCGATGCAGGCTTTCATGCAGGGGAAGGTCAAAGTGAAAGGCGATATGTCGCTGGCGATCAGGCTGATGAGTTTCTTCAAGCGCGACTGAGCGGCGGCTCGGCGATCATCACCGAACGCGCTCCATCTCCGAATTCTCACATGGCCTCCGGCCCACTTTCGCCATGTCCTGCCACTCGCCGCTGACTTTCACGCGCACAACGTCGGCGGTGAAGTCGGTCACGGTGTCGTCGTGGTTGTCGAAGAGCGACGAGCCGACGGCGTAAATGTCCACCGGCACGGCGAGTTTCTCGAAGCGTTTGATCTTCTCCGGATTGAAGCCGCCCGAGACCACGATCTTGACGTTCCGGCAATACTCTTTCGCCCGCGCTTCCCACGCGGGCGGCAAGTTCCCCCAGCGTTCCCACGCCGTGTCCAGCGCCTGGCGCACGTTGAACACCAGTCTCGGATTCA
>Ga0209109_10001701_pt1 | contig 12037 bp, 12 predicted proteins | sample Rifsed10ft2_FD_184004 | JGI IMG/M metagenome (GOLD analysis project Ga0209109, IMG submission 184004) | Soil microbial communities from Rifle, Colorado, USA - sediment 10ft 2 (version 2) | ecosystem: Environmental > Terrestrial > Deep subsurface > Rock core/Sediment | place: Rifle, Colorado... | reverse complement strand
CGGCAATCTGAAGAATCTAGAAAGTTTGCTATCAGACTCGCGCCACATTTTTACCAGAGGAGACATTCTAGACAGTAGTCTTGTTCAGAAACTGTTAATAAAGCATCGTCCAATGGCTGTTGTGCATTTTGCCGCTGAAAGCCACGTGGATCGCTCCATTCTTGGCCCGGAGGATTTTATAACTACAAACATAATCGGTACCTTCCGTATGCTTGAGGCGACGCGCGCCTACTGGGAGTCGCTCGAGATGGATAAGAAGGGAAAATTCCGTTTCTTGCATGTTTCCACCGATGAGGTGTATGGATCTTTAGAGGCCCAGGATGAACCATTTACCGAATCAACACCGTATGCGCCGAACAGTCCCTATGCAGCGTCGAAAGCAGCTTCAGATCATTTGGTTAGATCTTATTACAGCACCTACGGTCTGCCCACCATAACAACCAATTGTTCGAACAATTACGGACCATACCAATTTCCGGAGAAGTTGATCCCTCTGGTAATCGTCAATGCCATTAAGGGGAAGTCACTACCCATTTACGGTGACGGTCTTAATGTTCGAGACTGGCTGTATGTTGCGGATCACTGCAGTGCCATCCGAACTGTTCTTGCGCGTGGCCGTGTTGGCGAGACGTATAATATTGGTGGGAATAGCGAAAAAAACAACCTAGAGGTCGTCCACACCGTTTGTGCAGTGCTCGATGAACTACATCCTGACTCGCCCGTGATCCCTCATGCCAAGCTTATTAAATTCGTCAAGGACCGCTCTGGTCATGACCGACGCTACGCAATCGACGCATCAAAAATTAAACGAGATTTTGGCTGGGTACCGCAGCAAAGCTTTGCGGATGGAATCCGCGAGACGGTTAAATGGTATCTGGACCATCTGGATTGGGTGGAGCAAGTACAAAGTGGCGAGTATCGGAAATGGATTGACATTAACTACGGGGGGAGACAACTGATATGAAGGGCATCGTCCTTGCCGGCGGCGTGGGCAGTCGCCTATACCCGGTAACTCAAGTTGTCTCGAAACAACTACTGCCGATCTACGACAAACCGATGATTTACTATCCCTTGTCTACCCTAATGCTGGCGGGGATACGCGATATCATGGTGATATCGACGCCTCAAGACACACCCCGTTTTGAGCAGTTGCTGAGTGATGGCAGGCAGTGGGGATTGAATATTCATTATGCCGTGCAGGCTTGGCCTGGAGGGATCGCTCAAGCATTTATTGTCGGAGCTGACTTTATCAACGGAGAGTCCTGCGCTCTTGTCTTGGGGGACAATATCTTCTACGGTCACGATCTCGTTCGTGTTATTCAAGCGGCGGCACAGAAAAGTTCCGGTGCCACGGTATTTGCCTATCCGGTGAGAGATCCGGAGCGATATGGCGTCATCGAGTTTACCCAAGACGGGAAAGCGCTTTCAATTGAAGAAAAACCGAAGAACCCGAAGTCTCGATATGCGGTGACCGGCCTATATTTCTATGATAATCAGATAGTATCGCTGTCACGTTCGCTGAAACCATCCGCCCGGGGTGAAATTGAAATCACGGACGTGAATAAATTCTATCTCAAGCGCGGTCAGCTCGATGTGATAGTCATGGGACGTGGCATGGCATGGCTGGACACCGGGACCCACGAGGCCCTTCTCGAGGCTGCTCGCTTTATTGAGACCATCGAGAAACGACAGGGCCTTAAGATCGCATGCCTTGAAGAAATCGCCTATCGCATGGGTTATATCACGGCCGATCAGCTTGAAGCGCTTGCTGGCCCTCTAAGCAAGAGCAGCTACGGACAATACCTGCGTGGGTTATTGCGCGAGCGCATCTTCTGATTCTGAATGAATGTGATTCAAACTTCTCTACCCGACGTGCTCATTCTTGAGCCTGAAGTCTTTAGTGATGAACGAGGGTTTTTCTTTGAAAGCTATAACAAGAAAGCGCTTGAAAAGGCAGGCATCGCAGATGAATTTGTACAAGAGAATCTTTCATGTTCAGTTCGCAATGTCCTGCGAGGACTTCACTACCAGATTAAGCGGCAACAGGGAAAGCTTGTCAGAGTAATCCAAGGCGAGGTTTTCGACGTTGCTGTAGATATCCGGAGAAGTTCCCCAAATTTTGGCAAGTGGGTGGGTTTTAACCTCTCGGCGGGAAACAAATGCGCGATTTGGATCCCCCCTGGTTTTGCGCATGGTTTTCTTGCCCTTTCGCAAGTAGTTGAGTTGCTTTACAAGACGACGGATTATTGGGCACCGGAGCACGAGCGCTGCATTATCTGGAATGACCATGATCTTGCGATTAATTGGCCATTGCAAGGTGACCCGATACTCTCCGCCAAAGATAAGATGGGGCAGAAAATTAAAAACTCAGAGTTTTACCCTTGACTCGAATACTGCTCACGGGAAAAAACGGTCAGATTGGTTGGGAGTTATTACGAACTCTCGCAACGCTGGGGGAGGTGGTCGCATTCAGCCGAAATGAATTGGATCTTGGCAACCTTGATTTAACCAGACAAACGGTCCGTGAACATAAGCCTACCCTGATTGTGAATGCCGCCGCCTACACGGCGGTAGATAAAGCCGAGGAGGAAAGCACACTTGCCATGGCTATTAATGGGATTTCTCCCGGTGTTCTTGCCGAAGAAGCCAAGAGAATCGGAGCGCCATTGATTCATTATTCCACGGATTATGTATTCGATGGAAATAAAAATGATCCATATAGTGAAGACGATGTGACCAACCCGTTAAACATATATGGCAAAACCAAACTTGCGGGAGAGCAGGCTATCCAGGCTGTCGGTGGTGCATATTTAATATTCCGCACAAGCTGGGTGTATGGCATGCGTGGAAATAATTTCCTTTCAAAGATATTAAAGAACGCGGAAGAACGCGATTCACTCAGCGTGATAAACGATCAAATCGGAGCCCCCACCTGGTGCCGCATGGTCGCGGAGGCTACGGCACAAATCATTGCTAAAATCAGTTGTCATTCCAACCCCAAGTTATTCTTTGAAGAGATTAGCGGGATTTACCATTTAACAGCGGCGGGAAAAACATCATGGTATGGTTTTGCTGAGGCAATACTTGCAAACCGGAGTGGTTTGGCGGCAGTGCCACGCTTAGTGCCTATCAGTTCCGACAAGTATGCATCACCGACGATTCGACCGCTAAATTCTCTACTGTCTAATGCAAAACTGAATAGCCGATTTAACATTAGATTACCTGTGTGGACGACCGGTTTGGAACTCTGCATGAATGAGGCAAATTATTAATAGTGTTTAAAAACACAAATATTTTATATTAATGATTTGCGAATTTAATAAAAAGCATGTTCTTGTCACTGGCGCAACCGGATTTATCGGCCGATATTTGACGAGTGCCTTGATTAAACAAGGCTGTATCGCGACTTTATTTAGTCGCCGGCCGCCAGAAAACGCTTGTAAAGATTGCAAAACCATCCTTGGCGACCTCTCAGACACGACATCACTTGTCGGAATATGTCAGGGTATTGAAATAGTTTTCCATCTCGCAGGGGATTCCGGCGCGTATGAGGAATTGGATGAAAAAAACAAAAAATATAATTGGCAGGTAACCGTTGATGGAACTCGTGCGTTAGTTGAACAGTCGGTTAAATCCGGTGTAAGTCGATTTGTATTTTTCAGCAGTGTCAAAGCCATGGGTGAAAATAGTGATGAATATCTTGATGAATCCGCGGAATGTCGGCCTGTCACTGAATACGGCAAGGCGAAATACGAAGCAGAAAGACTTGTGCTTGAAGCCAATCGACATGGAATGGCATCGACAGTCCTGCGCTTGCCAATGGTCTATGGTCCTGGTTGCAAAGGAAATCTACCGCGAATGATTCAGGCGGTTGCTCACGGTCGTTTTCCATCATTGCCGGATACAGGCAACAAGCGCTCCATGGTGGATGTACGTGATGTAGTTCAAGCAGCAGTATTGTCAGCCACTAATCCGGTTGGTGCGGGAAAGGTATATATCGTGACTGATGGACAAGCTTATTCAACAAGACAAATTTATGAATGGATTTGCTCTACTGTACAACGGCCTGTTTCACCTGTGGTTATCCCGCTCCCATTGTTGCGGATCGCAGGATTTGTCGGAGATACAATCGGCAGACTGAGAGGGCGCCGTATCGCGTTCAATTCTGAAGCCTTGAATAGAATTATTGGATCGTCATGGTATAGCTCAGAAAAAATTTGTCGGGAATTGAACTTCCACCCAGCGCACTCTCTTGAATCTTCTCTGCCTGATATAACTGCAAGCCTGATAAGAATCTGATGGGTGCGCCTGCGCTAATCATTCTCACTTTCGGTGCGCTGGTAATTTCCGTAATCCTTACACGTCGATTCTGTGATCCAAACTCTTCAGCATATATACTTGATCATCCCAATGAACGATCGCTGCATGATCGACCCGTGCCACGGGGCGGTGGTATGGCCATACTCATTGCCATCGGAACAAGTGGTTCGATTCTCACCGCGCTTAATGTCAATCAGGACCTTGCCGGAATAGGAATGAGTATTTTGCTTGTGGCAGGCGTCTCGTTTATAGATGATCGTTATTCCATCTCCCCTATTTTCCGGCTTGTAGTCCATGTAGCCGCTGCAGCTGTGGTCCTTTATAGCGGTTTTATTCTGACAACAGTGGAATTCCCGGGATTTGCATGGAATTGGCCCATCGTTGCCGGCGCTGTCATTTTAGTATTGTTTGTTACTTGGATGATCAACCTTTATAACTTTATGGATGGGATGGATGGGCTTGCCGGTGGAATGTCGGTAGTAGGTTTCGGGTTCTTTGCCATTATGGGATGGATGACGGGGCATGAGATTTTTTTGAGTGTCAGTCTTATTACGGCCGCTGCTTCTGCAGGTTTTCTGGCTTATAATTTTCCTCCCGCGCGTATTTTCATGGGTGATGTCGGCTCGTCCACTTTGGGACTTCTGGCGGCGACACTATTGCTATGGGGTTCCAGGGACGGCGTTTTCCCGTTTTGGATAGGAATACTCGTTTTTTCACCTTTTATCATGGACGCTACAGTAACACTCTCGCGCCGACTGCTGCGGAATGAGAAGGTTTGGCAAGCACACAAAACCCATTTCTACCAACTGCTTGTTCGATCCGGCTGGGGACACCGCCGAACGCTGCTGCTCGAATACGCCATCATGATCGGTTGTGGATTATCCGCTCTTTGGGGCAGATATGCCGCAGCTGAGGTACAGGTATCAATACTGACAGGTTGGATTCTGTTTTATCTTGTATTCTTTTACTGGGTATCGGGAAGGGCCACGAGCGATGAAAAGGCGGGGATTTAATAAGGTTATTTAACTATAATGAGACAAAATCACAGGCAAAGCTCCAGGACGGATCACATTAAAGAATGAAAAAAATCGTTTGGTTCTTCAGGTCCCGGCTCGCAGCCTTTACGCACGATCTGCTGATGATTCCTGTCGCCTGGTTCTGCGCCTATTGGATGCGTTTTAATCTCGACGTGATTCCGACAGAATTTTTCTATCAGGCGCTGACAATGCTTCCCGTCATCTGGGCAGCGCAAGGCGGAATGTTCTGGTATTTCGGTCTCTATCGCGGGATCTGGCGCTTCGCTTCAATTCCCGATCTGGTGCGTATCATCAAGGCAGTAACTGCGGGTGTATTGGTTGCCGCCACGGCAAGCTTTATCCTGACACGCCTGCAAGGCGTTCCCCGTTCGGTATTTATCCTGGATGGCATTATTTTGGTGCTGTTGCTGGGTGGCCCGAGATTTGCCTACCGCTGGCTCAAGGATCGCCATCTGTATCGCTGGCATCAGGATCGCAGTGCTCAGCTTAATGGTGAAGTAAAAAATGCGCTGATAGTCGGCGCCGGAAAGGCCGGTGAAATGCTGGTGCGTGATTTGCTGCGTGAATCGACGGGTTCATTCCTACCGGTCGCATTTGTGGATGACAATCCCGATAAATTAGGCAAAGAGATTCACGGAATCCCCGTCGTCGGCCGCTGTGAGCTGATCCCCGAAATTGCGCAGAGACTCGGAATCAATCTTATAATCATCGCTTTACCATCGGCGACCTCGCGTCAGATCCGGCGCATCGTCGAGATCAGTGAAACCACGGGTCTGACGTTTCGGATTCTTCCTCAGCTGGAGGATTTGGTCAGCGGACGCGCAAGCCTCAAGGATTTGCGCGACGTCAGTATCGAAGATTTGCTGGGACGCGAACCTGTCAAATTGGATTGGAACGCCATCACTGATGCGATCCGTGACAAGGCTGTCCTGGTAACGGGCGGCGGCGGCTCCATCGGCACAGAACTTTGCCGTCAGATTGCCAGATTGAAGCCGGCCAGTCTGATCGTGCTCGAACAAAGCGAATATAATCTGTACCGCGCAGACTTGGAGCTGCGTCGAGAATTTCCATCATTGTCTCTTGTCAGCCTCCTGGGAGACGTCACTGATGCCGTGCGTGTTGAGCAAATCCTTAGGACATACGCGCCTTCCGTGATTTACCATGCAGCGGCTTATAAGCACGTGCCGATTCTTGAGGATCAAGCACGCGCGGCGCTTGTCAATAATGTCCTGGGAACCCGTGTCATCGCCGATCTGGCCGATAAGTATGCATGTGAAAGTTTTGTCTTGGTATCCACCGACAAGGCCGTGAATCCGGCCAATATCATGGGGGCCAGCAAGCGGCTGGCAGAGATGTATTGCCAGAGCTTGAACGCCAGGTCAAAAACCAAATTCATCACCGTTCGATTCGGAAACGTCCTGGGTTCTTCGGGCAGCGTGATTCCGCTCTTCCAGCAGCAGATCGCCCAGGGAGGGCCGGTGACCGTGACCCATCCGGATATCACGCGCTATTTCATGACCATACCCGAGGCATGTCAGCTGATTCTACAAGCGGGCGTGATCGGGGAGGGTGGAGAAATTTACATACTGGACATGGGTGTTCCAGTAAAAATTTCCTATCTCGCCGAACAGTTGATACGCCTGTCCGGCAAACTACCGGGAGAAGACATTGAAATCATTTATACCGGCCTGAGACCGGGTGAAAAGCTGTATGAAGAACTTTTCCACGGCGCGGAAGAACAAACAAAAACCAGCCACCCGAAGATTTTACTGGCACATTGCCGGCAGATGGATAGAGATGCGTTGGTAACAGCTTTAGACTCGATACAGCGGGCTTGCAACCAGAATGATAACCACGTTCTACGTGCTATGCTGATTGAATTGGTCCCTGAACATACCGGGTTGGCTCAGTCAAATAATGAAAATGAAAAGGGCGCGGTAATTTATCCCTGGAAACAGACCAAATGACTTGTTCGAAAGCGTTCGAATAACGTATTTCTCTTTTTTTTCCAGCAGGAAATTAACGATATGAAGTTGACGATTATCGGTACGGGCTACGTCGGCCTTGTCACGGGCGCCTGTTTCGCGGAAATGGGCAACAACGTCACGTGCGTCGACATAGACCAACACAAGATTGAAGGGCTTAAAAAAGGGGTGCTACCCATCTATGAGCCTGGGCTCGAGCCGATGGTGGCGAACAACCACAAAAACGGTCGGCTGAGGTTTTGCACGTCGTTAACCGATCCGGCGGCAAAATCCAATATGTATTTCATTGCCGTCGGCACGCCGCCTGAAGAAGACGGTTCGGCGGACCTGCAATATGTCCTCGGAGTTGCCAGAGAGATCGGCCGGTATATCACGCAACATACCATCGTGGTTGACAAGTCCACCGTTCCGGTCGGGACGGCTGACAAGGTCAAGGCTGCCATTGACGATGAATTGGCCAAGCGTGGCGCTAAAGTTTCGTTCGATGTCGTCAGTAATCCTGAATTCCTCAAGGAAGGCGCGGCCGTGGAGGATTTCATGCGCCCGGACCGGGTCATCATCGGAACGGACAGCGAACAGGTTCGCAAGGTGATGCGCGATCTCTATCTGCCATTCATGCGCACTCACGAACGCCTGCTCTTCATGGGGGTGCGGGACGCCGAGATGGCCAAGTATGCCGGCAATGCCATGCTCGCCACCAAGATTTCGTTCATGAATGAGATCGCCAATCTTTGCGAACGCTTGGGCGTGGACGTCGAGAATGTTCGCAATGGAATCGGATCCGATTCACGTATTGGTTATTCGTTTATCTATCCGGGCGCCGGCTATGGGGGCTCATGCTTTCCAAAGGACGTGAAAGCCCTGATTCGCATGGCCAAGGATCATGACTATGAACCTAAAGTGCTAGGCGCGGTGGAAGCCCGGAACAATGCGCAAAAACAGGTATTGTTCGAAAAAATCTGGCATCGTTTCGGTCCCAACCTGAAAGGATTGTGCTTCGGTGTCTGGGGCCTGGCTTTCAAGCCCGGTACGGACGATTTGCGCGAGGCTTCTTCCGTCGTATTACTGCATGCGTTGATAGGCGCCGGCGCTTCGATCAAGGCATACGACCCGGTGGCCATGCAAACCGCCAGGCGCGAGTTTCCCCGCGCCTGGTTTGACAGCAATCAGTTAAAGCTGGTGGATGAACAGTATCAAGCGCTCGAAGGCGCAGATGCCATGGTCCTGGTAACGGAATGGAAGCCGTTCCGACATCCTGATTTCGACCGGATCAGGAAAATCATGAAGCAAGCGGTGGTATTCGATGGACGGAACCAGTACGACCCGGCACTCCTGCGCCAGGCCGGATTTGAATACAGTGGTATAGGCCGCTCAGCGCCTGACAACATTAGCGTATATTAAAATTCATTGTAAAATTCCAGCGATGGATCAGAGCAAAAAAATGAATCAGGTTACAAAAGCAGTTTTTCCCGTGGCGGGGCTGGGTACGCGTTTTTTGCCTGCGACCAAGGCTAATCCCAAGGAGATGCTTCCGATTGTCGATAAACCTCTCATTCAATATGCCGCGGAAGAGGCGATTGCGGCCGGAATAGATGAATTGATTTTTGTAACCGGACGGAACAAGCGGTCGATCGAAGACCATTTCGACAAAGCCTACGAACTCGAAGTGCAGCTCGAGGCCGACGGGAAAAAGGATCTTTTGGGCATGGTGCAAAATATCTTGCCGAATTCCGCCTCCTGCGTATATATCCGGCAGGCCGAGGCATTGGGGCTTGGACACGCCGTATTGTGCGCCAAGCAGGTGGTGGGCAACGATCCATTCGCGGTTATCCTTGCCGACGACCTGATCAGTGCCGCACCCGGCGCACTGAGGCAGATGGTGGATCTGTATATTAAGCATCAGAGTTCCGTAATTGGCGTGCAAACGATTCCCAGAGAGGCAACGCGTAGTTACGGAATTGTGAAGGGCATACCTGCGGGGGATCGGTTGTACAAAGTGGAAAGCATTGTCGAAAAACCGGCTCCGGAAAAGGCTCCTTCTACTCTGGCCGTGGTCGGTCGTTACATCCTTACTCCGCGTATTTTCGGTTTGCTGGAAAGCGTCCAGCCCGGAGCAGGGGGAGAGATCCAGCTGACAGACGGTATTGCCGCCTTGCTGTCACATGAACAAGTCCTGGCTTACGAATTCTCTGGCAAGCGTTATGATTGCGGCAATAAGTTCGGCTATCTGCAAGCAACCGTGGAATACGCGCTGGCTCATCCGGAACTGAAAGACCAGTTTCTGACTTACCTGAAAGGTTTGAAACTCTGAGCATCTTTTTCACGGTATCGCGGCCGGTAACGATAGCGCGTTCGGATACCATACGTGCGCAGTGAAATGGTGTCGTGCGTACTAAAGATATATATAATTTGGGTGTGCAACGACATCGGCTTATTATAATTGACACAAAACCGTCTCCGGCCCAAACCAGATCCACGGATCGACATTGACTACCATCAGTGCGCAGCAGGCATGGGAGGTATTGCATCAGGCAGACTGCCTGCATACTCCAGAAGCGGTGGAAACGGCTCTGGCCAGGATGGCCGCGCAAATCACTCAGGTCATCGACGGCGATGATCCGCTGGTGGTATGCGTCATGACGGGCGGAGTAGTGCCTTTCGGGAAGATCCTTCCCCAGCTCCATTTCCCGCTTCAAATTGATTATGTCCACGCCACCCGATACAAAAACCGATTGCACGGTGGCCAGCTCCAGTGGATCTCAGGACCGCACCACAACCCGCGTGATCGGGTGGTGTTGCTGATTGACGATATTCTGGATGAAGGCGCCACCCTTGCCGGTATCGAGACGCGCTACCGGGGCGAAGGGGCGCGCGAAGTTTACAAGGCGGTCTTGGTCGTGAAAGACCGTCCTCGAAAACATGAAGTCAAAATTGAATTCGCCGGCCTCGAAGTACCCGACCGGTATGTTTTCGGTTGCGGCATGGATTATAAGGGTTACCTGCGGAATATCGCCGGCATCTATGCCGAGGGAAAACCCGAATGACAACCGTGGCGATCATCGGCGGCAGCGGCCTGACCAATCTCAAGAATCTGCGTATCTCGCGGCGCGAAGTCATTCGTACTCCTTACGGCGAGCCGTCGGCTCCCCTGGTTTACGGAGTATTGAGCGGCCGCGAGGCGGTATTTCTCCCGCGACATGGACCCGGCCACACCATCCCGCCGCATGAAGTCAATTACCGCGCCAACATCTGGGCCATCAAACACACGGGCGTCAGCCGGGTCATCGCCATTAATGCCGTCGGCGGCATCTCACCTGATTATTTGTTGCCGGGGACGCTGGTGATACCGGATCAGATTATTGATTACACTTACGGGCGCGCACATACATTTTTCGACAGCGAGCAAAAACAGGTGACTCACGTCGATTTTACGAATCCCTATTGCGAGGAACTGCGTCAAACGCTGATCGATGCCGCCCGTCGCGCCCAACTCAGCACCATCGGACATGGAACATACGGCGCAACCCAGGGACCGCGGTTTGAAAGCGCGTCTGAGATTCGGCGTTTGGAGCAGGACGGCGCGGATATCGTTGGCATGACCGGCATGCCCGAGGCCGGACTCGCGCGCGAACTCGAACTTTGTTACGTCTCGATTGCGGTCGTGGTGAACCCAGCGGCTGGAAAAGCCGAAGCTGCGATCAGTATCAAGGAAATTGAAAAAAATCTGGAATCGGGCATGTCCAGGGTTCGCGCCCTGTTGGAGCAGGCCATCCCTTTAATTGTCGAGGTCTGAAAGCACGCAACACGCTTCAATGAGGTCGAGTATTACCCGAAACGAAAATATCGGTGCTGCTTGCTCCAGGGAATCCGGGTTAATTTTCTTTTACCGGCGCGACGCGAACCAGCACGCCGAATTTTGGATGATCGAAATAATGGGTTTCCAGTAATTTGATGCGCCGGAACTCACTGAGGCGATAAATCTGCGTATCGCCTCCCGAGACCCCGAAAAATCCCGTTCTCGCTGGTTCGCGGAGGGTCAGGTTTATATCCATCAAGAGATAGCGGCTCGAATACAGCCTCAGGGCGCCATCGAGACTCTCCGCCGGATTGCTGATTTTTACCGGCTTCGACGATGACTTGACCTCGGCATTCTGCTGCCAGCGCAGGTGCGCCAGCACGTGATGCCGGCCCGACTGCTCAAGCGCCAAGGCCGCAGGCGAAAGCAAGGATTCCGCAGGGGGTTGCTCGCCAAGAACGACAGCCTCGGCAATATCCCCGTTCACCGGCCGAATTTGTTCAAATCGCCATAGTTCGCCGCCTTCCATGTCCGGTAGCTGATTTGAAAAAACAATCACCTCGACTTCATACAGATTGAGGGAAGGCGTGGCCGCGCGCGGCATGACACTCGGCATCAAGACCAGAAAGATAACAAGGAATAGGCGCCGCACGTTGGTTTCCTCGGTTTGAATTCTTTATAGTATCGCTTATTCTTTGTCTAATATCGAGATGGCGAGATGACTGTCAGACGCGTTCTCAAGATGGGTGATCCCCTCTTGTACAAAAAGGCCGAGCCGGTACAGAAATTCAATACGCCGGAATTGGATGCGCTGATCGCGGACATGTTCGACACCATGGCCGAATTGAACGGCGCCGGGCTGGCAGCTCCGCAAATCGGCGTTTCGGAGCGCGTGGTTA
>Ga0209109_10001700_pt1 | contig 12039 bp, 7 predicted proteins | sample Rifsed10ft2_FD_184004 | JGI IMG/M metagenome (GOLD analysis project Ga0209109, IMG submission 184004) | Soil microbial communities from Rifle, Colorado, USA - sediment 10ft 2 (version 2) | ecosystem: Environmental > Terrestrial > Deep subsurface > Rock core/Sediment | place: Rifle, Colorado... | reverse complement strand
CCCGGCCGAGGCTGGCCCGCTCGGGGGCGTTGGGCTTGTAAAATGACCCCTCGGCATCCCGCGCCGTGGGCCGGCACCCTCCCTCCCCCACCCACGCCCTCGATACAACGCGCGGCCACGCCTGCACGTCTGAGACATCCGGCGAGAACCCAGCTCCTAGGAAAATCGCCGCCCCAGGCGATACTCCCACAGCCACTCGCATGTTTCTCCCGCCTCTCCGCTCCCGAAGAACTCTCCGCCAATCCCCCCACCCCCTCACCCAACCCTCTCCGCACCCAGAGGGTACCCGGGGAGAGGGGAAGGTGAAGAGGCGATAGGTTCCACCCTGGTGCACCTCACCGGGCACCCCCTGGGTGGGGTACCCCGTACCCGGGAATCCGGAGTTCCAGATTGCCCAGTTGCCTAATTGCCGGATTGCCATGTCCACTGGGCGGTTCACTGCTTCTGGCCCTCGCCCGGCTTGATCGGCTGAGGGGGGAGGTCCTCGTACGGGCCGGAGAGCGCCTCGGGGATCTCCAGCAGGTTGCGGAAGATGCCGAAGATGTTCCGGGCGACGGACTTCGACGAGATCGGCGTCACCTGCGGATCCCGCAGGGGGCCCGTTACCTGGTAATAGGCGACGACGAGGCTCTCTTCCTTCCCGCCCAGGAGCCACCCCGCGATGGGGATCCGGGTGATGATGCGGTCCAGATTCTGGAACGGCTTGACCGCCACGGTCAGATCCACCGTGTCCTCGGCCAGGTTGACTTGGCCGACGGCGTTTACTTTCATGGCCCGGCTCTCCAGGACCAGATTCTCCGTCCGGGCGACGCCCCCGGCGATCTTGATGTCCGCCGTGAGACTCTGATACGGCATTCCCTCCCCCGCCAGCTCGGGTCCCTTGAGCTCGAGAAGCTGCGCCATGTTCAGCAGGGCGAGGATCCTGGCCGTGACGGTGTTGTGCCCGATCCGCCCGTCCCGCATGGCCAGCGTGAGGTCTCCGCCCAGGTTCCGCCAAAAATCGGCCGCATCCGCCCCCTGGCTCGTCAGGACCCCGCCCAGGCTGAGGCTCCCCGTCACCTCCCCTTTCCCCCCGTAGACTCCGGACAGGAGCTGTTCCGCCCGCCCGCCATCCTCCTGGAAGCTGAGGCGGAGCTTCCAGCCCCCAGCACTCCAGCCGACCTCGCCCGCACCGCGGAAGCGCCCCTCGGCGAGCTGTGCCTGCCACTCTCGGATCCGGGCGAGATTCCCCTCGAGGCTCAGCTTGACCTGCGCCTCCCGGAACTCGGCCGGGACGCCTGCCAGACTGAAGCGTCCCCGCTGGATCTCCAGCGTGCCGCGGGGCTCGAGTGCGCTCCGTCGTCCGCGAAGCTGCAGGCTGGCATCCGCCACCCCCCCCGTCGGATGCATCACCGGAAGGACCCGCGCCAGGGCCATCAGGGGAATCCGCCCCGTCAGGCTGAGGTCGCTCTGGCCATCCTCCAACAGGGTCCCGCGGAGATCGAACTCTCCCTGGCCGGAGCCGAGCCGCAACTGCTGGAGCGTGAGCGCCGGCCCGCTCCAGCTCACGCGGACTGGCCCGCGATTCTCCCAGGCTTCCTCGCCCCGGGAGAGGCGAAAGCTCGAGAACTCCGCCTCACCCGATGCAAAGGGAGCGGTCCGGGCTGGCCCGCGGAAGAGGATCCGCCCGCTCCCCCGGCCCGGCCAATCCCGGAGCACCTCGATCTCGGCCAAGCGGACAACCAGGTCCAGGTCCGCGTTCGAGAGGGTCAATTCTCCCTTCACGCTCCGATCCGATGGCGGCCCGACGCTCAGCCGAAGCCGATGTGTCCCGTCCCGGAGCGCGAGGTCCATGTCCACGGCTTTCCGCTCGATCTTGAAGGTCGCCGTGGCGGGACCCAGCGGGATCTCCTTGTAGGCGAGCGCGCTGGCGGTGACCTCGCCCAGCGTGATGGTATTCTGCAGTGTGCCCTGGACGTCCAGGCGGAAGCTGGCCTGGCCCCCGAGGTGTACGCCCGAGAGTGATCCGACCCGCGCCACGTCCATGGTGGTGCTCGTCAGGCGTCCCCGCAGGGCGCCCCGCGCCGCCACAGTGATCTGGCCGGTCAACTGCTCGGCCCTGCGGCGCAGCAGGATGCGGGTGATCTCCACGCCGCCTTGACGGAATTGGAACAGCGCTTCCCCTCGACGCCAGGATTCCTCCCAGGTCTGGACGTTCTCCAGGGAGACCTCGACCTCACCGGTGAGCGACTCCAGAGTCCCCGCGAGCCGGCCGGCCGCCCGGAACTCACCCCGAATCTCCAGATCATCGGGCAGGAGCGATGCAAAGTCGGCCGTCCGGGCGGGACTCAGGCGGCCCTGGATGTCCAGGGCCAGGTCCCGCATCGGATTCAGGCGACGGAGCGGCGTCGTCCCCAGGGCCTGCAGGCTCCCCCGGATCATCGCCGTGCTCCTCCCCGTGCGTGCCAGGAGGCGCGTCGTCCGCAGCCAGCGGTGGGCGACATCGATGTCCCCCTGGATGAGATCAAAGGGCTGTCCGGCGATCTGCGCCTCGCGCCAGGTGAGCCGCCCCGAAAGGTGCGGTGCCTCTCGCGTGCCGGTCACGCGTCCCGCGAGGGTGGCACGCCCCGCGAGGAAGGTCGCCCCGAATCCCCGGGCAAACGTCCCCACGTCCCAGAGATTCGCCCGCAACGGGAGCTCGAGCTTGCCCGTGGAAAAGCTCAGGCCCCCGCGGCCCCGGATCTCTCCACCCGCAGTCCGCAGCGTAAAGGTCTCCATTTCCAGGCGCGAGCCGGTCGCGACGATCCGCGCCTCGAGCCGCCCGCTCGGCGTCTCGCCTTTCAGGGCCAGACCTTCCACGGAAAAGGCCGCATGCCCGCGGACCGTCGTCAGATCGGTGCCCTGCCCCGAGAGGTCCACATCGCCGGTGAGCCTCCCCCGAACCTCGGGAGGCAGGGACACATCGGTGTGCCACCACGGGAGCCCGAGCGGCAGCCCCGCCAGTGCCGCCAGATTCGTACTGGTCAGGCGGGCGCGCACCTGGTACAGGCCCGTCGTGGGCGCGAGCGACAACACCCCCTCAAACGACCCGTCCCGCCCGGCGGGAGCCCCCAGCGTTGCGACTTCGACGCGCCCGTCCCCCCAGCGAAGGGAGAAGGGCAGCGCCTCGCCGTGCTCCCGCTCCTTCCCGAGTTGGAGCCGGCCTGCTCCCTGGAAGGCCGCCTGCTCCCACGGTCCCTCCAGCCGGCCGTCCAGCCTGAGTGTGCCATCCATCTGCCGATCGGAGCCGAGAAGCGCGAGGACGGCGGTGAGAGGGGCCTGGACACCCAGGTCGAGGTCGAGTCGGGGATCGCGCACGGGAGAGGCGATGCGGCCGCGCGCCGTGACCCGGGCGCCGGCCAGCTGGAAGGTGGCCGCGTCAAGCGTGACCGTCTCGGTCGTTCCCCTCGCCTGCAGGTGGATCTGCTCGAGTCGATGGGTGCGGCCGCCGCCAGCGATCGTCAGCCGGGCCGCCTGCAACTGGACCGTGGACGTGCCATCAGCCGCCGGCCCGTCGTTCCAGGCGAACGCTCCCTCCAGGCCCTCGACGCGACCCGGCGCCCCATCCGAATCGGTCCAGGCGGCCTGGCCGTCCGCCACGGTGGCGCGGCGCACCTGCAGGACCCATCCCCCCGATTCAACCGCGCGCGGCCGGAGCAGCCAGGACAGTCCGGCCTGCACGCCGAGGCCGGGGGCGGCGCCGGCCGGCGGTGTGAAACGGGGCCGGACCAGCGTGATGTGCCGGAAGACCAGCTGGCGCCGGAGGAGAGCGGTCCAGCTCCACCGTGCCTGGATGGCCTCGGCCGAGAAGAGGACGCCCCCGGCGAGCCTCCGGCCGCTGGCCACCCGGATCCCGCTGACGTCCAGGCGTCCGGCCCACGGCTGAAGCCTCACCCCGTCCACCCGGACCTCGCGCCGCAGGGTCTCCTGGAGGCGCGCTTCGGTCCAGCGGTGGGCGCGCTGGCGGACGGCGGCGGTCTGGCTCAGGGCCAGGATCCCCAGGACCAGGCCCAGCACCAGCAGGACGACGAGCCGGAGGAGACGCAGGCGGGCCCGACCGCTCACCGGCTGCCCGCCGGGGGATCGCACCGGCGTCATCGGGAGTCCCTGGAGCCATCCTTTGGGCGGGTGGGACCCTCGCCGCGCCCGCGGCGTTCGACCTTGACGCGGGCGATGCGCCGCCCGTCCATGTCCACGATCGTCAGGCGCCAATCCTGATGCGTCACGATCTCCCCGCCGCGCGGGATGCGTTGAAGCTGGGAGAGCACGAACCCGGCCAACGTCTCGTACTCCGCCGACTCCGGGAATTCCAGATGGTGCTGTTCCGCCAGGTCGCGGATGCTGAGCGAGGCATCCACCAAGTACGAGCCGTCGCGCAGGCGCTCCACCGGTCGCTGCTCCCGGTCCGCCTCGTCCCGGATCTCCCCCACGATCTCCTCGATCAGGTCCTCGATGGTGACCACCCCTTCCACCCCGCCGTATTCGTCCACCACCATCGCCATGGGCATCCGGCGCTTCTGCATCTCCTTGAGGAGGTGGCTCACCTGCGCGGTCTCGGGCGCGAAGTAGGCCGGCCGCAGGATCTCCGTCAGCACGATGGGCTTCTTCTCCGCCAAGAGGCGGAACAGGTCCTTGTCGTAGAGGACCCCCAGGATCTCGTCCAGGGTGTTGCGGTAGACGGGATAGCGGGATTTGCCGGTCTCGATGATATAGGCCAGGACCTGGTCCACCGGCGTGTCCACGTCAACGGACTGGACGCGTGGCCGGGGGATCATGACCTCTTTCACCGAGGCCTCGGTGAACTCGAAGACGCTGTGAATCAACTCCTGCTCCGTCTGGTCGAACACCCCCTGGACCCGGCCCTCTTGGAGCATGTGCTTCACCTCCTCCTCGGAGACGAAGGCCCGCTCCTCGGCCCCCTTCTGACCCAGGAGGCGGAGCACGAGGCGATTCGACGCGGTGAGGAACCGGACCAGGAGGGAGGTGAGGCGCGCCAGGCGGTCAATGGGTCCCGCCACCCACAGGGAAAAGGGGACCGCATGGCGCAGGCCCAGCGACTTGGGCGCGAGTTCGCCCAGGATCAAAGTCACATAGGTGAGGACGACGACCACCACCCCCAGGGCGATCGGTTCGGCCACGGTGCGGAGCCACGGCACGGGGAGGTCCCGGATCAGGGGCGAGATGGCCCGCACGGCCGCGGCGCCACCCACGGCCGAGGCGAACGTCCCGACGAAGGTTACACCGATCTGCACCGTGGCCAGGAAGCGGTCCGGATCCGCCTGGAGCAGCGCCACGCGCTCCGCCCGGCCGTCGCCCTCACCGGCCAGTTGCTGGATCCGGCTCCGCCGCGCGGAGATCAGGGCGATCTCCGCCCCGGCAAAGAAGCCGTTGAGCAGGATGAGGACCCCGATGAGGATCGCCAACTGCCACAGGGTCGGAAACACCAATGCCTCCATGACACGCTCCGTGCCAATTGAAAATTGGCTACTGACACCCCCAATGAAAAACCGACAACCGACAACCGACAACCGGTCAACCCCGAGCGTCGGTGTTGTCCGCCTGAGGCGGATCGGTTGTCGGTTTGAAATTTTACATTGGTCTGGCGCTGGCCAGCGCTTACCTGCGATCCATGTCCGGGAGCTTCTGGCGCAGGACCTGGGGGATGCTGATGCCCCCCGAGAGAATGACCTGGATGCCCTGGGGAATCGTCAACTGGGTCAGGATGATGTCCTCCCGCCGCACCAGCACGATGTCTCCCAGGTACAGGTGGTTGGTGGGAACGTAGACGGCCACCAGGGGTTCCGTCTCGCCGCTGCCGCCCTGCAGGGCGACCTCGCCCGTCAAGAATCCGAAGCAGTACCGCCCCTTCTCCCCGTGCTGGACCAGGACGAATTCCTTGAAGGCCACCAGGTTGTCGGGCGAGAAGGCGTTCAGCAGTTGCTTCACGGCCGAATAGACATTCCGGAAAATGGGGATCCGGTACAGCAGGCTGTCCAGCCACCCGAGGATTCGCCGCCCGACCACGTTGGTGGCCAGGATCCCCATGAGCAGGACCAGCAGGATCGCCACCAGCAAGCCGACTCCCGGGACGTGGCGCCCCAGCCTGTCGGCGACCGTCGGCGCCAGCAGCCCGTCCACAAAGGTGAACAGCTCCCAGAAGGTCCAGACGGTCACCGCGATGGGCACGATGACCAGGAGCCCGGTCACGAACTTGATCTGCAACTGCCGCCGGATGTTCGTCATCGTATCTGCAGGGGCCGGGGGTCAGGGGTCCGGGGCCGGCCATGGCTCACTTCTCCCGGATCTCGCCCCTGCCGCTCCGCTCCTCCGCTCCCCTGCACCTCTGCCCTGCAGCTCCTCGGCTCTCGGCTCTCGACTCTCTATGGCCAGTAGTTCGGGTCCGCGGCGAATCCCTCTTCCAGGGGGCGCAGGCGCTCCCGGGCCTCCTCCGTCCGGAGATTCAGCCGGGAGGAGACCGCCAGGATGGCGCTCACCAGTTCGTAGGCCGGATCGCGCGCGTCCCTCAACCCTTGGAGCAGGGCGGGCATGCGCTCCTGCAGCACCTGGAACAGCCGATCCTGGAGCGGTCGCTCCGGCAGGGAAAGGGACAGGCGCGTGGCGATGTCCAACAGCTCCAGGTATTCCTGCCAGGCCCGCGCGTCCGATCCCGCGGCGATCGCCTCCAGTCGGTGCACCAGCAACCGTCCGAACCAGGCAGAGGCCGGCCTAAGCACCAGGGTCAGGCCGAGGTGCCGGGCCTGATCCACCAGATCCATGGCAGCGGTGTAGCGCGCCGGGTCGCTGACCCCGTCCAGCTTTTCCAGCGCCTCGGCGAGCTGGCGCGACCAGGTCGCCTCCAGCGACGCCTGAATCCATGGTGGGAGGGGCATCCCGGACCCCGCCAGCGCCTCGGCGACGGGGAGGGCCTCCGGGCACAAGACCGCCAGGGCGTGGGCCAGACCCTCCTGGGTCTCCGCCAGCATCTCCGCCAGGACGGCGCGTCGTTCGTCCGGAAGGAAATCGCGCAGTCGAACCAGCCGGGCCGTGTGCCGGCCGACCCAGGCCGTGAGGTCCACGTGGCCGGGACCCAGGGCGGCCCTGGCCTCGGGAACGAAGCCCTCCCACCCGAGCGCGGCCGGCCAGGGGGCGATCCCGGCCAGGAAATCGAACCGCCCCTCGCGGCGGCACCCTCCCGCGAACCGCAACGTCTCCCCGGTCACCTGGGAGACGGCGCGGACACCCGCCAGCGCGAGACCGTCCTCCCGCGCGATCGGATCGGGCGTGAGGGACCACCGGAAGCGCACCTGGGGCGTCACCACGCGGCCCAGCACCCCCTCCAGCAGGAGCCGGGCGACCGCGTCCTCGGCCCTGACGCGAGAGGGCCGCACCTCTCGCTCCCAGATGTGCCGGCCATCCTTGTGCGCGGGGACGTTGCTCTTGGCGCGCTCGAGATACTCCAGGAGCACCGCCGCGAGGTCCAGGGGGGCGAAGGGCTCCGCCAGCTCGATCGCCCGCCACGCATACCGGAGGTTTTGCACCGTCTCGATACCGGAGATATCGGAGAAGAACCACCCGCAGCTCGTGTACATGAGCATGGCCTGGTGCTGCATCTCCAGCAGGCGCAGGGCGCGGGCCCGCTCCTCCTCCGACAGGGAACGCCTGGCGTGGCGGGCGAAGAAGACCTCCCGGGCCGCGGGACTGGGATCCAGCAGCAGTTGGATGTAGTCGTCGCGGGCGGCCCAGCCATCCTGGAGGAGCTGGGCCGTCTCCTCCTCGAAGATCTCCGCCAGGGCGTCGCGCAAGCGATCCAGCCCCTCCCGCACGGGGCGGCGCCAGCGCTGGGTCCAGCCCGGCCCGCCCCCCGTGCTGCAGCCGCAGTCCTCGCGCCAGCGGCCCACCCCGTGGGAGCAGCTCCAGGCGCTCTGCGGCAGAAGCTCAACTTCCCAGGTCGGCCGGTGTGTCTCCAGGAACGCCGCCAGGTTGGTCGCCGAGAAGCCCCGCGCGGGCGCCTCGCGGGCGAAGAGCGTCGCCAGGCACATGTCACCGAACTTCTCGTGATGCCCGAACGACTCGCCGTCGGTGGCGATGAGGATCAAGGGCTCCGGCGGGCCACCCACCGCCGCCTCGGCGATGCGGCTGGCCAGGGTGCCGGCGTCCCGCAGGTAGTGCTGAAAGCTGATCCCCCGGGACAGCGGCGCGTGATAAAAGCAGACATCGATCCCGTGGTCGCCCTGCGGGCGCCCCTGGGCATCGCGCAACTGCCAGCGGTATGGCCGGCGCGGGTCCAGTTCCGCCTCGGCCGCGCTGATCCAGCGGCTTTCTCCCACGGGGCGCCAGCGGAGTGCCTGCGCCGGGGACAGGATCACGTAGCGCATGCCGGCCTGGACGAGCAGCTCCATGCTCTGGGCGTCCACGGCCGTCTCGGGCATCCACATGGCCTCGGGCCGCCGGCCGAAGCGCACCTCGAACTCGCGGATCCCCCAGCGGATCTGGGTCTGCCGGTCCCTCCGGGTGGCCAGGGGCAGAATCATGTGGTTGTACGCCTGGGCAATGGCATTGCCGCGTCCCAGTCGCCTCTGGCTGGCCCGGTCACCCTCGGTCAGGGCCGCCACCACGTCCGGCGCCGCCTCGTTCAGCCAGGAACGCAGTGTCGGGCCGACATTGAAGCTGATCCGCTCGTAGTTGTTGACGATGTCCCGGATGCGGCCGTGCTCGTCCAGGACGCGGGAGCGGGCGTTCGGTTCATAGCACTCGGCCACGATCCGTGCGTTCCAGTCGTGGAACGGCGCGGCGCTTTCCTGCCGCTCGATCTCCCCGGTCCAGGGGTTCTCGCGGGGGGGCTGGTAGAAGTGCCCGTGAATCACCAGATGGATGGCCATAACATTGTTGATTGGTGATCTTGGATTGCCGATTGCCCTGCAATCGAAAATCAACAATCCTCAATCACAAATCCCCCTCCAGGGGATTTAGGGTTTGCTGCGGACCCCGTCCTCCCGGGTGGAGCGGATGAGGCTGCGGAGCAGGGTGCTCCGGTTCGCGCCGCGCAGCAGGGACGACAGGTCCTCGTACACCGTGGGATCCTCCAGCAGGCCGCCAAGCGTCCCCTCGCCCTGGCGGAGCCGGCCGGTGATCACCTGCAGGTCCGACGTCAGCGTCTTGATCGTCGCCGCCGCCGTCTTGATGTCCTCCATCACCTTGGCGCTCTCCGGGTCGAAGAGCAGCGACGGGACCAAGCCCTGGCCCTCGCGGACCGACTGCACCAGCCCCTCCAACTGCTCGCCGGCCCGGCCGAGGCGGGCGATGAGTTCCCCCCCTTCGGGGTCATAGATCAGCGCCCGCAACAGGCCGCGGCCTTCCCGCGCCTCGCGCACGAGGTCCTCCAGTCCCGCCAGGACCCGCGTGAGCCGTCCCACGGTTTCCTCCTGGGGGGTGTAGATCAGCGCGTGCAGGAGGCCCCGCTCCTTCTCAATGGCCTGAACGATGCGCTCCAGGGACGCCACGCTGCGGTCCGCCCGGGCCAGGAGCTCGGCTCCCTCCCTCCCGTAGATGATATCGTGGAGCAATCCCTCCCCCTTCTCCACTTCCATCAGGGTGTTCCTAAGCGATCGGATGGCCTCGTTCAGGTTCTGCTTGCCCGGGGCCGACTCCCCGCCGGCCAGGAATTCATCCAAAGAGGCGCTGATCCGGCCCACGTGCCCCAGGATCACATCGCCCTTCTGCAGCAGCTGGGAATAGTCGGTCGGGTCCACGCTGCCCAGTCGTCCCCCGGGCGGGAGCGGCGGGCGGTCGTGGCTCCCCACCGTGATGTCCAGCACCTTGTCGCCCACGAGGCCGATGGTCCCGATGGTGGCCACCGAGTCGTCGCGGATCCGGTCCTGGACCCTCCGCTCGACGGCCATGGTCACGACGATGCGCCGGTCCCTCGGATCGCGGCCGAAGCTGATCCGGGTGACGTTGCCCACGGGGACCCCCGCCAGCCGAACCGGCGCCCCCGCGGCCAGCCCCTCGGTGGAGATGAACGAGGTCCAGAGGGAGTACCGCTCCTCGAATAAGGCACTCCGCTTTCCGATGGAGAGGACAAACCCCATGAAGAGCAGGATGGCCGCGAGGACCAGGATGCCGATCCGCACTTGCATCTGCCGTTCCGTCATGGTCGCCTCATCCCTCCACGCGCCCTTCGATGAAGTCCCGGATCAAGGATTGGTGGGTTGCCTGAATCTCCTCCGGGGTGCCGATGGCCGCGATCCGGCCTTCCTTCAGCATGGCCAGCCGGTCGGACACCTTCAGGGCGCTCGGCATGTCGTGGGTCACCACCACCGAGGTCACCCCCAGCTTCTCCTTCAGGTCCAGGATCAGTTCGTTGACCTTCTCCACGTTGCTGGGATCCAGGCCGGTGGTCGGCTCGTCGTACAGGAGGATCCGCGGGGGATGGGCGATGGCCCGGGCCACGGCCACGCGTTTCCGCATCCCCCCCGACAGCTCCGCCGGTTCCATGTCTTCGATGTTCCCCAGTCCCACCATGTCCAGCACCTCCCGCACCCGGGCACGAATCTTCTCCTCGTCCAAGGCCGTGTGCTCCCGCAGGGCGTAGGCCACGTTCTCGCCCACGGACAAGGAATCGAAGAGGGCGGATCCTTGAAAGACCATCCCCACCTTCCGGCGCACCCGGAGGAGTTCCCGTTCCCGGAGGGGCACGATGTCCTGGCCTTCCAGCAGGATCTGGCCCGCCTCCGGCCTCAGGAGGCCGATGATCAGCCGCAGAAGAACGCTCTTGCCCGTGCCGCTTCCCCCGATCATGGTGATGGATTCACCCGGCCGGACGGCCAGGTCCAATCCCCGGAGGACCTGGTTCCCCTCGAAGGTCTTGAATACCCCCCGGAGTTCCACGGCCGGCGTGGCCCCGTCACCTGCCAGGTCGCCCGCCTGGCCGCCGGTCCCCGGCCGTGAGCCCTCCACGGCGATGGCCCTGGACCCCACGCTCACCACCCCGCCAGCCACCAGAAGAACTTCGTCATGAAGAAGTCGGAGATGAACACCAGGAGCGAGGACATCACCACCGTCCCCGTCGTGGCCCGCCCCAACCCCTCCGTCCCGCCCCGGGTCGTGAGGCCGTTGTAGCACCCCACCACCCCGATGAGGAATCCGAAGACCACCGTCTTCCCCAGGCCGTCCAGCATGTCTGCTAGCTCTACGTACTGCGTGATGGTGTTGTAGTAGTGATGGTAATCCACGTTGAACTCGTGCTGGGAGATCACCATGCCCCCGAAGATCCCCAGGGCATCCGCGATCACCGTCAGCATCGGCATCGCCAGCATGGTGACCAGCACCCGGGGCACCACCAGCTTCTTGATGTGGTTGACCCCCAGGGCCCGCATGGCGTCGATCTGCTCCGTGACCTTCATGGAGCCGAGTTCGGCCGTGAATCCCGAGCCGACGCGGCCCCCGACGAGGATGGCCGTGACCACCGGCCCCAGCTCCCGCACCATGCTCAGGCCGACGATGATCCCCACGGTCCCCTTGGCGCCGAAGCGGGCCAGGCCGTAGGCCGTCTGGAGGGCCAGCACCAGCCCGACGAAAAGCCCGGCGACCCCGACGATGGAGACCGAGCGCACGGCGATGTGGTCCATCTGGGCGACCAGCAACCGGGGACCGTAGGGCGGGGTCACCGCATCGTAGATGGTCCGGCCGGCCAGGAGGGACATGCCCCCCAGGTCGGTGAGGAACAGCTGAACCCGCCGTCCCAAGTCCTGCGGGAGATCACCGATCGCCGCCATCACATCACCAACTGAGAGCCGAGAGCCGAGAGTCGTGAGCCGCGAAGGAAAATCTGCGCACTCTGCGCCCCTCGACCCCGCCACCGGCGGGGCGCGGGGCCGCTCGGCTGAGCTCGCCGCAAGCCCTGAGCCTGTCGAGGGGTAATCTGTGCAGAATAATAGTCGCCCCCCTGCTGATTTCTGCGGATCTCTTTGAGCCCCTCACGGTTCGGGAAGCGGCGTCCAGCTTTCCACGAAGGCCTGGAAA
>Ga0209109_10001699_pt1 | contig 12043 bp, 13 predicted proteins | sample Rifsed10ft2_FD_184004 | JGI IMG/M metagenome (GOLD analysis project Ga0209109, IMG submission 184004) | Soil microbial communities from Rifle, Colorado, USA - sediment 10ft 2 (version 2) | ecosystem: Environmental > Terrestrial > Deep subsurface > Rock core/Sediment | place: Rifle, Colorado... | reverse complement strand
GCTGGCCCCGAAGACAGAGAGCGATCTGGCCTGCCCGCACGGGGTCCAGTTCTACGACGTCGCCGAGGGTGCCGCACGCAGCCAACGGGCGGCTTGGTCGTACGAAACGCCGCGGGCGTCCATGAAGCAGGTTGATCATTGGATCGGTTTCTGGGAGGAGGTCGAGATCGCGTGATCTCGTCCGACCCGATTACCCAGACCGTGGAACTCGACAAACAAGAAGGAGGGCGGGATGAGCGGGATACGGGTCCTGGTTGGCACACGCAAGGGCGCGTTCGTCCTGACAGCGGACGGAAAGCGCGCACGGTGGGACATCAGTGGCCCCCACTTTGGGGGCTGGGAGATATACCATCTGAAGGGTTCGCCGGTCGATCCGAATCGGCTGTATGCGTCGCAGACCAGCGGCTGGTTTGGGCAGATCATTCAACGCTCGGATGACGGCGGAAAAACATGGTTTCCCCCCGGAAGCAAGCCCGATGAGCTGACCACCCCCGAGGGAATGCCCAAGGGCGAAAGCAACAAATTCGTCTACGACACCTCGCCCAAAACCGGCAAGCCGCTCACGACGCACCAGTGGTATGACGGCACGCAACACCCCTGGGAATTCAAACGCGTCTGGCATCTCGAACCGTCGCTGACCGATCCGGAGACGGTCTACGCCGGGGTGGAGGACGCTGCTTTGTTTCGCTCGACCGACGGCGGACAGACGTGGCAAGAACTCCCCGGCCTGCGCGGCCACGGCTCAGGGGCCAAGTGGCAGCCCGGCGCCGGCGGCATGTGCCTGCACACGATCCTTCTGGATCCGAGCGACCCCCAGCGCATCTTCATCGCCATCTCCGCTGCCGGCGCCTTCCGCACCGACGACGCCGGCAAGACATGGCGACCGATCAACCGTGGACTGAAGTCCCAATACCTCCCCGACCCAAACGCCGAGGTCGGCTACTGCGTTCACCGCATCGCGATGCACCGGTCGCGCCCGCGTGTGCTGTTCATGCAGTTGCACTGGGACGTCATGCGCAGCGACGACGCCGGCGACTCGTGGCACGAGGTCAGCGGGAACCTGCCGACCGACTTCGGCTTCCCGATCGACGTGCACGCGCACCAGCCGGACACGATCTACGTCGTCCCGATCAAGAGCGACTCGGAGCACTATCCGCCCGAGGGAAAGCTGCGCGTCTACCGCAGCCGCACGGGTGGGAACGAGTGGGAGGCTCTCTCGAAAGGTCTGCCGCAACGCGACTGCTATCTCAACGTGTTGCGCGACGCGATGGCCGTGGACTCGCTCGATCCGTGCGGCGTGTATTTCGGCACCACCGGCGGGCAGGTGTACGCGTCGGCCGATGCCGGGGACAGCTGGACTCCCATTGTCCGAGATCTTCCGGCCGTCCTGTCCGTCGAGGTCCAGACGCTGCCATGATCCGGGTGGTGCTTCCGTATCATTTGCGGACGCTGGCGCGCGTCGACGGCGAGGTGAAGCTCGACGTCGGAGGTCACGCCACACAGCGCTCGGTCCTCGACGCGCTCGAGGCCAGGTATCCGATGCTGCGCGGGACGATTCGCGACCAGGTGACGCAACAGCGCCGACCCTTCCTGCGGTTCTTCGCCTGCCGGCAGGATCTGTCCCACGAACCGCCGGACGCCCCGCTGCCCGACGCGGTCGCGACGGGGGCGGAGCCTTTTCTGGTCGTGGGGGCCATCGCCGGCGGCTAGAGACCACGGAGGGGACCGATCATGACCTATGCCCTGTGGATCGTTCAGGGGATGCTCGCGGCCCTCTTTCTGTGGGCCGGTGGAATCAAGCTGGTCCTGCCGCTCGAGCAGTTGACGGGGCCGGTGCCGCTGCCGGGCCTGTTCCTGCGGTTCATCGGCGTGGCCGAGGTGCTCGGCGCCATCGGCCTGATCCTCCCCGGGCTGCTGCGCATTCGGCCGGGCCTGACGCCGCTGGCCGCCGCCGGGCTGGTGATCATCATGATCGGCGCGACGGCGGTCACGCTGGCGGGCGGCGATGTCGCGTCGGCGCTGATCCCGCTGGTGGTGGGGCTCCTGGCGGCGTTCGTCGCCTACGGCCGCTGGCGGCTGGCCCCGCATCGCGGGTCGTCTCACCCGTCAGTGCTCCGGTAACCGTGCCGACCGTCGTGCTGCACGGTAGTAACAATGGAGTCACCCCTGTCGCAAGCCCCGAGCATCACGATCGGTTCTTCACGGCCGCGTATGAGCGCCGAGTGATTCCTGCGGCCGGCCATAATCTGCCTCAGGAAGCGCCGCGCGACTTTGCAGCCGCGGTGCTGTCCGTCGTTTGACCCTGCCGAAGAAGAACGAGCGGCGTACCACCACGGTCGCGCGGACACCGAACCTCCGCCGCAGGCGGCGCGTCGCCGGGCTTTGGCGTTGGGCGCACACGTGGGAATAGCACTCGGAGAGATGCCGGCGGTGTCTGATTACGTACACGGGTACTCGGCACGCGAAAGTGAACGCCTCGTGGATCAAGCCACGACGCTGGCTGAACTTCTTCATGCGGACACAGGGTATCCGCCGGGGAGCCGGGTGCTTGAGGCCGGGTGCGGCATCGGGGCTCAAACCGTGACCCTTGCCAGTCGCAGTCCCGGGGCCACCATCGTGGCCGTGGACGCTTCCGCGGCGTCGTTGGGCGGTGCGCGGGAGCGAGTGCGGTCGGCCGGTCTCGGAAGCGTCCTGTTCGGGCAGGCAGACCTCTACGCCCTTCCTTTTGCGCCGGCGAGCTTTGACCACGTGTTCGTCTGCTTCGTGCTCGAGCATCTCCCACGGCCGGAGGAGGCTTTAGGGAACCTCAAGGATGTCTTGAGGCCTGGCGGCACGATCACCGCCATCGAAGGCGATCACGGTTCCGCGTACTTTCACCCCGACAGTCAGTACGCCCGCCGGGCCATTCAGTGTCTCATCGACCTTCAGGCGCGCGCTGGTGGCAACTCGTTGATCGGACGCGTCTTGTATCCGTTGTTGAGGGAAGCCGGCTTCACGAACATCGAGGTATCGCCTCGGATGGTGTACGTGGACTCCAGTCGTCCACGGCTCGTCCAAGGATTCACGAAGAACACCTTTACGGCAATGGTCGAAGGCGTCCGCGAGCGAGCCCTCGCCGCTGATCTCATCGACGAGGCCACCTGGGACAAGGGCATAAAGGATCTCTACCGGACCGCCGAGGAGGGCGGAACCTTTTGCTACACCTTCTTCAAAGCCGTGGCGAGAAGACCGGGTTCAAGCTCGTCGAACAACAGAGGGGATCTCAATGGGGCACAGAGGTCACCGAGCAGCGATTCGAACTCCAGCTTGGATAGCTCCGCCACACCTCGGGATGCAGCCGCCGCCCTTCGTGCGCGGCGGATGCCGAACGTTTCCCGCTCGCCCTTTGAGCCGTCCCCCGGCTTCTGAAACCGAAGGGCGCCCGGCGCAATGCCTCCGGCCCGCGCTACGTTTCGCCCTTCCTAAGGCCGATCCCCAATTGCCACTGCCAGAAGCTCGCCTCTCGGCTCTTCCGGATGCTGACCGCTAGACGCTGACGGCTGAAGGCTCGTACACGGCGGGCTTTGACCTTGACACTTCACGGGCCACGGTGCTAGCCTGCACGAGGAAAGCGTTTTGTGACAACAGGTTGCGGGGACGCGATCAGCATGCCTGAGGTCGAGACAGATCGGAACTGGATGCGTCGTGCGCTGGACCTCGCGGTGCGCGCCCGCGGTCGGACGAGCCCCAACCCGATGGTTGGCGCGGTCATCGTCACGGATGGCCAGGTGGTGGGCGAGGGGTTCCACGCCTACGCGGGCTCCGACCATGCCGAGGTGGCGGCCCTGCGGGAGGCCGGACCAGCCGCGGCCGAGGGCACCCTCTACGTCAGCCTGGAACCCTGCTGCCACCAGGGCCGCACGCCGCCCTGCGTGGACCAGATCCTAGGCGCGGGGATCCGGCGGGTCGTGGCCGCGGGTGAGGACCCGAACCCCTCCGTCAGCGGCCGGGGGTTCGCGTCGCTGCGCGAGGCCGGCGTCAGGGTGGAGGTCGGCCTGCTCGGCGAAGAGGCAGCCCGGCTGAATGAGGCGTTTTTCAAGTACATCCGGACGGGTGTGCCCTTCGTGACCCTCAAGGTGGCCGCCAGCCTGGACGGAAAGATCGCCACCCGGACCGGGGAGTCCCGCTGGATCACGGGGGAGAGTGCCCGGCGACGCGTGCACCAGCTCCGCAACGAGGTGGACGCGGTCCTGGTGGGGATCGGCACGGTCCTGCGCGACAACCCCCTCCTCACGACCCGGCTCGGCATCGCGGACCAGCGCGACCCCATCCGCGTCATCGTGGATAACCTGGCCCGCCTCCCCCTGCGGGCCAAGGTGGTGAATCGCGCCTCGACTGCGCCCACCATCCTGGCGGTCTCGCAAATGGCGCCCCGGACCAAGCTCGAGGCCCTCGAGCGCGAGGGGGTCCAGGTGATCGTCGTGGAGAACAGCCCGCGACGGGTCTCGCTGGAGCGGCTGCTGGAGCTCCTGGGGAAGCGCGGCATCCTCTCGGTGATGATCGAGGGGGGCGCGGAGATCAACGCCTCGGCGTTGCGGGAAGGCATCGCGGACAAGGTCCTGGTCTTCCTGGCCCCGATCCTGATCGGGGGGAAATCCACGCCCACGGCCGTGGGCGGCGAGGGGATCGAGTCGCTCGCCCAGGCGCTGCGCCTGCGTGACGTCCGGATCGAGCGGTTCGACGGCGACATCTTGGTGGAAGGCTATCTTGTGCGGACAAGGGAAACACCCTAGTCTGATGAAAGCGTTCGAGTGTTCGGTGGTTCGGTGGTTCGGTTGTTCGGTTGTTCTCGAACTGCCGAACAGCCGAATCCGCCATAGGCGGAAACAGTAATGTTTACCGGAATCATCGAAGTCATCGGCACCGTTCAGGAGTTCTCGCGCCAGGGCGATGGCGCACGCGTGCACATCGGCGCGGGACCGCTCGCCGAGGGTCTGCGCCTCGGGGAGAGCATCGCCGTGGAAGGCGCGTGCCTCACCGTGACCGCCCTCCGCGGGAACGGGTTCGCCGCCGATCTTTCGGTCGAGACGCTCAAGCGCACCACGCTGGGCAGGCTGCGGGCCGGCGCCCGGGTGAACCTGGAGCGACCATTGCGCCTGGGCGATCGCCTGGGCGGGCACCTGGTCACCGGCCACGTGGATGGCGTCGGGCAGCTTGCCGAGCGCGTTCCCCAGGGCGACGGCGAGTTCATCCGCATCCGCTTCCCCCGGGAGCTGGGGTCCCTGCTGGTCATGAAGGGCTCCATCGCCGTGGATGGCATCAGCCTGACCGTGGCGGAGCTGTCCCGCGACGCCTTCGGCGTGGCCATCATCCCACACACCCTGGAGCACACCACCCTCAGGGACAAGCGCGTCGGCGACCCGGTCAATCTGGAGGCGGATCTGCTGGGAAAGCACGTGGCCCGCCTCCTGGCCCTCCGGGCCGGAGGCCCCTCTGGGCCGGAGGCCGGACGATTCGAGGCGACGAGCCAGGCGGGCCTCACCCTGGCCATGCTGCAGGAGCACGGATTCGCATGAGCGTGTCCAAGGTCATCCTCCGCCGCCGATCCGGACCCGCGGACGGGCACGGACGGCGGACCGTCCGAAAGGGCGGAGCGCCGCGCGGCAACGCCCCCATCCGCTTCGACCGGATCGAGGACGCCATCCAGGCCATCCGCCACGGGAAGATGGTCATCGTCGTGGACGACGAGGACCGCGAGAACGAGGGCGACCTCACCATGGCGGCCGAAAAGGTCACGCCGGCGGCCATCAACTTCATGGCCACCCACGGGCGGGGCCTGATCTGCGTGCCCATCGTGAGCGAGCGGCTGGACCAGCTCCAGATCCCCGCCATGGTCTCGGAAAACACCTCGCCCTTCGAAACCGCCTTCGCCGTCTCGGTGGAGGCCAAGCACCGGGTCAGCACCGGCATCTCGGCCCACGACCGGGCCGCCACCATCAAGGTGATCCTCGACCCCAATAGCCGGCCGGACGACCTGGCGCGACCGGGCCACATGTTCCCCCTGCGGGCCCGGGAGGGGGGCGTGCTCACCCGGGCGGGTCAGACCGAGGCGGCCGTGGATCTGGCACGCCTCGCGGGCCTGTATCCCGCGGGCGTCATCTGCGAGATCATGAACTCCGACGGGAGCATGGCCCGCGTCCCGGAATTGGTCCGCTTCGCCCGCCGCCACGGTCTCCGGATGATCACCATCAAGGACCTGATCGACTTCCGGATGCGGCGGGAGAAGTTCGTGAGTCGCGTGGCCAGCACCACCCTGCCCACGCGACACGGCACCTTCAAGGCGCTCCTGTACCATAGCCAGGTGGACAACAAGCACCACCTGGCCCTGGTCAAGGGCGACCTCAACGTGGCCGACCCGGTCCTGGTCCGGGTGCACTCCGAGTGCCTCACCGGCGACGCCCTGGGGTCGCTCCGCTGCGACTGCGGGTCCCAGCTCGACCGGGCCATGGCCCGCATCGCGCAGGAGGGGAAAGGGGTGTTGCTCTACATCCGGCAGGAGGGACGGGGGATCGGGCTGGCCAACAAGCTCCGTGCCTACGAGCTGCAGGACCAGGGCTTCGACACGGTGGAGGCCAACGAGAAGCTCGGATTCAAGCCGGACCTTCGGGACTACGGCGTGGGGGCCCAGATCCTCGTGGACCTGGGGATCTCGAAGCTGCGGTTGATGACCAACAACCCGCGGAAGATCGTGGGGTTGGAGGGCTATGGCCTCAGCGTCGTGGAGCGCGTCCCACTCCTCACGCGGCCCACGGCGGCGAATCTCGGGTACCTGGAGACCAAGCGGGCAAAGCTGGGGCATCTCATCCAGGCGCCCGGTAATCCCCGGCGACGCGCACGCCCCGGCGGGAACGGGGCGTCCGGGTCGGGCCGGACCAAGCGCTGAGGAGCCTGCCCCGCCAGGGGCAATCAGGAGCCTTTTCGCAATCGCTGTCGGATCTCCCTGTCGCTGTCGACGTCAGGAGGACGTATGGGACGGACCTGGGAAGGGGCCCTCGTGGCCAAGGGGCTCACCTTCGGCATCGTGGTGAGCCGGACCAACGAGTTCATCACTGCCCGCCTGCTTGAGGGGGCCCTGGACGGCCTCCGCCGCCACGGGGCCGAGGACGACCAGATCCACGTCGTGAGGGTACCGGGCTCTTTTGAGATCCCCCTGGCGGCGAAGCGCCTGGCCACGACGGGACACTACAACGCCATCCTCTGTCTGGGCACGGTGATCCGCGGCGCCACCCCGCATTTCGACTACATCGCGGGCGAGGTGTCCAAGGGGGTCGCGGCCGCCGCCCTGGAGACGGGCGTCCCCATGGCCTTCGGGGTTCTCACCACGGACTCCATCGAGCAGGCGGTCGAGCGGGCGGGGGGCAAGAGCGGCAACAAGGGTTTCGATGCGGCCTGCTCCGCCATCGAGATGGCCAATCTGTTTCGCGAACTGAAATAGGGACCGGGGGCCGGGGGTCAGGGGCCGGTCCGATCCCCGACCCCCGGGGACCCAACCGACAGGACCACGGTCCCCGGTCGGTTGGGTGCCCGATCCCTGACCCCTTGGTAGGGTGGGCATGGGCAAGCGACGGAAAGCCCGCGAAATCGCCCTGATGGTGCTCTACGAGCTGGAGTTTCGGTCCGGCGGGGCGGCCCGGGTCTTGGAAGATTTCTGGAAGGACCATTCCGTCCTCCCCGAGGTCAGGGAGTTCGCCGACAACCTCGTGGGAGGGACAGTGGAACACGGTCCCGAGATCGACGCCCTGATCGGCGCCAACGCCACCCACTGGAGTCTCGCGCGGATCGCCCTGGTGGAGCGGAACATCCTCCGCCTGGCCACCTACGAGCTTCTCTACCGCCACGACGTCCCGGAGAAGGTCGCCATCAACGAGGCCATCGAGCTCGCGAAGCTGTACGGCAGCGAGGAATCGGGTGCCTTCGTCAACGGCATCCTGGACCAGATCCGCCTCCACCTGCGCTCCCGCCAGGAGACTCCCGCCTGACATGGAGATCCGGGACGCCGGCGAGCCGCTCGAGGAACTCGACGCAGACGTGCTGCTCCTGTTCCGCCTGGCGGACGAGCCGGTGCCACGCGGCCGTCTGGGATGGGTGGACTGGATCCTGTGCGGGGCCGTCTCCCGGCTCCGCGCACGGGGGAAGTTCGGCGGGGAGCGCGGGGCGAGCGTCCTGCTCTCCCCCAACGGGAAACTCCGGGCCAAGATGATCCTGGTGATGGGCCTCGGCTCCCGGACCGATCTGTCCGTGGTGGCCCTCTACCGGCTCTCGTACCTGGCGGCCCAGACGATTCTGGGCCTCGGCTGCACGCAGGTGGCGATGGAGCCGCCCTTTCGCGCCTTCCCGCAGGAGCTACCCAGCCGGATCCGCCAGGCCTTTCTGGAGGGCTTCTCGGCCGAGCTGGACCGCGGCCGCCCCGACGCCAGCTTCACGCTGAGCGTCCTGTCCCTGCCCAACAGCGCCTAGTCCCTTCAACAGAGCCTGCGTATGGCGTATGGCTCATTGCGTATGGTCCATTCCGAACCATAGGCCATACGCCATATGCCATACGCGGACAAGCTGCCGGGAGCAGACGGAAAGACACTCGTCCCCCTTGAGATGCCGGGGGCGCGGAAAAGAGTGGAAACGGGGGGGCTAGTCCTCGAACTTCTTGAAGACGAGGGTGGCGTTCGTGCCGCCGAAGCCGAAGGAGTTGGTCATCGCGTACCGCACGTCTTTGCGGCGCGCGCTGTTGGGGACGTAGTCCAGGTCGCACTCGGGATCCGGGGTATCGTAGTTGATGGTGGGTGGCAGCATCCCGCGGGCGATGGCGAGGACGGTGATGAGCGACTCGATGCCGCCGGCGGCGCCCAGCAGGTGCCCGGTCATGGACTTCGTCGAACTCACCGCCAGGGAGCGCGCGTGGTCGCCGAAGACGGCCTTGATGGCCAGGGTCTCGTTCAGGTCCCCGGCGGGAGTGGACGTGCCGTGGGCGTTGATGTAGTCCACCAGGGACGGGGCCAGCGCGGCATCCTGGAGGGCCAGCCGCATGGAGCGGACGGCCCCCTCCCCCTCCGGGGCGGGCTGGGTGATGTGGTAGGCATCCGCGGACATCCCGTAGCCCACCATCTCGGCGTAGACCTTGGCCCGCCGCCGCCGGGCGTGCTCCAGGGACTCCAGGACCATGATCCCCGAGCCCTCGCCCATCACGAAGCCGTCCCGGTCCTTGTCGAAGGGGCGGCTGGCGCGCGTCGGCTCATGATTCCGCGTGGAGAGGGCCTTCATGGCACAGAACCCGCCGATCGTGAGGGGGGTGATCACCGCCTCGCTGCCCCCGGCCAGCATGACGTCCGCTTCGCCGCGCTGGATGATCCTGAACGAATCGCCGATGGCGTGATTGCCGGTGGCGCAGGCCGTGGAGACGCACGAGTTGGGACCCTTCATCCCGAACCGCATGGAGATCTGCCCCGAGGCCAGGTTCGTGATGATGGACGGGATGAAGAAGGCGCTGATGCGCCCCGGCCCCTTCTCCATGAGGATCCGGTGGGACTCCTCCAGTGCGGGGATCCCGCCCATGCCCGTCCCCACAAAGACCCCGACCCGCTCGCGGTTGTCGTCGGTCACCTTGAGGGCCGAGTCATCGTAGGCCATCTGGCCGGCGGCGACGGCGAAATGGATGAAGAGGTCCATCTTGCGGGCTTCCTTCTTCTCGATCCACTGCAGGGGATCGAATCCCTTGACCTCGCCCGCAATCTGGGTATCGTGCTTGCTGGCGTCGAACCGGGTGATGCGGGCAACGCCCGAGACCCCGTTGATCAAATTCTCCCAGAAGGTCTGTGTCCCGATCCCGTTGGGGGCCACCGCCCCCAACCCGGTGACGACGACGCGGACCATACTTCCCCCTTGCCTCTCTGGGACGCGAGCGTCATTGCGTCCCCAACGCAGTTGCCGCGCGCTCAGCGGATCGACTGGTGGCGACCGCGAGCGGTCAGGCTGCGGTTACGCTTTCTTGTGCTCCTGAATGTAGGTGATTGCATCCCGGACGGTGGCGATTTTCTCCGCGTCCTCGTCGGGGATCTCGATCCCGAATTCCTCCTCCAGCGCCATGACCAGTTCGACCGTATCCAGCGAGTCCGCCCCGAGATCATCAATGAACTTGGCCTCTGGGGTCACCTCGGCCTCGTCCACCCCCAGCTGGTCAATGATGATCTTCTTGACCTTGTCATCTACAGCCGCACTCACAGTCGCCTCCTTCTCCCCATGGGTCACCGGCTACGACGACCACATCCCCCCGTTCACGTGGATTACCTGTCCCGTGATGTACGCGGCGCTGTCGGACGCCAGGAAGGTCACCACCGCTGCCACCTCCGCCACCGTTCCGAACCGTCCCAGGGGGATCTGGGTTAGGTAGGTCTGCCGGACGGTTTCGGGAAGAGCGGCCGTCATGGCGGTGTCGATGAATCCCGGCGACACGGCGTTGACAGTGACGCCGCGCGAGGCGACTTCCCTGGCCAGGGCCCTGGTCAGCCCGATCAGGCCGGCCTTGGCCGCGGCGTAATTCGCCTGCCCGGCGTTGCCCATGCTCCCCACCACGGAGCCGATGTTGATGATGCGCCCGCCTTGCTTCTGTTTCAGCATCGGACGCAACGCGGCCCGGGCGCAGCGGAACGCCCCGTCGAGATGCACCGACAGGACCTGATCCCAGTCCTCGTCCTTCATCCGCACGATCAGCCCATCCCGGGTGGTGCCCGCGTTGTTCACCAGGATGTCAATCCGCCCGAAGCGATCCAGGCACGCCGCCACCACCCGGTCGGCGTCCTCGGGGCGGCTGATGTCGGCTTCGACGGCCAGCGCCCGGCCCCCGCGGACCTCGAGGGCCTTGGCCACGCTCACGGCCGCCTCGAGATGGCGGGCGCAGAGGCCGACGGCCGCCCCCGCCTCTGCCAGGCTCTGCGCGATGGCCGCGCCGATGCCGCGGGAGCCGCCGGTCACCAATGCGACTTTATCCGCCAGGCTCATTTCCGTGCCGTCGTTCGGCGGTTTCCGCCTTTGGCGGATTCGACGGTTCGGCTGCTCCTGTCCCACCGAACGACCGAACTCTCGAACAACCGAACGCTCTTCGGGCGCGACGTCACGCGAGCGCCTTGATGGCCGTCTCGAGGGAGGACCGGTCCTCGACATTCAGGACCCGCACCTCGGGCGCGATCCGCCGGATCATCCCCGACAGGACCTTTCCGGGGCCGACCTCCACGAACGTCTCGGCCCCCTCCTTGACCAGCCGGATCACCACCTCATCCCACCGGACCGGCGCCGTCACCTGCCGAACCAGGGCGTCTTGCACCCGTGCGCCCTCGCTGAGCAGGTCGGCGTCCACGTTCGTCGCCAGGGGCACCCGAAGATCGCGGAACCGGACCGTCCGCAGGACGGCATGGAGGCGCTCCGCGGCGGGCGCCATCAGGGCGCAGTGGAATGGGGCGCTCACCGGGAGCGGTACGGCGCGTTTCGCACCCTTGGCCTTGGCCAGTTCCACGGCGCGCCCCACGGCCGCCGCCGCCCCGGCGATCACCGTCTGGCCGGGGCCATTGAGATTGGCCACCTGGACCACGCCCGCCCCCTGCGCCTCCTCGCACGCCTGAAAGACCAGCGCCCGGTCCAGGCCCAGAATGGCGGCCATGGCGCCCTCGCCCGGGGGCACCGCTTCCTGCATGAACTGCCCGCGCGCCCGCACGGTGCGGACCGCGTCGGAAAAATCCACGGCGCCGGCCGCCACCAGGGCCGAATACTCACCCAGGGAATGACCGGCCACGAAGTCGTATGTCCCTCCGGCCGCCACCAGCGCATCCAAGGCCACGATGCTGGCCGCCAGGATGGCCGGTTGCGTGTTGGCCGTGAGGGTGAGGTCCGCTTCCGGCCCCTCGAAGCACAGGCGGCGGAGGTCGAATCCCAGGGCGGCGTTGGCGTCTGCCCAGCGGGGGGACGCCTCGCCCAGCTCCCGGCCCATGCCGACCGCCTGGGACCCCTGCCCCGGGAACAC
>Ga0209109_10001697_pt1 | contig 12053 bp, 12 predicted proteins | sample Rifsed10ft2_FD_184004 | JGI IMG/M metagenome (GOLD analysis project Ga0209109, IMG submission 184004) | Soil microbial communities from Rifle, Colorado, USA - sediment 10ft 2 (version 2) | ecosystem: Environmental > Terrestrial > Deep subsurface > Rock core/Sediment | place: Rifle, Colorado... | reverse complement strand
ATCTCCCATAACCCCCACGCTGCGGATGGGCAGCAGCACCGCGAAGGCCTGTGCTGTACCGACATGCAAGAGGCCGGCCGCACTCAGCTCGTCGAGTAGGATCGCGTCGGCAGCCCGCAACCTTACCAAACGGTCCGGAGTGACCTCGCCGAGGCAGCGGACTGCCAGCCCCGGCCCCGGAAAGGGTTGACCACGCAGCAGTTCGGCAGGCACTCCAAGCACGCCCCCGAGCGCCCGCACTTCGTCCTTAAATAGGAAGCGCAGGGGCTCGACCAGCTCAAACTCCATCTGCTCCGGCAGCCCGCCCACATTGTGATGGGTCTTGATCCGGGCGGCGGTATTTCGATCGGGGCCGCTTGATTCGACGACGTCCGGATAGATCGTCCCCTGAATCAGGTAGCTTGGCTTGCCCAGCCGTACGGCTTCTCTTTCCAGCACCCGGATGAACTGTTCTCCGATGACCCGGCGCTTGGTTTCCGGGTCGCTGATTCCGCGCAGTCCCTCCAAGAAGCCGGCCTCGGCATCCACCATTGACAGCCGATTGTGGAACAACGATCCGAGACTCGACCCGATCCGCTGGGCTTCGCCCGTCCGCAGCAGGCCGGTGTCGACAAAAACCGGAAACAGCTGTTTCCCGAGCGCCCGATCGGCCAGTGCGGCGGCCACGGCCGAGTCGACCCCGCCGCTGACTGCGGCGATCGCCCGCCCGCTCCCCACTTTCGAGCGGATGCGGGCCAATGCGGCAGGGACGATGGCTTCCGGAGTCCAGCCGGCGGAGGCCCCGCAGACCTCCACCGCGAACTTGCGCAGGATCTCGAGGCCGCCTGGGGTATGTTGGACCTCCGGGTGAAAGAGCAGTCCGTAACGCCTGAGCTCCGGGTTCCCCATGGCGGCGTAGGGCGCGTTGTCCGATCTGGCGAGAACCTGAAATCCTTCCGGAAGCTGGTCGATCCGATCGCCGTGAGACATCCAGACCGGATGGCGGCCGTTCGGCAGCAAGCTGCCGCCGTTGGCCACTTCTATCTCGGCCGGGCCGTACTCTCGCGCCCGGGAAGCGACGACCTGCCCACCCAGTGAGTGGGTCAAGGCCTGCATCCCGTAACAAATGCCGAGCAGCGGCAGTCCGGAGGCGAGCACATAGTTCGGGATCTGCGGGGCGTTGGGCTCATACACCGAGGCCGGACCCCCGGACAAGATGAAACCTCTCGGTTGCAGGGCCATCACCGTGTCTGGGGCGGCATCATGCGGGAAGAGCTCGCAATACACCCGCGCCTCGCGCAGCCGACGGGCAATGAGCTGAGCAGTTTGCGAACCGAAATCGAGGATGGCAATCGAATCCATGGAGTAAGTGTCGCTCAGCCGTCTTCGAATACGATGCGACCGGCCTCCATATCGATGATCACCGCCAGGGCTTCAATCGGGACCGACAAACTGCTGAGCAGGGACCGACCGCCCTCGAACCGCTTCTCGATCAGGGCTCCAATGCCGACTACGGAAGCTCCGGCGGCGCTTGCCAGGCGCACCAGTCCCAAGATCGTCTGACCGGAAGCGAGAAAATCATCGATGATCAGGACTCGTTCACCGCGGCCGAGGTATTCGGGAGAAACGATCAGCTCGACCGTTCTCCCCTTCGTATGGGAGGGGGCCAGGGTAAGGAAAATCTGATCCGGCATCGTGATCGGCTTGGTCTTGCGGGCATAGACCACCGGCAGGTTCAGAACCGCGGCAGTGGCCAGGGCCGGTGCGATGCCGGAGATCTCGGCGGTCAGCACCTTAGTCGCCCTGACGGCGGCGAACCGCTTTGCCAGGTCCCGCCCGCAGTCCGCCATCAGGAGGGGATCCACCTGATGGTTGATGAAACCATCGACTTTCAGGATGCCGTTTCCGAGGTTGACACCTTCTTCCAGGATTCGGGCTTGAAGTGAGTTCACTGGGGCCGAGAGGCGTGACGCGCCGATTGTACATCTGGCCTGGGGGCGGCAATCCCCGCCCTAAGCGGGTCAGCCACGGTCCGGGCGGCTCCCTGCGACTTGACATAGAACGTATGTTCCGCTAGAATACGAACATGCGTGCGGCCCACGGGCCGTTCGCCAGGAGGGGTACATGGCTCGGACCAAGCTGTCAGAGCGACAACGCAAGATGGTGGATTTCATTCGAAAGTTCAGTCTGCGGAGCGGATATCCGCCTTCGATCCGGGAAATTGGGGAGGCGGTCGGGATTTCATCCACCTCGGTCGTTAACTACAACCTCAACCGGTTGGTTGAACACGGCTACCTGGACCGGGATCAAAACGTCTCCCGTGGAATCCGGCTTACCGAGCGGCTGGCGGATGCCGCTTCCCAGCTTACGGAGGTCGTGCGCATTCCATTGGTCGGTCGAATCTTTGCCAGCGAGCCGGTTCCGGTACCGAGTACGGACTCGCCCATGTTCAGCACCGACGAGGCTATCGAGATCACCCGGGATATGCTCAGCAGCAGCGACGATCTCTTCGCCTTGCAAGTGCGGGGGGACTCGATGATCGACGCAATGGTCAGCGACGGCGATATTGTCGTCATGCAGCGCCAACCCGAATGGCGCAACGGAGACATGGTCGCGGTATGGCTGAAAGATAAGGAAGAAACCACCTTGAAGCATATCTATCGGGAACGAGGTGGGATTCGGCTGCAGCCGGCCAATCCGACGATGCGGCCGATCTTCATCGAGAAGCCAGAGAATGTGGAAGTCCAGGGAAAGGTGATGCTGGTCCTGCGACAGCTCGAGTAGCGAGATCGCTCCCGGCAGTCGCAGTGTCGCCCGCCCGGTCAAGGCTCAGCCGACCGGGCGGGCTTTGTTTTCAAGGAATCTTCAGGAGAACAGGGTCTGCTTCAGGCCAGGGAGGCCAATTCGGCCCGGATTTGTGCGATCTGGGTCCCGAAGTCGCGGGCCATGGAGGCCAGCAGGTCGTTGCCATTGAGCCTGGCCTTCACCGCATTCAGCTTCAGCAGCGCCACCTCAGATCTTTCCAGGCGATCAATCTCAGACTGCAGCCCGGTGATGACCCGATCGAGCCGGAGAACCTCGGAGTGCAGATCGATCAGCAGCTGATCGCGACCGACCTGAAGTTCCTGAGCCGGCCGCTCGACTTGTTGCTGCAGCGCCCGCAGTGCGCCCAAGTCGTTGGATTCGTAAGCCAGATTCACTTTGGCCATCATCTCTTCGCGCCACGGTTTCTGCTTGGGGTCCGTAGTTAGATCGGGGTGAAAGCGCTTGGCGAGCTCGCGGTACAGGCTGCGCAGCTCGCCCTGCTGCGCTTCGGGGGGTGTGGCTTTGGCCGAGGAGGCGGCGCCTTCCTGAAACCTAGGGGTCCAGGCCTTGCGGAACTGCTCGACGACGTCGGGGACCTCTTCCCGGTTTGCCCGCTCGCCCCATTGGGCTCGCCTGGCGGCCTCCCGCCGGAGCTGATCGAGCCTGGCCCGTAATTCCTGAAGTTCTCGTTCCAAGGGGCGGACCCGAACTTCCAGCTCACGCTCGAACTCGGCCAGCGACACTCGCAGATCGAACAATTCGAGCTCGAGTTCCGCAGTGCGCTCCTGGCGGCGAGTGACCTCCCCTCGAAGCGACTTCAAATCCGGATCGGTGGCCTGCTCGAGTGCCCGCGAAAGCTTGCTGCGCCGGGGTTTGTTGAACATGCTGCGGGGTTTGATTCTACACGAACGAGTCAAGCCGCCAGGCGGCTGCCGGCCGGAGCACCCGGGTACGAAGCCGAGTCGCTTGTGCGGTGGTGAGCAGCAGGCAGCTAGCGCGGCTGATGGTTGCGGCGCGAGACGAATCGAGTCGAGGCTTCCAAGTGTGCCGGGGCTGCCCACAAATCGGGGAAGAGCGCCCGCTCTGTGGCGAGCGCCTGGGGCAGCGGCTGGAACAATCCCTCCTGCAGAGCACGCTTGACGGCCCGCACTGCGGCCGGATCAAAGGCCGCGATCTGTACGGCAATGGACTGTGCTACTTCAAGCGCCTCGCCCGCGGGAACGACCCGACTCGCCAGCCGATGGGCTTCCGCTTCAGAGGCGCTCAGCACCCGGGCCGCGCTTAACCACTCCAGGGCCAGGGAGTAACCGACCAGCCGCTGCAGCCGCTGGCCGCCTCCCCAGGCGGGGATGATTCCTAACTTGATGTGCATCATTCCGAGTGAGGCGGTTCGAGAGAGGATCCGCAGGTCACAGGCCAGCGCGATTTCGGCGCCGCCGCCGAGGGCAGGGCCTTCGACGGCTGCCAGGGTCGGAACCGGCAACCCATCCAAATCGCGCAAGGCTTCCCCCATGACCGTCGCGAGCCGCGCTCCATCCAGCCGGCTCGGATACTGATCGAGCTCATACAGATCGCCACCGGAACAGAAGGCACCCTCGGATCCGGTGATCACCAGGGCCCGCAATTGCCCGTCGCTCGCCGACTCCCGCACTGTTTTGGCGAAGAGCCCCATCGTCTCCCAATTCAGGGCATTCCGCAGTTCCGGCCGGTTTATCGTGAGCAGACCGACCCCCTCGGCGCTTATCTCATACAGGATAGGTGGCATGATTTGGCCTTTCTTGACCCGCAACCGCCCGTTGGTATACTCTGCAGCAGACGGGGTGTAGCGCAGTTGGTAGCGCGCCGCGTTTGGGACGCGGAGGTCGGCGGTTCAAGTCCGCCCACCCCGACTCACCTTTACAACCCCGAAACTGGGAGAAGGTTCGCTGCGCGGGGTTCGGACCTCAATCTCAAAGAAGAGAGTTGACCTGGTGCTGGTCTCCGTTCGCTACCAGGCCAACGGCCGAACGCTTGAGTATGCCCGCGGCTACTCCCGCCAAGGCGCCGTGTGGAGCGACTTGCGCCTGTTTACCCGCGAGCAGTTGTTGCAGCTGATCGAATCGGGTTCGCGGGTCGCGACCGGGCAGGTCGCGGATCTCGAGGGTGACTTCGTTGTGACGGGTCGAGTCAAATTGGTCACGAATCAGGCAAACGGCGCCTTGCTCGTGGTCAACGGTGCGCGCAGTGATCAAGATAATCTGGGATTGCCGCTGTTCTGAATCAATATTGCCCGGCAGTACGGTGAGTCGATATCGAGATTCGAGCGCGCGCGCGGCGCTCGGATTTTTTTTCTCGCGTTCCGGCGGCGATGGTAGAATGCCGGCGCGCGGGCGTCGCCAAGTGGTAAGGCATCAGCCTTCCAAGCTGACACCGCGGGTTCGAATCCCGTCGCCCGCTCTGCGCGAAATAGCGCGCAACATTGCGTGCAGCGATTTGACTTTTCGCAAATAGTGTCTATACTTTTGTAAACCTATTGCAAAAGGAGGGAATGGTGGCTAAGGCACGTAGCAAGCCGAAGAAGAAGACCGCGAAGAAGCGCACCAGTAAGAAGACATCCCGCAAGAGGTAGTAGGTTGAGTTCGGCAAGTCAAGCCCGGCCAGATCGATCGGCCGGGCTTTTTTCTTGCGGCCGCGCAGAGTCCGACAGCATCGGGCGCGCATGGACCGCCCAACGAGCGCGAGTCGACTACAATCCAATTAGAGGGCCCGTAGCTCAGAGGTTAGAGCGGCCGGCTCATAACCGGTTGGTCGCAGGTTCGAGTCCTGCCGGGCCCATCGAGGGACCCGCCGTAGGGCGGGTCCCCATTTGCCCCAAGTAGGAGACAAGTGGAGTTTGGAGTTTGCTTCCGAGTGCGCGAGAATGGTTTTGCTCATGACTGAGAACTCAAACGGCACCAGGCCCGGCTTCTGGCAGCGGGTATTGACTTGGCTCCGCCGCCCGTCGCCGGTTCCACAAGAAGGGCCGGAGCCCGATCTAGCCGACACTGCACCGCTCACTCCCGAGAGTCTGGAGCAAATTGCCGCCGTCCGAATGCGAGAGAGTTTGTCGGCCGGCAGCGCACAGTCAGCGGGTTTGGAGCGCGAGACGAATGAAGACACGATATTCATGATGTATGGGAACGCCGGCGGCGAAGAGGTCGTGCCGGACTTCGGGCTGTTCTGTGTGGCCGACGGTGCGGGCGGGCTCGGTCACGGGGAGCTGGCCAGCTCGATCGCGGTGAAGACGGTTGTGCGGAGTCTGATGGAGCAGGCGGTGTTAGCCAACCTGGCTCAGGAGGCGGAAAACCGCACGGTCAAGCTGGACGAGCTCGCCCGGCAAGCTTTTGCCCGGGCCAACGAGGCGGTTCGTGAGAAAGCGAATGGCGGAGTCACGACCCTCACCGTGGCGATTCTCATGAACCACCAGATGACGATCGGCCACGTTGGAGACAGCCGGGCTTACCTGGTCGAGAACGGAGTGCCCAAGCAGCTGACCCGAGACCACTCCTATTCGCAGCGCCTGGTTGAAATCGGACAGATCACGCCGGAGGAAGCGCTGGACCACCCGAAGCGCAACCAGCTGTGGAATGCAGTCGGCCAGGGCTCGAACATGGTGGTCGAAGTGAACAGCTACCCGGTCCCGCGGGGAGGGTACCTGCTGCTCTGCAGTGACGGACTGTGGGGAGAGATCTCCTCGGACGAAGTCAGGTCAGTGCTCGACCTGCATACCGAGCCCAATGAAGCTTGTGACGAACTGGTTCGGGCCGCAAATGCGGCCGGCGGGCCGGACAATATCTCGGCTCTATTGGTAGCCTTCGCCAGCCTCTAGGAAAAACAGGTGGTCGCCTCGGCCCACTGTCAACCAGCAGCGGCCGCAGGCCAGTACACTCCGGGAAAGTACTGTTGTCAGACGAGCGAACCGCCGAATGTGGGGGGTGCATCCGGCGGTCCAAAACTTTCGGGGCACTACCGTCCGTGTAGGGGGAACACGCATTCGGTAGTCTTGCTCCCCTAAGACCAGCCCGTAAACGAGCCAATCCTGACGGCATCTTATCATACCCAGGGCCGGTTTTCGCATTAACGGCCTATAAAAAACCCTCCGTCCGCCAGGTTACCGCCGGCACGCCTCCTATGCTATATTCCGCCGCCATGGGCGGCGTACGGCGGGCGACCTGGAAGCAGTTCATGCCATTCCTTGGCCTCAACGTATTGGTTTCAACCCTGACCATCCTGCTGGTTCTGGCGATCTTTGGCCGGGGGCCAAAACTGCCAACTCTACCTCCGACGCCAACTTTCGATGTCAGTGCCCGGCTGGCCAGCGCCATCCCGACCGCTACCGCGACCCTGCCTCCCTCCCCAACCCCAGTCACCTACACGGTTAAGCCGGGAGACTCGCTCGGCGCAATCGCCCTCGAGCTCGATATCTCAGTCGAAAGCCTGATGGCGGCCAATGGGCTGGCGAATCCCGATGCCCTGGCGGTCGGCCAGGTGCTGGTCATCCCCGAGGTGGAAGGATCCGCCACCGACGTGCCAGAATCGGACGATGCCGCAGCCAGCCCGACCGAAGAAGGGGCGCCACAGGTAGTGATCCGGGGCGCGTACGAGCGGGGCGATCTGCAGACCGAATTCGTGTATCTGGAGAATGTGGGCGGAGTGGCGACGATGCTGGGCTGGACCCTGGACGACGGGGAGGGAAATGTGTTCGCGTTTCCCAGCTTCACCCTCTACAACGGAGGCGGGGTTAACGTCTACACCCGGGCAGGGACTAACTCGGTCATCAATCTGTACTGGGGGTTCGACCAGCCGCTCTGGACGCCGGGTAAGCAGATCACCCTGCGCGACGAAGCAGGCGCTTCGCATTCGCAGTTCCTGGTTCCAAGCGGCTAGCTCGCGGGACCAGCACGCTCAGTCCTTCTTCTCCTCGGCCGAGCTCGCCTCCGGCATTTCGTCTTCCTTGAGACCCTTTCGGAATTCTCGAATTCCCCGGCCGAGCTCTCCACCAAGCCGCCCCAGCCGTCCGACTCCGAACAGCAGCACTGCGATAAGCAAGATAATGACAAGTTCAGTGGGTCCAAAGTTTGGCATGGTTGGCTCCTGCTCAAGAACTGAGCCCATTATAACGTCTGAATCTGGCGCCGATCCTTGCACCGGCTTCCGGCGTCTGATACACTCGCTTCCCCACGAGTTTCTTCTGCACTCGAACCGAATCACCTGATGACTCAAGTCCTCTACCGAGAGTGGCGACCGCAGACCTGGGATGAGGTCGTCGGCCAAGACCACGTTGTGCAGACCTTGCGAAACGCGGTCCGGGCTGAGCGACTGGCCCACGCCTATTTATTCGCCGGCCCGCGGGGCACCGGCAAGACAACGACCGCCCGACTGCTGGCCAAGGCGGCCAACTGCCTGGCGGAGGCGACCGCTGAGCGGCCGTGCAACCGGTGCACCCGCTGCCTGGCGGTGAACGCCGGCCGTTTCCTCGATCTGATCGAGATCGATGCGGCTTCCAACACGAGCGTCGACGATGTTCGGGAGCTGCGTGAGCGAATCAACTTTTCGCCGAATGAAGGGCGCTTCAAGGTCTATATCGTCGACGAAGTGCACATGCTGTCCACTGCGGCGTTCAACGCGCTGCTCAAGACCCTCGAAGAGCCGCCCTCCCACGCCATCTTCATCTTGGCCACTACCGAAGTACACAAGATCCCTGCCACGGTACTCTCGCGCTGCCAGCGGCACGAATTTCGCAGAATCCCGGTGGCGGTGATCTCCGAGTATCTGGAACGCCAGATCGCCAAGCAGGGCTACCGGCTGGATGGCGAATCGGTGGACCTCATCGCCCGCCAATCCACCGGAAGCCTGCGGGACGCGATCTCGCTGTTGGATCAGTTGGTGTCAACCGGAGAGCAGGTCACCCTCTCGCTCGCCCAGCAAGTGCTGGGGACGGCCTCGACCGATGTTGTGTGGGAATTGCTCGAGACTTTGGTGGACGGCAGAATCGGGAAAGGGCTCACCGTGCTCAACCAGGCGCTGGACGCGGGAGTAGATCCGCGCCAACTTGCCCGGCAGGTGGTGACCGCGCTGCGGGCGATATTACTGATTCAGATGGGTGAGCTCCCCTCGGAGCAGGCTTCAGGCAGCGATCACCCACGGCTGCAGGGTCTGGCGGGAAGGATCCAGCTCGACCCGCTCTTAAACGCCTTGCGGGCCTTCAGCCAGGCGACCCGCACTCAGCCCGGCAATTGGCAGCCAGGCTTGGCGTTGGAGCTGGCGTATCTTGAGGCGATTCATCCGGAGCGGCCCAAGCCGGACCCGGAGCCAAGCACGGCCGCCCGGCCTGCAACGAGCCAGCCACCGGGCGCCGGACAAGAGCCGCCCCGGCAGGCGGACGTCGACCGTGAACCAGACCGGCAGCCACCCACGGTTGCAGAGCTCAAGGGCGGGTCAGCGGACCTTCGGTCGGCGGTGCGAGAACGGCAACCCGCCAGAGCCCAGGCCGGCTATCAGGTGGCCCAGGTAACTGGAGGAATCGAATTCCAGGCGGTGCTGGATTCATGGCCCAAATTACTGGCGGCCGCCTACCGGCGCGACCCGCGGGCCCAGGCGCTTTTGAATTCGAGCAAGCCGATGGGAGTCAGCACGGCCGGGCTGGTGTTGGGATTCCAGAGCGATTTGCTGCGCGAGAAGATGGAGAAAGGACACAATGCGCAGTTGATCGCGGAGGCCCTGGAAGAGGTGCTCGGCGGGCCGCTCGGGGTGCGCTGTGTCCTGATCGAGGAATGGGAAGCCAAGTCAACCACGGCTGCCCCGCCGGTCCAGGAGGGTGGGATGGTTGCCATGGCGCTGCGCGACCTGGGTGGTCAGGTAGTAGATTTCGAGCAGCTGCCTCCGCACCCCGAGGAGGGTGGGGAGGCAGCGTGAGTGGAGACGAGATGAATCAAGACCGGCAAGCCCAGTGGGAGCACGAACTGCGCTCGGCCCAGGCCGAGCTGGCGAAGAGCCAGGTGGAGGCCAGCGCAGGGGACGGTTCAGTCAGGATCGTAATGAGTGGGACCCAGGAATGCCTGAAGGTCACCCTGGCCCCCGATCTGCTGAGCTCGACCGGCCCGGAGCAGCTCGAGCTGTTAATCCGCCTGGCGATCAATCAAGCCATCCAGGATTCGCAACTGATGGCCGCCCAGCGTCTCAGTCCCTTGAGCCGCGCGCTCGATCGGTAGCATGAGGTGAGCTCGGCGCTTCCCCGCCCGGTCGAGCGTTTGATCGAGGCCTTTTCGCGCTTGCCTGGGATCGGGCCCAAGACGGCCTCCCGGCTGGCTTACCACCTCCTGCGGGCTCCGGAGGGCGAGAGCCGAGAACTGGCCCAAGCTGTGGAGGCGGTTCGGCAGGGGACGGTATTCTGCTCCCGATGTTTCAATATCACCGCCCGGGAGGCCGATCCCTGTGCCATCTGCCAGGACGCTAGCCGGCAAGCCGGAGTTCTGTGTGTCGTGGAGGAACCGCTCGACGTGCTGGCCTTCGAGCGGACTGACCGGTACTCCGGCCGCTACCACGTGCTGCACGGTGCGATCTCGCCCGTCGAGGGGATCGGTCCGGATGACTTGCGGATCCGTGAACTATTGAAGCGAATCCCCGAAGAAGGCATTCAGGAACTGATTCTGGCCACCAACCCAACCCTGGAGGGCGAGGCGACCGCAATGTACTTGAAGGAGGTCCTGGCCGGGAGTCCCGTCCGCCTCACCCGGCTGGCTCGGGGCTTGCCGGCGGGGGGCGACTTGGAATATGCAGACAGCCGGACCCTGACTGAAGCCTTACAGGGGCGCCAGGAAATCTGAAACCACGCCGGGCGCCCGGACCCAGCTGCATACCTTGACATCCGCACCGGGCTGCTACTATAATGGAAGCGAGAACTTGAACCGCGGTCTCGCCCACCACTGAGGGAAGACCTAGACAATCTAGAGCGGTAAGAGACCAGGGTCTAGGTAGGATCGGGCCTGCTCGGTCTACCAGCGAGCCGATGCGTGAAGTGCGCGTCGGCGTCTTGCGTCTCAGGGTTCCTGTGGGGTCGGCGGGGCCCGCGGAGCACCTTAACAACTGAATAGTGATAGGAAGCCACGACGAAGTTCGGGCTAGTCAGTGACCTGAACCACATCTTCGGATGTGGTGAAAGATCTTACGGAGAGTTTGATCCTGGCTCAGGATGAACGCTGGCGGCGTGCCTAATACATGCAAGTCGAACGAGGTCCTTGCCTTCGGGTGAGGTCCTAGTGGCGAACGGGTGAGTAACACGTTGGTGACCTGCCCCGAAGAGGGGGACAACCCCGGGAAACTGGGGCTAATACCCCATGTGATCCAGAGAGTTAGAGGTCTTTGGATGAAATGGAGCAATCCGCTTCGGGAGGGGCCTGCGGCCTATCAGCTAGTTGGTAGGGTAACGGCCTACCAAGGCGACGACGGGTAGGGGGCCTGAGAGGGTGATCCCCCACACTGGAACTGAAACACGGACCAGACACCTACGGGTGGCAGCAGTAGGGAATATTGCCCAATGGACGAAAGTCTGAGGCAGCAACGCCGCGTGCGCGATGAAGGCCTTCGGGTCGTAAAGCGCTTTTCTGGGGGACGAGATAGGACGGTACCCCAGGAATAAGTCTCGGCTAACTACGTGCCAGCAGCCGCGGTAAAACGTAGGAGGCAAGCGTTATCCGGATTTACTGGGCGTAAAGCGCGTGCAGGCGGTCTGGTAAGTCGGACGTGAAATCTCCTGGCTCAACTAGGAGAGGCCGTTCGAAACTGCCGGACTGGAGGGCAGCAGAGGGAGGTGGAATTCCGGGTGTAGCGGTGAAATGCGTAGATATCCGGAGGAACACCAGTGGCGAAAGCGGCCTCCTGGACTGTCCCTGACGCTAAGACGCGAAAGCTAGGGGAGTGAACGGGATTAGAAACCCCGGTAATCCTAGCTGTAAACGATGCAGACTTGGTGTTGGTGGTCTAAACCCCATCAGTGCCGTAGCAAACGCGATAAGTCTGCCGCCTGGGGACTACGATCGCAAGGTTAAAACTCAAAGGAATTGACGGGGGCCCGCACAAGCAGCGGAGCGTGTGGTTTAATTCGAGGTTACGCGAAGAACCTTACCTGGGTTTGACATGCACGTAGTAGGGAACCGAAAGGTGACCGACCCTTCGGGGAGCGTGCACAGGTGCTGCATGGCTGTCGTCAGCTCGTGCCGTGAGGTGTCCGGTTAAGTCCGGTAACGAGCGCA
>Ga0209109_10001696_pt1 | contig 12056 bp, 11 predicted proteins | sample Rifsed10ft2_FD_184004 | JGI IMG/M metagenome (GOLD analysis project Ga0209109, IMG submission 184004) | Soil microbial communities from Rifle, Colorado, USA - sediment 10ft 2 (version 2) | ecosystem: Environmental > Terrestrial > Deep subsurface > Rock core/Sediment | place: Rifle, Colorado... | reverse complement strand
TCGGAAGGGTGGGGCAGCTCCGCTGCCCCACCCTTCCGGGAATCTCTTCCCCTCTCCGCCCTTGAACTTGGCAAGGGGACGCCTGTTGACGCGGAGAGGGGGCAGGGGGTGAGGGCGAAGGGGTCTTAGGGAACATGACGCTCCGATGAGGGCCGGGTCTCCCCCTCGGGGTCGTCCCCGATCGGCACAGTGAGCCGGACCGTCGTGCCGCGGCCTTCGGCCGAATCGACGGAGAGCGTGCCGCCCAGCAGCTCGGTTCGCTCGCGCATGCTGACCATGCCCAGGCTGCCGCGCTGCGCGTACGAAGCGTCGACGGCGCCGACGTTGAAGCCGACACCGTCGTCCTCGATCTCCATCACCAGCGCCCCGGCTTGGCGGCGCATGCGCACCCAGATGTGTTCGGCTTCGGCGTGCTTGCGGGCGTTGTTGACCGCCTCTTCGGCGACGAAGAAGACCATCCCCTGGCGGCTCGTCTCCAGCCCATCGACGGCCTCGTCGTCGATCTCCACCGCGACTTCGTGGCCGGTCAGATTGCCGGTCTTGTCGGCCAGCTGCCGCAGCGCGCTGACCAGCCCTTGCGACTCGAGAATGAGCGGGCGCAGCGTGAACAACATGTGGCGGACCTCGCGCGTCGTTCGGCGAGCGAGGTCTTCGGCGCGACCCATCTCCTCTTCGGCGGCCCCGACGTCGCGCCGGAGCAGCCGCCGGGCGAAGCTGGCCCGCATGGCGATCGTCGCCAGCGATTGGGTCGGACCGTCGTGCAGGTCGCGCGCCAGACGCCGGCGGGCCTCTTCCTGGAGCTCCTGGATTCGATCGCGTTCGCCGCTCAGGTCCTGGAATCGGCGGGCGTTGTGCAAGGCGACCATCGTTTGTTCGGCCAGGGCGCCCATCAGGGCGGCTTCGGATTCGCCGAAGACCCCCGCCCCGGGATGACCGAAGAGCATGACGCCGATCGTTTCCCCGCCGTGCGCCAGCGGCGCCGCCAGCAGCGAACGGCAGCCGTGCAAACCGGTCAGCCGCGCCAGGTCCGCATCGCCGCCGAAACCCCGCCGGAGGACGGGAGCCCCTCCGTCGATGGTCTCACCGATCAGGCCGGAGTCGACGGCGAAATCGAGGCGCCAGTCGCCGGCGGGCAGTCCGCGCCCGGACACGACGCGGGCCCGATCGCCGGCGAGCAGGAACAACATGCCGACCAGGAGCTCCGGCTTGTCGTCGGGGTCGATCAGCGCCTGCGAGGCGAGCTCGAGCGCCTGGTCGAGGACTCGTTCGTGGTCGAGGCTGGCGTTGAGCAAACCGGCCGCGACGAAGAAGCGCGCCAGCTGCTCTCGTTCCCGGCGCCTGGCCTCGCGCAGTTCCACACCCTGAACCTCCCCGGCTTCGATCGCCAGGGACCTCACCCGGGCCGCCGGCCAGAGCAGCGCCGCCCCGAAGAACAGCACCGGACCAACGACGGCCAGCGCGCCGGCGATGGCCGGGAGGCCGGCCGGGTCGAGCCCGGCGACGACGAGCACCCCGGCCGCAGTCGCCAGGCCGCCGGTGGCCAGCGCGCCGCGCTGGCCATCCTGCAGCGCCACGCCCAACGCGCCGATCAACACGGTCCACCACAGAGGGCTGGCGATGCCGCCGGAGAGAGCCAACGCGCCGATGGCCAACATCGAATCGACCGCGGCGGCGATATACACCACCCGGCGCGAGCTGGCGCCGGCCACCCACGCCAGAGTCGTGGCCAGGGCGAAGCCGGTCCAGCCCAGGCTGAGGACGATCAAAGGCTGCGACAGGGGACCGGCCAGGCCGGCGACGATGGGAAGCGCGCCCAGCCAGAGCCAGCGCTGGCTCAATGCGATCCATACCAGAGGCGTGAGCGGAGGCCAGGGGCGCGTCATGGGGCCGCCACGAGCTTTGGATCAGTTGAAGCCGGGAAAGCGTGTCAGGACCGCATCCACGGTGGCAGCGTCCGGGCCGAGCAGCCACAAGATCTCAAGGCCGGCCCGGTACAGGCACGAGCGCTGGGCGTTGGCCTCCCAGCAACTTCCCCGTGTGGATTCGACCTCGTTCCCGCCGTAGCGCTCGAGCAGATAATCCGCCAGGGCGCCGTCAAAGGTCGTGGCGTCGCCCATCGTGTCCCACGACCAACGGACGCTCATCGCCGTTTGACCGCTCTCGTCGTTGAAGTAGACCCAGTAGCGGTCGCCGCCCCAACCGGCGGCGGCCCGCTCGGCGATGGCGTCGTCGAGTTGAGCATCGACATCGGCGCCATAGGCCAGCATCAGGTAGGTCATCCACTCGCCCAGGGAGTTGTTGTCGAGCAGGCGCCAACCCTCGCCCAGGACGGAGTCGAGGGGGGTGTCCGGCATCTCTTCCGGCGAATCGCCGTCGAAGTACTTGGAGGGATGCAGGATCTGCTCGGTGCTCTCCGGCAAATTGGTGTAGGCGGCATTGACCAGCGCCCAGCGCCCACGGGCGTACATGGCGTCTACGAAATTCAGTCCCTCGACGTAGGGGAAGTTGGCTTCGGGGACGACGAAAGGCGGGGCAAATTGATCGGGCATGACCTGGGCCGGAGCATCGAACGAGAGGATGTCGAGGAGATCCTGCGGACCTGCGTATTGCTCGAGCCACTGGTTCATCACCAGAGTGGCGTCCCCCTCGATCAGGGCGCGGATCGCCTGACAGCGCTGCGCGTCGCCCGGGCACAAGGGGTAGCCCGCCAGCGCATCCAGGTCGAAGTGCTGATCAACGAGGGCGTGCCCGTACTCGTGCGAGAAGATGTAGCGCTCGACTCCGGTGAAGCCGGTCCCGATCACGTAGAGTTCGTCGGTCGGGGAGAGATAGAAGCCACCGATCCCATCGGCCAGCCCGTTAAGGGCATTAGTGTACAGGTTGTAGGTGGGTTTGATCAGGCCCAAGGCGGTCAGGACGCGCGCCTCATCGTCCAAGGCATCTTGCGTCCCCCCGCCGGCCTCGAAGCTGGCCGCCAGCACTGGGCGCACCTTGGTCTTCGACAGCAAGTAGCGCGGGATCACCGGCACCAGCGGCTCCAGGCCGCGCACGTCGGCGACCTCCCGTTGGATGATGTCCATATCCGCCAGGACAGTTGGGTTGGGCACCGGCGGTGACGACGTGGGGCTGACCGTGGCCGTGGGCCGCGGCGTGCGGGTGGGCGCGACGGTGGCCGTGTCGGTGGGAGTCCAGGTGGGGGGCAGGGTGAAGGCCGCCACCGCGGCGGCGGTGCCGAAGGCTCCTTGCTGTTGCGCCTCCCGCGAGGCGGAGAACAAGTAAGCCACGACCACCACGGCGGCGCACAACAGCCCCATCAGGACCAGGACGAAGATCACCGGCGCCAACCCGCCTCCGCCCTTCTTGGTCTCGGCAGCCGGTGAGGGCGACGGAACGGTGCGTTGGGCCGGCCGAGGTTGCGCGTCGGGAAGGGCGCCGGCGGTGAACGGAGGATTGGCCGGGAGCTCGCCGGGCAGGGCCGGCCAGGTCGTGACGGTGCCGGTACCACTGAGAAGCTTGACCAGGCGCGACTGAGCCAGTGAGTGATCGGGGTGGATCCGTATCACCTGACGCAGGCAGTCGACCTGCTGCTGCCGATCGCTGATGCACATGCTCATCAGCATCCAGGCGTCGACCGAATCGGGATTGGCTTGCAGGTAGCGGGCCAGGAGCGGCCGGGCTTCCTCGCGCCGGCCTACCCGAATGAGGTCGGCTGCCTTGCGGATGGTGTCTTCATCGTTCGGCATGGTCATGTCGAGGGGAGTCTAGCATCCAACGCCGCGGCCGACCACCCGACGGATGGTACCGCCCTGGCCTCCGATCGGCCGCGGCCCGGCTTCGCGGTTGGCTTCGTGGCCGCTCACCGCCGCCTAACTCCCACCCCTTACCCCTCCCCCTGCAGGCGCGAGTATTCGACCTCTGGGTATCTGCGCAGGGGGAGGGGAGGGTTTCTAAGGAGGATGGGGGGAGCAATGCTCCCCCCATCCTCCTTATCCTCCACCCCCTTCGCGCAGCACCGCGTAGGGGCTCCGCCACGATCCTTATGCTGGCGGCACCTGTCAGCGGGGAAGGGGTCAGGGGGCGAGGAGGGAGAAGCGTTCTTCCGAAAAATCCTAGGCCCGGGCCCGGCGCCGCCGACTGAACAGGAACGCCAAAACGAAGGCGACCGTCGCCGTCAAGACGATGGCCGGACCGGAGGCTAGATTGGTGTAATAGGAAAGGTAGAGCCCGACCACCGCCGACAGGGCGCCGATGGCGGCCCCTACCAGCATCATGATCGGGAGGCGGCGCGTCAGCAGCGAGGCCGCCGCCGCCGGGGTGATCAGCATCGCCAGCACCAATGCCACGCCCACCGCCTGGATCGACACTACGATCACCACGGCCAGCAGTACCAACATCAGGTTCTGCAGCCGCTGGACGGGAAGCCGCAGCGTGATTGCCAGCAGTGGGTCGAATGACAGAACGAGGAACTCCTTGTAGTAGGCCAGGACGGCCAGCAGCGCCAACAGCCCGAGGCCGGCGATCAGGAACACATCTTGTTGCGAGACACCGAGCAGGTTGCCGAAGAGGATGTGGCTCAGATCCACGGCGGTTCCGCGCCGGGAGGAGAGCATGGCGATGCCAAGGGCGAAGCACCCGGCGAAGACTACTCCGATCGCCGTGTCTTCCTTGATCGTGGAACGCCGACTGATGGCGCCGACGGCCAGCGCCGCCACGACGCCGACGATCAAGGCGCCGCTGACCAGCGGCCAGCCCAGCAGGAAGGCCGCCACCACCCCCGGCAGGATGATGTGGGCCAGCGCGTCGCCGAAGAAAGCCATGCCGCGCAAGACGACGTAGGCCCCCAGCACCGGGCATACGACGCCGACGGTCAGCGCCGCTGCCAGCCCGCGCAACATGAAGGGATAGGTGAACGGTTCGGCGAGCCAGGTCAGCCAGGCGCTCAAGCCTCGCCCTCGTCCCCCTCACAGCAGGTGTCGGTCAGGACCAATAGATCGCCTTCGGGCAGGACATGGACGTGGCCGCCGTAAGCCTGCACCAGGTGTTCGCGAGTCAGGACGTCGGCCGGCCGACCGAAGGCCACCAGCCGGCGGTTGAGCAGCATCACCGAGTCGAAGCGTTCGGCCGCCAGATTCAGGTCGTGCGTCGCCACCAGCTCGGTGACTCCCGCCGCGCGCAGGCTGTCCAGGACGACAAACAGGGCCTCCTGGCTGGGGAAGTCGAGGCCGGTGAACGGCTCGTCCAGCAAGATCAGCTCGGCCTCCTGGGCCAGCGCCTGCGCCAGAAAGACGCGCTGCTGCTGCCCGCCGGAGAGCTCGCCGATCGGGCGCCGCGACAAATCGGCCAACCCCACCTGGTCGAGCGCCGAGCGGACGATCTCCCAATCACGGCGGCCGGGCCAACGCAGCGGCCCGATCTCGCGGATGCGCCCCATCATGACGACCTCGGCGGCAGAGGCCGGGAAGGCCCAATCGACTTTGCTGCGCTGCGGGACGTAGGCGATGCACGTGTCGCCCCCGGGGGGGTGGCCGAAGATGCGCACCGTCCCTGCGGCCGGTCGATGGGCGCCGGCCAGGACGTTGAACAGCGTCGTCTTGCCGGCGCCGTTCGGGCCGACGACGGCCAGGCGCTGACCGGCCGGGAGGCGGAAGGTGACGGCGCGCAGGGCCTCGCTGCCGTTGAAGCGGACGGACAGCCCGTCGACGGACAGCGACGGTGCATGCGGATCGTGGTCAGGAGGGCGGACGGTGCTCTGCGGCATCGGAAAGGACCGGCGGCCGACGGCCGGACTAGGGCGTCAGCGCCGCGGCGATCGTTTCGGCATTGTATCTCATCAATTCCAGGTAGCTCGGAGCCGGCCCATCCGGCGCCGTCAGCGAGTGGGCATACAGGGTGGCGACGCGGATCCCGGCGTCGGCGGCGAAGGTCTTCACCAGCGCCGGGTTGACGACCGACGAGACGAACACCGCCGGAACGTTCTCTGCCTTGACCTTGTCCAGCAGGTCGGCCAGCTCTGCCGCCGACGGTTCCGCCAGGCTGCTGGCGCCGGGGATGACGGTGCCGACGAGAGTGAAGCCGTACGCCTCGGCGAAGTAGCCGAGCTCGTCGTGATCGGTCACGAGCTTGCGGTTCTCCGGCGGAATGCGAGAGAGGTCGTCGCGGATCTGGCCGTCGAGGGCCGTCAATTCGGACCGGTAGGCTTCGCCGTTGGAGGCGAAGACCTCGGCGCGGTTCGGGTCGAGGGCGGAGAGCGCTGCTTCGATACTTTCTGTCCAGTGCGCGACATTGTTCGGGTCGAGCCAGGTATGCGGGTCGGCGCCGCGCTCCTCGCGCATGCCCTGTTCCGCTTCGTGTTCCTCGCCCTCGAACGGAAGCGGCGCAATCCCCAGCGAGGCCGAGACGACCGGCGCTGAACCGCCGGCTTGCCGGATCAGGTCCTCCAAGAAGGCCTCCAGGCCGAAGCCGTTGATCAAAACGAGATCCGCCTCGGCTAGGGCCTGAGCGTCCCGCGGAGTCGGTTCGAAGGCGTGTGGGTCGACACCGATCGGGATCAGGGAGAGGAGCTCGATCTCGTCCTCCCCGACGCGACCGACCACGTCGGCCAGGATCGAAGTCGTGGCGACGACGCTCAGTTTCTCGCCGGTCGAGAGCGGGACGGGCACGAGATCGTCGACCGGCGACACGTACGGTTCGGCCAACCCGGTATCGGTCGAACCCGACGGGACGCAGGCCGCCGTCAGCAGGGCTGCTCCACAGACGATCGATACTAGGGCGAGCGAGCGGCTCCTCATGGAGTCGTGCCGGGGCCGTCGACCGATCGCCGGCCGAGCTCGGGCTCGCCTTGGGCCTGGCAGTCCGGACAGATTCCCATCAGCTCGAGCAGATGATCGTCGATCCGGAATCCGGTCTGACGGGCCACTTGTCCAATGATGGCACCGATGTCCTCCGACCCGGGGAATTCGACGGCCTGCTGGCAGGTGCGGCAGACGACGTGGTGGCCGTGGGCAAGATTTGCCCGGACGTAACCGTGACAGTGGTCGTCCTGGTGCGCCCGGCGGATGCAACCCAGATCGGCCAGGAGAGTAAGCGTCCGATAAACCGTCACCAACCCTATCCCCGGGCACAGGGCGCCGGCCCGATCGAGAATCTCCTCAGGCTTGAGGGCCCCACCGGTCTGGGAGAGGACTTGCAGGACGGCCTTCCTCGGCTGGGTGAGCCGGAACCCGGCCTGCTGGAGCACACCTTCGCCCGTCTTCCCTTCTGCTATGGCTGTTATTGAAAACATTTTTCAGTAACATTCAGCATAGCATCCCGGGTCAGCAGGGTCAAGTCCTTGATTGGGTCAGCGTAGAGGAGTGGCCGCCCGTCTGGGAGCCCAGGCGACGGGGTCTAGCTTGTAGAAGTCCCGCAGCAGGCGATACAACTCGGGGTAGACGGCCTGAAAGGCTATTGGCGCTTCGAGGAAGGTCTCCGTCGCGACGGCGAAGAACTCGGCCGGGTCCTCGGCGGCGTAGGGGTCGAGCAGGGTCTTCCGACGGCGGCGGACGTCCCGCTTGAGGTCCGCGAAGGCCGCGCCCGAGGCCCGCGACCACGCCTCGACCGCCTCCCGATCGGCGAGCAACGGAGTCCCGTCGGCGTCGCCGGTCTGGTCATCGAGAGCGTGCGCCACTTCGTGGAAGACGACGTTCTGGCCGTCGTCGATGTGGACCGAGTCGTAGACGACATCTTCCCAGGAGAGGAGCAAGACGCCGTGCGCCCAGGCCTCGCCGTGGCGCGCCTCGCTGTCCTCGACTTCGACGCCTTCGGCGGTGTGCAGCCTTTCGCGGGCGCGATAGACGCCCGGATAGACGATTGCCGTGCGCAGGTTCGGCAGGTCCGCCAGCGGCCGGTGGAGCAATAGAACGCACGCCTGGGCGGCGATCATCACCCGCATCGCCTCGTCGACCGTGTCCAGCCCTGCCCCGGCCTCGAACGACAGCTCGCCCAGCAGCACCTGCAACATGCCGCGCAGCTCATCCTGTTCGGCCGGCGGCAGGACGCCATAGTAGGCGACGCGTTCTTCCAGGACGGCCAGCCAGGAAGACGGGAGGGGCGCGCGTTGGCGCCGAGCCCTGGCCCAGCCGGTTCGGCTCAAGATGGAGGGCATGGCGCAACCCGGCGAGGTAGACCCAGGCTAAAGCCTGGGTCCGACAGACCCGGCCTGAAGGCCGGGACTACCCCGATCTCGAACAGACTCAAGGGGTGGGCGACGGTGTTGGGGTGAGGGTGGCGATGTAGCGAGCCAGGATCCAACCCTCACGACCATCGGCCACGCGCACCTGGAGCCACGCCTCTCCATCGACCGTCTCTGGGCCGGCGATGATCAAGACCGGCAGGCCTTCGATCAGTCCGCTGCTGCTTTCACCGTTGGGGGCGTCGCGCAGCAACACCCCTGCCCCGCCGGTGCCAAAGACGAGCGCTGCCGGCGGCGTTGGCGTGACGGTCGGGGTGGCGGTGTCGGTGGCGGTGGATGTGATCGTGGCGGTGGACGTCGCCGTGGGTGTGCGCGTGGCCGTCGGCGGCGGAGACGGCGTGACCGTCGGTGTCGGCGACGGAGTTGGTGTCGGGGTGGGTACAGCGGCCAACACCGAGACGCCCAGATTGAGGGCACTGATGAGGCCGACGGCGGCCATCAATCCGATGGCCGTGGGCAGCGAGTAGCCGCTGCCGGTGAGAGGGCGGAACCCGTACAAAACCAGCACCATGCCGCAGGCCACCACCGCCCACGACAGATTGAGGGCGAGGGTCATCCCCGCCCCCTGCCAGACCGACGACTGGGCCGTCGCTAACCCGTACCCAACCGAGGCGGCGGGCAGGAAGAGTTCGTAGGCCACCAATGCGCTGGGGATCGGATCGATTGTTCCCGAGCGCGCCAGGGTCAGCCCCATCAGTGAAGCGCCGGCCACGAGCACGATGAAATCGACCAGATTGAGGCCGGCATACCCGGCGGCCAGAACCGAAGCGCTGCCGGAGTCGCCGATGCCACCGAACAGCCCGGCGGCGAGCGCCACCAGCAACAGCGCCAGTAAGAGCGCTCCGATCTGCCGGCCGAAGTAGCGCAGCGAGCCGCAGACCGCCGCCAGAGCCATCCCGACCACCGGCGCCAGCCGCGGCGCCACGAGCACCGCCGCCACCAGTAAGGCCAACTGGTCGAAGCGGAAGGCGAGCCCGATGAACAGGCCGGCGGCGCCGGCGAACAGGTACAGGTCGATCCCCGGAGAGACCTGGTGGGCCAGCTCTTCCAGGTAGGCCTCGCGCTCGTCGGCCCGCATCTGAGTCAGCATGCGATTGGCGCGGCGGCGGCGGGCACGCGGCAGCGATTCGGGGTCGTCGACGGGCTGCAAGGGCTCGAAGGTCATCGGCGCAGACTCGCTACGAGACGCATCGGCCGCTCCAGCCAGCCGAGCGCGTCGAGAATCCCGGGGGCGATCACATCGGCGGCCTGGGCGGCTTCGGCCGCCAGCCCTTCGGGCGACAGCACGGCGATGCCGATGACCGCTTCCGACAGCATGGGGGCGTCGTTGGCGCCGTTGCCGATGGCCACGACGTGCTGGCTTCCCAACCGATGGATGTAATCGGCTTTGGCGGCGGCTTCGCCGCCGGGGGAAATGCGAACCGCTTGCACGTCGAGTTGACGATCGATCTCGGCCTGCTTTCCGTGGGTGTCGGCGGTCAGCAGATGCAGCTCCAACCGGTCCCGCAGCGGGAGCAGCGCGCGGGCCACTCCGTCCATCAGGCGGCCGTCGAAGGCCAGGGTTCCATTGACGTCGCTCACCAGGTGGTGGAGCTGGATCGTCCCTCGGCCGGGAATGATGAGCTCGATCATCGCCCTCGAGCGGTCGCTTCGGCTTTGAGAAGCGAACCGACGGGCGCGGATTATAGCATCGCGCCGGAGGGGGAAGGCGGCCCTGCGCCGGATGTCATCTCCCGCCGATGACAGCGACCACTGCCGGGGCGACGCTCCAATACCCTAGACTCGATTCAAGCGGTCAATGGGGCCGGGCCCCGAATGGGCGACCCATTCTACAGGGTGGACGCGGGTCCGTATTCTCAAGGTCCTGTCTCGATGACGGACGCGGAGGCAAGCATGCGCATCGTGATCAACCACGACGAGTGTCGGCACGGCGGCGCCTTTGCCGACCGCTGCCTGGCGGCGACGCTGGAACATCCGCTCGGCCACGAGCGCTATTGCACGGCCGCCGTCGAGCAGGACGGCCGTCCCGAGCTGACGGTGACGCTGGTGATGGGCGGGCGGAGGCACACACGGATCTTCCGCGACCGGGCCGAACGCCTGGCGGCGGCCGCCGAGGGGTGGCCGGCGTTCGTGTGATGGCTTCCCCCGGAACGAAGAGATCATCATCAGGATTCCCGGCACGTTCAGTAAAGGCGACCTGGCCCGCCTGGCAATAGACGGGGAAGGCGGCTCGCACCTCCCCGAGATGATCCGCCTGGAGAGGGTCTACTCTAGCTTGGTGAGCCGGCTATCGGACGTTGTTCACGATAGAGAGACTGGCTCCTTGACAGACGTCCGCGACGTCTGGGCTGAGACGCAGGACTTCCTCGTCGCTCTCCTTGGCCACGTGACGATTTCGCTGGATCAGTAGGGTTTTCCTGGTAGCTCCTGGGAACATCGCCTAGGATTCTGCGGGAGAGACGTAGCACATTTGTTCGGAATTTTCCACCTTTACAATAACCGGTAAAGATGTTTACAATCTATCACGATGATCTTTACAAACGGCCAGGACGCCCTCTCGCGCGAAATTGAAGGGTTCATCCTCGCGAATGTCGAGGAGAGCCCCCGCACTATCACGCGCATCACGATGCAGAAGTATCGGCTGACAAGGCCTGCTGTTCTGGGCCACGTCAACCGTCTTGTCAGGGAAGGGAAACTGATCGCCAAAGGTTCGACAAAGGACCGGGCCTATGCACCAGCGGTCTTGGTCGACATCGTCGAGCACTTTCCGATCTCCCCTCAATCCATGGATGACACGGTCTGGACGGCCACAATCAGCCCCCGCCTCGCGGGCTTGCCTGAGAACGTCATCCGGATCTGCGCCTATGGTTTCACGGAGATGGTCAACAACGCATTAGAGCACTCCGAAGGCAAGACGGTAACGGTTGGCCTTCGGCTTACTGCTGCGACGGTGAGGCTGGCTATCATCGACGATGGTGTCGGCATCTTCAGCAAGATCGCCCGGGACCTTAGACTTGATGAGCCACGTGAAGCGATCCTTGAGTTGTCCAAAGGAAAGCTCACGACCGATCCAGACCACCACACTGGCGAGGGCGTCTTCTTCACGGCTCGGATGTTTGACAACTTCTCAATCATCTCGGATGGGCTGTTCTTCTCCCACGCCCAACCCTCTAATGATTGGCTCGTCGAGAGTGACAGGAGAGTGCCCGGCACAACTGTGGTCCTGGAGCTGTCGGTGGTGTCTGACAGGACATCCCAAGGGGTCTTTGATGTATACGCGGACGCCGAACATGGGTTCTCCCGCACCCATGTTCCGGTCACCCTCGCCAGGTACGGGGATGAGGGTCTGGTTTCCCGCTCACAGGCGAAACGTCTTCTGGCTCGTTTCAACCGTTTCAGCGAAGTCGCTCTAGATTTCAAGGGCGTTACCTCGATCGGCCAGGCGTTCGCTGATGAGGTGTTTCGGGTCTTCCCAAAGCAGAACCCAGGCGTCGATCTGACACCTCTCAACACGAACGACGACGTCCGAGCCATGATCCTCCGTGTCATGTCATCCTCAGTGACTACTCAAGAAGGTTGAGCAGATACTCCCTGGTGGCACATGGGAACTGGTGTCGACATCATCTTTCCGGTCCTTCACGCCTTGTGGTAAATTGATGTCGGTGCCCTGCCTCAGAGCGCACGGTTCGTCCTCCCGGATAGCGGGGGCTCGAACCCGAGAACTTACGGATGGTCAAGGCGGGGAACCGTGAGGTGCATACGGGCGCGTAGCTCAGTTGGTTAGAGCGCACGGTTCACATCCGTGAGGTCGTGGGTTCGAGCCCCT
>Ga0209109_10001694_pt1 | contig 12056 bp, 10 predicted proteins | sample Rifsed10ft2_FD_184004 | JGI IMG/M metagenome (GOLD analysis project Ga0209109, IMG submission 184004) | Soil microbial communities from Rifle, Colorado, USA - sediment 10ft 2 (version 2) | ecosystem: Environmental > Terrestrial > Deep subsurface > Rock core/Sediment | place: Rifle, Colorado... | reverse complement strand
CGGAGTTCCTCGAAGAAGTCCGCCGCTACAAATTCCGCGGTTCCTCCGGCAAGGTCAATCTCGCGCTCGACGCCTTGCCCGATTTCATTTGCCGCCCAGGGCCCGGCCCGCACCTGCGCGGCGCCATTTCCATTTCTCCCAGCGTGGACTACATGGAGCGTGCCTACGACGACGCCAAGTACGGCCGCTTCTCCCGCCGCCCTTACATTGACATCGTCATCCCCAGCCTCACCGACCCTTCCGTCGCCCCGCCCGGCAAGCACGTAATGTCCTGCTTCGTTCAGTACGCGCCCTACAAACTGAGCGAAGGCGCTTGGGACGACCAGCGCGAAGCCTTTGGCGACACCGTGATCGACACAATTTCGGAACACGCGCCCAACCTCAAGAGCATTATCCTCGGCCGCCAGGTGCTCACTCCGCTCGACCTCGAACGCGAATTCGGCCTCACCGAGGGCAACATCTTCCAGGGCGAGCTTTCTCTCGAGCAGCTCTTTTTCCTCCGGCCCGTTGCCGGCTGGGCCCGCTACCGCACGCCGATTCGCAACCTCTATATGTGCGGCTCGGCCACGCATCCGGGCGGCGGCATCATGGGCGCACCCGGCCGGATCGCCGCCCTGGAAATCCTGAAGGACTGGAAGCGAGGAGCGATCTAGCCCGTGGCCGCTCGGCGCGACGTCCTCATCCTCGGTGCGGGCCACAACGGGCTGGTCACCGCCTTCGACCTTGCCCGCGCCGGCCTGAAGCCCCTGGTCCTCGAGCGCCGCCCCATCGTCGGCGGTTGCGCGGCCACCGAAGAATTTCACCCCGGCTTCCGCTGCTCCGTCCTCGCGCATTCGGCCGGTCCGCTCGACCCCGGCATTGCCCGCGACATGCAGCTCGAACGCCACGGTTTGCAGTGGATCCATCCTGAGCCGCGCCTCTTCGCTCCCTCTCCTGACGGCCGCGCGCTTCTGCTTTACAGCGACCCTGCCCGCTCCGCGCAGGAAATCGCTGCCTTCTCGACGAAGGACGCCGCGCAGTATCCTGAGTTCCACGCCGTCCTTGCGCGCATCGCCGGCGTTTTGCGCCCCGTTTTGGCGATGACGCCCCCTGACATTGACCATCCCTCGGCCGCTGATCTGTTCAGTCTTCTCCAAGCCGGCCGCCGCTTCCGCAGCCTGGGCCGCAAAGACATGTATCGTCTCTTGCGCTGGGGCCCCATGGCCGTCGCCGACTTCGCCGCCGAGTGGTTTGAGACGGAGCTTTTGCGCGCCGCCATCGCCGCCCGCGGCATTTTTGGCACGGCGATGGGCCCCTGGTCGGCTGGTTCTACCATGGCATTACTCTTGCGCGCGGCTGCCGACCCTGATCCCGCTGGCTCGTCTGCCTTCGCGCGCGGCGGCATGGGAGCTCTCACCCAAGCGATGGCCGCTGCCGCTCGCGCCGCGGGCGCAGAAATCCGCACCAACGCCGAAGTTTCTCATGTCCTTATTAAGGATGGCGCTGTGGCGGGTGTTGTTCTTGCAAGCGGAGAGGAATTGCCCGCAGCCGCAGTCATCTCCAGCGCCGACCCGAAGCGCACTCTTCTTGGCCTGGTCGGCCCGCTTCATCTCGACCCGAGCCTCGTCGTCAAGCTGCGCAACTACCGCTCGACGGGAAATGTCGCCAAAGTGAATCTCGCCCTCGACGCACTCCCCACTTTCACAGCTCTGGCAGGGAAGGGAACCAGCGCCGCTGCCCTCGCAGGCCGCGTTCACATCGGGCCGGAGATTGATTACCTCGAGCGCGCCTTCGACGCCTCCAAGTACGGCGAGTTCTCCGCGCATCCGCACCTTGAGGTTTCCATTCCGTCGCTTTCGGACCCCTCCCTGGCCCCGCCGGGCAAGCACGTCATGTCCATCTACGTTCAGTACGCTCCGTACAAGCTGCGCAACGGCGATTGGCACTCCCGCCGCGACGCCCTGGCCGACGTGGTCATCCAGACTCTCGCCGCTTACGCCCCCGACCTGCCCCAGAAAATCCTCGCTCGCCAGGTCATCACTCCGCTCGACCTCGAACAGACCTTCGGCCTCACCGGCGGCCACATCTTTCATGGCGAGCTGGCCCTCGACCAGCTCTTCACCATGCGGCCTCTGCTCGGCTGGGCGCGCTACCGCACGCCGATCTCCGGCCTCTTCCTTTGCGGATCGGGAACACATCCGGGCACTGGACTCACCGGCCTCTCCGGACGCAACGCCGCCCGCCAAATTCTGAGAGATCTGCGCTGATCACAGACTGCTCCGCGCCCGTACTCGACTCCCACCCGTGCTGCACGGTACAATTCCTCGGCGCCCATAGGAGGCCATCCGCATGGCAACGGCTGAAACCACCGTAAAGCGCGGCGAATTCGTCAACGAGCCGCTCGTCGATTTCTCCAAACCTGAAAACCGTCAGGCCATGGAAGCGGCCCTGAAAAAGGTCGGGGGCGAGCTGGGCCGCGAGTACCCGCTGATCATTGCCGGCCAGGAGCACCAGACCCCAGACAAGCTGCGCTCGATCAATCCTTCGCACGCCGACCAGGTGGTCGGAATTTTCAGCAAGGCGACAGCCGAGCTTGCCAACCGCGCCATTGAAGAGGCCCACAATTATTTTGACGTCTGGAAGCGTGTCCCCGCCGAAGAGCGCGTCGAAATTCTTTTCCGCACCGCCGAAATCCTCCGGCAGCGCAAATTCGAGATGTCGGCCTGGCTCTGCTATGAGACCGGCAAGACCTGGCCCGAAGCCGATGCCGATACCGCCGAGCTGATTGATTTCTGCGAGTTCTACGGTCGCGAGATGCTTCGTCTGGCCGGCCCGCAGCCCGTCACTCCCAATCCCGGCGAGAAAAACTACCTTGTCTACATCCCGCTCGGCGTGGGTGTGGTGATTCCCCCGTGGAATTTTGCTGCCGCCATCATGGGCGGCATGACGTCGGCCGCACTCGTCACCGGCAACACCGTCGTCCTCAAGCCTTCGAGCGACTCGCCCACCATCGCCTACAAGTTCGTTGAGATGCTCTACGAAGCCGGCCTGCCTCGCCAGGCGCTCCAGTTTTGTCCCTGCTCGGGAGGCAGCGTGGGCGACGTCCTCGTTGCCCACCCCAAGACGCGCTTCGTCGCCTTCACCGGCTCGAAGGAAGTGGGCCTGCGCATTGGCGAACTGGCCGCCAAACCCCAGCCCGGCCAGATCTGGATCAAGCGAACGATTCTCGAAATGGGCGGCAAGGACGCCATCGTCGTGGACGAAGAAGCAGACCTCGATACAGCCGTGGAGGGCGTCGCTCAGGCGGCCTTCGGCTATCAGGGGCAGAAATGCTCGGCCTGCTCGCGAGCCATCGTGGCGGAGAAAATCTACGACGTGTTTCTCGAAAAACTGAAGGAGCGCGTCAAGAAAATTACAGTCGGTCCGGCCGAAGACCCGTCGAACTACATGGGCCCGGTCATCAACAAATCATCCATGCAGTCGATCCTGGACTACATTGAAGTGGGGAAGAAAGAAGGACGCCTGCTCACCGGCGGCGGCATAGTCAAAGTGCCCAGCACCGAGGGCTTCTATCTCGAGCCCACCGTCATTGCCGACATCAAACCGAAGGCTCGGATCGAGCAGGAAGAGATTTTCGGCCCCGTCCTGGCCGTCATCAAGGCAAAGGACTACGACCACGCCCTCGAAATCGCCAACGATACCGAGTTCGGCCTCACCGGCGCGGTCTATACAAAGAACCCGAAGAAGCTCGAGCGCGCCGCGCAGGACTTTCACGTCGGCAATCTCTACCTCAACCGCAAGTGTACTGGCGCCAAAGTCGGCGCGCACCCCTTCGGCGGCTTCAATATGTCCGGGACGGACTCCAAGGCTGGCGGGCGGGACTACCTGCTGCTCTTCACCCAGGCCAAATCGGTCGCCGAGCAGATCACGAAGTAGCCGTGCTAGTCCATCGCCGGCTCAGTCGGTACACGGGGTAGCTCACCGCCAGCAGCACCACCGCCCACACGCTGTTCCGTGGGTCGCCCGCAACTGCGGAAACAAGAAAAACGACCGACCCAATCAGCGCCACCCCCGTCGTCCAGGGATGCCCCCAGACGCGGTAGGGTCTCGCAGTTCCAGGCTCTCGTTTCCGCAGGATAAAAACCGAAAGAAACGACATCGCGTACTGGGCGACGAAGAAGAAGGCCATCACTGCGATCAGCTTCTGGAACGCATTCAGCAGCACGATTAAGAGCACCGCAACTGCGGCGCTCGCGAATAGAGCTATCGTTGGTGTTCCGCCCGGATTCACCCGCGCCGCGTAGCTGGTGAACAGACCGTCGCGGCTCATCGCAAACAGCACGCGCGTGGCCATCATATGATACGCGTTAATCCCGCTCATCATCGAGGCCACCATGACCGCGCGAATGATCGTATCGCCCCGCGCGCCAAACAGCAGCTCCGCCGCCGCTCCCAGCGCGAAGTTGTTCCCCGCGATTCGCCCGATGGGCAGAACATAAACCAGAGCCGCGTTCAGTAGCACGTAAATTCCCATCACCGAAAGCACGCCGCCGAAAAGCGCCCGCGGGATGTTGCGCCCGGGGTTCCTGACTTCCTCGGAGAAGTAGATTGGAGCCGCCCATCCATCGTAGGTATAGACCACCGCTTGCAGCGCCAGCAGCAGCCCTAGCAACAGTGAGAACTCAGGCTGCACAACAGCGGCAGTCTCTTGCGCCCGCGCCTGTCCGCCAAAGATGAAGCAGGCCAGCACCAGAGCCACGAACGCGACCGCCTTGATCAGGCTGGTAATCTCCTGCGTGCGGCTGCCCCATTTCAGCCCGTGCCACTGGAGGACGGCGAAGCCAATCGCAACCAACGAGGCCAGCGCGACTCTGTGTCCTTGAAAGGCGGGGACGAGCACCTCCAGGTACTCCCCGATGACAAACGCCACCGTCGAGGTCGTGCCGCAGGTGGAAAGCCAGTCGCTCCATCCCACGATGAATCCCGCATAGGGCCCCAGCGCTCGACGGGCGAACACGTATTGGCCGCCCGAGCGAGGGATCATTGTCCCCAACTCGGCCAGGCAGTTCGCGCCCAGCAGTGCGTAGAGCCCGCCGATCACCCAGACCGCCACGAAGAGCCACGCACTCGGCAGCCACGTGGCGATATCTCCGGGGGCGCGCACGATGCCGGCAGCGATGGTGTTCCCGATGGCAACGGCCAGACCGAAGCCGACGCCGAGAATACTCAGCAGCCGCCCGCGGCTGCGCGCATCCGGTGTGCCTGATTCGACGCTTGGAGACAAGAATCCTTCGCTGTGGAAAGAGTGAAAAGCCGCGCCATCATAGTGGAGCGTTCTGGGCTTTTCAATCCCCGGCCCGGGAGCGCCTCAATTGAAGGGGAGAGTCTGGGGAAGAGAACTGGGGTGAGCGATGGGATTCGAACCCACGACCCTCGGATCCACAATCCGATGCTCTACCGACTGAGCTACGCTCACCGCAGGCCCAAAATCATAGCATAACCACGGGACGTGAAAAAGCGGCTTGCCGGTGCGCTCCGAGGATGGCATTGACGAACAGAATCTCCCGATCGGCCGGGAATGGCGATCACCAGCGCCGAAAAGGAGTGACTTTTCCCATTCGCCCGCCCCGCTTGCCGGGAGGGGCCTCCGACCGGAACTGCCGGGATTGGACGTATTGACGCGCATACTCGGCCCACGGGCCTTGCGGCTCATACTGCAAATAGCGCGAAAGATGGAGCCGCGCGGCTTCTGTTTCTCCCCGTTTCTGGTAGGCCAGCGCAAGATTCAGGTGAGCATCGGCCAGGTGCGGGGCGAGTTGGATGGCGCGGTGTAGCCGCTCGATTGACGCTTCGGTGTCGCCGAGCTGTTCCAGCACACATCCCAGGTTGAACTGCACCAGTGGGTGATTCGGCTCCAACCCCGCCGCCTGCAAGTATTCCTCCCTGGCCTCCTCCATCTGCCTGAGCTGGAAGAGCGCCGTTCCCAGGTTGATGTGTGCTTCCACCCAGTCCGGCGCCAGATCGATCACCCGCCGGTAGGCCCGTTCGGCTTCGCCGAGTGTGTCTGGCGAAGTGTCGCAGGCCATCCCAATCTCAAACCATTCCTCGGCCGTGCGCGACGACAATTCCTTTACGCGTCCGCTCAGCCGGTCCGTATCGAAATTGAGGATGAACTGCCCGCTCAGCGGCTCAACCGGCTGGCCGTCGAGTTCGGGTGGCATCACCACTACTTGGCGCCCATGCGTTACCAGGCGCAGAGAGGCAAGACGCCCGGGAGCCGCCCGCAGCTGCTCGCCCAGTGCATCAATGGCGCGCCGCAGTCGCCTGACCGGGATACCCCGTGAGGTCAGTTGCTTGATGGTCTCGATGGCCGCCAGGTCGGTAAAGCTGTAGAAGCGTTCACCCCAGCGGGGTCGCGGCTCGAGCAGGCCCAGGCGTGTCCAGTAGTCCAGTTGACGCCGGGTGATCCCCGCGATCCGTCCGACTTCGCTCCGGGTGTAGCGCTGTTCCAAGGCGGCAGGTCTCGCTCTCGGCCCGAATTTCTCGCCCGATTATGCACCCTTCTCTCAATTCCGGCGAGCGGGAAATTGGCTTTCCGACCGTAACGACAGGTGTAACCGGGCAGGCACGTCGCGCTTGCGTCGCAGCAGTGGCTTGCTAGACTGTCTCGGACCGGTAAACGCCCCCGACCATGCAGCCCCATGCCTCCGAACGCCGCCACCTGGAACACCAGGTCACTTATGCGCGACCAATTTTTTTGCTTCTGGCACTGGTGGATCTGCTCGAGCTCAAGCCCCTTCTGGGCGAGCGGCGAGCGGTGCTCTTCGTTGCCATCTACCTGGGCCTTGCCCTCGCGCTCGTGGTGGCGCAGAGTTTCCGCCGGGGCAGCGACCTCAATCTCCCCATCTATGTTGACCTCGTTCTTCTCGTGGTGTTCTTGCTGATCACTCCTTCGGTCATGGCCTTCTGGTGCTTGTTCCTGTTGGTAGCTTTTTCCGCGGGTATCCACTGGGGCCTGCGTCGTTCTGTTTTGCTGGCCGCGGGGGTAACCCTGGCTCTCTTGGCGCGCACGATCTATCACCGGCCGTTCGATTGGTCGGAGATGTTCTCGTGGGCCGCATTGGCGATTGGCACTTTTGGCGCTGGCGCTGGCATTTCCTTTCTGGGCGACCGGAATCGGCGTCATGCCGCCGAACATGAGTTTCTGGCGCGCACGACCGGAATGCTGCATGTCGAGCGAGGCCTGGCAGAGTCCTTGCGCCTGGTCTTACAGAATCTTGCTCGGGCTTTCGCCTCTCAATCCGCACTGTTGGTCTTTCGCGACTCGGATCTGGAGCGCATTTTCGTCTGGAAGGTGAACCGCGAAGACAGCAGTCGCATCGTTCCCGAGAGCCTCCCCATTACTCGCGGCGATGGGTACTGGCTCGATCGCATGGACACCAGCATCTGCTGGAACAGCCTGGAGGGCGCCGGAGAAGGCTTCGCCTGGAACCGCCAGGACGGCCGTCGGCTGGCCGATGTGCCCCGTCTGCCCGGCCCCGCACGGAAGGAGCTCAGTCCGCGCTCCGTACTTTCGGCCAGTTTCGATTTTGCCGGCCTGCCGGTGGGGCGTGTTCTTCTGATGAATGGCCGGCAGAGATACATGCCGCAGGACTTGCGCTGGCTCGAGCGCATCCTCCGCCATCTGGGCCCGTCCCTGGAAAACCTCTTTCTCCTGCGCCACCTGAGATCTCGAGCCATCGAAGCCGAGCGCAGCCGCATCTCCCGCGACCTCCACGACGGCATCCTGCAAACGCTGTTGAGCGTGGAAATCCAGCTCGACGTCCTCCGTCGGCAGCTGCCCCAGTCGCCCGAGCAGGCCTCCGGGAGCCTGGCCGCGCTCCAGCAAACCGTCAAGAACGAGAGCGAAGAACTGCGCCGCTTTGTCACCGACCTGCGTCCCCTTCGCGTTCAGAGCGCCGACCTGGTGGACCTGATGCGCGGGTTTGCTGAACGCTTCCGCAACGAGGCCGGAATGGCGCTTGACCTGCTCCTTGACAATGCCAGCCTGCAGGTACCCGACCGCATCTGCCGCGACCTCTTCCAGATTTACCGAGAAGCACTCAACAACATAAAAAAACATGCGCGTGCCACCCACGTCGTGGTAAAACTATGGCAAAATGAGAGCCGGGTTGTCCTCGTCGTGGACGACAACGGTGAAGGTTTCAGTTTTGCGGGTCGGTTCGTGGGGGAGGAGCTGGACCGCTTGCGGTTAGGTCCAATTTCCATTAAGGAACGCACGCGGAGCGTGGGGGGAATCTTGACGGTGGAGTCCAACCCGGGTCATGGCGCGCGGCTCACGGTAGAGGTGCCGCTGGCCTGATGGCCAAGAGCAAACAGCCGATCCGTATCCTCGTGGCCGATGACCACGCCATCTTCCGCGACGGTCTGCGCAAATTGCTGACTGCCGACGATAACATCACCATTGTTGGCGAAGCTTCTGATGGCAATGAGTGCATCAAGCTGATCAGCAAGCTGAAACCCGATATTGTGCTCCTCGATCTTCGCATGCCCGATAAGGATGGCCTCGCCGTGCTGGAAGAGGTGAATTTCGATACCTTGCCCACTCGCGTCATTGTCCTGACCGCCGCCGAGGACGACCGCGACGTCATTCGCGCCATGCGTCTGGGGGCGCGCGGTGTGGTCCTGAAGCAGTCAGCCAGCGACCTGCTGCTGAAGAGCATCTACAAAGTCCATGGCGGCGAAATCTGGCTCGACAACCGCATGACCGCGGAGGTCATGAAGGCCTTTTCCAAGTCCTCCGAATCGGGCCCGCGCCGCGAGAAGCCCTTGCTCAGCGATCGCGAAAAAGAGATCGTCCAACTGGTTGCCCAGGGCTATCGCAACAAGGAAATCGGCGAGAAGCTCTTTATCAGCGAGCAGACTGTCAAGAATCACCTGCATAACATCTTCGACAAGCTGGGCGTCTCGGACCGCCTCGAGCTGGCCCTCTACGCCATCCATCACCGGCTCATCGATCAGGCCTGATTGGGTTTAGTCCCGGCTTTTCCTCAATTTTACCCAGTACCCTCGTACCACTCCGGACGGCCAGATTTTGGCCCCTTTGCACTATTGAGAGGATCATGTCCTACCTCTATTCTGGACACGTCATACAGGAGGCATGCCCTTGTCCGATACCGAGCGTCGGTTATCCCAGAGGTTTCGCATCAAGTTGCCGCTCGTCGTTCGCTGGACCACCGGGTCGGCGGTAGGTGAGGCGGCCACGGAATCCAGGGATGTCAGCTCTCGCGGCGTCCATTTTTCTTTGCCCAAAGAGGTCAAGCAGGGCTCGCCCTTAGAAATCCTTCTGACCCTGCCCCACGAGATCACCCTGGCCGGTCCGGTCCGCGTACGCTGTCTTGGCCGGGTGCAGCGCTCCCAGGTCGACGATACTGGCAAAGTGGCGGTGGTAGCCGCTATTGAGCGTTACGAGTTCCTGCGCGGCGACGAACACGCTGCGTAGAACGGTTCTTGCCCTCAACCTGCGGAGGTGGGCAGGAAAAACCGGGGTGCCCGGGTCCCTCAGCCTGGCGTCCCGGTTCTTTTTTAGCGGGATTTCTTGTCAAAGTTCTCGGGCAAAAGCCGGTGCCCGCGATACATGGCTAACACGATGATTTGCTCTGTTTCCACGCGATAGATCACCCGGTAGTTACGCCAGAAAAGCTCCCTTAGTTGTGGTTCCGCGTATTCCGGTACCACGCGCCCGCTGAGTGGAAAAGCCGCGGCTTGCTCAATGCAATTGAGGATCCGGGAAACTGTCAATGCGGCGAAATGGGGCGAGTCTTTGGCGATAAAGGCAGCAAGCTGGCCCAGACTCTCAAGGGCCAGCTCCGACCAGACTATTCTTGCAGCCACTTCGCCAGCCGCCTCTTGGCCTCTGTGTGGCTGATCAATCTTCCGGCAGCCAGGTCGGCCAGGCCGCCATCAACGATCTTCTTGAAGTAAAGCTTCTCAATTACATCATCAACATCGACAGTCTCTGGAAGGTTTCGAATCAGATCCAGGATGCGCTCTTTTTCAGTCATACGTCCTCGGAAAATCGGCGATGATCCAAGGTATTCGCACAAATCTTAGCATAGGAACAAGGATCCTATCTTTTCATCGTGGTTCCAAATGCGCGGGAGTGGAACTCCAGCGAAGCGGGCATGTGTTGCGCGATGTACGTGAAATCGTGCCCGCCTGGGTAGATGTGGAACTCATGCGCGATGCCGCGCGCCTTCAATTCCTGATTCAGCTTCCGGGCTCCTGCGTCAAAGCCGTAGTGGTCCTCGCTCCCGCAGTCAAAATAGATTCTCAGACTGGCTAGCCCAGGAGCCTGCCGGGCCAGCGTCAGCGGGTTCATCCGGTCAAAATAAGTCGCCTCGGGAGGCGAACCGAAAACCCCTCCAAGCAATCCTGCCGTGCGTCCCCCGCCCGGTGCGCCAGAAAGACTGACTCTCGGCATTTGCGCCATCACTGCGGCGCTATGTGCGCTGACCGACCCAAACAACTGCGGGTACACAAATGCAAAGCGCAGTGCCCCGTATCCACCCATCGAAAAACCGGTGATTCCCCGTGTTGAGCGGCTGGCACGTGTCCGGTAATTCCTGTCAATCAAGGGCAGAAATTCCCGGATGAAGAAATCCTGGTAGCGCTCGCGCCCGTCTTGTGAATTCACATAGAAGCTGCGGCCACCGTCCGGGGCGGCAATCAAAAACTCGCCGATTCGTCCCTGCTCGCGCAGGTTTTCCACCAGGCTCCACCCGCCGAAATTCACCAGCGACTGCTCGTTGTCGCCCAGACCGTGCAGGTAGTAAAGGATGGGATACCGCCGCGCCTTTTCGGTGTCATAGCTCGCGGGCAGCAGTACACAGTAGCGGACCGGCCGGCCCAAAATCTGGCTGGCCATCGCTCGGCACTCGATCCGCCCCGCCGCGCGCGCCACCGGCACAACGGCAAGAGCGAAGAGCACAACGCTGCTGAAAAAAAGAATAAAGCGTTTTGCCTTACTCATAGCGAAGGGCTTGGACAGGGTCGAGCTTGGCCGCGCGCGAAGCGGGATAGAGGCCGGCTGCAAGGCTCACCAACAACGCAAAGGCCATCGCTCCCAGCACCAGCCACCAGGGCACAGACCAGATCGTTTGCGGTGGGAGTTCCTGCCGTTTCAGGTAGATGTTGATCCCAAAATTGATGATGCGTCCGATCGCCCATCCCAACCCAACGCCCAGCGCACCGCCGATCAGCCCCATCGCTCCCGCCTCAGCAAAGAAAAGCTGCTTGACGTCGCGGTCGGCCGCTCCCAGTGCTTTCAAGATGCCGATTTCTCGTCGCCGCTCGAGGATGGCCATCACCAACGTATTGATGATGCCCAGCGAGGCCACCGCCAGCGCCAGACTGCCAAATGCGCCCAGGAAGCTGTCCAGGACGGCAAAGGCCAGTCGCAGCCCCTTCGCCATGTCGTGCAGCGAAAATGTCTGAAAGCCCAGCTTCTTGATGGACTCCTGCACCGCCGGCACCCGCGCCGCGCTGTCCACCCGCACGGAGAGGCTCAGGTATTCAGGCCTCCCTGAGCTGCGCATCGCCTGCCTCAGGTCTGAAAATTGCACCAAGCTCAGCTTCTGAGCCAGTTGCAAAGGGATGAACACGCGGCTGCGCCCCATGCCCCCGAATCCGGATCCGGGTTCAGTCTCGACGATCCCCACGATGCGCAGCTTCTTTTCGCGAGGGATCACGGAGAAGCCCCAGTTCACACCTCCATCACCCGTCGGGCTGGCGGCCGCAGTGCCCGGCGAAGCCGCCAGCGGCTGTCTCTCGGCATACCGCAGCACCAGGTCCTTGCCGAGCAGGGACGTGGGCTCTTTCTCGAGGTCGCGGGCAAACTCGATTTGCAGAATCGTCTCGTCTGCGTCCGGGCTGGTGAAAAACGCGCCCTTGATTCCGTCAAAAGCTTCTCTCTGCCGCGCCGAATCCGGCAGGCCAGCGACGGTCGTCATCCTTGGCGCTTCCTGATAACGCAACTCGGCGGGGAATCGGATCTCGGGGTACACCTCTTGCACATG
>Ga0209109_10001693_pt1 | contig 12061 bp, 10 predicted proteins | sample Rifsed10ft2_FD_184004 | JGI IMG/M metagenome (GOLD analysis project Ga0209109, IMG submission 184004) | Soil microbial communities from Rifle, Colorado, USA - sediment 10ft 2 (version 2) | ecosystem: Environmental > Terrestrial > Deep subsurface > Rock core/Sediment | place: Rifle, Colorado... | reverse complement strand
GAGCTGCGCGGCAGGACGCTCAAGCCCGGCGAGCGGATTTTCCTCATGCTGAACGCGGCCAACCGCGATCCCGAGGCCTACGACGATCCGGACCGCCTCGACCTGCGCCGCAAGGAAGTGCCGCACCTGACCTTCGGCTTCGGCCTGCACATCTGCCTCGGCTTTCCGCTCGCGCGCATGGAGGGGCAGGTGGCGCTGCCCGCGGTGCTCAGGCACTGGAAGCGAATCGAGCTCGCGCAGCCCGAGAAGCGCCTCGAGTGGCTGAACTCGATGGTGTTTCGCGGCATGACTTCGCTGCCGCTGCGAGTGGTGCGTTAACATCGGCCCTTTCCCGAAGGGCCCCCATGAACAAGCGCATCGTCCTCGCCAGCTATCCGGAAGCCTGGGTCACCGAAGGCAATTTCCGCCTGGAAACCGCGCCGCTGCCGAAGCCCGGCGACGGCGAAGTGCTGGTGAAGAACCACTGGCTCTCGCTCGACCCGTACATGCGCGGCCGCATGAGCCAGCAGAAGAGCTACGTGAAGGGCGTCGAAATCGGCGAGGTGATGACCGGCGAGACCGCCGGCGAGGTGCTCGAGTCGAAGCACCCGGGGTTCAAGCCCGGCGACAAGGTGACCGCGCCCTCGGGCTGGCAGCTCTACTGGAGCGGCAAGGGCGAGCTGCTGACGAAGGTGGATGCCTCGAAGGTGTCGCTCTCATACTTCCTGGGTTGCCTCGGCATGCCGGGGCGCACGGCGTACTTCGGCATGAAGGAGATCTGCGCGCCGAAGGCGGGCGAAACGGTGATCGTGTCCGCGGCCTCCGGCGCGGTGGGCAGCGTCGTCGGCCAGCTCGCCAAGGCCTGGGGCTGCCGCGCCGTAGGCATCGCCGGCGGGAAAGCCAAGTGCAACTACGTGACGCAGGAGCTCGGCTTCGACGCCTGCGTCGACTACAAGGCGGGCGACCTGTACGGGCAGCTCAAGGCCGCCTGCCCGAAGGGCGTGGACGCCAACTTCGAGAACGTCGGCGGCGAGATCCTCGATACCGTGCTCAGGCTCATGAACGTGCGCGGGCGCATCGCCCTCTGCGGCCTGATTTCGGACTACAACGCCAAGGAGCCCTACGGGGTGAAGATGTTCCGCTCGATCCTGGTCAATCGCCTCAAGGTGCAGGGCATGATCGTCTTCGACTGGCAGCAGCGCTACCCGGAAGCGAACCAGGCCTTGATTGACCTGGTGCTCGCCGGCAAGCTCAAGTACCGCGAGTCGGTGGTGGACGGCATCGAGAACGCGCCCAAGGGCCTGATCGGACTCCTGAAGGGCGAAAACTTCGGCAAACAACTGGTGAAACTCACATGATCGACCTCTATACCTGGCCTACGCCCAACGGGCACAAGATCCACATCATGCTGGAGGAGACGGGACTGCCGTACAAGGTGATCCCGATCGACATCGGCGCGGGCGACCAGTTCAAGCCCGAGTTCCTGAAGATCTCGCCGAACAACAAGATGCCGGCGATGGTGGACAGCGACGGCCCGGACGGCAAGCCGATGGCGCTCGCCGAGTCCGGTGCCATGCTGTTCTACCTCGCCTCGAAGACGGGGAAGTTCCTGCCCGGGAACATCCGCAAGCGCTGGCAGGTCATGCAGTGGGTCATGTTCCAGATGGGCCACATCGGCCCGATGCTCGGCCAGGCGCACCACTTCCTCGGCTATGCGCCGGAGAAAATCGAGTACGCCATGAACCGCTACAAGAACGAGGCCAACCGCTTGTACGGCGTGGTGGACAAACGGCTCAAGGAATCCAAGTTCCTCGCCTGCGACGAGTACACCATCGCCGACATGGCGACCATGCCCTGGATGCGCTTTCCCGAGCGCCAGGGCGTGAACATCGAGGAGTACCCCAACGTGCGGCGCTGGCGCGACGGCATCGCCGCGCGGCCCGCGGTGGAGCGCGCGCTCAAGGTGCTCGCCGACCGGCGCCGCACCGAGATGACGCCGGAGCAGAAAGAGAACCTCTTCGGTGCGAAGCAATATGCCCGGCACTGAGCTGAAGGGGAAGGTCGCCTGGGTCACCGGGGGCGGCTCGGGCATCGGGCTTGCCGGGGCGAAGGCGCTTGCGGGCGCGGGCGCGCACGTGGTGATCTCCGGACGGACCGCAGGCACCAACGGCAGCGCCCTCGGCGAGCTGAAGAAAACCGGCAGCGCCGAGGCGACGCTGCTCGACGTCGGCGATCGCGCCGCGGTGGAGAAGACCGCGGCGGACATCGAGAAGCGCCACGGGCGCATCGACATCCTGGTCACCAGCGCCGGCACCAACATCGGCGGCGGCAAGAGAAACCTGAAGACCATGACGCTCGAGGGCTGGGACGACGTGGTCAGGATCAACCTGAACGGCCTGTTCTATTGCTGCTATGCCGTGATTCCCGGCATGCGCGCGCGCAAGGACGGCGTCATCGTCAACATCTCCTCGTGGGCCGGGCGCTATGCGAGCGTGCTGACGGGTCCGGCCTACAACGCCACCAAGCGCGCGGTGATCGCGGTGAGCGAGTCCATCAACATGGAAGAATGCGCGAACGGCATCCGCGCCACCTCCATCCTGCCGGGCGAAGTGGCTACGCCGATCATGGAGAAGCGCCCGGTACCGCCCAGCGCCGAAGAGCGCGCTCGCATGGCGCAGGCCGAGGACTTCGGCAAAGCGATCCTGTTCGTCGCCACGATGCCGGCGCGCACCTGCGTGAACGAGCTCATCATGGCGCCGACCTGGAACCGCTTTTACCTCGGCGGGCTGGAGAAAAAATAGTCTTCCTGCGCGTCACCCTGCCGTTCCTGGCGGGGTACTTCATTTCCTACGTCTACCGCTCGGTGAACGCCATCATCGGGCCCGAGATCGCGCGCGAGCTCGGGCTCTCGGCCGCGGGACTCGGGTTGCTCACCGCCATCTACTTCTTCGCCTTCGCCGTGTTCCAGCTGCCGCTCGGGGTGCTGCTCGATCGCTACGGGCCGCGGCGCGTCAACGCCACCCTGCTGCTGGTGGCCGCTGCCGGAGGCGTCTGGTTCTCGCTCGGCACGGGCGCCGCGGAGCTCACCGCGGCGCGCGGCCTGATCGGCCTGGGCGTCTCGGGCTGCCTGATGGCGGCGTTCTCGGCCTTCGCCCTGTGGTACCCGCCGGAGCGCCTCGCCGGCATGAACGGCGTCGCCTTTGCGAGCGGCATGCTCGGCGCCGTGGTCGCCACCGTGCCGCTGGAGATGCTGCTGCGCGTGCTGCACTGGCGCGAGGTGTTCGCGGGCATCGTCGCGCTGAACATCGCCGTGAGCCTGCTGCTGTATCTGGCGGTACCCGAGCGCACCGCCACGCAGCGCGGCGAAAGCGTGGCGGCGCAGCTGCGCGGTTTCGCCGCCATCGCGCGCGACCCCGCCTTCTGGCGCGTGGCGCTATGCATCGGCGCGAGCCAGGTGGCCGCGGTGTCGCTCTCCACGCTGTGGGTGGCGACCTGGCTGCGCGACGTCGCCGGCTACACGCCCGCTGAAGTGGCGCGCGCGCTTCTCGCCTTCAGCATCGCCATGCTGCTGGGCTACGTGGGCTTCGGCAGGGCGGCGGACGCGCGCGTGCGCACCGGGCGCAGCACGTTGCCGCTCCTAGCCGGCGGCGTGGCGGCGGCTTCCGTGTGCATCGCGCTTCTCGCGCTGGGCGTGCGCACCGGCGCGCTCGCCCTGTGGTGCCTGTTCTTCAGCTGCTCCACGGCGGTGGTGCTGTCCTATTCGCTCTTTTCGCGCCGCTATCCGCGGCACATGGTGGGGCGCGTGAACACCGCGCTCAACGTCTTCGTCTTCATCGGCATGTTCAGCGGCCAGGCGGCGGTGGGGCTGCTCCTCAGCCTGTGGCCGCAGACCGCGGCCGGCTATGCGCCCGCGGCCTATCCCTGGGCGCTCGGCATGCTCTGGCTCACCCAGTTCGCGGGCCTGGCCTGGCTGTGGTCCGGCCGCCGGCTGCTCGCCGCGGACTAGGATTCGAGGTAGATGTCCCGGTAGGACGCGAATAGCGAGCCGATCAGCACCGGCCCGAGCAGCAGCCACCCCAGGCCGATCGGGATCGACGCGAGGATCGCGAACACGAGCCCGATCAGGCCGTAGACCAGAAACGGCACGATGTTCTTCAGGCAGCCGGCGAAACTCTCCTGCATCGCCTCCACCGGGCCGCGATCGTGAAACACCACCAGCGCCGGCGCGAACCACAGCGCCATCATCAGCGGCAGCAGCAGCGCGAACATGACGAGCACGGCGAGCATCACCGTCATCAGGGCTTCGGGCGAGGCCCCGGGGCCGGGGCCGCCGCCGAACATCGTGAATATGCCGATGCCCATGACCACCGCGACCAGCATCCCGATGGCGAAGGAAATGGCGAAGGAAATGGCGCCCACGGCGATGAGCGTGCCGAAGCGCTCGCGGAATCCCGCGAACAGGTGCCCGAACTCCAGGCTGCCGCCTTCGGCGAGCGCGCGGCAGCCGAGCAGCAGCCCGGCGCTCAGCACCGGCCACAGCACGGCGTTGGCGAGCGGACCGAGCAGCGGGATCAACCCCAGCGCGAACAGGATCACGAACAGCGTAATCGTGATTCCGATCCACAGGCCGGGCTGGCGCTTGAAGAGGTCCCAGCCCTGCGCGATCCAGGACCAGCCCCGGCCCGCGGCGACCGTACGGCCACCGGGAATGAACTTGCCTTGAGGCGCGGCGGGATCGGCGACCGTCGCGGCGGGCGCGGTATAGGGGTTGGCGGTCATGTCCGGCTCTCCTCCCTGGTTTGCGGATTGCGTACGCGCACGGTGCCGATGGCTTTGGCGACGAGCGAGCCGTCGGCGTTCTTCGCCTCGCCCTCGACGAAGGTCATGCTGCGCCCGTCCTTCAGCACGCGCGCCTCGGCGATCAGCCGGTCGCCCTTGCCGCCGCCGACGAAGGACGTGGTCATGTCGATGGTGACCACGCCGACGGAATCCGGGTGCAGGGTGCGCGCCGCAGTGCACAGCGCCACGTCGAGCAGCGACATGATGACGCCGCCGTGCGCCGTGCCGAGGCTGTTGGTGAAGTGCCGGGGCAGCGGCATCGACAGGCGCGCCGTGCCCGCGCCGAGCTCGTCGGTGACGAGGCCGAGATGCGCGATGAAGGGGATGCGGTTCTGGTAGTCGCGCGTGTACTGCAGCTTCGCCTCGGCGCTCATATGAGCAGCGCTCCGCCGTCCACCGCGATCGCCTGGCCGGTGATGTGGCGCGAGGCTTCCGAGGCGAGCAGCACGACGAGGCCCTTCAGGTCCTCCTCGTTGCCGAGGCGCTTGGTCGGCGTCAGCTCCGCCACCATGCGCCCGAGCGTGTCCAGGGTCGCCTTGGTCATCCTGGAGGGGAAGAATCCCGGGCAGATGGCGTTCACGGTGATGCCGTGCTCGCCCCATTCCGCCGCGAGCTGGCGGGTGAGGCCCACCACGCCGTGCTTGGTGGCGTTGTAGGCCACCGTCTTCACCACGCGCGGATCGCTCGCCATGAGCCCCGCGACCGAGGCGACGTTGACGATGCGGCCCCATTTCGACGGGATCATGGATTTCCTGGCGACGAGCTGCGAGGCGAGGAAGGTGCCCGTAAGGTTCAGGTTGACGAGCTTGTCCCAGGCCTCCAGCGGGTGATCCTCGGCCGGCGCGCCCCAGGTGGCGCCGGCGTTGTTGACGAGGATGTCGATCTTGCCGAGCTTGGCGAGGATGCCTTCGACCGCCGGAGCAATTCTCTCGCGCTGGCCGAGGTCGCACACCCAGGCGGTGGCCTCGATGCCTTGCGCCTTCAGGTGCGCGACCGCCTCGTCGAGCTCGTTCTGCTTGCGCGCCGTGAGCGCGAGCCGCGCGCCCATCTCGCCGAGCGCCTCGGCCATCTGCAGCCCGAGCCCGCGCGAGCCGCCGGTGACCAGCGCGACGCGCCCTTTCAGGTCCAGAAGCTGCTTGACGTTCATGAAGGCCGATGCTGTTATCGTCGCGGCTATGCTATCACCGGAGCGCCGCGCGGCGTATTCGCGCGCCGAGCTCGAGCGGCTCATCGCGCCGCGCTCGATCGCCGTGGTCGGCGCCTCGCCGCGCGCGGGCTCCTTCGGCATGCGCACGCTCGAGAATCTCGCCCAGTACGCGGGCGAGGTGTTCCCGGTGAATGCCAAGTACGAGTCGATCGGCGCATTGCGCTGCTATGCCTCGCTCGCGGCGCTGCCGCAGGCCCCGGACTGCGTGGTGCTGGTGGTGCCGCGCGAAGGTGCGGAGAGCGCGCTCGAGCAAGCCGCGGCCGCGGGCGCGGGTTCGGCGATCGTGTTCGCGTCAGGCTACGGCGAAATGGCCCACGACGAGGCCGGGCGCGCCCAGCGCCGGCTCACCGACATCGCGCGTGCGGCGCGCATGCCGCTGCTCGGGCCCAACTGCATGGGCCTCGTCAATCACGCGCTGCGCGCGGGCGTGACGTTCCTCTCCGAGTACGCGCGCGCGCCGCGCGCGCCGGGCTCGATCGCCATCGTCAGCCAGTCCGGAGCGCTCGGCTACTCGCTCGCGCAGGCCTGGGACCGGGGCCTCGGCATCCGCTACTTCTTCTCGTGCGGCAACTCGGCGGACATCGACGTGGGCGATCTGGTCGCGGCGATGGCCGAGGACCCGGAGGTGCGCGCCATCGCCTGCCTGTTCGAGGGGGCGGCGAGCGCGGCGCGCCTGCGCGAGGCGGGCGAGCGGGCGCGCCGCGCGGGCAAGCCCGTCGTCGTGCTCAAGCTCGGCACGAGCGCGGACGGCGCCGCGGCCGCGCGCTCGCACACGGGCTCGCTCGCGGGCTCGGCGGTGGCCTGGCGCGCGCTCTTCGAGCGCGCCGGCTTCGTCCCGGTGGACGATTTCGACGCGCTGCTCGAGTACGCGGGCTTCTTCTCGGCGGCGGGTACGCCGGACGCGCGCGGCGCGGCCGCCATTTCCGGCTCGGGCGGCGCGGGCGTGATGGCCGCGGACAAGGCGGCGGCCCACGGGGTGGCGATGCCGCAGCCGCTTCCCGCGACCGTAGAGAAGCTGCGCGCCATCGTTCCGGAGTTCGGCGCCGCGCGCAATCCCTGCGATCCGACCGCGCAGGTGCTGAACGTTCCGGATTCCTTCGGGCGCTGCTGCCGCGCGCTGCTCGACGACCCGCAATACGGGGTCCTCGTCGTGCCGGCGACGGTGGCGATCGCGGAAACGGCGAAGGATCGCGTGCCGGCGCTGGCGCGGCTGGCCCGGGAGCAGGCGAAGCCGGTGGCGCTGGTGTGGCTGTCCGAGTGGCTGCAGGGCCCCGGCGCGGAGGACTACGAGCGGGACGAGCGCATCCCGGTGTTCCGCTCGATGGAGCGCTGCTTCGCGGCGATCGCGGCGTGGCATGCGCACGCGGACCGCGACTTCGCGCAGGCGCCGCGCCGCTCGCCGCCCGGGGCGGCGCAGGAAGCAAGGCGGCTGCTGGCAGCATCGCAGGGCGCTCTCACCGAGAGCCAGGCGAAGCGCGTCCTCGCCGCCTATGGGGTGCCGGTGGTCGGGGAGCGCCTCGCGCGCAGTCCCGAAGAGGCCGTAGCCGCGGCGCGTGCGCTGGGCTGGCCGGTGGTCCTGAAGGCCGAGTCGCCGACCATCCTGCACAAGAGCGAGCTCGGCGTGGTGAAGCTCGGCATCGCCGACGATGCGGCGCTGGCGCGCGCCTACGCAGAGATCGAGGCCGCTGCGAAAGGACACGAGCTGCGCGGCATGCTGGTGCAGCCGATGATCGCGGGGGTCGAAGTCATCGTGGGCGCGCGCGTTGACCCGGTCGTGGGGCCGGTGGTGCTGGTCGGCTCGGGCGGGGTACTGGTGGAGCTGATGCAGGACAGCGTCGCCGCGCTCGCCCCGGTGTCCGTCGCCGAAGCGAAGGCGATGCTCGCGCGGCTGAAGGGCTACAAGCTGCTCACGGGGTTTCGCGGCGGCGCGCCGGTCAACCTGAATGCGCTTGCGGATGCCATCGCGCGCGTCTCCGAGCTCGCGGCGGACCTCGCCGGCGAGATCGAGGAGCTGGATGTGAATCCCCTGCGCTGCGGCGCGGAGCGTGTCGCCGCGGTGGACGCGCTGATCACCCGGCGCGTCTAGCCCTTGAGCTGCAGCGACTTAAGCTCCAGGAACTCCTCGAGCCCGTACACGCCCGCCTCGCGGCCGTGCCCGGACTGCTTGAAGCCGCCGAAGGGGGCGTTCATGTTGAAGGCGCCGCCATTGACGTCGATCTGCCCGGCGCGGATGCGGCGCGCCACGGCTTGCGCGTGCGCGTCGTCCTTCGACCACACGGCGCCCGCCAGGCCATAGGGCGAGTCGTTGGCGATCTTCACCGCCTCCTCCTCGTCCTTGTAGGGGATGATGGAGAGCACCGGCCCGAAGATCTCCTCCTGGGCGATGGTCATCGAGTTCTTCACCTTGCCGAAGACGGTGGGCTTGACGAAGTAGCCGCCCGGCACGCCCTCGGGCTTTTCCGCGCCGCCGGCGAGGAGCTCCGCGCCCTCATCCACGCCCTTCTTGATGTAGCTGCGCACGCGCTCGAGCTGCGCCTGCGAGGAAAGCGGCCCAAGGCGCGTCGATTCCGAAAGCGGATCGCCGAGGGTGAAGCCTTTCGCCGCTTCTGCCGCGAGCTTCGCGGCCTCCTCGTACTTCGCGGCGGGCACCAGCATGCGCGTGAGCGCGGTGCAGGTCTGGCCTGAATTGAGGAAACACCCGTTCACCGTGCCTTTCACCGCGGCGGCGAGATCGGCATCCTCGAGGATCACCGAAGCGCTCTTGCCGCCCAGCTCCAGCGCGACGCGCTTCACCTGCTGCGCGGCGACCTCCGAGATGCGCTTGCCGGCGCGGGTCGAGCCGGTGAAGGAGATCATGTCCACCTTCGGGTGCTTCACCAGGGCTTCGCCCACCACCGGCCCGAAGCCGGTGACGAGGTTGAACACGCCCTTCGGCAGCCCGGCGGCCTCGATCACCTCGGCGAGGATGAAGGCGTTGAAGGGCGCGATCTCGGAAGGCTTCAGCACCACGGTGCAGCCGGCGGCGAGCGCCGGCGCCACCTTGAGCGCGATCTGGTGCAGCGGGTAGTTCCACGGCGTGACGGCGCCGACCACGCCCACCGGGTCCTTGACCACCACGGAGTTGCCGACGCGCTCCTCGAACTTGAACTCGCGCGCGATTTTCGCGTAGTTGGCGAAATTGGCGATCGGCAGGCCGGCCTGGATGCGCCCGGCGAGCTTGATCGGCATGCCGACCTCCTGCGCGATGGTCTTCGCCAGCTCGTCGGCGCGCGCCTTCAGCCCATCGGAGATCTTCTGCAGGAACTCGGCGCGCTTCTCGGCGGGGGTCCGGCTCCAGGCCTCGAGCGCGGCGTGCGCCGCGGCGACCGCGGCGTCGATGTCGCGCTCGGTGCCGGCCGGCACCTCGCCCATCACCTCGCCGGTGCCGGCGTTGTGCACCTCGATCGAGTCCTTGGCGGACGGGGCGACCCACTGGCCGCCGATGAAAAGCTTGTCGCGCATCAGCATGGGATAATCCTTGCAGGAGAAGGGCGGTACTTTAACGCTCCAGCGCAACCTGCTGCAACGAGGGAGAACCGTGCAGGGCTCCAGCCAATTTCGGCTTCTCGCCGAGCGCCGCTTCGGCCCGTTCTTCGGCGTGCAGTTCCTCGGCGCCTTCAACGACAACGTGTTCAAGCAGGCGCTCGTCATCCTGCTCGCCTACCAGACGGCGAGCTTTACCACGATGTCCTCGAACACGCTGCAGAACCTGGCGCAGGCGCTGTTCATCCTGCCGTTCTTCCTGTTTTCCGCCACCGCCGGCCAGATCGCGGACAAGTACGAGAAATCGACGCTCATCACGATCACCGTGACGATCGAGCTCGCGGTCATGGCGCTCGGCGCGGTGGGGCTGTTCACGCAGAACCTGACGCTGCTGCTGGCCGCGCTGTTCCTCGGCGGGGTGCAATCGGCCCTCTTCGGCCCGGTGAAGTACGCCATCCTGCCGCAGCACCTGAACGAGACCGAGATCGTCGGCGGCAACGGCATGGTGGAAATGGGTACCTCCATCGCCATCCTGCTCGGCATGGTCTATGGCGGCTGGATGATCACGCAGCCGGGCTGGGGCGTCGCCGGCGTTGCCGTGTCGGCGATGGCATTCGCGGCTGCCGGCATCCTGCTCTCGCGCTTCATCCCGCGCTCCCCCGCGCCCGCGCCGGAGCTGCGCATCAACTGGAACCCGCTCACCGAGACCTGGCGCAACCTGAAGTTCACGTCGCGCAACCGCACCGTCTGGAACGCGATCCTCGGCATCTCCTGGTTCTGGTTCTACGGCGCGATGTTCATCACCCAGTTTCCCAACCTGTCGAAGAACGTGCTCGCCGCGAGCGAGCACGTGGTGACGCTGCTGCTCATCGTGTTCTCGGTCGGCATCGGCGTGGGGTCGCTGCTGTGCGAGCGCCTCTCGGGCAGGAAGGTCGAGATCGGCCTCGTGCCCTTCGGCTCGATCGGCCTCACGCTCTTCGGCGTCGACCTGTGGCTCGCCGCCGAGATGCACGCGCCGCACGGTGCGCAGACGCTCGCGGAGTTTGCGCGCGACCCGTCGCACTGGCGCATGCTCGCCGACCTCCTCCTCATCGGCATCTTCGGCGGCTTGTACATCGTGCCGCTCTACGCGCTGGTGCAGACCCGCAGCGACCCGGCGCACCGCTCGCGCATCATCGCCGGCAACAACATCCTCAACGCGGCGTTCATCGTGGCGGCGGCCGCGATGGCGATCGGTCTTTTTGCCGCCGGGCTCACGATCCCGCAGTTGATTCTGGTCACCGCGCTGCTCAACGCCGTGGTCGCCATCTACATCTACCTCCTGGTGCCCGAATTCCTGATGCGGTTCCTGGTCTGGATGCTCGTGCATTCCGTGTACCGGCTGGACAAGAGCGGCCTCGAGCACGTGCCCGACGAGGGCGCAGCGCTCATCGTCGCCAACCACGTGAGCTTCGTCGACGCGCTGGTGATCGCCGCCGCGGTGCGCCGGCCGGTGCGCTTCGTGATGGATCACCGCATCTTCGGCATCCCGGTGCTGAACTTCGTTTTCCGCACCGGCAAGGCCATTCCCATCGCCTCCGCCAAGGAAGACCCGGCGATGATGCAGGCCGCTTTCGCCGAAGTGGCGCGGGGGCTGCGCGAGGGCGACATCGTGTGCGTCTTCCCCGAAGGCCGCATCACCGACAGCGGCGAGATGGTTCCGTTCCGCCCCGGGGTGACGCGCATCCTGGCGGAAACGCCGGTGCCGGTCGTGCCGGTGGCATTGCGCGGGCTGTGGGGGAGCTTCTTCTCGCGCCAGGGCGGTGCGGCGATGACGCGGCCCTGGCGCACGCGGCCGTTCAGGAAGATCGGGCTGGTGGCAGGCGAGGCGGTCGCGGCGGCGGCGGCGACGCCGGAGGCGCTGCAGGCGAAGGTGCAGGAATTGCGCGGAGAATGGCGATGATGAACCGGTATCGCATCAAGCTTGCCGAAACGCCCGCCGAGCGCGAGCAGGTGCACCGGCTCAACTACGAGACCTTCGTCGAGGAAATCCCGCAGCACGCGCCGAATCCCGAGCGGCGCCTCGTCGATCGCTTCGACGCCGAGAACGAGTACGCCATCGTGCTCTCGGGCGACGGCGGGGTGATCGGCATGCTCGCCTTGCGCGCGCGGCGGCCCTTCTCCCTCGACCAGAAGCTGGAGGGTCTCGACGACTACCTGCCGCCGCATCGCTCGCTGTGCGAATTGCGCCTGCTCGCCGTGCGGCGCGAGCATCGCCACAGGGTCCTGATGCGCGATCTCGTGGCGTTCACCGCGCGGCGCTGCATCCAGGCGGGGCACGATCTGGCGGTGATCTCCGGCACCACGCGCCAGCTGGCGCTCTACCGGCACCTCGGCTTCGAGCCCTTCGGCCCGCTGGTCGGCGCGCCCGGCGCGCGGTTCCAGCCCATGTTCCTGTCTCTCGAGGGGCTGAAGGCGAGCGCCGGCGACGTGCTCGGCGTGACCGCGGGCGCGCAGGTGCCGCAGTCGGCGGCG
>Ga0209109_10001691_pt1 | contig 12064 bp, 10 predicted proteins | sample Rifsed10ft2_FD_184004 | JGI IMG/M metagenome (GOLD analysis project Ga0209109, IMG submission 184004) | Soil microbial communities from Rifle, Colorado, USA - sediment 10ft 2 (version 2) | ecosystem: Environmental > Terrestrial > Deep subsurface > Rock core/Sediment | place: Rifle, Colorado... | reverse complement strand
GCGGCCGCCTCTCGCTGCGAGTGCTTCATCTCGTAAAGGCGCTCGTCGGCGATGCGCAGCAGTACCTCTTTCTGGTCTCCGTCCTCAGGGTATACCGCCAGGCCGTAATCCAGATTCACGGCGGTAGACATTTGCAGGGACTCGGTGGCTGCGGCAAAATTCGCGCGGACCCGGTGCGCCAGAATCGCCGCTTGATCCTTGTCTGATTGCACCAGCAGCAGGGCGAATTCGTCGCCACCGATACGAAAGGCGTAGTCGGAGGTGCGCAACGACTTGCGCAGGGTTGCCGCTACCGTGCGCAGCAACAGATCCCCGCGTGGATGGCCGTAGCGGTCATTCACTTCTTTGAACTGATGCAGGTCCAGCATCACCAGAGACAGATGCTGGTTATAACGAAGCGCGCGGTTTAGCTCCCTCTCAAAATGGTCCTCAAACAACCGGCGGTTATAGAGGCCGGTGAGCGGATCGGTGGCTGCGTTGATCTGCAGTTTCTTCAACTGCTCGTACTCCATCAGCACTGGCACGCGCAAATGGCTTGAGGATGCCAAGACCTCCACGATCGCGGTTCGCAGCGACACCGGCTTCTCCAGGGTCTCGGCCAGCTCCCGGCGCCGGCGCAGGATGTGTTCCCAGTATTCCAGGCTAGCGGTATCGGTCAGATCCAGTTGTGCCAGGGTCTTGAAGAAGCGCTGCAGGAACTGTGCGCGCGGCGCTCGGTCCAGACTGTCCAGCGTTTCAGCGAGCAGCTCGAGGAAGGATTCCTCGGCCGACATGGCGGAAGGCACGGGATCACCGGGGCTGGGCATCGAGAATGCAACCATACTCCAGCTTACCCCAGTAGGGATGGGATAGCGGATTGGTGCGTTGAATGCGGTGCATGCCGAGGACCAACTGCCGGGTAGTCACAAACGCCGCATATACTGGAGAATACGGCGACTCACGGTGCTCTCTGCGTTCGTCCGGAGAAATCCATGTAATGGCAACGGCAAATGTTTGCTTTCGTTCGCACCTAAAAAGAACATTGGTAGCTGCGGCATTAGCCACTCCGCATCAAAAATGACGGAAATCCTTTTCCTTCTTCCAAGCTTGAATAGTACGGATGTACTAGTACGCAGAGACAATCAAAATGCAGTAGCACCACGTTGCTTCCGGGGCAGGCGGCGCAAGTCCCCGTAACCCATAGAGTTATGCGACATTTTGAATTGTGAGTCAATCTCTTTGGTCACGGAAAACAATTGTCCCGGACCGTTCACTCTTAGGGTGCAGAATGGAACTCGCTTACCATTGACACTGCGATGGGTGTTTGCCAGTATTGATTCAGTCCTCGCCGTAAGATCAGCAAAGAAATTTGCTTAAGAGCATCCCGAAAGCCATTAAGAGACAGCCATGTGTCTCGGGAGAGAAAGTTGCAGCATACCGCTGCCGGTGAAGTGCTGACCCAAGGTTCCCTTCGGCTTCATTCAGTTCTCAACTTGATTGAGGTGCTGGGAGTCCCGTTGCTTTTGTCGGACCGCTCGGGCCGCATCGTGATCGCCAATCAGCGCGCCCAGGGATACCTGGATGCTTCCGTTTCCAACGGCGCTGCACCCAACCTATTCCGTGATCTGCTGCGGATGGATGCAGGGGTGATTCTGGGCCAGCTCGAGGACTGCGAGGCCGAGGCACGGCTGCAGTTTGAGGGGCCATCAGGAACGATGCGCGCCTATATGCACTCGCTTCCGGATACGCAATGGTTGGTAGTGCGGCTGGAACCCGAAGCTGGGGTGCGGGAGGATCCCTCCCTGGGCGAACAGGCCACCGTGCAGGCCCTGTTGCAGGAACGCGAAATTACTTATAGAAACCTGCTGGCGGCGTATCTTCGCCTGCAGGAAGTCAACCGGCAAAAAACGGTGTTCCTGGCCTCGGCGGCGCATGAGTTGAAGACTCCGCTGGCAGTCATCAAGGGATATTACGATCTGCTGCTCTCGGGATCGCTCGGCAATCTGAACGAAAAACAGCGGGACATCCTGCAGGAATCGAAAGAAAGCTCCGAGCGGCTGGTGCGGCTGGTTTCCATGTTCCTGAACTACTCGGCGCTCGAAAGCGGCAAGTTGCTGCTGCATTCGCGGGAGAACGATTTGCGCGATTGCCTGACCGAAGTGGCCACCCGCTGGCAGGAGGCCTTCCAGCGAAAACACGTGCGGCTGGAAGTGTCGCTGGATGAGGCCCTGCCGGTCTTCCGGTTTGACTACCAGAAGGTGCAGCAGGTGGTGGCCAATCTGCTGGACAACGCCCTGAAACACACCCCGGCCGGCGGCACGGTCACGCTCTCCGCCACCACGCACTTCTGGGAACGCCGCAGTGCGGTGGAAGCCCCGGCCGCCGACCGGCGTCAGGGACGAAGCCAGGCGGCCAACTCGGTGCAGGTGGCCGTAACGGACACCGGCCCAGGAATCGCCGCCGAGCATCACCAGGAAATCTTCGAGGACTTCGTGCGCGTGGACCGTTCTTCTTCCGGGATGGGGCTGGGGCTGGCCATCGCCCACCGGCTGGTCCAAGCGCATCGCGGCAAAATCTGGGTGGACAGCGAGCTGCATCGCGGTTCCACGTTTACCGTCCTGCTGCCGACCGACACTGTATAGGCTCTCTAGGGAGAAAACGAACATGGCTGAACAAGAACGCGTTCTGGTGGTGGACGACGAACCGAGTATCCGCAAGTATTTGCAGACCCTGTTGGAGGTGGACGGATTCCAGGTGACCGCCGTCGGTTCCGGAGCCGAGGCGCTGGAACAGATCCAGTCAGAGGAGCGCCCGGATTTCATCATCCTGGACGTCCTGATGCAGGAGATGGACGGGCTGGAAACACTGCGTCAGATGATGCAGGTGGACCGCACGCTCCACGTGATCATGCTGTCCTGCTCGAATGAAGTGACCACGGTGGTCGAAGCCATTCGCCTGGGCGCGCAAGACTATCTCACCAAGCCATTTGAGAAGGCCGAGCTCGATGCCGCGCTGCTGAAGTGCCGCCAGAAAATGGATCTGCGCAAGGAAAACCAGGCGCTTCGCGAATACTGCGACCACCTCACCGAGGACCTCTCTTTTCTGGCCGCCAGCCCGCAAATGGTCCGCATCCGCCAGCAGATCCTGCAGATCGCCCCCGTAGACGTGCCCGTGTTTATCTGCGGTGAGAGCGGAGTCGGCAAGGAAGTGGTGGCGCGGATGATTCACATGCGCTCCACCCGCCGCAACCTGCCGTTTGTCAAGGTCAACTGCGCCGCATTGCCCGGCGAGCTACTGGAGTCGGAGCTGTTCGGATATGAGCAGGGAGCTTTCACCGGCGCGGTGCGATCGAAGCCCGGCAAGTTCGAGATGGCCAACAAGGGCACGATTTTCCTGGACGAGATCGCGGAGATGAGTCCCCACTTGCAGGCCAAGCTCCTCCACGTCCTGCAGGATCATCAGTATTCGCGGCTGGGCGGGCGCCACCTGGTAGAGGTGGACGTTCGCGTGCTCGCCGCCACCAACGTCGAAGTGCAGGAGGCCATGAAGTCCGGGCGCCTGCGGGAAGACCTTTATTACCGGTTAAACGTCTTGTCCATCAATGTCCCGCCGCTGCGGGAACGCACCACGGAGATCCCGCTGCTATTCCGGCATTTTCTTACGAAGTACAGCGAGAAGTTTCAAAAGGAAATGCCTACGCCATCCGATCACTTGATGGACGCCGCCATGCGCTACCCCTGGCCCGGCAACCTGCGTGAACTCGAGAACTTTGTGAAGCGCTACGTCATTCTGGAGGACGAAGAAGGCAGCTTCCGCGAACTGGTGGAAATGGGGGCGACGCGCCAGCGAACATCGCCGCGTGAAGAACCGGCGCCGGTGCGGGATCAGGGATTGAAGGCCTTGGTCCGCGGCTTGAAAGACGAAGCTGAAACGGAGGCCATCGCCGACGCGCTCGAGAAAACCCGCTGGTGCCGTAAAGATGCCGCGCGCATGCTGGGCATCAGCTATAAGGCGCTGCTGTACAAGATTCGCCAGTTCAATCTGGATTCCGGCCGAACTCGCCGCAACCGAACCGCGGCGCCGCTGGTCCCTGTGGGCCACGATGGGGAGTGAGCCAGATGAAATCCATTGCGCAACTAAGGAAGGGATACAACTTAATTCCCTGCTGGCGGTAATGTCTTGGTCGCCGATTGGCATTCATGGCACTCTTCTGAGTGCTGAATTGTGGGCTGATCGAGTGGCAAGCCCCGACGCTCCACCGTCGCATTACCTATTTTGTTTGTGCGACTTAATGCGACCCCCATTCAATTTTCCGGCTGGCGACGCCTGAGGCCCCAGCGCAGCGCGGCTGAACTGCCGCCTTTGGCACCGGGATTGCACCCACGGATGTAGCTCGCATCCTGCGTGGGGAATGGGGCCTATGATCGAACGTCGCACGACCCGCCGGTACGATCTCTCCCTCCCGGTTGTTGTAAGCGCTCCGGTCGGCGGGAAAGCCATTCCACAGAAGGGCAAGACCCGGGATGTCTCCACCCGAGGAGTGTATTTGTTTCTTGATCGCGCGGTCAGCCAGGATAGCGATTTTGACCTGACCATGGTTCTCCCAACTGAAGTCGCCGGTGGTGGCGGGGTATTGGTGCGCGCCGTCGGCAAGGTGGTGCGCGTCGAGGAATGGACCGCGGAGGGCAGCCAGCACGTCGGCATCGGAGCGATGATCCGGCGCTACGAAATTGTCCGCAACGAGTCTACTGCCCGGTAAGCGGGTGATCCTCCCCTGAAGGAACGATGGCCGGGCCTCTGCCGGCCGGTCGTCCCTCTCCGAACTTCCAGCGTGGCGGGCTACCAGGTCTATACTTCCCAGGTGGCGGGCCGTACACGAGACTGACGCCGTCCGTGGTCACCACGCCAAGCTGTATGGACGCCACCGTCCAGTCCGGCAAGACGTACCACTACGTGGTCACCGCGGTGGACTCCAGCGCCGTAGAAAGCGTCTACTCCGCCCAAGTGTCCGCAGTGATTCCATAGATGGCCCACCGGAAAAGCCGGCGCCCCGACCGAGTCGGGGTGCCGGCTTTTCTTGCAAGTACAGCGCTTCACCCGGCCTATCGAACAGAAACTGGTCCCCTTCCTTTTCTGTCCTCTGGGACAGTCGCGCTAATCGCCGAACGGTCGCTAGAATCACCTACGTTATGTCCTCCGATTCCCTGAATAGCGACGATCTGGCCAAAGCGGCCGCGACCCGCAACGGCGTGTTGCTGGGTCTGCTGATCCTCCTCCTGGCCGCCTTTCTCCTATCCGGATGCGTTGGCGCGACCAGCACTGCCTCCAGCGCGGACGGCGGCGCTGCCTCGGGACTGAGCGCCACACCGTCCGGCGTGAGCTTTGGCAGCGTGAATACCGGTAGCAACAGCACCCGTACCGTGACCGTCACCAATTCCGGCAGCTCCAGCGTGACCGTCTCCAACGTCAGCGTCTCCGGTGCGGGTTTCAACGCCAGCGGAGTGCCTGCCGGGCTGATCCTGACTCCGGGACAGAGCGCGGCCCTGGCCGCGACTTTTGCTCCTGCCAGCACCGGCAACGTGACCGGCAAGGTCACGGTCGCTGTCAATCTTTTGGGCGCTCCACTGGAAATCGCCCTTTCCGGAACGGGGGTCACACCCAGCACGCATTCAGTTACGCTGACCTGGAATGCCAGTACCTCGAGCGTGGCCGGTTATAGGGCTTATCGGGCCACGACCGCGGGAGGGCCGTACACGTCGTTGAATTCCACTGCGAATCCTCAACTGCGCTGGACCGACTCCACTATCCAATCCGGCACCACGTACTACTACGTCGTGACTTCTGTGGCCGCGGACACCGTTGAAAGCACCTACTCGAACCAGGCCACCGCCGCCATCCCCACACCGTAACGCTCCTGCCCGAAGCGATCTGACGATCCGACCAGGTCCGGTTGCTGGACTCCGGTGGAGTCCACCGGACTCCCGAAACCGGAGATCAGCCTGTTACTTGCCTTCTTGGCGGGTCATCCTTCCTGTCCTGTTTACCCTGAGCAAAGTCGAAGGGAGCTTGCCGAAGGAAGGCCCGTTCTCGGGCCGAAGGATGGGCAGTGCTCGTTGCCTTCTTCTCCTGCAACTCCTCTGGAATTTCCAATCTCAAATCTGCTATCTCCGTTTCGCCGCGTGCCGCATCTCCGGCCTCTGGAGTCAAGTGAACCTCACCGGGTTCCGAAGCCCGGACCTTGCACTTCTTGCATGGGTGCGCCTCCTGGCGAGTCCCGCCAGGGACGCGACGTTACACGGCTGCGATGGTGCGAGATCCGGAAGGCGTCACCGCGGACGCACGGGGGAACGTGTACGGATGTGTGAACATTCGGATGGCGCTCGAGAAATACGAGGAAGTAACCCAGGTGATTTAAACCGCGCGATCGCGTCGGCCACGGCCTTCAAATCTGGTGCAACGATCTGTGGTGGGGGCCCCAAGGGAAGCAGAGCCTGGCTGGTAGTTCGACGAACACGGCGCGCCAGCACAATTCTAAACCTCCGTGACAGGCGTCTTCACGATGGGGTCTGCGCGCAAGTAGCCGGCGGTTCTTGGAGGCCGGGACGATCTTGACACCGCGGCGGGCGACTGGCAGGATGTCGAGGAAGTCCGCAGCCCGCGGCAACGTAGCGGCGGTGGGGTTCGCGCGCAGACGCGACGATGTTCCGGCGCGCCCAAGTCTCAGGGCTGGGATTAGCTCACGGATTCGCAACAGGAGCGACCATGCGGATGTTGAACTATTTCGACTGGGCCATGATAGGCGTGACTCTATGGCTTGTCGCCCTACCTTTGACCCTAGGGATTTCTGTCGTCTTTACGATTGTTCCAGCATCAGAGAGAAGCAACATCTGGGTGCTTACCGGCGGTTGCTTCCTTGGCGCCCTGGTTACTGGGATGATGATCCTAGGGTGTAAAATGATTTTAGGAAGATGGCCATGGGAATACGCTGCAGGCCCCAAACCACCGGAGGATTCGAAGCCACCAAGGCAGTAAGCTAACCACGGGCACGCTGACTCACACTGCCCAGATCCATCAGCACGCCACGGCCCGCCAAGTTGATCCGGCCAAGCTTCAGCGAACGTCAACCGGCTGGCCGGCTGACTGGATGATCTCGTGCATCTCGAACACGTTGGGGCCGGCGAACATCTCCTTCGGCGGTTGCTGCGAGTGCGCCGTCCGGAAGTCCTGGCTCTCCGTCCACGCCACGAAGTCCTCTTTACGCTCCCAGTATGTCAGGACGACATGGTAGTCGGAGCCGCCCATCTGCTGCCCGTGCAGCACGATGGGTTCCGGCCGCAAGATTTCCAGCCGAACGAAGCCGGGATGATGCTCGACCAGACCTGCGCGGTCTCGGAACCGTGCAGCAAACTCCGCTTCGTGTCCCTTGGCGACCGGAACTCGATTCGATACCACAATCATCAGGAAGCTCCTCTGCCTGGCGAAGCTCACGGCGACGAGAGCCCGAGCAGTCGCATCGGGTTCTCCTCAGCATGAGATCGATTTCCCGTTCCGTAGCCGCGTGGCTCAGGCGGGCCTTGCCGCCGTGACCACACGGTCAACATCTCGAACAGCATAAAGGAAAGGCCAGGAAGGCGGCAAGCAGAAGAATTGGCAATCGGGCAACGTTTGATCGCTGAGGTGTCATTAGCAACCTCCCCACCAAGCGGTGGCGTCACCGGCGGTAACAGCCAAACACGATGAAATGCAGATGGCCACGGTCATAGTAGCGTCTCGGGTACTTTGGCATCAAAGAAGGAAAGAACCCCACGTTGGCCCGTTCGGGACGAACATATGGCTGCAAAATCCACTGTGGTGGTTTTGTGGCTGTGGTTTGCTACCTAACTTTGCACACCAGACGTCTTGGTAGAGGCCCCAAGGAAATCCAGTTGTAATCCTGCGAAGACTGCGATTCCGCGCGAACCCCTCGCCGGCTGTTCGACCAGCTTGATGTGCACCGCTGCACCAGCAAACGTGGCGCAAGCCCAAGCCAGCAAGATTTCTTAATCGGATCCCGAAGTGCGCAAAGAGACTTCCCGCCCTTTCGTGCTGAGAACAGCATGACTGGACGGAGCGGTTCCTATGTCAGCCGGCAATCCAAGAGCCTTCGGCAATAGAAGCACCTTGACAGTGCGCAGTTGTCAATGGCAGATTCGGCCCTGAGTGTGGAGGTGTCCCGATGAAAATACGGCCACTGGCAGCTTTTGTCTTAGCCATGGGCATTCTCTCGGTGTCTGGCCGAGCCTTGGCGCACCACTCATGGACCAGCTACGACTTGACGAAGTTGACCACCGTGCATGGAACCGTCAGCCGGTTCAACTGGTCCAATCCTCACATATCAATCGATATTGACGTGAGGGACGAGCGGGGCGAACTTCGAAAATGGGTTGCCGGCGGTCCTAGTCCGAGCCGGATGAACAGGGGCGGGTGGGACAGAAACACGGTCAAGCCGGGGGACCAGATCACCGCCATCGGCAATCCCGCCAAGGACGGCTCGGCCATGATGCGTCTGGGGAAGGCCATCTTGGCGAACGGCCAAGAACTCGTTGTTTACGGGAACCGCTGAGGCGATGCCGGCGTGTCACGACTGGTCAGGGAATCCCACTGGACGTCAATAATATGTGGTTGGCTCGAACATGTGGAGCCTCTATTTGTGCTGCTGTCGTGGCCGGCTATGGCATCTTCGATTGACAAAGACAGGCGGCGAGAAAACTGTACGCTCTCCTCGAGGTCTAGAACCGCTGGTCAATACTGTACTGTCGCGCACATGCGGGAGAGGCTGACCGAGTGAAGAGCGACAGAAATTCGTTTGGCTTGTTCCTGTCTGGTTTGCTGGCGGTCACCCTCGCCGCCTGTAGCGGACCACCGGCGCCCATGGCGCCCCCTGCCCCCAGCTTGATAAAAGCCTCGAATGTCGGAGAAGGTGACCGCTTTGGATTCTCGCTCGCCCTGAGCAGCGACGGCAACACCCTGGCGGTGGGCGCTATCAACGAGGACAGCGCAGCCACGGGAATTGACGCCAACCAGGCCGACAACTCAGCCACAGAGGCCGGTGCTGTTTATGTCTTCACCCGCAGCGGCGGCACGTGGTCGCAGCAAGCCTACGTCAAGACTTCCAATGCAAGCGCAGGTGACGAGTTTGGATTCTCGCTGGCCTTGAGCGGCGACAGCAACACGCTCGCGGTCGGCGCCCCGCTCGAAGATAGTGGGGCCACGGGCATCAACGGCCACCAGGCCGACAACTCAGCCGCAGAGGCCGGTGCTGTTTATGTCTTCACCCGCAGCGGCGGCACGTGGTCGCAGCAAGCCTACGTCAAAGCCTCGAATACGGGGGGAGGTGACCGGTTCGGATCTTCCGTGGCGCTGAGCAGCGACGGCAATACGCTGGCGGTAGGGGCGCGCAACGAAGCCAGCGCCACTACTGGCGTTAACCGCGACGAGACTGACAACGCGGCCGCAGGGGCCGGTGCTGTTTATCTCTTCACCCGCAGCGGCGGCACGTGGTCGCAGCAGTCCTACATCAAATCTTCAAACACCGGGGCCAGCGACGGATTCGCAGTCTCCCTGGCCCTGAGCGGCGATGGCAACATGCTGGTGGTGGGCGCCCCGTTCGAAGATAGCGCGGCCACTGGCGTCAACGGCAACCAGACCGACAACTCGGCCGAACGGGCTGGTGCCGTCTATGTCTTCCAACGCAGTGGCGGCACGTGGTCGCAGCAGGCCTACGTCAAGGCCTCGAACACAGAAGCCAACGACGAATTTGGCGATCATGTCGCGTTGAGTGGCGACGGCAGCACACTGGCGGTGGGCGCGGCCAGCGAATTCAGCGCAGCCAGGGGCATTAACGGCAACCAAGCCGACAACTCAGCGGCGGGGGCTGGCGCGGCCTACGTCTTCACCCGCGGCGGCGGCACGTGGTCGCAGCAGGCTTATGTCAAGGCCTCCAATGCGCGCGGTTTTGATGAGTTCGGAATTTCGGTTGCCTTGAGCCGTGACGGCAACACACTAACGGTCGGCGCCTTCGGTGAGCAGGGGGCGGGCGTAGGTGTCAATGGCAGCCAGACCTACAGCGCTGATTTCCCGGACGCCGGCGCGGCGTACATCTTCACCCGCAGCGGCGGCACGTGGTCGCAGCAGGCCTATGTCAAAGCCTCAAACACAGGGCCGTTTGACGAGTTTGGAGTTCGCGTCGCCTTGAGTGCTGACGGCAAGGCACTGGCGGTCGGCGCCGACCTCGAATCCAGTGCCGCCGGCGGTATCAACGGAGATCAGGGCGACAACTCAGCCGCAGAGGCCGGCGCCGCCTATGTCTATTGAATGGGTGTAGTGCTACCATGCCTGGGACGGAACGGATAGTAAATCCTGACGCGCTGGCTCCCCACAAGGGGCAATGAGATAGAAGGGAGTTACTCCATGAAACGAGCGATCATCGCTGTTGTGCTGGTTTCCGTTGCTGCGCCGGGTCTTTTCGCCCAGGTTCGGGAGCCCTTTAAGCTGGGCGCCTTCGAGGAGGGTGGCCGGGTCTTCCTCGGTCTCGTGGTCCGCGACAGCCTCGTCGCCAACATCGCCCAGGCCAACGCCGCCTTGGAGGGGGCCAAGCCAGCCATCCCGGCGGACATGAGAGAACTCATCGTGCGCTACGAGGAACTCAAGCCGCGCCTTTACACCATCGCCGCTGCCGCTACCGCAGCCGCTGCGTCTGGTGGGCGACCGGCCTACTTGAAAGATGTAAAATCCGTGAAGATCCTGCCGCCGGTCATGCCCAAGACTGTCTTGAACGCGGCGTCTAACTACGCTGAGCACGACGCCGAGATGCAAAGGCGCGCCAACCCCAACCAGCCGCCGGCGCCACAAGCTCCCGTACCGGAGCCGATTCCCGGGGCCTGGGAGCGCAAGCCCGGCGACGTTCGCCAGAATCCTTACCTCTTTCCGAAACTCTCCTCTACGATCATTGCTGACGGCGAAGCGATCCGCATCCCCGTGGGACGCGAGCGAGTCGACTGGGAATGCGAGCTTGCAGTGGTGATCGGCAGGCCAGCGAGCCGCGTGCCGGTGGAACGGGCCGCTGAGTACATCTTCGGCTATACGCTACAGAACGATGTTTCCGATCGGGGCGGCCGGGCCGATCGCCGGTACGGTTCAGATTGGTTCCTGCAAAAGAGTCACGACACGTTCGCACCTCTCGGGCCGTTTATCGTGCCCAAGGAGTTCGTGACTGATCCACAGAAACTGGGGCAGAAGTTCACCTTGAGCGGCAACGTGATGCAGGATTCCAGTACCGATCGCATGACGCACAACGTCTACGAGATGTTGAGCTACGCGTCGAATATCATCTCGCTCGCGCCGGCTGATATCATCTCTATGGGCAGCCCCGCGGGCGTCGGTACCGCTCGCGCCACCCCCATTTTCATGAAGCACGGCGACGTGGCCGTCTGCACCATCGAACGTATCGGCACGTTGACGAACCCCGTTGTCGGGTCGGCGGCGGTGACCAGCGGACGGTAGAAGGCTCGCGAGTTAGCGAACTAGGCAGCGACCACGAACCTAAACTGTTTGTCCGCAATCGTCCCGGAGCATCGTTGCGTTTGTTATTGTTTTACTCCAATCCATCCCGGGACAGTATTCTTCACCCCGGGTGTCCGGCCTTCCACGACCGAAACTTCAGGATTGATCAGAAACATCCAAATCAGCGCGCCCGTGACCAAAATGGCAGCTGTAATCAAGAACGCGGGAAGCGGGAAATCCACCTTGCTCAATATTCTCGGCGGCCTCGATGTTCCCACCTCCGGCCAGGTCTGGTATCTGGATCACAACCTCACGGAAGCCGAAGGGCCGGTGCTCTCAGACACTTCTGACCGTGGTTCACCCTGACCATGGTTCACCAAGGATAACCACCAGCAGCCATCTTCCACCGGGAAGATTGGTGCCGGCGGTGGGACTCGAACCCACGACCTAGGGATTATGAGACCCTCGCTGCGGTAGGTAGCACGAGTGGCGGGAAGCAGAGGGAAATCGCAGTAAATGGCGGAAAATAAAGACGTACCAGGGA
>Ga0209109_10001690_pt1 | contig 12065 bp, 12 predicted proteins | sample Rifsed10ft2_FD_184004 | JGI IMG/M metagenome (GOLD analysis project Ga0209109, IMG submission 184004) | Soil microbial communities from Rifle, Colorado, USA - sediment 10ft 2 (version 2) | ecosystem: Environmental > Terrestrial > Deep subsurface > Rock core/Sediment | place: Rifle, Colorado... | reverse complement strand
CACGCAGGCCTTGCTCTCGGCGGTGCCCATCCCCGACCCGAAGATCGAAGCCAAGCGCAAGCGAATGGTGGTGCGCGGCGAGGTGCCGAGCCCGCTCAATCCGCCTTCCGGGTGCGTGTTCCACCCCCGCTGCCCGATCGCGGTCGCTCGCTGCAGTGCGGAAGTTCCCCCGCTAAGGGAAATCCGCCCGGGGCACTGGGCCGCGTGCCATCTTGCTTGACAGAATGGAATGATCTCCATTAACTAGCCGTTAGCAGTCCAGACCAGGGGCCCCCATTGCAGGGGCCCTCGACTTACCTAGGAGGAGGTGCAACATGATGAAGCGACTCGCGGGTCTGCTGGCCGTTGCGGTCAGCACGGTGCTCGCTTTCCCCCTGCAGGCGCAGACGCCGCGCTACGGCGGCGAATTGGTGTTTCCGGTTCCCTCCGAGCCGCCCTCGTACGACGGGCACCGCGAGGAAACTTTCGGCCTGATCCACCCGATCGCGCCGTTCTACAACACGCTGCTGCGGGTCGATCCGTTCGACAAGGGCGGCACCAAGCCCTATCCGTCGCTCGCCGAGAGCTGGACGGTGTCCGCCGACGGCAAGACCTATACCTTCAAGATCCGCAGCGGCGTCAAGTTCCATGACGGTTCCGAGATGACCTCGCGAGACGTCAAGGCCTCCTACGACAAGATCATCTTTCCGCCGGCGGGCGTGGGCTCGACCCGCAAGGGACAGTATGCGGTGGTAGAAGCGGTCGAGGCGCCGAACCCCACCACGGTCGTGTTCCGCCTCAAGAACGCGTCGGGCTCTTTCATGTCCTCGCTGCTGTCGCCCTACAACTTCATCTACAAGGCCGACATCCTGGCAAAGGACATGAACTGGTATGAGAAGAACATCATGGGCACGGGCCCGTTCACCTTCGTGGAGCACGTCAAGGGCTCTCACGTGGTGGGCAAGAAGAACCCGAACTACTGGGACAAGGGCAAGCCCTACCTCGATGGTTTCCGCGCGATCTTCATCCGCAGCTCTTCGGCGCAGGTCGCCGCGGTGCGCGGCGAGCGCGCGCACATCCAGTTCCGCGGCTTCACCCCGGCCGATCGCGACAACCTGAAGGCGGCGCTCGGCGACAAGATCGTCGTGCAGGAGTCCGCCTGGGACTGCATCCTGATGGTCGGCATCAACCACGAGAAGAAGCCTTTCGACGACAAACGCGTGCGCCGGGCGCTCACGCTCGCGCTCGACCGGTATCAGGCCTCGGAGTCGCTTTCCAAGATCGCGATCGTCAAGTCGGTCGCCGGGGTGCAGGTGCCGGGCACGCCGTTCGCGACGCCGCCCGAGGAGCTCAACAAGCTCGCCGGCTACTGGACCGACATCAACAAGTCGCGCGCGGAAGCTCGCCGCCTGCTCAAGGAGGCCGGCGTGCCGGATGGCTTCTCCTTCACCTTCACCAACCGCGGCATTCCCATGCCCTACGAGCCGCTCGGCGTGTGGATGATCGACCAGTGGCGCCAGATCGGCCTGAACGTCCAGCAGCAGGTGATCGAGCCGGCGGCCTACTTCGGCGTGATCCGCAAGGGCGACGCGCAGGTGTTCATGGACTTCCAGTGCGGCTACATCGTCGAGCCCGACCTCGACATGTACAAGTTCGTCTCGACCGACCGCAATCCGGCGAACTACAGTCGCTACAAGGACCCGGTGCTCGACGATCTCTACGACAAGCAGAGCCGCGCCACCAACGCCGAGGAGCGCAAGAAGATCATCCGGCAGTTCGAGAAACGCCTCCTCGACGAGGAAGCGCACTACCTCATGACCTTGCAGTGGCACCGCATCATCCCGCACTCGGCCAAGGTGAAGGGCTGGACGGTGACGCCGAGCCACTACCTCAACAACACGCTGGACACGGTCTGGCTCTCGGAGTGATGCGTACGGTCCCGGCGGCGCGGCAAGCGCCGCCGGGCTGAATGCCGATGACCGTCTATATCGTCAAGCGGATGCTGCTGATGATCCCGACCCTGCTCGGGGTCGCGGTGCTCATCTTCCTCTTGCTACGCGTTGTCCCGGGCGACGTGGTCGAAGCGCGCTACCTGGGCCAGGGAAGCCAGTTCACGTCGCAGGATCTGATGGACATCGAGCGCAAGAAGCTCGGCCTCGACCAGCCGCTGTGGAAGCAGTTCACCACCTGGATGTGGGGAATCATGCGGTTGGACTTCGGCCTGTCGATGTGGACCGGATCTCCGATCACCGAAGAGATCAAGCTGCGCTTCGAGTTATCGCTGCAGCTCGCCATCATGGCGACCGTAGTGGCCACTTTGCTGGCCATTCCGCTCGGCATCCTCGCCGCGATCAAGCAGGACACGTGGATCGACTACGCGGTGCGGGTGTTCTCGATCGCGGGCCTCGCCATGCCTTCGTTCTGGCTCGGCATTCTGATGATCCTGGTGATGCTGATCGTGTTCAAGTGGCTGCCGCCGATGGTCTTTACCTCGTTCTGGGTCAATCCCTGGGACAACCTGGCGCAGCTCATCTGGCCGGCGCTCGCCGTAGGCTACCGCTACTCCGCCGTGGCCACGCGCATGATGCGCTCGGCGATGCTGGAAGTGCTGCGCGAGGACTATATCCGCACTGCGCGCGCCAAGGGCCTGTGGCTGAAGCTGATCCTCTCGCGGCACGCCATGAAGAACGCCATGCTGCCGGTCATCACCGTCGTCGGCCTGGAGTTCGCCTTCCTGCTCGGCGGGCTGGTGGTCACCGAGCAGGTGTTCAACCTGAACGGCCTGGGGCTGCTCTTTGTCGAAGCCATCTCGCGCCGTGATTACACGCTCACCCAGGCGCTGGTGCTGATCGTCGCCGCCGTGTTTATCTTCGTGAACTTCGCCACCGACATCGCCTACGCGTGGCTCGATCCGCGCATCCGGTACCGCTGAGGCCATGGCCGTCACCAAGGAAGCGCTCGACACCCTCGCCCGCCCGGAGCGCGCGCGCTGGCTCCAGGCCATCGTCGACTTCACCTGGCAGCGCCCGCTCGGCGCCATCGGCGCCGCGATCATCATCGTGATGAGCGTAGTGGCGCTCTCCGCGCATTTGCTGGCGCCCTTCGATGCGCTGGTGACCGACTACGACGCGATGCTCGCCGCGCCGAACGCCAAGCACTGGCTCGGCACCGACGCGTACGGCCGCGACGTGTTCTCGCGCGTCATCTTCGGCTCGCAGACCGCGCTCATCGTCGGCCTGGGTGCCTCCTTCATCGGCGCGACGATCGGTGCGCTCATCGGCGTGGCGAGCGCCTATTTCGGTGGCCGCGTCGACATGATCGTGCAGCGCATCATGGACGTGCTGATCTCCTTCCCGCTCATCATCCTCGCGCTTGCCGTGGTGGCGATCCTCGGCACCGGGGTGTTCAACGTGGTCCTCGCCATTGCGATTCCCATGATTCCGCGCTGCGCGCGCGTGGTTCGCTCGAGCGCGCTTTCGGTGCGCGAGATGCCGTATGTCGACGCGGCGCGCGCCGCCGGCTTCACCGATGCACGCATCGTATTACGCCACATGCTGCCGAACGTCATGGCGCCCTACCTCATCATGCTGACCGCGTTCCTCGGCCAGGCGATCCTGCTGGAGGCGTCGCTGTCCTTCCTCGGCCTGGGCGTGCAAGAGCCGGTCGCGGCCTGGGGGCTGATGCTGCGCGGCGCAGCGGTCGAATTCGCCGAGACCGCGCCCTGGATGGCGATCTTCCCGGGCGTGGCGATCAGCCTGGCGGTGTTCGGCTTCAACCTGTTCGGCGACTCGCTGCGCGACGCGCTCGACCCGAAACTGCGCACGCAGTAGCCCCTAGATCGCGCCGCTCTCGCGCAGCCGCGCGAGCTCCTCGGCGCTTTTCCCCAGCAGCTCGCGCAGCACTTCCTCGGTATGCTCGCCGAGCAGCGGCGGCGGCCTCTTGTGTTCGAGCGGCGTGCCCGAGAAGCGCATCGGGCTCGCCACCATGGGAAGTCGCCCCGCCACCGGGTGCTCGACCTCGATCTTCACGCCGCGCGCCTTGACCTGCGGCTCGGCGAACACCTGCGCGATGTCGTTTATCGGGCCGTTGGGCACGCCCGCGGCGTCGAGCAGCTCGACCCACTCCTTTTTCGTGCGCTGCGCAAAGATTCCGCCAAGGATCTTTGCGAGCTCATCCCGGTTCTCCACGCGCTTGCCGTTGGTGGCGAAGCGCGGATCGGCGGCGAGCTCAGGGCACCCCGCCGCCTCGCAGAACTTGCGGTATAGGTTGTCGTTGCCGCACGCGAGGATGACCTCGCCGTCGGCAGCGCGGAACGGCTGGTACGGCACGATGTTGGGGTGCAGGTTGCCGATGCGCCCGGGAGGCTTCCCGGTCGCGAAGTAGTTGGTGTTCTGGTAGGCGAGCAGCGCGATCTGCGAATCGAGCAGCGCGAGATCGAGATGCTGGCCGGCCCCGGACTGCGCGCGGTGTGCCAGCGCCGCGCAGATCGCGATCGAGGCGTACATGCCCGTGATGATGTCGGCGATCGGCACGCCGGCGCGCTGCGGCCCGCCGCCGGGCGCACCGTCCGGCTCGCCGGTGACGCTCATCATCCCGCCCATGCCCTGGATCATGAAGTCATAGCCCGGGCGTTCTTTGTAGGGCCCCGTCTGGCCGAACCCGGTGACCGAGCAATAGATCAGGCGTGGGTTGATGCTCTTCAGGTCGTCGAACCCCAGCCCATAGCGCTGCAGATCGCCATACTTGTAGTTCTCGAGCAGGACGTCGCTCTTTGCCGCGAGCGCGCGCACCAGCGCCTGCCCCTCAGGCTGCTGCAGGTTCACCGTCACCGACTTCTTGCCGCGGTTCGCAGACGTGAAGTAGGCGGAATCCTTCGTCTCCCGGCCCTGCGCGTCCTTCACCCAGGGCGGGCCGAAGGCGCGCGAATCGTCGCCCACGCCGGGACGCTCGATCTTGATCACCTCGGCGCCGAGGTCGGCGAGGTTCTGCCCGGCCCAGGGGCCGGCGAGCACCCGCGACAGATCGAGCACGCGAATGCCGGTCAAAGGTCCTGCCATTTCATTCCTCCTTCACCACAAGTTTGCCAGCATGCGCAGCGCGAGCGCGAGCAGCATGAGCGAAAACACCACGCGCAGGCGCCGCACCGGCAGCCGATGCGCAAGGCGCGCGCCGATCGGCGCCAGCGGCATGCTGGCCGCGACGATGAGCGCCAGGGCGGGCAGATACACGTAGCCCAGGGTTCCTTCCGGCAACCCCGGCACGCGCAGCCCTTGGGCGACGTAGCCCAGCGTCCCCGCGACGGCGATCGGAAAGCCGTTCGCCGCCGCCGTGCCGATGGCGCGCTTGAGCGGCATGTTGCACCACGCAAGAAACGGAATGGAAAGGAAAGCGCCGCCCGCCGCGAGCACGCTCGAGACTGCGCCGATCGCGGCGCCGGCGGCAAACAGGCCCGTGCGCCCGGGAAGCTGGCGCACCGCCCTGGGTTTCACCTCGACGAACATCTGCAGCGCGGCGTAGAACATGAAACAGGTGAAGAACACCGCCAGCGGGCGTGTTGGAATGAGCCCCGCGGCGAGCGCGGCGGCGAGCGATCCGACGACGATGCCGGGTGCCATGGCGCGCGCCACGGCCCAGTCCACGCCTTGGTGCCGGTGATGCGCGCGCACGCTGGAGAGCGAGGTGAAGGATATCGTCGCCAGGCCGGTGCCGAGCGCGAGGTGCATCATGTGCTCGGCCGGGAAGCCTTTGGCGGTGAACACGAAGACCAGCATCGGCACCATCACCATGCCGCCGCCGATGCCGAGGAGCCCCGCGAGAAAACCGACCGCCACGCCGATGGCGAGGTAGGCCCACCACCATTCCATCAGGCTTCCCCGAGGAGGCGCGCCACGAGCTCCGCGAAGCCGGCGCCGGATGCCTGCCGCGTGACGTACTTCGGCGACGCGGCAAGGTGGCCGGCGAAGCGCGCGATGTTCGCCACGCCGACGGAATTCTCGAAGTAAGCGAACATCGGCGCATCGTTCGGCGAATCGCCGGCGAACGCATAATGCGCGTTGTCCGCGTCGAGGTCGGCGCCGAATTTCTCGGCGAACAGCGTTTTCGTCATCGCCAGCTTGTCGTAGCCGCCGAACCAGCCGTTGACGTGGATCGAGCTGATCTTCGCGCTCAGCCCGGCCGCGCGCATCAGCTCGGCGATGCGCTCGGCCCGATCGAGGGGCAGCCGCGGCACGTCCTCGCAATAGTCGATCGCCAGATCCGTCTCGCGGTAGGCCTGGTCGGAAGCGAAGGCGCTGCCCGGCACCGCGGCAAGGATGCGCTCGGCGATGGCGCCGAGCCGGGCGCGCTTGGCTGCGCGCTCGGCGTCGCCGTCCTGGAAGCGCTTGTGCAGCTTGCCGCTCTCGTAGCTGAAGTAGAACGCGCCATTCTCGCCGACCACCGCATGCACCGGCCACATGCGCGCGATGTGGTCGCACCAGCCGGCGGGCCGGCCGGTCACCGCGACCGCCAGGCGCCTGGTCGCGTGCAGACGCTCGAGCGCCGTGTAGGCCTCGGCGGTCAGCCGGCCGTCGCTGGTCAGCGTATCGTCGATGTCGAAAAGCAGGCCGCGCAGCCGGGCCGCGGCGCGTAGATCGGACAGGGGCTTCACGGCCGAGACTTTATCGCGCCAGCGGCAGATGCACCCGCAGCACGACGCCGTCGCCCCCCGCGGTATCCGCCGCTTCGATGGCGCCACCGTGAAATTCCGCAATCAGGCGCGCGACGTACAGCCCGAGGCCGAGATGCGGCGCGGCGCCGGCGCGGGTCTCGCGCACCGATACCATCGACTCGAACAGGCGGGCGCGCATTTGCGCGGGCAGGGCGGGGCCCTTGTTTTGCACGGCGAGCAGCGCGTAGCGGCCCTGCTCCTGCAGGCGAACGTGCACGGCTTCGCCGGCGGGCGAGAACTCGACGGCGTTCTCCACCAGCTTGTCGAGCAGCTGCGCGCCCAAGTCGGGCGAGCCCGAGACCTCGAGCGCGCGCGCCGGCGCCTCGAGCACGATCGGCGTCGCGGCGTAGGCAAGCCGGTAGCCCTCGACGCAGCCGCGCACCACGGCCCCGAGGTCGTAGCGCTCGCGCTCCGCCGTGCGCAGGGCCTGCTCGAGCCGCGTGGCCTCGCTCATGCGCTGCAGGATGGTGTTCAGCCGGGCAAGCCCTTCCTCGGCCCGCGCCACGTAGGTGCGGCTCTCCTCGGGCGTGGCGGCGAGCTTCAGGTTCTCGAGGGACGAGCGCACCACGGCGATCGGCGTGCGCAGCTCGTGCGACAGCCGGCCGGCCATGCTTTCGAGGTAGACGTGGTGCTGCGCGAGCCGCGCCAGCATCGCCGAAATACTGCGCGACAGGTCGCCGATCTCGTCGCCGGCGTCCGAGCCGGCGGCGACGCGTGCCAGCCGCCCGCGCGCGTCGATGGCGCTTTCGGCTTCGTCGCGCAGACGCCGGATGCGCTGCGAAAGCCGCGTGGCGAAGCCGATGAGAATCGCGGCGGCCCCCGCGAACGCGGCGAGCGTGAGCAGCAGCAGCCGCTCGAGTGCGTCGCTGCGCAGGCTGGCGATCGGATTGGTGGTTTCCTCGACCACCACGGCGCCCGCGACCTCGTTGCCGTTCCAGATCGGGTGCGCCGCCGATATCACCACGGTGCGGCCATCGGGCGTACGCCGCGTGCGCGTGCCCGGGGTGCCCTGCAGGGCCGAGGCGATGTCGCGCCCGGCGGCCAGCACATCATCGGGCACGGACTCGGCGAAGTCCTCGCTTGGCCGATCGATGACCCAGCCCGCAACGCGGCGCCACGCGCTGCGCAGCGCGCCGCTCTCCGGCGCCGGCGTGGCCCGGCGCAGGCTCCCTTCCAGCGCCAGCACCTGGTAGCGGCGGTTCACCACCCACAGGCGCGACTCGGTGCGCTGCACACCGCGCAGGATGGCGCCGATCTCCTCCTGCGCTTTGCGCGCCGCGAGTTCGGCCTCGCGCTCGAGCGGCAGCTGCGCGATGGCGGCCTGCGGCAGGCGCCCTTCGCTCTGCGCGATGCGCTGCAGCTCGAGCTCGGCCTCGCGGCGCACGGCATCGTCGCGCGCCGGCGCCGCCGCGAGGAGCTGCGGGCGGTCGTGCAGCGCCGTGGCCACCGCGCGCGCCGTGGCGAGGAGCGCGCGTTCCTGGCCCGCCAGGAGCGTACGCTCCAGCTCGTTCACGAAGCTCACCCCTGCCCAGGGCAGGGCCAGGAGCGCCAGGGCGACGAGCGCGAGTTGCGCGCGCAAACCGAGCGCGAAGCGCCGCCCTACTCCTTCCAACGGTAACCCATGCCGTAGGCGGTTTCGATGTGCTCGAAGCCGGGATCGACGCCCTGGAACTTGCGGCGGATGCGCTTCACGTGCGAGGTGACGGTGCCGTCGTCGACCACCAGGTTCGCCTCGCGCATGAGCTGCTCGCGGCTCTTCACGTGCCCGGGATGGCGCGCCAGCGCGTGCACCATCCAGAACTCGGTGAGCGTCAGCGGCACGCTCTGGCCGCGCCAGGCAATGCTGAAGCGCTTCAGATCGAGCGCCAGGTCGCCGCGCTCGAGCGTGTCCTCCTGCGCCCCGGGCTCACTCTGCAGCTCGGCGCGGCGAAAAAGCGCCGCGATGCGCGCCAGCAGATGCGGCAGGCTGACGTCCTTGGTCAGATAGTCGTCGGCCCCGAGGCGCAGGCCCGAGACGACGTCGAAGTCGCTGTCGCGTGCGGTGAGAAAGATGATCGGCAAAGAGGCGGACAGCGCGCGCAGCTCGCGGCACAGCTCGAACCCGGCATCGGCGTCGCCGCCCAGGCCGATGTCGATCACCGCGAGATCGGGCAAGCGCGCGCGCATGGCGGCGAGCGCCTCGGCGCGCGCGCCGTAGGCGCTCACGTCGAAGCCGTGCTTGCGCAGCGCTTCGGCGTAGTTGGCGCGGATGGCCGGATCGTCTTCGACGATGGCGATGCGGCGGGACATGGCGAACGACTATAGCCCAACGCCGCCGCGGCGGCGCCGCCTGCCCGAGGATTGCCAGAATTGTTCGCCAGCTTGCCCGCAGCGCGCCACGCCGCGGCGGCTCCCGGCGCGCGTAATGCGTCTACACGCGACGCACAACGGAGACCCTGGCATGCAAGAGCAACAACGCACCGCAAGCACCTGGCGCATCGGCTTCGACTTCGCGGCATTCGTCGTGCTCGCCGTGATCGCCGGCATGGTGGCGGCGATGACGCTCGCCGGCATCGCCATCTTGCTGACCGGCGCCGGATCGAGCGCGCCCGCGGCCCGGCCCGAGGCCCCTGTGCAGGCACCCGCCGCGCGCACTATGGTGGCGGAGACGGCGCGCGCGCATTGAACCGCGGCGGCGGGCGCGGGACCCGGGGCCAGCCTCCTCCACTGGCCGCCCTCCCCGCTCGCCCGCTTCGGCACGGTGCGTCTTGACACGCCGGACCCGGATTGCGCACATTCGCGCCAGGGAGGATCCACCTATGCGCAGGTCACTGAGCGTCCTGATGGCAGCCGCCGCGACATTGCTGGTCGGCTGCGAGACGATGCCGGGTCAGTCCGCGAGCACGACGGCCGCGGCGCCGGCGCTGCCCGCCGGCTACACCTGCTGCAACCTGCACTACGAGAACGACTGGATCAGCGACGCCAATTGGTCCTCTATGCCCATGATCCCCGCGGGCGCGAGCATCAAGGTGCTGGATTACGGGCGCTACCGCATCATGACCGAGATCGATGGCCGCAAGATGCGCCTCGGGCTCGACTATGGGCGCCAGCTGTTGCTCGAGGACTGGGCAAGGAGGATCGTCGTCGCGGAAGACCCGCGCCGCAAGATCGCCGCCTGGCCCGCCCCGGTGCGCGACGCGGCGCGCGCCGGCAAGGTAGCGATCGGCATGTCCAAGGAACAGGCCCTCGTCGCCATCGGCTATCCGCCCATGCACCAGACGCCGTCGCTGGATGCGCCGCAGTGGAAGTACTGGCACACCGGCTTCGGCTCCTATCTGGTGGTGTGGGACGCCACCGGGCGGGTGAAGGACGTCATCGCGGATCCGCAGACGCGCTCTGGCGTGCTGCACGAGGCGGTCAAGTAGGCTCGCAAGTCGCCTACGGCGCCTGCATCGCGCGGCACAGGGTGTAGACGTTGGTTCCGGTTTCCACGTAGCTGCCCGCGCCGCCGACGGCTGCGTCCGTGGCGTCCACGGCGATCGGCGGGTTCGGTGCCGCCTGCAACATGCCGCGCACCGTGCCGCTGCTGCGCGCGCCGTCGTCCAGCTGCACGTCGACGGCGGTCGCGATCTTTTCGGGCAGATTCGCCGAGCAGTGGATCAGCACGGCAAAACCGCCCGCGCCGCCCGGTCCGCCCAGTACCGGCCCGTAGGTCGGGGCCGTGCCGTCGCCGACCTGCACGCCGGCCAGCCCGCCGACCACGTTGCGCGGCAGCGTCGCGCCGGACCCCGATATGAAGCCGGCCCGACGCAGGTGGTCCCACCAGCTGCAGCTTTCCACGCCCGCGACGCACGGGGCATTGCCGTTGTTGTAGGTGCCCGCCACCTGGCCGTCGCCGTTGCCGCTCGTGGCCGCGGTGGGCGCAGCCCAGCGCACTGCCGCGCTCGAGTCATCGCCGGGCAATGCGCCATAGCGATCGTAGTAACCATGGAAGGCGACCGAGACGTTGGAAAAGTCGGCGATGACGTTCTTCACCCGCGCCTGGGTGATCAGCTCCTCGCCCTTGAAAATGGCGCCGAGCAGCAGGCCGATGACGACCAGCGCGATCGCGATCTCGACCAGCGTGAAGCCCTTTTGCTCTGCACCCGGGGGACACTTGTGCGCAGGCAGGTACATCGCGGCCCGCCGGATGCTACTTCTTGCGCAGCTTGCGGATCGCGGCGAGCTGCGCGGCGAGCATCGCCAGCTCGCTCTCGACCGCGGCGATCTCCTGCTTGTCCTGCGCCTTGGCGCGGGCTTCCTCGGCCTTCTTCAGCGCCTCGTTCGCCTTGGCCTCGTCCAGGTCGGCGCCCCGGATCGCGGTGTCGGCGAGCACCGTGATCAGTTTGGGCTGCACTTCGAGGATGCCGCCGGCGACGAAGATCAGCTGTTCCTCGCCGCCGCCCGCCGGCGTGATGCGCACGGCGCCCGGCTTGATGCGCGTGATGAGCGGCGTGTGGCGCGGGTAGATGCCGAGCTCGCCCGCTTCGCCGGGCAGCACGACGAACTCCGCCTCGCCCGAGTAGATCGAGGCTTCGGCGCTGACGACGTCGATGTGGATGGTGCTAGCGGCCATGAGGCATTTTCGTTATTGGAGTGTCTTCGCTTTCTCGAACGCCTCTTCGATCGGGCCGACCATGTAGAACGCCTGCTCGGGCAACGCATCGCACTCGCCGTTGACGATCATCTTGAAACCCTTGATGGTGTCCTTGAGCGAAACGTATTTGCCTGGCGTGCCGGTAAAGTTCTGCGCCACCGTGAAGGGCTGCGAGAGGAATCTCTGGATCTTGCGCGCGCGCGAAACCGCCAGCTTGTCCTCCGGCGCGAGTTCATCCATGCCGAGGATCGCGATGATGTCGCGCAGTTCCTTGTAGCGCTGCAGCGTCGCCTGCACGGCGCGAGTGGTATTGTAGTGGTCCTCGCCGATGGTATTCGGGTCCACCTGGCGCGAGGTCGAATCAAGCGGGTCCACCGCCGGATAGATGCCAAGCGACGCGATGTCTCGCGACAGCACCACGGTGGCGTCAAGGTGGCCGAAGGTGGTCGCGGGGCTCGGGTCGGTCAGGTCGTCGGCCGGTACGTAGATCGCCTGCACCGAGGTGATCGAGCCAGTCTTGGTCGAGGTGATGCGTTCCTGCAGGCGGCCCATCTCTTCCGCGAGCGTCGGCTGATAGCCCACCGCCGAGGGCATCCGGCCGAGCAGCGCCGAGACCTCCACCCCAGCAAGCGTGAAGCGGTAGATGTTGTCGACGAAGAACAGGATGTCGCGCCCTTCGTCGCGGAAGTACTCGGCCATGGTGAGGCCGGTGAGGCCCACGCGCAGGCGGTTCCCCGGCGGCTCGTTCATCTGGCCGAACACCAT
>Ga0209109_10001688_pt1 | contig 12081 bp, 8 predicted proteins | sample Rifsed10ft2_FD_184004 | JGI IMG/M metagenome (GOLD analysis project Ga0209109, IMG submission 184004) | Soil microbial communities from Rifle, Colorado, USA - sediment 10ft 2 (version 2) | ecosystem: Environmental > Terrestrial > Deep subsurface > Rock core/Sediment | place: Rifle, Colorado... | reverse complement strand
CCCTGCCGCAAAACGGCCGTTTTGTCAACGCCAGAAAATATTGGGTCTATGGCGTGGAGCCCCGGTTTCACCTTGAACACAAATTGATGGGTATCAACTCCGAAGCCGACTTCGGGGTCCGCTATATGAACGAGCAATCAGAGCGCAAGCAGTTCATCAACATCACGTCGGGAATCGGCCAGTCATGCCCGCAGACACAAACGGGATGCCTGGGTGAAGACACTTATCGCACGACCAACGCCTACGCGATGTTCTTCCAGAACCGGTTCCATGTCACCGACAAGGTCACGGTTACACCAGGATTCCGCGTGGAAAACGTGAACTACGATCAGCAGAACAGATTGGCCAATGCCGGCAACGGCGCCTTTTCGAAGACCAGCCTCACTGAAGTGCTGCCGGGCATCGGCGTGACCTACTCGCCGGTCAAGCAGTACACACTGTTCGCCGGCGTCCACCGTGGGTTCGCGCCACCGCAGATCTCCGATGCCATACAGTCCAACGTCGTCACGGATTTGGATGCGGAGTTGAGCTGGAACTACGAACTGGGAGTGCGCGGGCAGCCCGCCCACTGGATCGGGTTCGAATCGACGCTGTTCCGCATGGATTTCCAGAACCAGATCATTTCGCAGTCGGTCGCCGGCGGCTCGGGCGCGACGAACACCAACGCGGGCCGGACGGCGCACACGGGTATCGAGTTCGGCACGAAAATGGACCTCCTGGATCTGGCCAAAGGACGGCAGGATAAGAATGAAGACATCGTTTTTGATATCAATTACACCTGGCTCGGGCAGGCCGAATTCAGGGGTAACCGCAACAGCAATATCCAAGGCACTGCGCTCCTTCCAGGGGAAAGCACCATCTACAATACCAACAACAACCGCCTGCCGTACGCACCCAAGAACATGCTGACGGCCGGGCTGGGTTATGCCAACCGGAACTTCGGGTTCGATGGACGGGTGGAAACCCAATGCATCAGCGATATGTTCGGTGACGACCGGAACACATACAATCCAACGCCGAACGGCCAGCGCGGGATTATCCGGGGCTGGTGCGTGATGAACGCGTCGGCAAACCAGTATGTAAAGCCGATTAATACCACGTTCTTCGTCACCGGCAAGAACCTGTTTGACCAGCTGTTCATGGTGGACCGGACTCGCGGCATCTACCCGGGCCTGCCCCTGCTGGTCCAGGCCGGCGCGAAGTGGTCGTTCTAATCGAGTAAGATCAGGAGCCCGGGACGGCCGCAGCCGTCCTGGGCACTTCCGGCACCGTTGAATATGTTCCGACCATCACATGCCATGAATCATCACTTCCTTCCATGTCGCCGCTCGAAGCACTGCTGATCCTCGTGCAGGCCAGCGACGCTGCCGACCGATACCTGAAGGGACATGGTATCCGCACGGCGCATTATGCCGTTCCGCTCGGATACGCCGCCGGCTTGTCGGCGGAAGAACTGAATGATTTGTGTCTGGCTTCGCTGCTGCATGACATCGGCAGGCTGACGCTTCCACAAGTGATCCTGGAGAAGGACGGACCCTTGTCCGACGAGGAATATGCGCTGATGCAATCACATCCGCGCGCTGGGGCCGAGCTGCTGTCGCCAATCCCCTCCCTGCGCACGGCGGCACTCTGGATCGCCCACCATCACGAACGCTGGGACGGGCTCGGCTATCCCTACGGCCTGCGCGGCGAACTCATCCCGCTGGGAGCGAGGATTCTCGCCGTCGCGGATACGTTCGATGCGCTGGCGTCATCCCAGCCCTACCGGCATGGACTGGACAGGGAATCCGCGGTACGGACGCTGCAGGAGCTTGCCGGCTCGCAATTGGATCCCCGCCTCGTGGAGGTATTTCTCACCCTGAGAAGAGAATGCGCTGACGAAACCGAGGGGATGAAGCTGGCGGGCGAACAGAAAACTTAGCTGGCTTCTTTGTAGCCGCAGTCCTGATTGCGGCACTGGACGCTGTTGCCGGCCTGCTTGCTGATCTTCTCGATCAGAAACGGCGCGTGGCAGTTGGGGCAGGCTTTGTTGACCGGGCGGTCCCAGAGGGCGAATTCGCACTTGGGATAATTGGCGCAGGCATAGAAAGTGCGGCCTTTTTTGCTCCGCTTCTGGACGAGGTTGCCGCCGTCCTGCGGGCATTTGACGCCGAGCGGGATCGCCTTGGTTGTCTTGCATTCCGGGTAGGCCGAGCAGGCGATGAACTTTCCGAACCGTCCGACTTTTATGACCATCGGCGAGCCGCACTTCTCGCACTTCTCGTCGGTCGTCATGTCCTGTTTGGCCACGATCTTGATCGTGCCGTCAGGAAGCCGCTCGAAATTCTGCGTATTCTTGCAGGGCGGATCCTCCTTGTAGCCCGGGCAGGCCAGAAACTTTCCGTTCCGTCCCCACTTGATCTCCATCATCCGCCCGCACTTCTCACAGGGAATGTCCGTGGGCGGCTCCACGGTATCCTTCGGCCCGGCGATGTCCTGCGCTTTCTCCATGTCCTTGGCGAACGGGACGTAGAAATCCCGCACCGCCGTGACCCAGGGCTTGCTCCCCTCCTCCACCTCGTCCAGTTCCTTTTCCATCAACGAGGTGAAGTCCGTGTTCAGAATGTCCGGGAAGCCCTTGACCAGGAAATCGTTGACGGTCCGCCCGGTCTCCGTCGGGATGAAGCGGCCCTCGATCTTGTCGACATACTTGCGATCCTGAATGGTCGAAATGATCGACGCATAGGTCGAGGGCCTGCCGATGCCCTTCTCTTCCAGTTCCTTGATCAACAGCGCCTCGTTGTAGCGCGGAGGAGGCTGCGTGAAGTGTTGCTTCGGCAAGAGGCCTTCCACGGCCTGGCCTTCCTGTCCCACCAGCCGCAGCGACTCTCCCTCATCCAGCACCGGTAGCTGGCGCGAGGATTCGTCGTCGGCCTCCTGGTCGGTCTTGCGGGTCGGCTCCTCGCCCTCGGTGTCCTTGCCTTCCATGTACACCGCCAGGTGCCCCTGGAATTTCACGACGGTGCCGTTGGCGCGGAAGATGTATGCCTGGCGGGTGCCCTGTGGCGCGGAGTCCACGCGGGTCACCTCCAGCACTGCCGGCGCCATCTGAGAGGCGACAAACCGGTTCCAGATCAATTTGTAGAGCTGGTAGTGATCCCGGTCCATGTACTGCTTGACGGATTCCGGATCGCGCCGCGCGGACGTCGGCCGGATCGCCTCGTGCGCCTCCTGCGCCGCCTTCTGGGTCTTGTAGACGTTCGGGGTCGCCGGCAGATACTCCGCGCCGAACCGGTCACGGATCAACTGGCGCGCCTCGTCCGCCGCCTCGTTCGAAATACGGGTGGAATCGGTTCTCATGTAAGTTATGAGTCCGGTGGCGCCCTCCTTCCCGATTTCCATGCCCTCATAGAGTTGTTGCGCCAGCGTCATGGTTTTCTTGGCTGAGAAGCGCAGCTTGCGCGACGCGTCCTGCTGCAGGCGGCTGGTGATGAATGGCGCCACCGGATTGCGGCGCTTTTCCTTCCGTTCCACGGACTGAACGACAAACTGCTTGCCCCCGACATCGGCGACGATGTCGTCCGCCACGGCCTGGGAGGGAATGACCGCTTCCTTGCCGTTGATGCTTTGCAGCTTGGCTTCGAAGGCGGGCGGGTTCTTGCCGGCCAATGTCGCCGTGATGGACCAGTACTCCTCCGCGCGGAAAGCCTCGCGCTCCTTCTCGCGTTCGCAGATCAGTTTGACGGCAACGGACTGCACCCGCCCCATGCTCAGGCCGCGTCGGACCTTCTTCCACAGCAACTGGCTCCCCTGGTAGCCGACGATGCGGTCCAGGATGCGGCGGGCCTGCTGCGCCTGCACCAGCTTCATGTCGATCTGGCCGGGCGACTGCAACGCGCGCTTGATGGCGGATTCCGTGATCTCGTTGAACAGCACGCGGAAGACTCTTTGCTCCTGCGTCTTGCCCTTTCCCTTCCCCTTGGCCTTGCCCTTCGGCTTGTCTTCCAATTCCTCCGCGATGTGCCAGGCGATCGCCTCCCCCTCACGGTCGGGATCGGGCGCGAGAAACACCTTGTCGACTTCCCCGGCTTTCTTCTTGATGTCGGCAAGGACTTTCGATTTGCCCTTGATCGTCACATAGTGCGGCTTGAAGTCGTCGTCGAGATCCACGCCGAGCTTGCTGGTCGGCAGGTCTTTCACGTGGCCGACCGATGCCATCACGGTGTATCCCCGTCCGAGATACTTCGTGATAGTCCTCGCCTTGGCCGGCGACTCGACGATGATCAGCGATTTGGCCATTGAGATGTGCGCGTGATGCGTTTCACTTCAATCAGTGTAACCGATTCGGACATATATACCGCCGTGTCCATATTTTCAAGTAACTCCGCGTTTCAAACACGAATGCACGATCTGCCGGGAAGCTGGCGGATGGCGCCTTTGAGCTCCAACGACAACAGCAAACCGGACACCGACGCGGCCGGCAGGCCGGTTTTCGCGATCAACTCGTCAATGTGGACCGGCTCGGCAGGCAGCGCCGCATACAACGTGGCTTCATCTCCATCCAGCGCTCGACTTTCTGATTGTACCAAACCTGTCAAGGTTGCGTGGCGGTCCCGCATCTGCGCGCGAAAGGCCGGTTCAAACTGAGGGGCCAGTGCGTCGAGGATCTCCTCAGCCGACTCCACCAGTTGCGCCCCTTGCTTGATCAGGCCGTTCGTCCCGCGGCTCTGCTCGGATTGCACGGATCCGGGCACTGCGAAGACATCGCGCCCCTGCTCGGCCGCCAGGCGGGCTGTGATCAATGATCCGCTCTGCGGCGCCGCCTCCACGACCACGACCCCGAACGACAGCCCGCTAATGATCCGGTTGCGTTTCGGAAAATGGTACGCGTGCGGATAGGCGCCAAGCGGCAATTCGGAGAGGACGGATCCACGTTCTTCGATCTTCTTCCTGAGCGCCAGGTGCTCTGGCGGATAGGTCCGGTCGATGCCGCAGCCGAGCACGGCGATCGTGCGCCCGCCCGCCTCCAGCGCGCTCCGATGCGCCGCCGCGTCGATCCCGCGCGCCAGTCCGCTGACGACCGTCAGTCCCGCCGCGGCGAGCCCCCGGCTCAGCCGCTCAGTCACCAGACGGCCGGCCGGCGTCGCGTCGCGCGTGCCGACGATCGCCACGGCGTGGCGATCGGCCTCGCTCAGCCTCCCGCTCACGGAGAGCAGGGGCGGCGGATCGTGGATCGTTTTTAAACGGGCCGGATAGTCCGGGTCGAGGTATGTCACCACGCGGACCGCCATCCGCCCAAGCGCCGTAAGTTCACGGTCAATCGCCCGCAGGTCCTCGACGCATGGCCCCGTGCGGATGGCCCTGGCCAGCGCAGGACTGATCCCGCCGGCCTGCGTCAGTTCATCAAGGGAGGCCCGCAACACGGCGCCGGGGCCGCCGAAGGACTGCACGAGCCGGCACAACAGCGCATCGCCGATGCCGGGCACCGCACGCAGCACGAACCACGGCCTGGGGTCCAGCACGGTGGATGTGCCAGCCTTGTCAGAATGGTGCGGCATCAGGTTCTCCGAACGGACACGCAGAGCATTCGAATAAACGATGCTCCCGCCTCTCCTCATTACAACGTCACGATATCATACTGTTCAAGATGAAGCGTGGGATCGGCCTTGACGATGAGCTTGACCTGGCGCTCGCGCTCCAACTGTTCGACCCCGGCATATTCCTCGCCGTCGAGCAGCTCGGCGACGTTCGGATGCACGCCGACGATGATCGCCTGCCCGTCCCCCGTGCTGCCGAGCCGCCTGAGTTCACGGAAAATCTCGTAGGCCACGGTCGTCGGTGATTTGGTGTACCCCCGCCCTTCGCAGTAGTGGCAGGGCTCGGACATGGTGCGCAGCAGGTCCTCCCGCACGCGCTCGCGGGAGATCTCGATCAGCCCCAGGTCGGAAATGCGGGAAATACGCGTGCGTGCCTTGTCGCCGGCCATGGCGTCCACCAGCGCCTGGTAGACCTTCTCGCGATTCCGCTCCCGTTCCATGTCGATAAAATCGACGATGATGATCCCGCCGATCCCGCGCAGCTTGATCTGGTAGGCGACTTCCTTGACCGCCTCGAGGTTGTTCTTGAGGATCGTCTCCTCCTGGTCGCGTTTGCCGACAAAGCGTCCCGTGTTCACGTCAATCACCGTCATCGCCTCGGCATGGTCCACGACGATCGATCCGCCCGACTTCAGCCACACCTTGCGGCTGAGCGCGCGGGCGATTTCCATCTCGACCCCCAGATGGTCGAAGAGGCTTTCCTCCCGATTGTAAAAATGGACCCGTGACACCTGATCGGGCAGGAACCGGCGCACGAAGTCCCGGACCGCCTCGTATTCCTCCTTCATGTCGATGAGCAGCCGGTCGACTTTCTTCGAGAACAGGTCCCGGACGACCCGGAACGTCAGGGACAGGTCGGCATGCAGCAGATTCGGCGACGAGCCGTGCTCGCGCTTTCTCTGCACATCCTCCCAGAGGGTCTCCAGGAACTCGACATCGGAGCGCAAATCCTCCTCCTTGACCCCCTCGCTCACCGTGCGCACGATGTACCCGTGCCCTGGCCGGCGGAGCCGCTTCACGATTTCCTTCAGCCGGGCCCGCTCCTCATCCCTGGGAATCCGCCTGGAGACGCCCACGTGCTCGACGTTGGGCATGAACACCAGATACCGTCCGGGCAACGACACGTAGGTCGTCACGCGGGGCCCCTTGGTCCCGATGGGCCCCTTGGAAATCTGCACCATGAGTTCCTGCCCCTCCTTCAGCAGGGCCTCGATGGGCTGCGCGGACTGGCGGCGGGGCTTCGGCATCTCGCCTCCCCTCTCGTCGTCCTCGCTGTCCATCAGCGTATCGCCGGCTTCCGTCTCGAGCGAAAGGTCCGACACATGCACGAAGGCCGCCTTGTCCATCCCGATATCGATGAAAGCCGCCTGCATGCCCGGCAACACCTTGACCACCCTCCCGATGTAGATGTTGCCGACAAAATCCTTCCGTTTGGCGCGATCCACGTACAGATCCGTCATCACGCCGTTATCCAACACCGCCACGCGGGTTTCTTCCCGCGTGATACTGATCGCAATCTCTTGTCCCATAGTCACCTTCTGACGCCGGTCGACCGACGCCTTAATAAAATAGCGTTAACCGCCGTCGTTTAATGTTCAGCAGCAATCCCAGCGCCGACATCGTGGCCACGATGGAACTGCCTCCATAACTCATCAATGGAAGCGGGATGCCCACGATGGGAAACAACCCCGCCGTCATCCCGATATTGATCACCAGGCAAAAGGCCAGCATGGCGATGAGCCCGGCGGCCAGCAGGGCGCCCAGCATGTCCTTCGCCTTCAACGCAATTTCCAGCGCCAGCCAGATCAATCCCGCAAACAGCCCCAGCAGCACCAGCACGCCGAGAAAGCCCCATTCTTCGGCGAACACCGCAAAGACGAAGTCGGTGTGGCCTTCCGGCAGAAACTTCAACTGGCTCTGGGTCCCCCCATGCAAGCCCTTGCCCAGCAGTTCTCCCGATCCGATTGCAATACGCGACTGCAATCCGTGATAGCCCCTGCCGCCCGTATCGTAGGCGGGATCCACAAAGGTCATGATCCGCTCGCGCTGGTAGTCGTGGAGCGAGCCCCAGACGAGTTCCCAGGCGAAGGGAAACAGCATCACGGCGAACAGCAGCAGCGTCCCCATGGCCTTGGAGCGCATGCCCACTACCAGGAGCATCGACACATAGATGGAGAGGTAGGCGAGCCCGCTGCCGAGATCGGGCTGCTTGAGAATCAGCAGCAGCCCCGGCAGCATGATCAGGCCCGGCATCACCGCCCGTTGCATCCACCCCAGACGGGGGCTCTTGGCGTAATAGGTGGCCAGCGTCAGCACCAGGACCAGCTTGGCGAATTCGGACGGCTGGAACACGAAGGGGCCGATGGGAATCCAGCGCTGGGCCCCGCGGCTGGTCTTGCCGGCCACGAGCACCACGACAAGCAGGATCAGCACGAGCGCGTAGAGGATGTACGCCAGCCGGGACACCTTGTGATAATCCATGACGAGCATGACCACAAACGCCACCCACCCGAGGGCGATCCACGCCAGCTGCTTCACATACACGGGCGTCCCGCCGACCGGCTGCACCGGCGTCACGCTATAGATCGACAGCACGCCGAGCGAAAGGATCGCGGTGATCAAGCCGAGAAACCTCCAGTCGAAGTTGTCCGGCGCCAGCGCCCGACCATCCAGGACACGATCAATCATGGCGACCCCGCATCGCCACAGCGACCGTCGCCGGTCCGGCGGGTTTATTCTTCACGTAGGCTTCGATCACCTGCTTGGCCATCGGCGCAGCCCACGATCCGCCATGTCCCATGTTCTCAATCAACACGGCGACCGCGATACGCGGCGCCTCCGCCGGCGCGAAGGACACGAACCAGGCGTGGTCACGCAACTTCTTCGGAATCTCCTGGTCTTTTCTCCGATCATCCTTGAGCGCGGCCGTCTGCGCCGTGCCCGTTTTCCCGGCGATCCTCACGAGCCCCGAACGCGCCCGGCCGGCCGTGCCCCTGGTCACAACTGCCTCCAGTGACTCATGGAGCAGCTCGTAGGTTTCCGGCTTGAGCGCGAGCTTCGGACGCGGCACCGACGGAAGCTCCAGCACCTGCCCGGTCGCCCGCTCTTTGATCGCCCGCACGATGCGGGGACGGAACGACTCGCCCTTGCCGGCCACCGTCGTCATCACCATCGCCATTTGCATCGGCGTCACAGTGGTAAATCCCTGCCCGATGGCGGCGGAGATGGTTTCGCCGGGCATCCAGGGCTCGTTGCGGGCCTTGACCTTCCAGGCCGTCGACGGCACGATCCCCGTCCGTTCGGAGGGCAATTCGACGCCGGTCTCCTGCCCCAGCCCGAACCGCTCCGCGAATTCCGCCATCGTGTCAATTCCAAGCCGCTGCCCGATCGTGTAGAAAAACACATCGCAGGAATCCACGATCGCGTCCACGATGCCCATGACGCCGTGCCCGCCCGCCTTCCAGTCACGGTAAACGCGGCCGCCGAACGGATAGCCGCCCAGGCAACGGACCCTGGTGGTCGTATTCACCGTACCCGTTTCGAGTCCCGCCGCCGCGACGATGATTTTGAACGTCGAGCCGGGCGGATACTGCCCCTGCGTGGCGCGGTTCGTCAGCGGGTGCCCTTCGTCCTGCACGATCTTGTCCCATTGTTTCGCCGTCAGCTCGCGGGAGAGCACGTTCGGATCAAAGACCGGGCGGCTCGCCATGGCCAGCACATCGCCGGTCGTCGTTTCGATCGCGATGATGGCCCCCGACTCCTCGCCGAGCAATTGCTCGGCCAGCCCCTGCAGCCGGGCGTCGATCGTCAGATACAAATCGTCCCCGGCCAGCGGCTTCTCGACCTCGACTGTCCGCTTCTCATGTCCCATGGCATTGACTTCGACCGTCTTCTGCCCGGAACGCCCGCGCAGGAAGCGATCGTATGTTCTCTCGACGCCGTACTGGCCGATGATGCTGCCCAGGTGCAGTTCGGCGTATTCGGGCCTCTCCAACTGGTCCGAGGAGACCTCCCCCACATACCCGAGCAGGTGCGCCGCCGTCGGACCGCCCGGATAATTGCGCTGGGATTCCGCTCGCACCATCACGCCGGGGAGGTCCAGGCGATGCGACTCGATCAACGCCGCCTCTCGCAGCGTGAGACCGTCCTTCACCTTGCGGGGCAGCAGGCGGCTGCCCCGCTCGGACAGCTTCTTGCGTACGGCCGCTTCATCCAGCCCCACGAAATTCACCAGCGTTGCGATCAGCGCTTTCCGGTCTTTCACGTCCTCCAGCGTCACGTAGAGGCCGAAACTCGGGACGTTATTGGCCAGCAACACGCCGTTGCGGTCGTAAATCAATCCCCGGACCGGCTCCATCACGACCGCCCGCGTGCGGTTGTTCTCGGACAAATCTCGGTAGTAGCTCCCCTCGTTGATTTGGAGATACCAGAGACGCAAGGCAAGCAGTCCCATTACAAGCAGCAGGCTGATTTTGAACAGCAACAGCCGTTGCTGGAGTTCCCGCAATTCGTCGTGCGTTGTGCTGCCTCGAACGCTCATGGTGCCTTGTTCAACATCTTGTCAAACCAGAGAGTCATCCTTTCTAAATCGTTCCGCCAGCACCCAATACGCGGCGACACCGAACACTCCGTCGAGCACAGCCTGTGGCGCCAGGATCGACTGCACCGCCGTCATGGTGTCCGGTCCGCCCGCCCCCGCAAACAGGAAGGCCATGCCGGAACACACGGAAAAGCCCATCATCATGGGCGCCACGGTGGCCGGCGTCGCACGGGCCACGTACCGTGCCACCAGCCCGCCCGACAGTCCGATCGCGGCCTTGGTGATGACGCTGACCCACGCATCGCCCGCCGAAAAGAGGTCCTGCTCGAATCCCAGCAGCACCCCCATCAGCACACCGTCCCCCGCCCCGCCGAAGAACCCGATCAGGCTGACGGCGATCAGGCACAAGTCGGGACGGACGCCGGCGACGCTCAGATGATCGAGCACCGTCGATTGAATCGGAACCAGCCCCAGCGCCAGCCCGAAGTACAACAAGAGCTTCACGGCTTGTTGTTCTCCTCCGGAGAATCCGCCGACGGCTCCCCCGTGCTGCGAGGCGCGGTCACCACCAGCACTTCCTCCACCTTCGTGAAGTCCACCTCCGGCCGCACATCAGCCGTTTGGAAGAGTCCGCCCTCGTCCTTTTGAATGCTCGTGATCGTGCCGACGGGGACGCCCTTGGGGAACCCGCCGGTCAGGCCGGACGTCACCACCGGATCGCCGACCCGCACCGTCGAGAGCAGCGGGATGTACTTCATGCGCGCCTGCCCTCCGAACGTCCCCTCGATGATCCCTTCGTCGCGCGTGCGCTGGATCAGGCTCGTGACCGCGTTGTTGGGATCGGTGATCAGCAGGACCACGGAGGAGGATGCCCGCGTCTTGACCACGCGCCCGACCGCGCCGGCCAGTGTGACGACCCCCATTTCGGTCCGGACCCCGTCCTGCTCGCCTTTGTCCAGCACCACACCGCGATACCAGTTGGTCGCATCGCGTCCGATGACCCGCGCCGCCACCGTCTGTGACGGCGTGTGTGCCTGGAATCGGAGCAGTTCGGTCAAGCGCCGGTTGGCAGCCGCCATCTCGCGCAGATCGGCGGCCTGGCCGCGAAGAAATTCGATTTCCCGGCGTAATTGCTCGTTTTCCTCCCGGACTCCTCTCAACGCCACGTACCGGTCCCAGACCGCTTCGACACGGCTGTCCGCAGAAAAGAGCAGCTTGAGCGGAATGGTGACGATATCAGCCAGCGGTTTGCCGACGGCCTGGAGGAGCGTATGGCTTTGTTTGGGAAGGACGAAGACGAGCGAGAGCAGCAACGCGCAGAGCACGAGCAGCACTCGCCTGGTACCGGATGTCGAACGAAACATTGGCCATCCCTGGGCGGGATGAGCCCCCTACCGATTGCTGCTGTATTGGGACATCACCGATACTTTCCGAAGCAGATCCAGTTCGTCCAGGATCTTGCCGACCCCCAATACGACCGACGTGAGAGGGTCATCCACCGTGATGATCGGCAGATTCGTTTCTTCTCGGAGCCGGGTATCGAGGCCCTTGAGCATGGAGCCTCCCCCGGTCAGTACAATCCCGCGATCAATGATATCGCCAGCCAGCTCGGGGGGGGTGTTCTCCAGGGCCACCTTGATCGCATTCACGATCGTGCCGATGGGCTCCTGAAGCGCTTCCCGGATTTCGGCGTCATCCACGACCAGCGTCCTGGGGATGCCCGAAATCAAATCCCGCCCTTTAATCATCAACGTCTTTTTCTCCTCGAAGGGATAGGCCGAGCCGATTTCCAGCTTGATATGTTCGGCCATATGCTCCCCGATGAGGAGGTTGTATTTCTTCTTGATGTAGTTCGAAACGGCGTCGTCCATGCGGTCGCCGGCGACCTTCACCGATTCGCTGTAGACGATCCCGCCCAGCGAGATGACCGCGATGTCCGTCGTGCCGCCGCCGATGTCCACCACC
>Ga0209109_10001684_pt1 | contig 12094 bp, 3 predicted proteins | sample Rifsed10ft2_FD_184004 | JGI IMG/M metagenome (GOLD analysis project Ga0209109, IMG submission 184004) | Soil microbial communities from Rifle, Colorado, USA - sediment 10ft 2 (version 2) | ecosystem: Environmental > Terrestrial > Deep subsurface > Rock core/Sediment | place: Rifle, Colorado... | reverse complement strand
TTCATCCAGACGCCGGTTTGCGCTCCACCCCATACCCCCTCACCGCCTTGCTCTTCCCCCGAATCTCCACTTCCCCTAAATCTACCAGCGCATACTCGCCTTTGAGTGCGGCACGCGTGAACTCGCTCAGCAACACATCGTGCCCCTCGAAGTTTTTCGTCAGCGCCTGAATGCGCGCGCCGGTGTTCATGGCGTCGCCAATCAGCGTGTACTCCTGCCGCTCCTCGGAGCCGGTCGCGCCAGCGGTGACTTCACCTGTGTTGAGGCCAATGCCGAATTTCAAAACGGGCTGGCCGAGCGCGGTGCGCTTTTGATTGACGTAGGCCAATCCCTCGCGCATAGAGAGAGCGGCCTGCACCGCGCGCTCGGCGTGGTCGCGGTACTCGGTCGGCGCGCCGAAGACGCACACGGCCTCGTCGCCCACGAAACGGTTGACGATGCCGCCGTGCGCTTCGGTGGCGAGGATGATGACTTCGAAGTACTGATTCAGCGCGGCCATCACGTCCTCGGGCGCGTGCGATTCGGCGAAGGTGGTCGAGCCGCGCATGTCGCAGTACAGCACGGTGATGGTCTTGCGCTCGCCCTTGAGCGAGACACGGCCCGCCAGCACGGCCTCGCCGACTTCTCGGCTGAGATAGCGCCCGAACAGGTCGCGCATTCGTTCGCGGTCGTTCAATCCGTTCACCATCTCGTTGAACGCGCGCGAGAGTTGCCCCACGTCGTCCCAGCGTGATTCAGGGACGCGCTGGTGGAGGTCGCCGCGCGCCACCGCGCGCGAAGCGTCCACCACTTGTGCTACCGGGGCGAGCGCCCGGCGGGTGAACAGCATGGTCAATATCACCGCCACCGCGAGGGCAGCCAGCATCGTCCATACCGAACTGCGGGCGATGTCACGGATGACGTTGTCCACCGGCTCTGTCGAGAGGCCGAGGCGCGCAATGCCCAATCGCTGTCCGGCCTTGTTCTCGATGGGCAAGTCCACTTCAAACGCGCGCTCACCCGTCCAGTCGGTGAGGCGCACGAGGGCCGACGAGCCGGGGAGGGTGACGGTGTTGGTCAGCACCCGACCCATGTACTCGATCTGGTCGCTGAGCAGGACTTTGTGCGCGGGGTCGGTGATGAAAAGGTAGCGCAGGCTGAACTCGTAGGGCGAGTCGCTGGCCTGCTGGGCAGTGAGCGTTTCGATTTGCACTCCGGCCTGCTGCTGGATTGCGTCCAACAGTTGCGGGGTGAGCGCAGTGACTTCCGCGCCGAAGGCGTCGCGGGTGGAGACGCCGAGCAGGTCAAAGCCGCGCTGGAGGATGGAGCGCATGTTGTCTTGGAGCAGGCGGCGCTCGTAGTTCACGCGGAAGACTGTGGTGAGCGCCATCGTCGCCACGAAGACGAGGCCGATGGTGAACGAGAGTTTGGCGGCGAGCGGCATCCGCACGACGAGGCCGCGCAGGCCGGTCGGGCCGAGGTGTTTGGCCGCAGGCAGGAATCCGGTGGCGCCCTCGGCGCGCATCGCCTCGGCGGGGTTCACATTGGCAGCGCGGTCAGCGGGGTAGAGCGCCGCCAGCATCGAGATGACCGGCCCGGTGACGAGCGCGGCCCCGGCCACCGGCCACGGGAGCGGCCCCACGCCCGTCAGTTCGCGCCCGAAGAAGATGCCCGCCGAGACGTTGCCCAACTGCCCGAAGGCGAAGCTCATCGCCAGCCCGCCGAGGACGCCGATCACACTCCCGGTCACGCCGAGCAGTCCGGCCTCGATCACGACCAGAGCGCGCACCTGTCCCCGGCTCAAGCCGATGGCGCGCAATGTGCCGAGTTCGCGCTGGCGCTCCAGCACCGAGGCAATCAATGTGTTGATGAGCGCCAGACCGGCCACAATGCCGGAGAGCGAGGTCAACCCGGCGAAGAGCACGAGCGTAGCGTTCACCAAGTCTTCGAGGCCTTGAATCACCAGCGTATGGGGGTCGGCGGTGAAGGCCAGCCCGTATTCGCGGCCCAATTGTTTCAATTCATCTTCGAGGGCCTCGCGGTCTGCGCCGGGGCGCGCGTCGAAGAAGATGTACTGTGGGTGCGCGTTGAAGTAATCCGCGCCGACCTCGGGGGCGACGAGCGGGACGAAGCCGCCCACCATCGCAACGGTGAACGGGACTTTGCCTTTCAGCGTGTCGAGCTCCACCATGTCGCCCGGTTTCAGGTTGTATTGGCGGGCGGTGGATTCGGGGAGGGTGATGGCCAGCCCGGCGGCGAAATACTTTTCGGCTTCTTCCCACGAGCCGACATCGGGGACGAAGGAGTTGCTATGGCGGAAGAGGCCGAGGTCCGCCGACGCCGCCCAATTCTGCTGGGTGTAGCCTTTGAGGTCGAAGCCGCCCAAACGATACACGTCGGCCAGCCCGCGCGCGGACAGCGCATCGAGCGCGGCACTCAAGTCGGGCGCGAGCGGCGGCAGGGTCGGCACAGGCGACGAACTTGCGCTCGTGGTCACCGCCTCGGCGGTAGACCGCACCAGCAGATAATCGTGCTTCAGAAAATCGCTCAGGCTCCCGCCGCCCAAACCGTAATGTCCGGCGGCGAGCACGAAGCCCGAGAGCACGACCACGACGAGCAAGCCGATGGTGAGTGTGGCGGTCGTGAGAACAGCGCGAGACCTTTGGCGGGCGAGCGTCCCGGCAGCGAGTTGGGCCGCGAGGCTGAGGCGTCTGGCGAGGCGCTCAAATACCCACAGCGCGCCGCCGACCCCGGCGGGCATCAGCAACAGCGTGGCGATGGCGAGCAGACTGCTGACCCCGGCGGCGAAAGCCTGCATGTCGTTGAAGCTGGCGGATTGCCGAATTTGTTCGACCGCCCAGAGGTGGACAAAAACATAGGACATCAACAACCCCACACCGCCGATCAATCCCCATTTCGTGTTGTAGGGGCGATGCGCCGCATCGCCCTTACCCAGCGCCGCCAACGGCGACACGCGCCCGGCCTGCCAGGCCAACCGCAGAGTCACCAGCACGGTGACGACGACGCCCGCGCCCACCCCCATCAGCGCACCGTCGAGCGGGGGACTGACCGCCGGGACGCTGATCCCTTCCGTGGCGACGACCGTCGCCAGCAATCCCTGCCCCAATCCCCAACCGATCAACAGCCCGACGCCTGAGCCGAGCAGGGCCGTGATCAACGCCTCAGCCAGCGATTGCTGAATCACCTGCCCGCGCGTCATGCCCAACGTGCGCAGTTGGCCGATCTCGCGGCGGCGCTCGCTCAGGGTAATGGCGAAGGCGTTGTAGACGAGGAATGCGCCGGAGAGGACCAGGATGAAACTCGCAAACTGCAACGCCTGCAGCACGGTGCTGAACGAGCGAACCGTGCCGCCCTCCGAGGCGCTGGCGACGGTGTACTGCGTGCCGAGGTCGGCTTCCAGTTGGTCGCGGGCGATGTCCTGCGGCTGATCGGGTTGGAGGCGGATGAGGATGGCGGTGACCGCGCCGGGCGTTTCAAAACCGGCCTGCACCGTTTGCAGTGGCATCCACGCGACCGGCGGCCCGCCAAATCCGCCGGTCTGTTCGAGCAAGCCGACGACCACGTAATTGCGTGTCTGCTTCCCGGTTTGCAGAGTGATCGTTTCGCCCACGCGGAGGCCGCGCTGCAAAGCCCAGCTTGCGGGCAGGAGCACTTCAGGCGCATCGGGCGCGGAGAAGAATTTCCCAGACTTCAGTTCGTATGGCGTGAGCACGCGGGCCGGATCCACGCCCAGCAGTTGTAGGCCGGTGCCGACGTAACGGGCCGGAGCAAGCGGATTATCGCCGGCCTGCAATTGCCCCTCGATGCGGCGATAGATGGGCGCGACCGTTTGTACCTCGGGGCGGGCGGCCAGTTCATCGGCGAGGCTCACGTCGAGGTTGGCGTTGTTAGCTGAGGCCACTTCGAGGTCGGCCCCGGCGAGGCGGCTGGAGCGGGCCTCGTCCGCAATTTGCTCCACCGCCACGCCCACGATACGCATGGCAAAGATCATGCCGACCCCGAGCGCGATGGCGAGCGCGGTGAAAAGTGTGCGCGCCGGACGGGTGCGAAGGTTGCGGTAGGCGAGGAGGAGCATGGCGGGTTATGGATGCGGATACAGCGCGTTCAGTTCGGGCGCCTCCGGCAGATAGAGCACGTAAGCGGCCTTCCCCGGTTGAAGCTGCGGATCGGGCCGGTTCAGCGTCGAAACTTTGCCTTCGTAATTTCGCCCGTTTACCTGAAACTGATACTTGATCGTCCACGGATGGCGGCCATTGACCCTCACGCTCAGATTCTCCTCGAGGTCCGTGATTTGACCGCGCGCCGCCTCTCCGTGCCGCAGCACGCTCACGGTCTTCCGCGCGGCCTCGTAGCGCCGGACGAGCACCAGCCCGCCGACCCCGAGGAGCACGATCCCCAGACCCGCAAAGGGGAGGCCCACGAAAGCCGTGATGATTCCAATCGTCAGCGGCACGCCCACGATCAGGAAGATCGCTCCCAGCATGGCAAAAATACCGGCGACGATGGCCCCTCCATCCGCCGCCAGCAATCGCCAGACGTAACTGTCGGAAATCGGGCGCGGGGGCGGCGGAGGCGGCACGCTACGCGCCGCAGGGGCCTCGCGCTCCGGCGCGGCAGCCTGTGTGGGAGGTGGCAACGGCCCGCCGCAGTTCTTGCAGTTGGACTGGAAGGCGGCGTAATGGGTGCCGCACCAGGGGCAGGTGATCATGCGGGCCTTCCTTTCAAAGCCGCCGACGGCGGCGCGAACGGTCTTCCCTCTCCCACGGGAGAGGGCGGGGTGAGGGAGAGCTGTCAGCGATTATTGTATCCCCCTCCTCCCCACCACCCCGTACACCCTCACCGGCTGGCGCTTCCCCCGAATCTCCACCGCGCCTAAATCCGCGAACGCGTAGTCTTCGGCGCATGCGCCCAGCGCGGCCAGCGTAAACTCGCTGAGCAGAACGCCGTGCTCGGGGAAGGTCTTGTTCAAGTCCTGAATGCGCGCGCCGAGGTTCATCGCGTCGCCGATGACGGTGTACTCCTGCCGCTCCTCCGACCCCGTCGCGCCTGCGACGACATCGCCAGTATTGATGCCCATGCCGAACCGCAGTGTGGGCAAGCCAAGCGCCGCGCGCTTCTGGTTGAGATAGGCCAGCCCCACGCGCATGGCGAGCGCGGCCTGCACCGCCTGCTCGGCGTGGTCGGGCTGTTCGCTGGGCGCGCCGAAGAGGCACACGGCCTCGTCGCCCACGAAGCGGTTGACGATGCCGCCGTAGGTTTCGGTTGCGAGAATCACAACTTCGAAATATTGATTGAGCGCGGCCATCACTTCTTCGGGCGGGTGCGCTTCGGCGAAGGCGGTCGAGCCGCGCATGTCCACGTAGAGCGCGGTGATGGTCTTGCGCTCGCCTTTCAGCGAGACGCGCCCGCTCAGCACGGCCTCGCTCACCTCGCGGCTGACGTAGCGCCCGAACAAATCGCGCACGCGCTCGCGGTCGCGCAGACCGGCCACCATCTCGTTGTACGCCCCGGCGAGTTGTGCCAGTTCATCGCGCGTGTCGGCGCGGAAACGCACCGCCAGATCGCCGCGCGCCACCCGCCGCGCGCCCGTCACGAGTTCCTGCACCGGCGCCGTCACCGCGCCGCCGATGCCCTGCGCCAGCAGAACGCCCGCCAGCACCGCAATCAGCCCGGTGAGCCAGAACAAGTTTCGACTCTCGTCCAGAAATTGCTCCACGCCCACGCGCCGCACGCCGAGGCGCAGCGTGCCAATCTGCTCGCCCTCGCGCCCGCGTCGCAAGGGCGTGGACGCGACCCAAATCGCTTCGCTCTTCCACTCCGCCTCCTCGACTTTCGTCTCGGCGGACACGGGCGCAGACTCGCCCACCAGCGTGACCTGGTCGGAGAGCAAAATCGTGCCCTCGTTGTTCACCACGGCCATATACGCGATGTCTTCGCTCCGCGCCTGCGCGCTCACCTCGCGCAGTTTCGCGAGGTCGAGATTGGGCATTGCCGTCAGCGCGTTCTGCAAGTTGAACGATTGCGCGGACGGCAGGCCCTCGCCGAGCATTTCCGAGAACGCCTCGCCGATGAACTCGGCGGCGGTGAGCATCCCGTCGCGCACGGTGCGCTCCACCTGCCGCCGCTCGAGCGGGATGACGGCCACCCCGAGCACGCCGACGAGCACGGCCACGAGCAGCACCATCGCAATCGTCAAGCGTGTCCGGATGGAGATGTTCGCCCCCGGCCAGCGCCGTGCTTTGGGGCGTTCAATGGGGCTGTAGTCGCCGCGCGCCACCCGGCCCGCGAACGCGGCGAGTTGCCGCGTGGCGCTGGCAAAGGGGCGGCTCAGCGCCCAACTCACCGCCACGCCCGCCACCAGTATCGCCGCGCCGAACGTCCACAGCGTATTGCGCAATCGGTTCATGAACGCGCGCAGTTCGTCCAGCCGCATCTTGATGCGAATGGAGCCGACGAGGTCGCCCGCGCGATTCTCGATGGGCGCGGCGGCGACAATGTGCGGCGTATCCTCGCCCTCAACGCGCTCGGAGCGCACCGCCGTCTTCTCGGTCGAGTCGAGCGGGGGCACGGTCGTCCCGATGTTGCGCGTGTCGAGGCTGAAGAGCGTCACGTTGTCGCGGTCGGCCATGGCGAAGTCCACGAGGCCGTTCGCGCTCAGGTCGTCCATCAGCGACTTGAAGCGCAGCATCCCCTCCGCGTCGAACTGGCCGGATTGGAGATTGGCGAGTGTGAGTGTCTCCGCGTCGGCAGGCAGGGACAACTCGACCATGCTCGCATTCCACGTCACCATCGCGCCCACCGCGTCGCGCGAGCGGCTTTCCAAATAATTGCGCGCGTGCGAGGTGACGACGACAATCAGTGAACCGAGCACCACGGCGAGCAGAACGGCGGCGCCGAGCGCGAAGCGCGTCTGCAGGCTGCCGCGATTGAGCAGGCCCGCAATCTGGCGGCGGGTGATGGGCTGCGGCTGTTCGGGATTGAGCGTCTCGATGGCTGCGCCGCGCAGAATGGAATTGGCCGGGAAGTAGGCGGCCAGCGCGCAGATGAGAGGCGAGGCTAGAACCCCCATGAGGCCGGTGGGCAGGACTTTGGGCAACGTCCGGAAGGCGGCCGCCCACGGCTGATAATTTTCTGCGCCCACACTGCCGCCGCCATACACGGTGGCGAAGATGACGGTGAGGCCCACGCTGGCAATGAGGCCCACCAGGCCGCCGAGGAAGCCCATGAGCGCCGCCTCGCCCACCACCATTGCCCGCACTTGCGCCCGCGTCGCGCCGAGGGCGCGCAACTGCCCAAACTCGCGCCGCCGTTCCGTCACGCTGAGCAGGGTGGTGTTCACCACGCCCAGCGCCGCCGCCAGCACCGCCATCAGCAAGAAGGCGTTGAACAACAGCGGCACGTTGTCGAAGACGGACAGCATGGTCTCGGTGAAGCGGTTCATGCGGAGCAGGTAGAGGCCGTGCCGGGCAGCCGCCGCCTGTAGGTCGGCCTCCAGTTGTGCGAGGTCGGCGCCAGGGCGGCTTTGCACGAAGAGGCTGAACGGGTCGCCGTTGTCAAATGAGTTTTGCGCCGCGTTGCTGATGATGGAAGCGCCCACAAAAGTAGAGCCAATTCCGGCGATGGTGCATTCCACCTCGCCCTGCGGCCCGGTGACGGTAAACGTATTGCCCAGCCCGGCGGCGTTTTTGTTGGCGATGTACGGCGTGACCAGCACACCGCATCCCTGCTCCATGATGGGAATAGCGGTATCCCAATCACCTTCTTTGAAAGTCATGAACAGCGGCCCGGCCTGGCGCAACAACGGCGGGTCGAGGATGAACGAGAAATACGTGTCGCCCATGAACGACAGTTCCGGCACGATGACGAAGGTAAAGGGCATCAAGTCGCCGCGTTCGCCCAGCGCGGCGCGCAAATCGGCTTGCCCGGCGGGCGGCGTGCGGAGCGAATCCATGTTGGCATATCCGGCCAGCCCGCCCTCGATGTTCATGGCGGAGATGACCCAGTTGCCTTCCTGTTTCAGCGCCTCTAATTTGGGGCCGAAGAACTCAAACAGATAAAATTGGATGAAGCCTGTGAGCGCGCCAATCATGGCCAGGCTGATGGCGAGGGTGACCACCGTGAGCAGAACGCGCCCGCGCCCGCGTTGCAGATTGTCGGCTACGAGGCGCCCGGTGGCGCCCCACAGGCGCGCGAGGACAGGCCGCAAGCCGCTCCCCATCACGCCCACCAGCGCGGGCAACGTCAACGCGAGGCCCACAATCCACAGGACCGCGGCGAGGACGGCGGCGGGGGAATCGAAGGGCGGCTGAAGCCAAGCGGCGGGAGGCGCGACAATCAAGTAAATGGTGAGCGATGAACAGAGGAGGAGACCTGCGAGGCCGAGGCGGTTGGGGTTGCGTTCCACGCCGGGCAGGTCAGGCGCTTTGAGCGCCACCAGCGGCGAGAGGCGCATGGCCTGCCGCGCAGGCATGAGCGAGGCCAGCACCGTGATGCCCAAACCCAGCACCGCGGCCAACACAAAACTCGCCAGCGAGGGTTGGCTGGGCGCGAAAGCGTTGAGTACTGGGTTGTCCAGCGAGCGCATGAAGGCGATGATGCCCTGCCCGAAGAACGGCCCAATCAGCAGGCCCAGCGCCGTGCCGGTGCCGCCGATGAGGAGCGCCTCGGTCAGCACCATCCGCAAAACTTGCGGGCGCGTCATGCCCAGCGAGCGCAGCGCGCCGATTTGCTGGCGGCGCTGGGTGATGGACATGGCAAAGGTGTTGAAGATGAGGAAGCCCGCCGCCAGCATGATGCCCGCGCCGATGCCCTTGAACACGGGGTCGAGCTGACTCCACAGGCCCTCGCCAATGGCGCGCAAATCCTCCGTGCGCGTCACCACGCCGATGATGGATTTGGCCAGCACATCGCCCGCCACCGTCATGGTTGCGCCGAGGGTGATGGCGATGATGCTGAGGAGGACGCGGGTACGCTGTTGCTCGATGCTCCGTTGTGCGAGGAGGAGTGAGAGCGAGCGCGGGAGCGCGCGTTCCGGCTCGCCCTCGGCGCGGCGCGTGGTGGGCGGCTGCAACGTGAGGCGCTCACTGCGCGTGGCCTCCATCACGTCCATCGCCGCCGCCTGTCGCGCGGGGAAGTACGCGGCCCCTGCCGCGACCAGCGGCCCGAACACGAGTGCGAAAGCCGAGGCGACGCCCATATCGCGCAGCGCGGGCGGGAGGACTTTCAGCGTCATGTCCCAGTCGGGGCGGAAGCCCAGCGACGCAGTGCCGTTGGGCGTCATGATCACCACGAAAGCCAACAGCATCAACACGCTGAACACGGCGGCGACGACGGCGGCGAGCAGGCCCAGCACGGCGGCCTCGGCCACGACGGCCTGCCGCACCTGCCGCTGGGTCGCGCCCACCGCGCGCAGCATCCCGATCTCGCGCTTGCGCTCGGCGACGTTGATGACCATGGTGTTGACCACGCCCAGCGCGGCCACGATCACCGCCATCATCAACAGCGCGTTGAGCAGGGCCGTGAACTGGTCAATGATGACGTTGAAGCCTTTGACGCCCTCCGAGAAGTCAATGGCAATGTTGCCCGGATAGTCTTTTACGATTTCATCAATTTGCCGCAACACCTCGTCGCGGCGCACGGCGTGGGCCGGGGTCACGTACACGCCGAGGGTGGGCAGTTCGCCCAAGCCGAAGTACGCCTCGCCGTCGGCATACGGGAACGCCGTCATCTGCCAGCCGATGCCGCCGACGCCCGCAACCGTGAACTCGACTTCGCCTTTGGGCGTCTGCACGCGCACGGTGTCGCCCGCGTGGACCCCGAGGCGTTCGGCGGCGAGGGGCTGCATCAGCATCGCGCGCCCGCGCTTCATCAACGCGATGGCGGTTTCGGGGTCGCCCTCGAAGAAGTCGAAGTTGCCGTGACGGATGAAGGGTTCAGGGTCAACGAAGATGCCGGGGTAGCCGGGGAGTGCGGCGACCGCCTGCGGGATGGGAGCCACGTCCATCCGCTCGAGTTCGATCACGCCGTCGGCGGCCAACTTCTCCAGCCGGACCACCAGTTCCGGGTCGAGCGGCGGGGCTTCGATGAACAGTTGCAGCAGGTTGTCCACGGACGCCTCGCCGGAGGCGATCATCGCCACGCTGTCGAACTGCACGATGCGGTCTTCTTTGATCACGTCGCCGAAGATTTGCAGGCCGCCCTTGAGCATGGCGGTGATCAGGCCGGGGGTGGCGATGACCATCGTCAGCCCGGCGGCGAGCGCCCCGGCGGTGAGCGCGGAGCGCAGCGCGTTGCGGCGGACGTTGTCGGAGGCGAGGCGGCCTGCCGCGCGCAGGCGGCGGACGAGCAGCGGGCGGGCGAGGGCGGCTACGGGCGCGACGAGTCCGGGCAGGAGCAGCGCCATCGCCACAAGCAACGCGCCCATCCCCACGATCAGAGTGATAATGCCCACCATGAAATCGGGACGCACGAGGAAGCCGAAGGCGCTCAGCCCTGCGACGACGAGCACGAGCGCGACCGCGCCCACGCGCCCGCCGTGTCGCGCATACCACCCGACGCGCGTCCCGGCTTCCGGTTTCACCGCCTCCATCGGCGAGACGTGGCTGGCGCGCCACGCGGGCGGCAGCGCGGAGACGAGGGTGATCGTCAGCCCCATGAGCGGGCTGAGGACGACGGCCCACGCCGGCACGTTGAACGTCGTCTCGTCCAGCGTGCCCATCGCCCACAGGATGACCCACGCGAGGCCCAGGCCGGCGAGCACGCCCGCAACCCCGCCGACCAGCGCGAGCAGCCCGGCCTCGGCCAGCACGGTCTGCGTGATCTGGCCGCGCGTCATGCCCAGCGTGCGCAGCGCGCCGATCTCTTTGGTGCGCGCGGTGATGGACATGGCGAAGGCGTTCATGATCACGAACCCGGCGGCGAACAGGATGATGACGCCCACCATCGCCAGCCCGGCCTGGGCGAAGAGGGTATTGAAGGCCGCGCCGCCCTCTGCGGAGGCGCGCACCACGGCGAGGTCGGCGCCCAACCTCTGCGCAAGGTCGGCGCGGACTTTGTCTACATCTGCGTCGGAGCGGAGTTTGATTTCGATGTGATCAATAGGATTAGAGACCGCTTGCGCTCCGCCCTGCGGGGCTGGGGATTGGAGAATTAGGGATTGGGCGACGGGGAGGGGAACATATGCATTGGGTGATTGGGTGATTGTTTGATTGGGTGATTGCTTGAGACGTCCAGAGATGGTGAGTGTGACAGTCTTGCCGTCTGCTTTCAACGTGATCTCGTCGCCCGTGCGCAGGTTGTTGCGGATGGCGACGGACATGGGCAGGACGATAGAGTTGTCTTTACTGAGAAACGCGCCGTCGGCGAGTTCGGGTTTGTGGAGGGCTTGATACGCGGCGGGGTCAACGCCGAGCAACTGAAGACTGATGACTGAAGACTGAGCACTGGAGATTTGAGCACTGACGCTCAACGACGGGGAGGCGAGTTCAACGACGGGGGAGGCGCGGAGGGTGGAAAGCGTATCGGCGTCGAAAGGCGCGCCTGCCCGCGAGGAAACTGTGAGATCAATCCGCGGCCCGCTGGCTCCCGAGACCTGCGCGGCGCGCTCGTTGGCCGCCTGCCCGATGATGGCGGCGGCCAGAACCATTGCCACCCCAAGCGCGATGGCGAGGGCGGTGAGGATGCTGCGCAGAGGATGGGCGGTGAGGTTGCGGCGGACGAGGAACATGAGTCAACTCCCAAATCCTAGAGGCACGTGGCAGGAGTATAGACCGCCTTGGGGAGAAAATGAAGCGGGCTTGGGGCACGCCGTAGCGGCTGGAACCCCGGCAGCAAAAGGATAAGCCGACCGAGGGCGGTTTACAACATTTCAGGTTGCCGCGACTCTGCGGAGCGCCCCCGGAGCGAAGCGGAGTCGCCAGGCGTTTGACTTACGAGAGGGGGTGCGGCTCGGTTTCGAGGTTGGGCAAGTTGGAGGGTGCTTCTTCGGGCATTTCGGGCTCCCCCATGGTTTCTTTGAACATCGTCATCTCGCGGATGAGGTCAAAGGCCGGGTCGGCGCGGGCTTCGCCGGCCAGCTGCGGGTCGCGCTCAATGG
>Ga0209109_10001680_pt1 | contig 12106 bp, 9 predicted proteins | sample Rifsed10ft2_FD_184004 | JGI IMG/M metagenome (GOLD analysis project Ga0209109, IMG submission 184004) | Soil microbial communities from Rifle, Colorado, USA - sediment 10ft 2 (version 2) | ecosystem: Environmental > Terrestrial > Deep subsurface > Rock core/Sediment | place: Rifle, Colorado... | reverse complement strand
CGGTTATGGCAAATACGAAGACGCCGACAAAGACTTTATCCGTCTGGAAGGTTGCGCCCGCAACGGTGATCATGAAGCCGATCCCCGCGGTGGCGGCATAGAGCTCTCCCACCATGACACCGATCAGCGCCCGGCCGACTCCGAGTCGCAAACCGGTAAGGATGAAAGGGACAGTGGAAGGAAGCACCACAGACCTAAAGATCTGCCATTCCGACGCGCCGAAGCTCCTGGCTGCGTTCAGGAGGTTGTATGGAGTGGTCTTCACCCCATCCCGCGTATTGATCAATATGGGGAAGACCGCGCCAAGGAAGATAATGCCAACCTTGGAGAGGATACCGATCCCCAGCCAGATGATCACCAGAGGCAAGAGGGCGACACGCGGGGTGGCGTTCATCGCATTGATAAAAGGATCAAAGATGTAGGCCATCCTTCTATACCAACCACACGCGATGCCAAAGGGGATAGCGAAAATGACCGAAAGAAAATAGCCCCAGGCGAATTCGACCCCGCTCACGTAGAGATCATTATAGATCTCCCCCGAGGTGAACAACTGGACAGCAGCCTTCCAGATGAGCGAAGGTGCGCTCATAAACATCGGATTGATGAGCTGGAACGTCGAGCCGATCAATTCCCAGACCGTAAGGAAGACAACTACGGCACTCGTGCCCAATATCTTCTTTTCCTGGTTGAGATAGAATTTGTAGAGGCTTGAGGCCTCCGCTACCCTAACGTCTAATAGGACCTCTTCTTGAGCCGTCTGGTCAGCCATTGTTTTACCCTCCTTCCATAACAAAAAAGGCCAGCCTTTCCCTGACGGGATAAGCTGGCCTGCCTTTAAGCGAGTCGCCCTAATAAGGCTACTCTCTAACGGGCCTACCGCCTATTTAAATCCAACAAAAAAGCCGACCTGACGTTTCCGTCTCAGGGTCGGCCTATATCCCAACTGGCCGCCCCTGCAACCTGAGGGCAACCCCTTGGATCATCCGCAAACCGAAATGAATTTACACGCTGGACAGGTTCTATGTCAAGAGACTCTTTTGCGCGGGACTTCCTTCTCCAAATCGCGGTCCAGAACAAAGACAATCATTCTCTCACCGGCAACCGTGCTGATATCCGTATGGAGGCCCGTCACCTTGGCCCCGGTGATATCACCAATAACCTTGAACAAAATGGGCCGGGCATTCTCCATCAGCGTGGCGCGCATCCTCTTGATCAATTGCACGCCGTCCGCGCTTTTGGTTAGCTGCTGTTCGGCCGGAGTCAGAACTCCCTTGAGGCGCACCAGAACCATGTCTTCGACAATATGAGTCCGGGCCTCTTTGGGACCCCGCCCCATATAGTCCATTTCAAACTTGACCATCGCCTCAGCGATCTCGGCTTCGATTTCGCCTTTTGTTTTCATCGGCGGCGTGGCTGGCTGTTTTTATAGACGGGCCTTTTTTACTTCCCGGCGGCGGGAGTGAAGCACCGGCTCCGTGTAGCCGTTCGGCGCCTCGCGTCCCTTAAAGACGAGGTCCAGGGCCGCCTGGAAGGCGATGCTCTTGTCATAATCGGGCGCCATGTCGTGGTAGCCGGGGTCGCCGCGATTTTGGCGGTCGACGACTTGAGCCATCCGCTGGAAGGTCTCGATCACTTGCTCCCTCGTCACGATCCCGTGCTTCAGCCAGTTGGCGATGTGCTGGCTCGATATGCGCAGCGTCGCCCGGTCTTCCATCAACGCGACATCGTTGATATTCGGCACCTTGGAGCAGCCGACTCCCTGATCCACCCAGCGAACCACATAGCCGAGGATGCCCTGCGCGTTGTTGTCCAGCTCGCGTTGAATCTCCTCGGGCTTCAATTCCCGGTCCAACAGCGGCGGCGTCAGGATGCTATCCAGACTCGCGCGGCCTCTCCTGGCCAGCTCCTGCTGCCGTTTGGCGACGTTGACGTAGTGGTAGTGCAGGGCGTGAAGCGTCGCCGCGGTCGGCGACGGCACCCAGGCGGTATTCGCGCCGGCCTGCGGATGGGCGATCTTGGTCCGCACCATCTCGCGCATCTCATCCGGCATCGTCCACATCCCCTTGCCGATCTGGGCCTTGCCCCGAAGCCCCGCCTCGATGCCGATGTCCACGTTCCAGTCTTCGTAGGCCTTGATCCACGGCTGGGCCTTGATCTCTTCTTTCGGAAGCATGGGGCCCAGCTCCATGCCGGTATGAATCTCGTCGCCGGTCCGGTCCAGGAAGCCGGTGTTGATAAAAACCACCCGCTTCTTCGCCGCCCGGATGCATTCCTTCAGGTTGACGGTGGTGCGCCGCTCTTCGTCCATGATCCCGATCTTGAGCGTGTTCCGCTTCAATCGCAGAGCCTTTTCCACCCGTTGGAACAGCTCGATCGTGGCCGCCACCTCCTCCGGCCCGTGCAGCTTGGGTTTGACGATGTAGATGCTCCCTTTCTTGCTGTTGGTGTATTTCCCCTTGCGCTTGAGGTCATGGATGGCGGCCAGGGCCGTAACCATCGCGTCGAGGAAACCTTCGGGAATTTCCTTTCCGTCCGTTGTGGTCACGGCATCCGTATGCATGTGAAGCCCGACGTTGCGCACCAGCAGCAGGCTTCTCCCCGGCAGGGTGAGCTTCCCTCCGGCCGGCGTGATGAAGCTCCTGTCCGGGTTCAGCCTCCGGGTCAGGGGCCGGCCGTTCTTTTCGAAGGTCGTCTCCAGCGTCCCTTTCATGATGCCGCACCAGTGGCGGTAGACCGTAGCCTTGTCCGCGGCATCCACGGCGGCGACCGCGTCCTCGCAGTCTTCAATGGTCGTGATCGCCGCCTCCAGCACCACGTCTTTCACGCCCGCCGGATGCGTCTTGCCGATAGGATGGCTGCGATCGATCTCGATCTCGATGCGCGCGCCGTTGTTGCTCAGAAGCACGCCGGTCAATTCGCCCTCTTTCTCCCGATACCCGAGAAACTTGCGCCCGTCCGCCAGACCCACGCTGCCGCCGTCCTTGTGCGTGGCGGCGAGTTGTTTCTTGCGCCCGGCGCGCCTGAGGTAAAACCGGGTCACGGCGGAGAAACTCCCCCGCTTGAGCCCGATGACTTTGTCTAAAAACTCTTCCGTGTAGGCGATGACCTTGGCGCCGCGCCTGGGATTGTACGACTCCCCCTTTTCCGCGCCGTCCTGCTCCGGAATCACGTTGGTGCCATAGAGCGCGTCGTAGAGGCTTCCCCAGCGCGCATTCGCGGCGTTCAACGCGTAGCGGGCGTTATCGAGGGGCACCACCAGCTGCGCGCCGGCGATCTCGGTGATTTCACGATCGACGTTGGCGGTAGCCGCCTGGAAATTCTTGCCTTCGGGGACCAGGTAGCCGATCTCTTTGAGAAATGACTTGTATGCTTCCCGGTTGAAGGGCCGGCCTTGCCGCGCTGCATTCCACCGATCGATCCGCCTTTGCAGGAGGTCGCGCTTTTCCAGCAGCGCGCTATTCTTAGGCCCCAGATCCCGCACGATCGCGCCGAGCGCCTGCCAAAAGCGATCGGCGTTCACGCCCGTGCCCGGCGCGATCTCGTCGCGCACCAGACGATACAATGCTTCGTCCACTTTGAGCCCGCCGACGAGGACGGTGTTGGCCATGAGCTACTCCTCGACGCTGAGGCGGCAGGCTATCCCGGCGCCGTGGTAAGCCGGCGCAGGGCCTCGGCGTATTTTTCCTGCGTTTTGCGCACGACCTCCGGCGGCAGGTTCGGCGGATTCGCCGGATCCCAGCGGCTCTCTATCAGATAGTCCCGCACGTACTGCTTGTCGAAGCTTTCGGGCGCCTTGCCCGGACGGTATCCCTCCGCGGGCCAAAAACGGGAAGAATCCGGGGTGAGAAGCTCGTCGATCAGGATCACCTCTCCGCCGACCACACCGAACTCGAGCTTGGTGTCCGCGATGATGATCCCGCGGGCCTCCGCTATCTCCCGGCCGCGGAGATAGACGGCGATGCTGACGTCGCGCATCTTCTCGGCCCTTTTCCTGCCGACCTGATCAACCATCCGGGCGAAGCTGATGTTCTCGTCATGCTCGCCCACCGGCGCCTTGGTCGAAGGAGTGAAAATGGGCTCCTCCAACCGGGAGGCCTCCGCCAGCCCTTTAGGCAAACTGATGCCGCAGACCGTCCCGCTTCCGGAGTACTCCTTCCAGGCCGAGCCGAAAAGGTAGCCCCGCACGATACATTCAACCGGAGCCGGCGTCGCCTTTCGAACCAACATGCTCCGGCCTTCGAGCCGATCCCGGTAGCGCTGACACGCGGCGGGAAACTTAGCGACATCCGTCGCCAGCAGGTGATTCGGGCATATGTCCCGCATCGCAGCGAACCAGTGGACGGAGAGGGCTGTCAGGATTTTCCCCTTGCCGGGGATCTCGGTCGGCAGCACCACATCGAAGCAGGAGACGCGGTCGGTCGCCACCATCAGCAAATCATCCCCCACGGCGTAGACGTCCCGCACCTTTCCCTGCTTGAAGAGGGGCATTCCGGGGATCAGGTCTTGGTTCATGTCAGAACGAAAAAGGAATCTCTTTAAATCGCCGGCGGCTCTACTTAAAGAACTTGCTCACCCGCTCCATGGCGTCCTCGGGGATCTCGTTGCGCTTGGGAAAGTCCCCCTTGAGCGGCTTCGTGGCATCGATGATGGCCACGGTGTCACCGAGCCAGCCGCGGAAGCTCTGCACGTTGCGGATGATCTCCAGGTCCTTGTCCCAGTGGGTCCTCGTGCCGACCGCCCACAGAACCTCTCTCTCGTTGAACACGTCGACGTCGTCATCCACGACGACCGCCAGCTTCAGGTTGGGCATCTCGACGAAGGCCTGCATCGCCGCCTTGTTGGGATCGTTATCGAATTCTTTCTTGATCGAGAGGTAGCAGATGACGCGGGCGCAGCCCGACGCCGGCAGGTGGATCGCCTTGAGCCCGGGAACGTTTTTCTTGATGACGTTGAACACGCTCCCCTCTTTGGGTATGCCCCCCAGGTTCCAGTGGTCCATCTGGCCCGGCCAGAAATCCTCGACGATGGCGTTTTTCCGGTGGGTGATCGCGGTCACCTCGAGCACCGGCACCTTCATCTCGATCTGGTAATAGCCCAGAATCTCGCCGAAGGGATTCTGGGACTCGCGCACGTGCGGCGGGACCTCCCCCTCGATGATCACCTCGGCGTCCGCGGGGACGAGAAAATCCTCTCCCCAGGTCTCCGATGGCGTGAGCCGGAGGGGCTCCTGGAGAAACGCCGAGGCGGTCGCGTAATCGTTGTTTCCGTACGGCGTCATGCAGCAGCAGGAGAGAAAAAACGCCGGATGATGGCCCAATACGACGATCACGGGGGCCCGTTTGTTTTTCTTCTCGTACTCCGTGGTCATCGCCTCGAGATGATGATGGGCATGGGCCGAGAAGCTCATCCTCCTCGGCTCGTAGTACATGTTCTTGGTAAAGGTGATGTCGTAAAAGCCGTTGTCGATGCTCTTCATGACGCAGGCCATCGTGAGATACGGCCCGGCGTCATCCTTCTGGTGCATGCCTATAGGGAGTATTCTCAAATCGGCCTGCGAGCCTTTGAGCACCACCTCCTTGCAGGGCGCCTTGGCCTTGGCGATGGTCTCGGTCTCTCCTTTTTGGAGCTCGCGCCGGGCCACCTCAAGGCTCAGCTCCATATTCGATTTCAGCTCGCCCATGCCCAGCCCGTCGGCGCAAAACTGGCGGGTTATCCAGGGGTTGTAGAAAAGCGGAAATGCGGAAGGCTGGCCATTCAGCGCCGGAACGTTCTCGAACAGGACCATTTTCTGCTCGCCTCGCTGATCCAGATGCTTTAAGTAGGCGATGGTCTCGTACCGATTCGAGTCTATTCTGTCTTTGACCCGGATCACCGATCCCGGCCTTTTCTTCTCTTCCAGGGCGATAAAGCCCGGCAGGTCTTTGCTCATGTAAGATCTCCTTTGCTTTTTTTGCTTACGAACTTCGCTTCCATGGTCGCTTCACGGCTGTTTTGACCGGTCCCGGTGACCATACCTCTTTCTAAGGTAGAGAATTCCCGCGAGGACAAAAACAAGCACCGCGCTGAACCCCAGCGCCGAATCGACGACCACCCCGGTCCACCACTGCGATTCCGTCGGGACCACCGTGAGCGCCTTGCTCGTTGTCGCTCCATCGCCGGCGCTTTTGGCCTTATATTCCCCGCCCTGGCTCATCGTCGCTCACCCGCCAACAAACGCAACGCTTCTTGTTGAGTGCTTTGGAAACTCATCCCGAAAACCGAATTTCCTTCTTCTTTAAACGTAAGTCAATAGCCCTCCCCCTCCTTACGAGCCCTCGGGGAACGCGCTCTCGGCTGCGGCCGATGGACCTGTGCTTAAACCGAACCTTTTCGTCTCTACGTCCGCAGCCTCGCTCGCGCTCCCCTCGCTCGCTCCGTAAAGCGAGGGGGCTCGCTGAACAAGCCGAAAGCACCAGTCGTGCAGGTTCAAAGAAACCACAGGTCTATTGCTTTCGGCGAGCGAGGGGAGCCCCGAGCGAAAAATCACCTCCGCGTCGGCTTCGGGTTCGAGAGTTTGTTCCTCCATCCCGAACGGTACAGCAGCCGCAGCGCCCTGCGAAAAAAATCCTTTTTGCGGCTAGTCGTCGGGAACCAGGCAAATTCGCTCTTGAGGCCGAGGCGATCCGCGACAATGGTCTTCTGCCGGCAGTACTTGCGGATCCCTTCGGCGCCGTGCCGCCGTCCCAGGCCGCTCTCCTTGATCCCTCCCATGGGGGCCTCCGGGATGATGAAGTTCACCAGGCTGTCGTTGATGCATACCGACCCGGCCTGGATCTCCCCGGCGATCTCCCAGGCGCCTTTGGGGTCGCGGGTAAATACGCTGCTGTCGAGACCGTAGCGCGAGCTGTTGGCGAAATGGACCGCTTCGTCCCGGTCTTTCACCTTCATGATCGGAATGACCGGGCCGAAGGTTTCCTCCTGCAGCACCTGCATGCCGTGGTGGACATCCACCATCACGGTGGGCTCGAAGTACAAACCCGGGTGGTCAGGGCGGCGCCGGCCTCCGGTAAGGAGCCTGGCCCCCTTCGCTACCGCGTCCCGGATCTGCGACTCGACTTTCGCGAGCTGGACCTCGGAGGTCATGCTCCCCAGCTCCACTTCGTCGCGGCTTCCGCCCTGGCGCAGAGCCTTTACTTTGGCCACGACCCGCTCCACGAAATCCTCATAGACCGGCTCTTCCACGTAGACCCGTTCGATCGAGGTGCAGACCTGGCCGGAGTTCATCAGGGCGCCCCAGACGCAGGCATTGGCCGCCCGCTCCAGATCGGCATCTCGAAGCACGATCATGGGGTCTTTTCCCCCGAGCTCCAAGGTGACCGGTATGAGTCTCTGCGCGGCGCGGCGCGCTACCTTTTTGCCGGTCTCGACGCTGCCGGTGAAGGAGACCATGTCGGCGCCATCGATAAGGCTCTCTCCGGCCGCGCCGAAACCCGCCAAGACCTGGAGGAGCGCCGGAGGAAAACCGGCCTCCTCGGCGAACCGGGCAGCCAGCAGGGGCGTAAGAGGCGTCAGCTCCGAGGGCTTGATCACCACCGCGTTGCCGGCCATCAGAGCGGGAATCGCCTCCCCTATGGTGAGGACCAGCGGAAAGTTCCACGGACTGATAATGCCGATAACTCCCAGCGGCTCGTACCTGGAGACGACCTTTTTCGTCTTTAACAGGTGCGGCCGCAGACGCTCCGGCTTGAGAAACCTCGCCGCGTTCTTGGCCCAGAAGCCGATTGCATCGCACAGGTAGAAGAGCTCGTTGGCGTAGACCTCGGCCAGGGGTCTTCCGGTTTCCGCGGCCAGCGTGTCGGCGATCTCGTCCATGCGATCGATCAGCAGATCCCGATAGCGATAGAGGAGCTTCGCCCTGCCGCCAAAACCCTCTCTTTCCCAAAGCGGCTGCGCCTGGCGTCCCCGGCTTAGCGCTCGAGCCACCTCCTCGGCGGTTGCCGGCGCAAGCTCGGCGATCTTTTCCGAGGTTGCCGGGTTGCGAACCTCAATACGGCTCTTTTCCACGGAACGATCTCCAGCGGATGGTCAAAGAGAAGCTCAAAAAATCAAGAAAAAAGATCAGAGCAGACTTTTCACGGCCTGGACGATGTGCTTGCTGCTGATTCCGTAAGCCTCCAACAGGGCTTCCGGCGGTCCCGAGCGCGGGATCTCTCGAACAGCGAGCTTGAGGACCCGGGCGGCATTCCCGACGGCATTCAGAACGGCGTCACCCAGCCCGCCCTCTTCGTAATGATCTTCGACCACGATTAAATTCCCCCCGGTCTGTTTCGCGGCGGCCAGGATGGTCGCTCCGTCCACGGGTTTTACGCTGTAGGCGTCGATGACCCGTATCCGGATGCCTTCCGAGGCGAGCGTATCGGCCGCTTTGAGCGCCTGGTGCACGGTAATGCCGGCGCCGATAACGGTCACGCGATCTTCCTCGGATCGGCGCACGATCTTGGAGCCGCCTATGGGAAACTGCTCGTCGTTGGCGTACAAGACCGGCGCCTTGGGGCGCGTGGTGCGGATGTAGCAAATGGCGCGGACTCGTGCCGCCTCAGCGACGAGGCGCTCGGCGGAGACGGCATCGCAGGGGTAGAGGATGATAGAGCCGGGGATCGGCCGGAACATCGCGAGGTCTTCCAGCCCCATCTGAGAAGGCCCATCCTCTCCGATCGAAACGCCCACGTGCGAGCCGCAGAACTTGATGTTGGCCCGCGACACGCCGGCCATGCGAATCTGGTCGAAGGCGCGCGTGAGAAATGCCGCGAACGTCGACACGAAGGGAATCATGCCGCGCGCGGCCATGCCGGCGGCGACGCCGACCATGTTTTGCTCCGCGATGAACATTTCAAAAAACCGGTCGGGACGCCTTTCCAGCAGCCTTTCGGAAAATGTGGAATTCTTAGTGTCGCCATCCAGCGCCACGATCCGATCATTCTTTTCGACCAGCTTCGCCAGCGCGTCGCCGTAGGCTTCCCGGGTCGCGACGGATTCGCCGATTTTGCGGTTGATGACGATGTCGATGTCAACCGCCCGCTCTTCCCGCTGGGGCCGCGGGCGCGGGTTCGGGCGAAACCCGTCGGAGCCGTACGGCTCGGACAGCTCGGCGAGGGCCGCGTCCAGATCCTGCTTGGGCACGGGCTTTCCGTGCCAGCCCTCGAGGTTCTCCAGCATCGAAACGCCTTTTCCCTTGAACGTGCGGGCGACGATCACGCGCGGCTTGGGTCCGCCTTCCCGCCGGCATTTCGCGAACGCGTCGATGATTTCGGAGTAGTCGTGGCCATCGACGGTGACCGCGTGCCAGCCGAAGGCGCGGAATTTTTCCGCAAAATTCTCGACATCGAACCGGTGCATGGTATGCTGGCTCTGGCCGAGGCCGTTCACATCGACGACGGCATAGAGATTGGACACGCGGTAGTAGCTGGCCAGCGCCGCCGCTTCCCACACGGAGCCCTCCGCGCACTCGCCATCGCCCAACAGCGCGTAAGTATCGTAAGCGAGCTTGTCCAGCCGCGCCGCCAGCGCCGTCCCCAGCGCCGCCGAAAGGCCCTGACCCAGGGAACCGGTGGCCACCTCGACCCACGGGAGACGGGGCGTGGGGTGCCCCTCCAGATCGCTGTCGAGGCGCCGGAGCGTGATCAGTTGGGATTCCTCAAGGATTCCCGCCTCCGCGTACGCGGCGTAAAGAAGCGGCGCCGCATGCCCCTTGGACAGGATGAAGCGGTCGTTCTCCGGGTTGCCCGGGTCGCGGGGGTCGTAGCGCATCTCGCCGAAGAAGATAACGGATACCAGATCCGCGGCCGATAAACAGGACGATGGATGGCCGGAACCCGCCGCGGTCGTGGCTCGCAGCGAATGAATACGCAGCCGGCGGCCCTTTTCTTTCAGAAGGTCGATTGAACCCGGCATGATATCAGCACTCTCGTTAATCGTTATTCGTCTATTCGTTACTCGTATATTCCTGATGCGAATAACGAGTCAACCAATAACCAGTAACGAACTTATACCATCGTCTGCCCGCCGCAGATGTTGATCGCCTGACCCGTGATCCCGCCCGCCTTGGGCGAGGCCAGGTAGCAGACCAGATGGGCCACCTCTTCCGCCTCCAGGAACCTTCGGATCGGCACAGCCTGGACAGCCTGTTTCTTGAATTCCTCGGGACTCAGTCCCTGATAGGCGGCGCTTTCCTCGATTCCGGAGCGGGCCATTTCCGTCTCTACCCAACCGGGGCATATCGCGTTGACCGTGATGCCCCGCTGGACCACCTCCAGGGCCAGCGCTCTGGTGAAGCCGATCATGCCGTGTTTGCTGGCGCAATAGGCGCTGTAACCGGGAACCCCGAATTTTCCCAGCACCGACGAGATATTGATAATCCGGCCACCCGAGTGGTCCGGCATCGCCTTGAGCGCCGCCTTGGTCATAAGGTACGTCCCGGTCAGGTTTGTTTCCAGGATATCGATCCAGCGGCCGTCATCGGCATCGTCGATCCGGGTCAAACCCGAAATGCCGGCATTGTTCACCAGAATGTCGACGCGTCCCCAGGCCGCCACCACCTGCTCCACCGCCCCGCGCACCTGCTCTTTTTTCCTGATGTCCGCCTGGACCGCCAGCAGCGGGCGTTCGAGCCTTTCGAATGACTTGGCCGCGGCCTCAAGTTGAGATGGGTCGCGGGACGCTACGGCTACCCGGGCGCCATTTCTGGCCAAGCTCTCGCCGATAGCCTTGCCGATTCCGCTTCCCCCTCCGGTGACGATGGCAATTTTTCCCGCTAAAAGATCCGACATTACGGTTGGTCTGAGGCATACCTATCGACTTTTTTTCAAAAAGGCAAGGAAATAGCGCGGGAAACGCGATTTCACGGCTTTGCCGTTCCGAGGAAAAATGATATCTTTCAGGCGGCGAGATCATGTTTTAATGGAAAAACTCCTTTTAGGCCTGGGCGTCGGTATCCTCTTCGGATTTATCCTTCAGAGAGGCCGTTTCTGCATGTACACGGCCTTCCGCGATATCCTGCTGATCAAAGATCTCACCCTCTTTAAGGCCTATCTCCTGGCCCTGACTATCCAGGTGGTTTTGATCCACCTGTTCGAAGAGCTGGGGTGGCTCTCTGTTTCTGTCCCCTCTTTCTTGTGGCTCTCGGCGATGCTCGGGGGTTTTGTCTTCGGTTTGGGGATGACGCTGGCGGGGGGCTGTTCGAGCAGCTCTTATTATCGCATCGGCGAGGGAATGGTAGGTTCTTTTGTCGTGGTGGTCATGTTTATCATCGCCGCAGGCGCCACAAGCGGGGGCGCCCTGAGGCCCCTGGCGTTGCTGCTCCGCTCCGTCCAGGTTGACATGGGGGAAAACTCAGCCACCGTCTCCCATCTCTTGGGTCTGAATTCTTGGCCCCTTATCTTGATCCTATTCATCCCGCTGGCTGTCTGGCTTTATCTGAGCCACCCCACCCCACCCCAGCGGGGATGGCCCTGGAAAAAAACCGGCGTTCTTTTAGGCCTGGTCGCGGCGCTGGCGTGGCTCGCCTCCGCCTGGTCTGGAGATGTTCATTACGGCCTGCGCATGACCGGACCCTCAGCCTCGCTGCTGTTTTACCTGGCCAACGGCGATCTCGCCGATCTTAACTGGGGTGTGTTTGAGATTATGGGGGTTCCCGTCGGCGGGTTTCTCGCCGCCAGGTGGAACGGAGAGTTTCACTGGCGCGCGCCCAAGCCCCGACGCTTGATGCAGCAGGCCCTGGGCGGGGCGATCATGGGGGTGGGTGCGGTCGTGGCCGGCGGCTGCAACATCGGCAACAGCCTGACCGGCGTCGGGACGCTCAGCCTTACCAGCTTGGTGGCAACGATCTTTTTGGTCCTCGGAACCTGGAGCGGCACTTATCTCTTCTTCCTTCGAAGAGCCGGCTAGGTAGTAATTCAATGTAAAATGGAAAGTGCAAAATGAAAAATGCAAAACCGAACAACTTACTGCATATCAAAGCCCGTAAATTTGCAATTTGCCTTTTGCAATCTTCATTTTGCAATGCGGAGCGGTTCCTGCGATGGCCGTAAAGACCCTCGATGTGCGCGGCGAGATCTGCCCCGACCCGCTG
>Ga0209109_10001679_pt1 | contig 12107 bp, 12 predicted proteins | sample Rifsed10ft2_FD_184004 | JGI IMG/M metagenome (GOLD analysis project Ga0209109, IMG submission 184004) | Soil microbial communities from Rifle, Colorado, USA - sediment 10ft 2 (version 2) | ecosystem: Environmental > Terrestrial > Deep subsurface > Rock core/Sediment | place: Rifle, Colorado... | reverse complement strand
AGACTCGCGATCCACAAAAAGCGAGCCGGAGATGTTGAAGAAGTCGAAGGCCATGCCATAGATGATCATCGACAGCACCAGCATCCACAGGCCCGCGCCCGGATCGCCGACCGCGAACAACCCGAAGCGGAGCACCCAGGCGAAGATGCTGATCAGCATCACCTTCTTGATGCCGAAGCGCTGCAGGAAAAACGGGATCGTCAGGATGAAGAGCGTCTCGGAAATCTGTGAAATGGAGAGCAGCAGGTTCGGGTGCTTCACGCCGAAGGTACCCGGATAAGCCGTCTTGAAGTCGTCGAGGAACGCGCCGCCGAAGGCGTTCGTGATCTGCAGCGCCGCGCCCAGCATCATCGCGAAAATGAAGAACACCAGCATCTGCCTGCGCCTGAACAGCACGAAAGCGTCGAGACCGAGCGCGGAGACCAGGCTCCTTTTGCCTTCCGGCTTCGCCGGCGGGCATTTCGGCATCGTGAAGGCATAGAAGCCGAGAAAGAGCGCGGCACCCGCGCTGACATAGAGCTGCAGCTCGCTCTTGGTCCAGCCCGCGAAGTCCACCATCCACATCGCCGCAATGAATCCGACCGTTCCCCACACGCGGATCGGCGGGAAGCTCTGGATGACGTTGAACCCCCTCTGGTCCAGCACCTTGTAGGACACGGTGTTGTTGAGCGCGATGGTCGGCATGTAGACCATCGCATTCAGCAGCATGATCAGGTACAGCGTCTCGAAATCCCGCACGGTCGAGGCCCACAACAAGAGGCCTGCGCCGACCAGGTGGCAGAGCCCGAACACGCGCTCGGCATTGAGCCAGCGATCCGCGACGATGCCCATCAGCCCGGGCATGAAGAGCGAGGCCACACCCATGGTCGCGTAGATGCTGCCGACCTGGCCACCTGTGAAGCCGAGCGTCACGATCATGTAGGCGCCGAGCGAGATGAGCCATGAACCCCACACGAAGAACTGCATGAAGTTCATCACCGTGAGGCGGACCTGGATGGTCATGCTGCGGGCGTTCTTGTTTTGCGCCGGGTGGCTTCAGGGGGTAAAACTAGCAGAAAGGAGGGCACAACATCCATGAGGGTCATGAAACCCAACCGCATCACGCGTCATGAACCCGCCAACGGCTTCGTGGAAATGATCAAGATCACGCCCGCAGTCACTGCGTGCAGGCTCACGATTCAGCTGCGGCCGGCCGCGGGTGGATCGGAGGCCACCATCAGCTACTCGTACACGAGCCTGGGGATCGCCGGTGACGCCTTTGTCGCGTCATTCACGGAAGAGCATTATCGGCAGTTCATGCGTGACTGGGAGGAGCGGATCAACCACCACCTCTCCGACGGAACGCTGCTTCGCGCCAACTGAACCGCTAGTCGCCGCGTCCCTTCTCGCCCGGCTTGAACATCATATTCCCGATCCAGCTGACGATGCTCACGATCAGCGCGGCCAGGAAAGCCGTCCAGAAGCCCTCGATCCCCATGCCCGGCAGGAAGGCCGCGACCAGGCCCAGCATGCCGGCGTTCACGACCAGCAGGAAGAATCCGAGCGTGATGAGAGTCAACGGAAGCGTCAGCAATATCGCGAGCGGCCGCACGATCGCGTTCACGATGCCGAGCAGGAACGCCGCGAGCAGCAGCGTCGTTGCGCTCCTCACGTAGATGCCCTCGACCCATTCGGTCGCGAGCCACAGGCCGAGAGCCGCGATCAGCGCCCGAAGGATGAAGGAGGTCATGGCCGTCAGCGTACGCGACGACCGCGCTTGATGACAATATCCACCGACTGCAACAGGTCGGGGTTACGCAGCACGTCGCCGCGCACCGCGATGACGTCCGCATACTTGCCAGGCGCCAGCGTTCCGGTTTCGTGCCCGACACCCATGGCTGTCGCGGCATCATGGGTTGCAGCCCGAATGGCGCGCTCGACCGGCAGGCCGCAGTGGCGCACCCAGAAATCGATTTCCTGCCAGGTCGCCCGGGAATGCAGGTGGCCCGGTACGCCCGCGTCCGAGCCGAGCATTAACCGCAGTTTCGCGTCCTCGAGCTGATGCAGCTTCACGCAGGCCGTGCGCGAACTCGTGGCGGGCATCTCGAACCAGCGGATGCGACCAAGATCGGCAAGCGAGCCCAGAATGTCAGCCGCGACCAGTGGTGGCAGCCCGGTCGTCGTGCGGGGGTCATCGAGCGGCTCCGCGTTGTCGCGTAGCGACTCGAAGTTCAAGAGCGCCGAGATCGCCGGACTCCAGGCGAGGGATCGCGCGCCGGGCACCAGCAGGCGCTGGTGCAGCGCGAGCACCACGTCGTCCGGGAATGCTGCAGACCCCATGCCGGTGCCGAGGAAGCCGTCGAACTGCAGCACCACGCCGCGCTCGACATCGGCCGGGCGCTCGGCATAAGCGTGCACCGGCAGGCTGCGGGCGCGGGCCTCGTTGACGGCGGCGGTCAATTCATCGGCACTCCAGAGTTCGACCTCCGCAAGCAACAGGTAGTCGACGCCCGCGTCCGCAAGCTGCACGACCTGCGCCCGGACGCCCTCCGCCCCGTTGACCGCCCATTGCCAGCCTTCCGTGCCGGGCGGCACGAGCTTGCGCAACACAGGCCCGGAAACATAGAGCGTCGGCCCATCGATCAGGTAATCGCGGACCCGGTCGCGCACGTTGATCGCGGCGTCGAGCGGTGCCTCCGTGTCACGGGCGCTGGTCACTCCTGCCTGCAGCAACTGGCGCGCAGCGATCGGCATTACGACGCGTTCCGCCAACGGCCCGTAGGTCTCGTTCCAGCGCGCCGTGTCACCGTGGCCGAGGCGCATCAGCCTGACCTGCATGTCCCAAAGGCCGGGCAGCACAGTCATGCCTTCGGTCGAGATCAATTCAGCACCCGCGGGCACCGCGACCTGGCCACGGCCGCCGACCGCGGTGATCCGTCCTCCCTCAATGACCACGACGCCATCGGCGATCGGGGGATTGCCGTAACCATCGATGACCGTCCCGCCGGAAAGCACGAGCGTCGCCGCATTGGCGGCACCGGCCAGGCATTGGGCCATGAGCGCGACGAGCGCGAGTCTCATGACGGTTGCGCGCCGATGTCGCCAGCGCGTAATCGGGTCTGAAGCCGCGCGAAGGCGACCGCCCAGCCGGCGCGCAGGCGCCTCAGTATCGGCGCCCACTCCGGTGCCGCCGGCAATCCGGCACCCATCACGCGCAGCACCCGCTGCCCATTGCGCTCATCGATGATGAAATCCTCAACGAGCGCGCCCTCCGTGAGCGGCGGCCAGTCCGGGTTGGCATCAAACAGCAGTCGCAGGCGCACGCCCGGCTCGAAACGCTCGATGTGCGCTTCGCGCCGGCCGAACAGCGGCGATACCAGGCGATAGCGGCCTCCGCGGCGCGGTTCCACCTCGGCCTCACTCGCGCACCAGAGCGCGAGGGATGCGGGCTCGACCAACGCACGCCACAAGGTGGCCGTGTCCGCCATCGTCTCGAATGCCTGATTGTAGCCCTGCGTCAGCCGCCGCATGTCGTGGTCATCGCGCTCTCAGGCTTCGTTGTCGGCCGGCGAATCCGGCCCTTGCTTGGCTGCCGGGCGGTGACGCAGTTCCCGATCGCGCTGCATCCGCAGAGCGGCCGCGCCGATGATGTCCTCGTACTGCATCCCGTCGCGCGGGTAGCTTGCCGTGCCAACGCTGACCGTCACGCGCCGCAAGCGCTCGCCGACCGGGAACAGGCTCTTGTAAACATTGTTGCGCACGCGTTGCGCCACCGATTCCGCGACCTCCGGACTCGCGTCCGGCAGGAAGATCACGAACTCGTCGCCCCCATAGCGCGCCGCGACGTCGCTGGTGCGGACGGCCCGCTGGATCGCGCCTGCCACGGTCGTGATGGCGCGGTTGCCGGTCTGGTGCCCGTGGGCGTCGTTCAACTGCTTCAAGTCGTCCATGTCCACGATCAGGATGCCGTAGCTACCGCGCGCCGCGCGTGCACGCAGCTGGTGTTCGCGGTGCAGCAGGACACGAAACGTTCGCAAATTCAGCATGCCGGTCAGGCCGTCGCGCTCGGCCATCTCTTCCATGCGCCTTCTCGCGGTGATGATCGAGCCGGCCAGCGCCTGCGTCAGGTACGCGACCAGCGCATAGGGGCCGAGCTCACCAAAGAGCCGCGCCAGCAATACTGGGGTATGCGGCAATGGGCCCTCGCCCACGATGACCGAGAGGTAGGCCAGTGCCACGCCAGCGAATACCACGATCGCGCCGCGCCGGCCGATGGTCATCGAGACCAGTACGATCGGCAGCAGGTAAAGGTTGAGCATCGGACTCTGCGTCCCGCCGGTCTGGATCGCGACGACCGTGATGAATGCGACCATCGCGGCGGCGCCGAGCGCGATGCGCGAACCCGTTTCGCGCACCGGGAACCCGGGCCAGCGCAGCGCCACGACCAGCACGGTGAATGCCGCCATCGTCGCGTACAGGAGCCGCGGCGAGGTCGGCTCGGCATGCGGCACCAGCGTGTACAGCGCAACGACCAGCAACACAAGCCAGTCCACTCGCGCGAGGCTCTGCAGGATGCTGGCGTGTTCGTCGCGCTGGACTTCGGCGCGGCGTGTGCCGGGCAGAGGCTCGCCGGATGCGGATTTTTCTGGGCTCTCGGTCATCAGCGCGCCTCGTTGCTGCGCTGCAGGCTCGACTCGATGCGCTGCCGCGCACCCGGGCCCAGCAGTTCTGCAACGAGTTCGAGCGCGAAATCAAGCGCCGTGCCGGGTCCGCGCGAGGTGATGACACCGCGATCCACGACCACCGCGTCTTCGACGACCGTCAACTGTCCCGCATCATCCAGGAATCCCGGGTAGCTGGTCGCGCGGTGCCCCTCGAGCACGCCTGCCGCCGCGAGTACCATCGGCGCGGCGCAGATCGCCGCGACTGGCCGGCCGCCGTCGTGCAATCGCCGGACGATCCGGGCAATGCGCGCGTCGTCTTTCAGGTACGCCGCGCCGGGCATGCCGCCGGGCAGCGCGATCAGGTCGAAGTCCTGCTCCGCCACCGCATCGAGTTGCACGTCCGCCGTCAGCACGATGCCGTGCGATCCGGTCACCGGGTTGCCGGCGAGCGCCGCGGTGACGACCTCAATGCCGGCGCGGCGCAGCACGTCGACGATCGTCACCGCCTCGAGTTCCTCGAAGCCCTCCGCCAACGGCACGAGGACCCGTTTCACGGCTGGCTACCGGCGCACCGGCGCTGTTTCCGACGCGAGCAGTGCCGGCTTGTCCGACTTGAGCCATGCGACCGCGGCACGCACGTCGGCATCGCGTTCCAGTATCGAGGCGCCATCACCCGGCTCTGCCTCGACCTCCGGCAGTTCGATGTCCGGCTGGATGCCGCGTCCATGGATCGAGGCGCCGGACGGCGTGTAGTAGCGCGACGTCGTCAACTTGAGGGCCTGGCCATGAGCCAGTGGCAACACTGTCTGGACCGAGCCCTTGCCGAAGGTCTTGCGCCCGAGCAGCGCCGCCCGGCTGTTGTCGCGCAGGGCCCCCGCGACGATTTCGGCGGCCGACGCGGAACCTTCGTTGACCAGCACGGCGATCGGCGCGCCGCGTGTCAGGTCGCCGGATCCGGCCTCCATGCGGAAGCGCGACTCCGGCGAGCGGCCCTCGGCCGTGACGATGAGCCCGTGATCGAGAAGGGCATCGGAGACCTCGACCGCCGCGTCCAGCACGCCGCCCGGGTTATTGCGCAGGTCGAGCACAAGGCCGCGCAGCTTTCCGTCTGCCTGCTTCTGCAGTGCGCGCAGTGCCTGGCCAATGTCAGGCCCGGTCGTCTCGCTGAACTGGGAGATGCGCAGGTAACCGTAACCCGGCTCCAGCATTTCGTGGCGCACCGAATGCACCGACACCACGGCGCGTTCAATCGCGAACTCCAGTGGTCCCGGCGCCTTGGGGCGGCCGATGCCAAGACGCACGACGGTGCCGGGCGCGCCGCGGATCCGTTCGACCGAATCGGCGAGCACCTCGCTTTCGATGTCGCGCCCGTCAATCGCGAGAATCCGGTCGCCCGGGCGGATGCCCGCGCGCGCAGCAGGCGACCCGTCGATCGGCGAAATCACGATGATGGAACCCGATTCCAGCGTCACCTCAATGCCGATTCCCGAGTAGTTGCCTTCCGTGGCAATGCGGAGGTCCTCGAACTCGTCCTCGTCCATGAATGCCGAATGGGGATCGAGATCGCTGACCATCCCGCGAACCGCGCTCGCCATCAGTTCATGGTCGTCCCTGCGCTCGACGTAGTCGGCCCGGATGCGCCCGAGCACTTCGGCGAGGAGTTCCGCATCCTCGGAAGGCAGCCTGGCGGCGTAGCGATCGCGGCCCGCGATCAGCAGGGCTGCGAAGGCCAGTGAAACGCCGAGGAGGCAGCCCAGCAGGGCGGCCAAGACCGTGCCCCGTTTGCTCATGGGCCGCATGGTAACCGCGATCAGGCCTCTTGGGCTGCCATCGCCTCGTAAAGCGCCAGGTCCCCCAATATCTCGCTGAGCGGGATCGGCCGGCCGATCGCAAAGCCCTGCCCGTAATCCACGCCCAGCCCGGCCATCCGTGTGCGCAACTCGTCCGTTTCAACGTACTCGGCCACGGTTTCCATACCCATCGTGTGGGCCAGCTGGGCGATCGCGCGGACCATCGACTCCGTGCGCTGGCTGGCGCCCACGGCGCGCACGAAGCTGCCGTCGATCTTCAGCACCGAAACCGGCAGCGCATTCAGGTAAGCGAGTGAGCTCAGGCCCGTGCCGAAGTCGTCGAGCGCGAAGCTGCAACCCAGCAACCGTAGCCGCTGCATGAGCCGGTCAGCGCGCGTGAGGTTCGACACGGCCGCCGACTCGGTCAGTTCGAAGCACAGTATTTCCGGTGGAATGCCGGAATCCCGGATGCTGCCTTCGAGAAACTCCAGGAACTCTTCCGAGGCCACCGACGGTCCGGACACGTTGATCGAGAAGCGCATGCCCCGGCCGCGCAGCGAACTCAACTGCGAACGGAGCGCAGCGAAGGCGTTCTTGATCACCCAGCGGTCGATGGCCGGCAGCAGCTGATAGCGCTCGGCCGCGGACAGGAATTTCTCCGGCGGCAACACCTCGCCATCCTCCGAGAGCATGCGCAACAGCAATTCGAAGCGCGGCTCCGTGCGATCGGTGCCGAGCGGCAGAATCGGCTGCGCATACAGCACGAAGCGGTCCTTCTCGAGCGCCTCGTGCAGGCGCTGCACGACCAGCACGTCCGTGTGCCGGCGCATGATGCTCTGGTCCGCATCCTGGAATATTTCGACGCGGTCGCGGCCGCGGTCCTTACCCGCCTTACAGGCGAGTTCGGCGTTCGCCAGGCCGTGCGCGAGCGAGTTCTGGCCTTCGGGCAGCTCCGCGACGCCAACACTGACTGAAACCTGCACGGTGCCGTCACCGCGCGAGTAGGTCAGCTCCGCACACTGGCGCCGCAGCATCTCGCCGATCTGCTGCGCGAAATCCAGCGTGCAATCCGGCAGGAACACGGCGAAGCGGTCGCCGGCGATGCGCGCCGCGAACGCACCAGGCCGCGGTTTCTTGCGCAGCACCTCCGCAACCTTGCCGATCAGCTCATCGCCGACATGCATGCCGAAGTTATCGTTGACGACGTGCAGCCGGTCAACGTCCATGTACAGCACGCAGTCCTGCGACTGGTCACGGCGCGTAGCCAGCACCGCACGAACCTGCGCCTCGAATGCCGGGCGGGTCAGGAGCGCAGTCAGCGCGTCGAAGTTGTTCTGCAGGGTCGTCGCGCTCTTGCGCGCCAGCAGCTCGACGAGCCGTTCGGTGCGCGGCTCGAAATCCGGGCCGTCCGCCTCGCGGAACAGCGCCAGGAAGCCGACCACGCGACCGGAGGGATGGCGCACCGGCGCCGACAGGATCTTGAATGGCGGCAATTCGATCGGCCGTGCCTTGATCTTGTTGATGATCAAACTGCGGCGCTGCAACTGTGCCCAGTTCAGCAGATGGCGATGGATCTTCGTCAGAACCTCGACCTGTGGCTTCTGCCCGGCCGGCGCCTTGCAGATCGCGACATTGCGTTCCGGCACGACCAGGGCGCCGAGCGTGCAACCGAGGTGGTCCACGCAGGTCTGCACCAGCGCACCCAGTTCGTCGCCCTGCAGCGGACTGTCCGGATCGTCCGGCGCCATGCTCAGCAACAACTCGAGATCGTCGTCGCGCGACCGCAGGTCGCGGGTCAGTGCCCCGACGCTCGAACGGGATTCCAGCTCACGCTGCAGGCATTCGAGCGCAGGTTGCGCCAGGTGCTGCACGAAGGAATACGGGCGGTTTTCGCCGTCGCGGGTCAGGAGCGTGGCGATCGCGATGATTTCGCCTTCGCCGTTGCGCAGCCGGAACACATAGGCGGGCGCGCCATGATGGTCCTGGCTGAAGCCGTCGATGCGCCCCGTGGTGGCCGGGGGGGCTTTCGCGAGTGCCGCCTGCACCAGTGGCAGCGGGTCGGGTCCGTCATAACCGTCCGACACCCACATCGGAACGCCGTCTGCGTCGTAAAAGCCAATGCCCTGGGCGCGGGGCATCAGCATCCGCAGCAGATGCCCGTACGGATCCAGGTTCGGCTTGGCGCTGGCCAGATGCAGCGGCAGCTCTTGTGCGTTCAGTGCCACAGATTCAACAGCCTCGTCCGGCAGGGTGCCGGCCTCATACCGCAGTTTCCGCCATTCGGCCGGGCTCCGGCTTTGACGTAATCCGCAGTTTTCCCGCACTAAGGCGCCGGGCGCCGGAACCAGGGCACGGGATCCACCGGCTTGGCTCCGCGGCGGATTTCGAGGTAAAGCCCCGGTCGGCTGCGCCCACCGCTGTCCCCGACTGTGGCAACGACCTCACCACCCTCTACCCGGTCACCGGCCGCCTTGTAGAGTTGCTCGTTATGGGCGTAGAGGCTCATGTAGCCGCCGTGGTCAACGATCATCAGGAGTCCCATGCCCGGCAACCAGTCGGAGTAAGCCACCCGCCCCTCATAGAGGGCGCGCACTTCGCTGCCGCGCCCCGTCTCAATCAGCACTCCGTTCCACTTCAGTCCGCCACCGCGCGACTGTCCATAGCGGGCGACGATGCGGCCGGCCACGGGCCAGGCCAGGCGTCCCCGCACCTTCTCAAAAGCCTGGCCACCCCCCGGCGGAAGATCCTGGAGTGCGCGGCGCAGATCGGCCACCAGTTTCTCGAGCCCCGCTGCTTCGCGCTTGAGCTTGGCGATCGTGTCACTGTTGCTGCGAATCTGGGCAGTCATGGCGCGGAGCGCCTTGCCGCGCTCGGCCCGCGCCGAGTCCACGGCTGCAAGCTCCTTGCGGCTGTCAGCCTCGAGCGCGGCCAGATGATCACGTTCCAGAGCTTCCTGGGCCGCGGCCTCCTCGATCGCCGCGACCGCGGCTTCGATCTCGGCAATCTTTCCGGCGCGGGCACGGCCGAGATACGAGTAGTACACCAGCATGCGCCCGAAGGCCGCGGGATCCTCCTGGCTCAGCAGCAACTTGATCTGTTCCTCGCGCCCGCTCATGTAGGCGGCCCGTAGTTGCTGGGCGAGCGCCGCGCGCTGGTCGCGCAGCTTGCTTTCATTGCGCTCGCGCTCTGCCGTCAGTTGCGTGAGCCGCTCGTCGCTCGCCGCCAGACGTCTGCGGACATCCGCAAGCCGGCTGCGCGCGCCGCGTACTTTTTCTTCGGCATCGCGCAACTGTGCCGAGAGCGAGTCCCGGCGATCCGTGTCCCGCCGCATGGAGCGCTGCAGCTTCTCGATGTGTTCACGGACCTCCCCGAGTTGCTGCTCCGGGTCGCGTTCAGCGGCCGGAGCCGGCGCCCCGGTCACGATGAGCAGGACCCATAAGAACGCAAGCCATTGTTTTATCAGGATTAAATTCCCTGTGCGGCAGCCGGAGCCATCCGTTCCTGCGCTGATATAATGCGCGGCCGTTTTCTGCCCAGGGTCACGGAATGAAACGGGAATAAAAGGGGACGCTTCCCTTTATCTCTCCCGGGAAAAGGGAAGCATCCCCTTTTGTTCTCCCCTTTTAGCCCAACCCGCGCCATGGACCGACTAACCGATTATTTCACCAATCATCCGTTCCTGGCCGGTGGCCTGGTGCTGATGCTGCTCGTCGTCATCGCCACCGAGGCGCGCCGGCGCGGCCAGGCCACAACCGCCGTTGCGCCGAACGCCGCCATCCGGATGATGAACGAAGGCGCAGTACTCGTGGACGTCCGCACATCCAACCAGTTCAAGGATGGCCATATCGCCGGCGCACGCAATGTGCCGGGCGACCAGATTGCCGACGGCGCCAAGGCGCTCGAGAAACTCTCCGGAAAAACCCTGATCATGTGTTGCGACAGTGGTCCGACGGCCGCCGCGGCGGTACGGACACTCGGGCGTGCCGGTTTCAAGAGTGTGTTCAGCTTGCGCGGCGGGCTCGCGGCCTGGCGGCAGGAGAACCTGCCGGTCGTCAAGAACTGAGCCATGACGTCACCCGCAATCACGGTGTATACGGCCAGTTTCTGCGGCCATTGCCTGCGCGCGCTCGCGCTGCTGCAGCGCCGGGGAATCGACTACACGGAGATCAGCGTCGAGGACCACCCGGGGTTGCGCGACGAACTCGTGGCAAGGAGCGGCAGGCGGAATCTGCCACAGGTCTACCTGGGCGATCGCTATCTCGGCGGAGCCACGGAGCTTGCGGAGCTGGACCGGAATGGCGAGCTTGACCGCCTGCGGGCGGAAGGCGCATGAAGCGCACATCAGTTACAAAGTGAGGAATGAAGATGGCTGACGAAAATATCACGCCTGCGGGCGGCGGCGACTCCGCAGCAAATGGCCAGGGACCGGCGGTTGCGCTGCAAACGGTCTACATCAAGGACCTGTCCTTCGAGTCCCCGAAAGGCCCGTTCCTGCCGGCGCAGGCCCAGGACCCGAAAATTTCGCTGAACCTGAGCACCCAGTCGAACCTCGTCGGCCAGGATGCCCATGAAGTTGTGCTGACCGTCACGCTCGAGGCCAAGAATGGCGAGGTCGCCGTTTACGTCGCCGAGGTCAAGCAGGCAGGCGTGTTCGTCGTGCGCGGATTCGGCCCCGAAGAGACCCGGCGAATCCTGGGCTCCTTCGCGCCGAACATCCTGTTCCCCTACATCCGCCAGACCGTGTCAGACGTCGTGACCAAGGGTGGTTTCCCGCCATTCCTGCTGCCACACGTCAACTTCGACGCGCTGTTCGAGCGCTCGCTGCAGGAACAGGCCGCGCGCCAAGCGCGGCAACAGGCGCCGGCGCCCGAACAGACGAACTGAGCGGCGCTGCATGCGGCCGATCGTCGTGCTCGGCGCCGGCTCCTGGGGTACGGCGCTCGCGATCCAGTTCGCGCGCGGAGGCGGCCCCGCCGTGCTGTGGGGCCGCGAGGAAGACAATCCGGCGGAACTTGCTCGCGCGCGGCGCAACGAGCACTACCTGCCCGGCGTCGTATTCCCTCCCTCGCTCGCCATCGAGCCTGACCTCACCCGCGCTGTCGCAAGTGGCGATGACCTCGTGCTCGTCGTGCCGTCTGGCGCATTGCGCGCCGTGCTGCAGCAACTCAAGCCCCTGCTCGGACCGAAATCGCGCGTTGCGTGGGCCAGCAAGGGTTTCGAACTCTCGACCGGCAAGCTGCCGCATCAGGTCGCGCGGGAGGTGCTCGGGCCGGGCGTGCCGCTCGCGGTGCTCTCGGGCCCGACATTTGCCCGCGAAGTGGGGGAGGGCCTCCCGACCGCCATTGCCGTCGCCTCACCGCATGCCGATTTCGCGCTCGGGCTCGCGGAGCGGCTTTCCGCCGGCAATTTCCGCGCCTACACCCAGTCCGACATCATCGGAGTCGAAATCGGCGGGGCGGTCAAGAATATCATCGCGATCGCGACCGGCGCGTCCGACGGCATGGGCTACGGATCCAACAGCCGCGTGTTCCTGATCACGCGCGGGCTCGCGGAGATGGTGCGCCTTGGCGTCGCGCTCGGTGCAAAGCAGGAAACGCTGATGGGCCTCGCGGGACTCGGCGACCTCGTCCTGACCTGCACGGACGACCAGTCGCGTAACCGGCGCTTCGGCCGC
>Ga0209109_10001677_pt1 | contig 12120 bp, 8 predicted proteins | sample Rifsed10ft2_FD_184004 | JGI IMG/M metagenome (GOLD analysis project Ga0209109, IMG submission 184004) | Soil microbial communities from Rifle, Colorado, USA - sediment 10ft 2 (version 2) | ecosystem: Environmental > Terrestrial > Deep subsurface > Rock core/Sediment | place: Rifle, Colorado... | reverse complement strand
CGCGAAGGAGAAGCACGGCGTGACCGTCAGTCTCGTCCTGCCGACCCTCGACGAGGAGGTCACGATCGGTCCGATCGTCCGACGCGCCATCCGAGAGCTCATCGGCCGCGTCCCCCTCATCGATGAGATCCTCGTCATCGATTCGGCGTCGGCCGACAGGACCCGCGAGATCGCGGAGGCGGAGGGCGCCCGGGTCGTCCAGCACCGCGACGTCCTGGCCCGCTACGGCTCGTTCAAGGGCAAGGGCGAGGCGCTCTGGAAGGCCCTCTACGAGACGTCGGGCGACATCGTGGTGTACGCCGACACGGACGTCCGGAACTGGCATCACAGGATGGTCTACGGCACGCTCGGACCGCTCCTCCTCGAGCCACGCCTCCAGTACGTCAAGGGCTACTACCAGCGCCCGATCGTCGAGGACGGCGTCCTCAAGGAGGGCGGCGGAGGCCGGGTGACCGAGCTGGTCGCGCGTCCGCTCATCAACCTCTTCTACCCCGAGCTGTCGGGCCTCATCCAGCCGCTGGCGGGGGAGTACGCCGCACGCCGCTCTCTCCTCGAGCAGATCCCCTTCTTCACCGGCTACGCGGTCGAGATCGGGCACCTCATCGATACGCTGGAGCGGTCGGGCATCGAGTCCCTCGGCCAGGTCGACCTCGAGCGGCGGGTTCATCGCAACCAGGATCTGGCCGGCCTGTCGCAGATGAGCTTCGTCATCATCCAGGCGGTCATGAAGCGCATCGAGGAACGTCGCAAGGCGCGCCTGTTCGCGGAACTGGGGTCGACCATGAAGCTTCCCCGGTCCGGCCGCGGCCGCCTCGGCCTCGAGGTCATCGAGCTGGCCGACCAGGAACGTCCGCCGATGATCAGGATCCCGGAGTACGTCGAGCGGCGCCACGCGCGGACCGCCGTGCTCGACAACCCGCTCGAACCCGTCGGCCGGTGAGCGGATCGCCGCTCACCGTTCTGTTCGCACCGGACTCCTTCAAGGGCTCGCTCACATCGGTCGAGGTCGCTCGTTCGCTGGCCGACGGCTGGCGGCGCGGCCGACCCGCCGATCGCACCGTGCTCGCTCCGCTGGCCGACGGCGGCGAGGGCACCCTCGAGGCGATCGCGGCCGCCGGCGGCTGGGAATGGCGCGAGACGCTCGCATCGAACCCGATCGGTCGTCCGATCAGGGCCCGCTGGCTGCGGTCGGCGGACGGTCGACGCGCCGTCATCGAGCTCGCCGAGGCGTCGGGCCTGTCGCGCCTCACCCCCGGCGAGCGTGACCCGGTCGGCGCATCGACACGCGGGACGGGCGACCTCATCCGGGCGGCGCTCGACACCGGGTGCCGCGAGCTCCTCATCGGGATCGGGGGCTCGGCGACGAGCGACGGCGGACGCGGCATCCTCGCGGCGCTCGGTGCGCGCATCGTGGACGATCGGATCGAGCTCGACGGGATCGATGCCCGGCTCGGCGAGACGACGCTGCAGGTCGCCTCCGACGTCACGAACCCGCTCCTCGGGTCGACCGGCGCGGCGGCGACCTACGGACCGCAGAAGGGTGCGACCGGGGATCAGGTCGTTGAGCTTGATGTCGCGCTCGGCGCCTGGGCGGACGCGCTGGAAGGGGCGACCGGACGGCTGGAGCGGGACACGCCGGGGGCGGGAGCGGCGGGCGGCGTCGGCTTCGGCCTGCTGTGCATCGGAGACCGGTTCCGATCGTTCGCCCTGCGACCGGGCGTCGAGCTCGTCATGGAGGCGACCGGATTCGACGCGAAGCTCGGCGAGGCCGACCTCGTGGTCACCGGGGAGGGTCGGATCGACGAGCAGACCGCCTTCGGCAAGACGGCCCTCGGCGTCGCGCTCCGGGCGGCGAGGGCGGGCGTGCCATGCATCGCGGTGGGTGGCGGGGTCACGCCCGAGGGGATCGCGGCACTGGCGGATACCGGTGCGATCGCGGTCCCTGTCACCGAGCAGCCGATGACGATCGAGGCGGCGATGACCGCCGGCGTCGGGCCGCTCCTCCGCTGCGGCGAGCGCCTCGCTCGCCTGGTCGGCCTCAACAGCTGACTCCGCTTGGTCCATCATGGCGCGGCCATGACCACGACCGTTCGACGCCCTGTGAAGGCTCCGGGCGCGTCGAAGTCGAGGACGCGGCGGTTGGTTCGCCGACGTAGGCCGGATCCGAACAAGGCGTTCGCCCGCCGACTCGAGCGGACGCGACCCGGCTTCGTGGACTACGTGCTCGAAGGTCTCGAGGGCCTCTACGGGACCCCCGCCTACCGGCGTCGGAACGATCCGACGAGCGAGCTGGTCCTCACGATCCTTGCCCAGAACAGCGCCGATACGAATGCCGAGGCGGCGTTCGAGAGCCTCCGTCGACGCTACCCATACGCATCGTCGGCCGCGGCCGCGGACGCTCCCGCCCCGGCCGAGCCGCCGCCCGGCTGGGGAGGCGTCGGGGTCCGGCCGGGTGATCCGCCCGACTGGACCGCCATCGAGCTCGCGCCGGTCGAGGAGCTGGCCGATGCGGTCAGGCCCGGCGGTCTCCACAACCTCAAGGCGCCACGCATCCAGGCGGCGCTGTACGTGATCCGCGAGGCCCGCGGCGACCACTCGCTCGAGTTCCTCGGCGCCCTGGAGCCGTCCGACGCCCTCGCCTTCCTCACCGCCATCCCCGGCGTGGGGGTCAAGACCGCATCGATCGTGCTGCTGTTCTGCTTCGGCATCCCGTACATGCCGGTCGATCGACACGTCGAGCGTGTCAGCAAGCGGCTCGGGATCGTGCCGGCCAGGGCCTCACCCGACGACGCCCACCTCATCTACGGCCATCTCCTGGCGCCCGATCGGGTCTTCGAGGCGCACGTCAACCTCATCACCCACGGGCGCCGCGTCTGCCACGCCCAGCGGCCCGAGCACGAGCGCTGCCCGCTCGTCGACCGCTGCCGGTTCGTCCATCCGAAGGCACCCTAGAGCGATCCTCCCGTACACTGTGGCGGTCTGTGACTGCTCGTCGTTCTCGGGGGCCACTTCTCACGGTCGCGTTCGTGCTCGCGCTCGTCGCCGTCGCCGCATGCCAGGGGCCGGCGCCGAGCGAGGAGCCCGGCGGCCGAGCCCCGGAAGGACCCATGGCCGTTGCGGGAGGCAGGTACGTCGGTGCGGCGGCGACCCGGACTTCCTGACGATACGTGCTCATGGCGGCCACCCCTAGCATCGGCGATAGGTACATCTGCGCATGCGCACCATCGAAAGGTCTAGTGCAAAGTCGTGCCGCGACATTGACCCTCTCGGATTGAGGGACCAGCCATAGTGACGTTCTCGAATCGCGCCAGACGACGACGGGATCGCTCCCGCGGTCAGACCCTGGTCGAGTTCGCCCTCGTCTTCCCGCTGTTCGTCTTCATCATGCTCGCCCTCATCGAGTTCGCCTTCGTCTTCAACGCGGTCCTGGCGACGAACTTCACGAGCCGCGCGGCCGCCCTCCTGGCCGCCGAGGCGGGCAACATGGTCGATGCCGACTGCGTCATCCTCAAGAGCATCGAGGACGAGATGACGGCGCCCGCCGACAAGGACCGGATCGTCGATGTCCTCATCTACCGGGCCAACGCGGACGGCACCCCTTGGGGGGGCGGGCAGCAGACTCGATACGTCCGCAACGCGACGGGGACATCGTGCACGTATCCCGCCACGCCCCCGGTCACGATCACCGTGCCCTTCGTGATCGCCGGGATCGACGGCTATGACGAGCCCAACCGCTGCAACGTCCTCGTCGCCAGCGTGTGCGGCGGCCTGCACACGATCGGGGTCCGGGTCCAGTACAGCCACGTCTGGAAGACGCCGCTCAACAACTGGTTGCCGGGCGGGGGCACGGGCTGGACGTTCTCGCGGCAGAACGCGATGCGCATGGAGCCGATCCTGTGATCCGGCTGCGGCCGCGTCGCAGCGGTGAGCGCGGCCAGGGACTGGTCGAGCTCTCGCTCATCATCCCGGTCTTCATCCTGCTCCTGCTGGCGATGCTCGAGTTCGGCTTCGTCTTCGATCACAACATCACGCTCACCTATGCGTCGCGTGAAGGCGCTCGCGTCGGCTCGGCAATGGTGAACGGTGGCGGACCACTCGGCTGTGGTGGCTCGAACTCACCGAACGCGGCGTCCGTCGACCCGGCGATCATCACCGCCGTCGACCGCGTCCTCAACTCACCGGGGTCGCTCGTCGATCGGAGCGCCATCGGCGAGATCCGGATCTACAACGCCAACGCCAGCGGGAACCAGATCGGCAGCGAGTACAACCGATGGGTGTACTCGGGCGGCTCCTTCGTGCCGGGCAGTCCGCAGAACTGGAACGCCTGCAGCAGGACATTCGCCGTGCCGCCCCAGTCGATCGGGGTCTCGATCACCTATACGTACAAGCTGACCACGCCGCTCGCCGGCATCATGGCCTACTTCGGCGGCAGCGGGTCGGCCACGCTTGGCATGGCCGACAAGACCGTCATGGCCATGAACCCACTCGACTGATGGCCACCGAGGATCGCCCCATGCCCACCCGCCACCCGCAGCGCCGTTCGCGCGGCCAGGTCCTCATCATCTTCGCCCTGACGATCTTCGTCTTCATCGGCCTCTGCGCGATCGTCGTCGACGTCGCCTGGTACTGGGCAAACAACCTGCGCATCCAGCGGGCGGCCGACGCGGCGGCGCTGGCCGGCGTCGTCCACCTGCCGGGTGACGTCCCGACGGCCATCAGTGTCGCCCGGGCCGAGGCGATCAAGAACGGCTACACGAACGGGGTCAACGGCTACACCGTCACCCCGACCCAGGACCCGGCCAACCCGCGCCGCCTGCGGGTCGAGATCGCTGGGCCCGTCGGCACGTACTTCGCCCACGTCATCGGGGTCCACAGCTTCCCCGCCGTCCGTCGATCGCGGGCCGAGTTCATCCTGCCCGTCCCGATGGGCAGCCCCGAGGCCTATTACGGCACCTTCGGCCTGATCCGGCATCCAGGAGGCGGGATCACCACGCCGGGCAATACCTCGTGGTTCTCGCCGACCTCGTCGCCAGGGACGGACAACTGGACGACGCCGGACAATGCATTCGTAGCGGACGAGACGCCTACCCCGCTCTACGCCACGAAGAACAGCACGACGAATCCGCTCCAGCAATACGGGAACTTCGGGATCAGCGTCCCGGGCGGCGTGACCATCGATGGCATCGAAATCTCGATCGACGCGCTGTCCAGCGACAACACCGGCTGTCGGGTGCGCTTCGAGGTCTCGCGCAACGGGGGCGGCAGCTGGTCGAGCGTCGGGTCGGCGTCGCAGACGAACACGTTCTCGAATACCGAGGCTCAGTTCTTCTCGCCAGCAAGCGGCGGTTCGACATATCTTTGGGGTCTGTCGAGCTGGAACGCGTCCCATCTGACCGACGCGAACTTCCGCGTCCAGGTCGAATATCGCAACACGTCGACCGACAGCTGCGCCGCGGGCGCCACCACGTCCCTCGATCACGTCTCCGTCCGCGTCCACTACTCGACGTTCCAACCTGACGTGAACATCACTGATCCGTACGGCGGCTTCGTCAACGCCCGCGGCTTCTGGGGCACGATGCACAGCCCGGGCTCGTCGGACGTCGACGGCGATGCCTACCTGCCGCGCTGGGAGACACCCGGCTCCGTCCCCAACGACCAGTACGACCCGACCAACTACTACGACTACGCGGTCGAGTTCGGGCCAGGCACGAGCAACGGCGAGGTCTGGGTCTACGATCCTGTCTTCTGCGCAGGGGGCGGTGCCCAGTACGGTACTGGCGATCGCTGGTTCAGCGGAAACGCTGCTGTCAGCGCGTTCTACGACCTGTATGACACCCTTGGAACCCCTTACGACATCACCGACGATCTGGCGTCGCCGGCCGCCCACGTCGGCACCTCGGGGAACCTGTTCCAGGGCATCAGGGCAGCCGATCCGGCCATGAACGGGACGACCGGAGGGGGGGTCGCCGACTGCAGCGTCGGGGTCACCTCGAACCAGTCCGACGGCCGGTACTGGCATCTGCGATGGTGGCGTCTGGCTTCCGGCCTCACCGGAGACACCACCTATCGGTTGCGAACGGCCTCGACCGATCCATCCTTCAACACCGCCACCGGCCACAACAGCTTCGCCATCTGGTCGGGCGCGAGCGGAGCCGGGACCGTGGAGGTTCACGGCCTCGGCGCCATGGAGGCCTTCACTCCGCTCAACGGCGGTGGCGCGTCGATCTTCTACCTCGCGCAGATCGACGCAATCCACGCCGGAAAGACCGTCACTATCAACCTGTGGGACCCGGGTGACACCGGCAACCTGCAGGCCGATCTGCGGATCCTCATCCCGTCCGGGGGCTCGTATGTCAACGCGACGATGGACTATACGTCGTCCCAGGGCTCGGTCGGCGATGGCGGAGGAGGCAACGGCGATGTGCCGTGCACCCCAACGTCCGCGAACGGCGTCACTTCCATTCGCACGAACAACGGCCCCGGCGGCCCCGGCCCACGGGTGTTCAACGGCTGTTGGCTGAAGATCGATGTCGTGATCCCGACCGGTTACACGGCGTCTGATCCCGATGGCGTCGGACCGGGCTGGTGGAAGATCGCCTACGACATGGCCGGCGCGGTCACCGACAACTCCTTCGACCTGACGACCTGGGAGGTTTCGATCCGCGGGAACCCGGTCCACCTCGTCGTCCCGTAGCTCCGGGGGCGCCGTCGGGCGAGTCCCGGCCCTCACCTGTCGATCCCTGACGACGGATGGGTGGCGCGCCCGGCCAACGGATGGGTGGTGCGCTCGGCCAACGGACCCGAGGCCGTGGACCTCGAACGTCCCGAGGCTCGATCCCGACAATGCGTGGGTGAGACGCGGAGCGGCCCTGGCCCCTCCCTATACTCGGCCCATGCCGAGCAGCGGCTGCGGCCCCGGATACGTCGCCTCGAGCCGGATCCTCCTCGTCGACGACGATCCGAACCTCCTCGTGCTGTTGGCCGAGCAGCTCCGCGCCGACGGCTACGACGTCCAGACCGCGCGGGACGGCGACGAGGCGCTGCGTCGGCTCGGCACCGGCTGGCCCGATCTCCTCATCATCGACCTGATGATGCCGCGGGTCGACGGCCTCACCCTCGCCCGGGAGATCAAGGCCCAGGCCGACCTGCCGATCATCGTTCTCACCGCCATCGATGCCGCCGACAGCAAGGCGAGCGTCCTCGAGGAGGTGGCCGAGGACTATGTGACGAAGCCGTACCATTATCCCGAGCTGCGGGCACGGATCCAGCGGGTCCTGCGTCGCCTGGGCGACAAGGTGCCCCGCAAGAGCCTCCGCATCGGCCCCGACCTGACGCTCGATCTGCATCGCCGCGAAGCCACCGTGGCGGGCCGGACGGTCTCCCTGACGCCAACCGAATCGCGGCTCCTCTACACGCTCGCCGCGAACCTCGGACGAACCGTGTCGACGGACACCCTGCTCGACAGGGGCTGGGCCGACACCGACGATGCCGATCCATCCTACGTCTGGGTCACCATGCGCCGCCTCCGGCAGAAGATCGAGCCGGACCCGGACGTGCCGCGCCACCTCCTCACCGTGCGCGGTGTCGGCTACCGCCTCGTCACACACGAGTCCGGGCCGGAGTGAGGGTCGCCGGATGACCGGCCTGTCGCTGCGGGCGCGGCTCACGCTCGCCCTCGTCGCGGCCGCGATCCTGCCGATCGTCGTGTTCGCCGCAATGCTGTTCGCTTCGTCGGTCATCGTCGGCTCGCCGGGCCTCGACGACAACCTCAGCCGCCTCCTCATCCTCGCCGTCGCCGCCGGCATCCTCATCGCCGTCTTCATCGCCCTCGCTCTCAGCGCGGCCGTGACGGGGCCCCTGCGCCGCATCGCCGCGGCCGTCGATCGGACGTCGGCCGGGGATCTGTCGGTGCCGATCGACGTGACGGGCGACGATGAGCTCGCTCGCGTCGCCGAGAGCCACAACCGGCTGGCCGCGATCCTCGACCGCCGGACCCGGGAGCTCGGCAGCATCCGCGTGGCCGTCGAGAATGCGCCTCCCGGTGGCGCCGCGGACGCCCTTGCGGCCCGCGCCGCGGACGAGGCGCGGACCGCCTTCGGCATGAACGATGCCGTCATCCTCCTCGTGAGCCACGTCGAGATCCCGACCGAGGAGGTCGTTCCGGGGGTCGCCCGACCCATCCGGGCCGTTCTTCGAGCGGGCGATGAGACGCTCGGGGTGTTCGTCGGTCGGCTGCCTCCGACGAGGTCGTGGGAGAAGGCCGACCAGGACCTCCTCGAGCTGTACTCCTCGGAGGTCGCCGTCGCGATCCGGAACGCGGAGCTTCTGGCCCGGGTGGAATCGCAGAACGAGGAGCTACGGGAGCTCGGCGAGCAGAAGGATGATTTCTTCCGCGGCGTCAGCCACAATCTCCAGACGCCGCTGGCCCGGATACGGGCGACGGCCGAGGGATTGCTCGGCGAGAGCGGCGATCGACGGGCGGGGATGATCGTCGAGCAGTCCGATCGGCTCTCGCGAATGGTCCGCCAGCTCATGACGGTCACGCGCCTCGAATCCGGCACCCTGCGGCCACGGGCGGATGTCCTGTCCGCGACGGTTCGGACACGCCGGGCGTGGGAAGCGCTCGCCATCACCCAGGTGCCGTTCACACTCGACGATCGGGCCGCCGGTTGGCTCGCCGTCGCCGATGTCGATGCCCTCGACCAGGTCCTCTGGGCGCTGCTCGACAATGCGGTGAAGTACGGCGGCGGGTCGCCGATCGATGCGACCGTCTCGGTCGACACAGACGACACCGGTCGGTCGATGATCCACCTCCGAATCGCCGATCATGGGCCCGGCGTCGCGACCGATGACCGTGAGCGGCTGTTCGAACGATTCGCCCGTGGCGGCGATGAGGGCGAGGGATCCGGGCTTGGCCTGTACGTCTCGCGCGAGCTGTGCCGTGCTATGGACGGCGACCTCGTCCTCGACGCGACCGAACCGGGCGGCGGCGCCTCGTTCAGCGTCTTCCTCCCGGCGGAGCCGCCGACCGACTAGAGTAGGAGTCCCCGAGTTCCGCCAACACCTGGCCCACCGTCGGCGCGGATCGGCGCGGACCGGCGCGGACCGACGCTGACCGGCGCGGACCGACGCTGACCGGCGCTTATCGGCGCGGACCGACGCGCTGACCGGCGCTTATCTGTCGAAGAGCCTGTCGCAGAAACCCCACCCTCGCTCTCGCTCGCAGCTACGATTCAGGGAGGACCGACAGCGCGGGAGGCGAGGACAGATGGGCTACAACTTCCGACCGCTCGAGCGCGACCAGCAGTACCTCATGCCGCCCTCGCTCCGTGACTGGCTGCCCCCCGACGATCTCGCCTGGGTCGTCCTCGACGCGGTCGACCAGATCGACCTCGGCCCGATCCACGCCCCCTACCGGGCCGACGGCTGGGGCGCGCCGGCCTTCGACCCGGCGATGATGACGGCCCTCCTCCTGTACGCCTACGCGACCGGCGAGCGCTCCAGCCGCCGGATCGAGGCCCGCTGCCGACGCGACATCGCGTATCGCGTCATCTGCGCCAACCAGGTCCCCGACCACGCCACGATCGCCCGCTTCCGGGCCGACCACGAGGCGGCCCTGGGCGAGCTGTTCGGCGAGATCCTCCGCCTGTGCGCCGCGGCCGGGCTCGGCAGGCTCGGCCTCGTCGCCCTCGACGGCACGCGGCTCGCCGCCGACGCCTCGATGGGGGCCAACCGGACGGCCGCCGCGCTCGACGCCGAGATCCGACACATCCTCGCCGAGGCGGCCGAGATCGATGCCGCCGAGGACGCCACCCATGGGCCCGAGCGGCGGGGCGACGAGCTGCCGGCCGGGCTGGCCGACCCGCGCAGCCGTCTGGCCCGGTTGCGCGAGGCGCGCCGCCAGCTCGACGAGGCCGAGACCCTTCGTACCCGACGGGCGGCCGAGGGTGCCGCGGCCCGTCGGGCGGTCCGGCAGCCCGAGCGAGGGCCGGTCGAACCGGAGGCCACCGACCCGCCCGCCATCGCCCGCCCGGGCGCCGGTCAGCGGAAGGGCTGGGCCGAGCGCAACACGACCGATCCCGATGCCCGCAAGATGCTCGCCCCGGGCGGCTGGCTCGTCGGCTACAACGGCCAGGCCCTCGTCGCCACCGACGGCCTCATCCTCGCCGCCGAGCTCACCTCCGACGCCAACGACGTCGAGCAGCTCCACCCGATGCTCGCGGCAGCCCGATCGAACGTCGAGCGGGCCGGCTTCCGCCGGCCGATCCGGACCGTCCTCGCCGACGCCGGCTACTGGAGCGAGGCGAACGCGGCCGCCCTGCCCGCCGACGGCCCCACCGTCCTCATCGCCCCGCTGGCCGGCCGGGCCCGGGGTCCCGACTCGATCCGGCCGCCGACCCCGGAGCGCGAGCGGATGCGCCGGCGGCTCGCCACGCGGCGCGGCCGGGCCCTCTACCGGCGCCGATCGACGATCGTCGAGCCGGTCTTCGGCCAGCTCAAGGAGGCCCGCGGCGTGCGCCGCTTCAGGCGGCGCGGCTACGCGGCCTGCGCGAGCGAGTGGCGGCTCCTGTGCGCGACCCACAACCTGCTCAAGCTGTGGCGCAGCGGCCGCGGACGACGGCTCACCGGTCCGCCGCCGCCACCGCCCAGACGCTCCCGCTGAGCCACAGCCAGACGGACCCAGGCGGGCAAGCCGTGGTGGGACGAGTCGCCCTGCCCGCCGCACTCAACCCAGCTGCGTCAACCCTTTCTGCGACAGGCTCTCGAACCGATCGATCGTGCGTCGAGCGCGCGTGACGGGTCGTCCAGATCGTCGGATCCGGTGGTTGGCCAGGCGTGCTAGACGCCTGTTTGATCGGCCGAAGCGATGACGACGATGTGTCGCTGCGTCTCGGAGTTGTTCAGGCCAGGCAGCGCCGACCGCGCCGTCGACGACGATGTGACTCCAGCTCGTCGACCGGCCGCAGGCCAATCGATGCCGTCTCCTCTCGGCCGGTCTCAGACGATCACGGTCGGCTGGTCGATCTTCTCGATCCGGATCGCGGTGGCCTTGAACTCGGCGGTGCCAGACTTCGGGTCGGTCGCGTCGAGGGTCAGCAGGTTGGTCGCCACGTCGTCCTGGAAGTGGAGGGTCATGAAGGTCAGGCCGGGTCGGAGCGAGGGATCGATGCGGACTGGTACGTCGACCCGGCCGCGGCGGGAGACCGCCCGGACCAGCTCGCCATCGGCCAGGCCATAGGCCTCGGCATCCTCGGGGCTGATGTCGAGCGATTCGCCGCGCCGGAGGGGGGATGTGTAGCCGGCGGTCTGGACGCCGGTGTTGAAGCTGTCGAGCCGCCGTCCGGTGGTGAGCCGGATCGGGTACTCCTCGGTCAGCCGATCGACCGGCGGGTCGTGCTCGACCGGCATGAACGGCGCCGGCGCCCCGACCCTCGGCTGCGCCCATAGGCGCGAGTGGATGTACAGCTCGCCGGGATGGGTGTCGTCCCAGCACGGCCAGTGGATGCCGCCAAGCTCATCGAGTCGGCGATAGCTCATCCCGGCGTGGACCGGCGACAGCGAGCGGAGCTCGTCCCAGACGCGCTCGGCGACCGGCTCGCCCCAGTCGTGGCCCAGCCGGCGGGCCAGCTCGAAGACGATCCACAGGTCGTCACGGGCCTCGCCCGGCGGATCGATCGCCTTGCGGACGCGCTGGACGCGTCGCTCGCTGCTGGTGACCGTGCCCTCCGTCTCGGCGAAAGAGGCGGCCGAGGGGAACACGACGTCGGCGATCTCGGCCGTCTTCGTCAGGAACAGGTCCTGGACCGCGAGCGCCTCGAGGCCGCCCATGAGCGCCTTCGCCTTTGCCTGGTCCGCCTCGGACTGGATCGGGTTCTCGCCGACGACGTAGATCGCCGTGACGTCGCCCGTCTCCATGCCGTGGAACATGCCGGTCAGCGAGCGCCCGCGCTTCGGCGGGACGGTGACGCCCCAGGCGCGATCGAACGCGGCCCGGGCCTCGTCGTTCTCGACGTGCTGGAAGCCCGGCAGACGGTCGGGCAGGGCGCCCATGTCGCCGCCGCCCTGGACATTGTTCTGGCCGCGGAGCGGCTGGAGACCGCTGCCGTAGCGGCCGACGTG
>Ga0209109_10001676_pt1 | contig 12127 bp, 8 predicted proteins | sample Rifsed10ft2_FD_184004 | JGI IMG/M metagenome (GOLD analysis project Ga0209109, IMG submission 184004) | Soil microbial communities from Rifle, Colorado, USA - sediment 10ft 2 (version 2) | ecosystem: Environmental > Terrestrial > Deep subsurface > Rock core/Sediment | place: Rifle, Colorado... | reverse complement strand
CCGCCGAGTGGCTGCGCGACCGGGTCGAAGAGGGTCTGGTGCCGGCGGCGCCCGAATGGCGCTTCAGCGCGGTCGCGGTGCGCCGCGTGCGGCGCATGCACGCGCTCGAGCGCGACTTCGACGCCGCGCCGGAGCTCGCGGCGCTGATGGCCGACCTGCTGGAGGAGCTCGACGCGCTGCGCGCGCGGCTGGGGCGCGAAGCCTAGCCGGACACCTGAGGGGGCGCCCTCCTTCGGCGAGGGCGTCCGGCCCTATCGTTTTGCCCAAGCGCAGACAAGGAAGCGCGCGGGGCCAGCGGCAGGCGTAAAGTTCTGAAATAACATAGGGAATTCGGCGTATCGCCGGGTTTGAGCGACCGCAGAATTACGGGCAGATTTTGGGGCCACGCGTTGGCAGTGCGGAGCGAGGCGGGCCCAGGAGGGTATCGTGGCTGATGCGGCGAGGATCCTGCTTGTAGAGGATTCCGCGCACGACGCGGAGCTCGTGCAGCGCGAATTCGCGCGCGCGGGCCTTGCTTGCGAATTCCGCCGGGTGGACAGCGAGCGGGCGCTGCGCGAGGCGTTGCGCGATTTCCAGCCGCGGCTGGTGATCTCGGATTTTTCGATGCCTGGATTCGACGGGCTCGCCGCGCTCGCGGTCTGCAGGGAGGCGGGCAGCGAAGTCGCCTTCGTGTTCATGTCGGGGACCGTGGGAGAAGACGTCGCGGTCGACGCCATGCGGGCGGGCGCCGACGACTACGTCATGAAGTCGAACTTCGTCCGACTGGCGCCCGCGGTCAAGCGCTGCCTCCGGGACGCCGAGGGGCGCGAGCGGCGCAGAGTCGCGGAGCTCGCGCTGCGGCGCGCACAGTCGATGACGAAGCTTGCGCACGTGGTCACCGGACGCGACGGCGCCTTCGAGAGCTGGTCCGAGAGCTTGCCGGAACTGGCCGGCGTTCAGCCTGCGGCCATGCCGCGCAGCACGCGCGAGTGGCTGGCTCTGGTGCATCCCGACGATCGAGCGGCGTTTCGCGGCACCAGCATCGAGGCGGCGCGGCGCGGCACGCGCATGAGCGTCGAGTACCGGTTGCGCGACGCCGACGGCAGGTGGGTGCACGTGCAGCAGATCATGGAGCCGCTGACCGGCACGCAGGACGCGACGGGGCGGACGCGCTGGTTCGGGACGCTCCTCGACGTGACCGCCCAGAAGCAGGCGTCGGCCGAGCTTCAGGCCAGCGAGGAACGCTACCGAACGACCTTCGAGCAGGCCGCGGTGGGGGTGGTGCACATCTCTCTCGAGGGTGAGATTCTGGTCGTCAATCCGAAGTTCTGCGATCTGACCGGCTACTCGCGCGCGGAGGTGATACAGCGAAGCATGGGTGATCTTGCGCATCCGCAGGACGTCGCGGGAATGCGGGAGGGCTGGGAACGGGTCCTCGCGCGCAGCGGCGAGCCCCACGAGCGTGAACTCCGCTTCATGCGCAAGAACGGCAGCTCGATCTGGGTCGCCGTCACGACGTCGCTCGCGCGCGATCGCGAGCAACGGCCCTCGCATCTCATTTCGGTTATCCATGACGTTTCCGAGCGCAAGCGCGCGGAAGAGGAGGCGCGCCGCTTCCGGGCGGCAATCGACGCTTCCGTCGATTCCATCTACATCACGGATCTCGAAAGCATGCGCTTCCTGTACGTTAACGAGGTGGCCTGTCGCAGACTGGGCTACGAGCGCGCCCAGCTGCTCGAGATGGGACCGCGGGACGTGCTCAAGGCGGACCCCGATACCCTGCGGCGCGACTACGAGCAGGTGATCGCCGCCGGCGAGGAGGGCATGCGTAGCGAGAGCCGCTTCCTGCGGAGCGACGGCAGCGAAGGCTGGAGCGAGATCCACCGCCGAGCCTTGCAGACCGAAGGCGGACGATTGCTGGTGACGATCGGCCGCGACGTGAGCGAGCGCAAGCGCGCTGAAGCAGAGCTGCTGGAGAGCGAGGCGCGCTTCCGCAGCCTGACGCGGCTATCGTCGGACTGGTACTGGGAGCAGGACGCCGAATTCCGCTTCGCCAGCTTCTCGGGCGGGGAAGGCGGCGCGAAGTGGGGCCCCGATCAGTCCGGCCAGATCGGCAAGCGCCGCTGGGAGATACCCGGCATTGCGCCGCTCGGCACGAGCTGGGAGGAGCACCGGGCCCTGCTCGAGGCGCACAAGCCCTTCCGGGACTTCGAATATGCCCGCGACAGCGGGAAGGACGGGGCGCGCTACGTCGCGTCGAGCGGCGAGCCGGTGTTCGGCGGCGAAGGCAGATTCCGGGGCTACCGCGGCACGGCGCGCGACATCACCGAGCGCAAGCGCGGCGAGGAGGCGCTGCGCGAGGGCGAGGAGCGCTTCCGCCAGCTCGCCGAGAACGTCGATGCGTTCTTCTACCTGACCGACCTGGAGAACTCCAACATTCTGTACGCAAGCCCGGCATACGAGCGGATCTGGGGCCGCAGCCTCGCCAGCCTGCACGCCGCGCCGCGTTCCTGGGCGGACGCGGTCCACCCCGAGGACCGGACGCGGGTGCTGGAGAGCTTCGGGCATTCGAACGATCAGCCCACGGAGCGCGAGTACCGCATTGTGCTGCCCGACGGCGGCGTGCGCGAACTTCGGTCGCGGTCCTTCCCGGTGCCCGATGCCACCGGCCGTCCGTACCGCATCGCCGGAATCGTCGAGGACGTCACGGCGCACAAGCGAGCCGAGGAGCGCATCCGGAGGCTCAACCGCGTCTACGCGGTCCTGAGCGGCATCAACGGCGCCATCGTGCGCATCCGGGACCGCGACGAGCTCTGCGCGGAGGCTTGCCGCATCGCCGTCGATGCAGGGCGGTTCGCCTTCGCCTGGCTGGGGATCGTGAATCGCTCCGAGCAGCAGATCAGGGTGGCGGCGTCCGCAGGCCGCGACGAGGGGTTCCTGGACATGGCACGCTCGCGGCTGTCGCTGCGCGACGATGCGCCCGACGGCGTGGGACCGCCGGTGAGGGCGGTGAGGAGCGGGCAACCCGTCGTCGTGAACGACGTCGGCAACGATCCGGGAGTGCGGTACAAGCGCGAGCACGCCGAGCGCGGCATCCGCTCATTCGCAATGCTGCCGCTCATGGTCGAGGACGAGGCCGTCGGCGTTCTCAGCCTGCACGCGTCCGACGCCGGATTCTTCGACGCCGATGAAATGAGGCTGCTGCGCGAGCTTGCGGGCGATATCTCGTTCGCACTCGAGCACATCGAGAAGAGCGAGCGGGCAGACTACCTTTCCTACTACGACGACCTGACCGGGCTCGCCAATCGCCGCTTGTTTCTCGAGCGGTTCGGCCAATACATGCGCGCGGCGGGGCAGGCGGGAGGCATGCTGGCGGTCGTGCTGTTCGACCTGGAACGGCTGCGTGCCGTCAACGAATCTCTGGGCCGGCATGCCGGGGATGCCGTGCTGCGCGATGTCGCGAAGCGGCTGGGCGGCGACACCGGGCAAAGGGAGCTCGGCCGCATCAGTGCCGATCACTTCGCGGTCGCCCTGGCGGACGTGAGGGGGAGATCCGAGGTCGTCCGCCGGGTGGAGCGGATGTGGCACGCCACGTTCGATCTGCCGCTGTCCATAGACCAGACCGATCTGCGCGTCTCGGCGCGCGGCGGGATCGCAATGTACCCGAAGGACGGGGACGACGCAGAGGCGCTTCTCGGCTACGCCGAGGCGGCGGTGAGGCAGGCCAAGAAGACGGGCGAGCGCTTCGCGTTCTACGAGTCGGCATTGACCGAGCGAAGCGCGGAGACGCTGTCTCTGGAAACGAAGTTGCGACGGGCCCTGGAAAGAGAGGAATTCGTGCTTCACTACCAGCCCAAGGTCGACGCGCAAGGCGGCGCTCTCGTCGGCCTGGAAGCGCTGATCCGCTGGCAGAGTCCGGAGCTCGGGCTTGTCCCGCCGGGAAGATTCATCGGCCTGATGGAGGAGACGGGGATGATCCTCGAGGCGGGGCATTGGGCGCTGTCAAAGGCCGCGGCGGACCACGCGCGCTGGGTCGCGATGGGCCTCGCTCCCCCGCGCGTCGCCGTCAACGTGTCCTCGGTCCAGTTGCGAAAGGCGGATTTCGTCGAATCGGTTCGCCGCGCGATCAGCGGCGGAGCGACGCCGACCGGCGTCGACCTCGAGATCACCGAGAGCCTGATGATGGAGGACGTGCAGGGAAACATCGACAAGCTCAAGGCAATTCGCGACCTCGGCATGTCGGTGGCGATCGACGATTTCGGGACGGGATATTCCTCGCTCGGCTATCTCTCCAGGCTTCCAGTGCAGACGCTGAAGATCGACCGCTCGTTCATTATCACGATGCTGAAGAACGCCGACACCATGACCTTGGTGCGCACGATCGTGTCGCTCGCGCACTCGCTCAAGTTAACGGTGGTCGCCGAAGGGGTTGACGACGAGGAGCAGGCGAAGGCGTTGCGCGCGATGAATTGCGACCAGATTCAGGGCTATCTGACCGGTCGGCCCGTTCCGTTCCACGAGGTCACCAAGCTGCTGGAAACGGTCGCCGCGCGCGGGGATGCGCGCTCGCCTGCAAGGTCGGAACATCCCACAGGAGACGCAAAAACATGATCAACTCCTTTCGCGTCGCGATCCGGGTTCTCGTGCTGTCGCAATTCGCGCTTTGGCTGGCTGTCGCCGGGGCCCAGGAGAAGGGAGCGCTGGCGGAATCAAGCGCTCTGCCCGGCTTCGTCGCCATCCTGCCCCAATTGCGGCAAGGGGGGCTGGTAATCTATTTCCGCCACGGCCCGACCGACGCCTCGCGGGGGGCGACCGACGAGAAGGCGGACCTCGCGCGCTGCGAGACGCAGCGCAATCTCTCGGCGGCCGGGCGCGCGCTGATGGCAGCGGTAGGCAAGGCGATCCGCGCGCTCGCCGTTCCCGTCGGACCGGTGCTGAGCAGCCCGTATTGCCGCTGCAAGGACACTGCAACGCTCGCGCTCGGGCACTATACCGTGAGCAATGACTTGCACTTCGCCCTCGGTGTCGCGCCCGCGGAGCGCGCAAGGCTGGCGGAATCGCTGCGCGCGATGCTCGCGATGCCGCCACCGCGTGGCAAGAACACCTTCATCGTCTCGCATACGGCGAATCTCAAGGAGGCAGCGGGCATCTGGCCCAAACCGGAAGGCGCGGCCTACGTCTTCCGGCCGCTCGGCAACGGACGCTTCGAGGCGCTTGCCGCCGTGATGCCGGAGGAGTGGGCGAAGGCCGCGGGCGCGCCGCCGGCGCGCCCCCGCTAGCCCGCTGGGGCGGAACCGAAAGTGCGGAGAAGTCGCGTCACTATGCTGCTCGATCGCCTGCCGCTGAGGTACCGGCTGATCGCCGCGCCGCTGCTCGGCCTGGCGCTGGTCGTACTGATTTCGGCGGGATTGGTCGCCGAGGCGCAGCGCCAGAGCGAGCTGGGGGCGCGGATCGCCGCGCGCGATCTCGTGCGCCTCGATCGCTATACCGTGCTGCTGGTCGACTTGTCGGAGCAGCACACCTCGATCTTCGACTTGCTGCGCGACACCGGCGCGGCGATTGACGAGGAGACGCTGTACGAGCGTTCAAAGCGGATACTCGACCGCGTGCGCGCCGCCGCGGCGGAGCTCGCGCGGCATGCGAGGAAAGACGCGGAGGACGCGGGCGGGCCCGAGTCTGCAGGTCTAGACAAGGAGCTCATCGAGCACGCGCTGGCCTACCGCAACGCGGCGGTATCGGCAGTGGAGCTGTCGACCGTGGACGTGGCTTCGGCGGCAAAGAACCTCGCGGTCGCAAATCAGCGCTACGTGGCGATGAACCGTACCTTCACGCGTTTTCTCGAGGCACGCCGCCACGAGCTGAATGACGAGATCGCACGCAGCGCGGAGCAGAGCCGACGGCAGGTTGCTCTGATCGCGGGAGGTGGATTTGCCGCCGCCGTACTGCTGCTGGCGTTCTCCGCGGCGCTGTCTCGTCTGCTGACCCGCTCGCTTGAATCGCACCTGCGCGCACTGACCGCGCTGGGAGAGGAAGCGGGTACACCCGTCGATCGGCGAAGCCGGGCGAACGAAATAGGTCGAATCGGCGCGGCGATCGAGAGGTTCCGCGACCTTCATCTGCGGTTGAAAGAAAGCGAGCGCGAGCTGGAGCGCCGCGTTGCCGAACGCACGCGCGAGCTGAGCGACGCGAACGATGCGCTGCGCATCTATGCCGAGGTCGTGCGCTCCACCGGCGAGGCAGTGGCGATCGCGCGGCCCGACGGCGCGATCATCGACGTCAACGCGGCATTCGAGCAGATCACCGGCTTCTCCCGCGACGAAGTGATTGGAACGCGGTTGTTCCGCGGCGCATCGCCGCTCGGCACGGAAGGGGCGCCGCGCGATTTCTGGGGCCCCGTCCGCGAGGCGGGCGGCTGGAACGGCGAGCTCCAGGACCGGCGCAAGAACGGTGAGGTGTTTCCCTGGTGGGTGACGATCAATTCGGTGCGGGACGCCGGTGGTGAGGTCGTGCGCGTGGTCGCCGTCGCGCGGGACGTTTCCGAGCTGAAGCGCAGCGAGCGACAGCTGCAGAAGCTCGCCTTCTACGATCCGCTGACCGGACTTGCGAACCGGGCGCTGCTCGACGACCGCCTGCGCATGGCCCTCACCTCAGCGAGGCGCAGCCGCAAGCTGCTGGCGGTCATTTACGTCGATCTCGACCGCTTCAAGTACGTGAACGACACGCTCGGCCACCCGGCGGGGGACCAGTTGCTTATCGAGATTGGCAGGAGGCTGAGCGAGCCGCTGCGCGCCTCGGACACGGTCGCGCGCATGGGCGGCGACGAGTTCACCCTGTTGCTGACTGACCTCCGCACCGAGAGCGACGCGGCGGCGGTCGCCGAGCGCGTCATCGACGCGGTGGCCAAGCCCGTGCAACTGGGCGGCGAGACGGTCTTCGTCGGCGCGAGCCTGGGGATCAGCTTCTATCCGAGGGATGGGGACGACGCAGATACGCTGCGCAAGCACGCCGACGTCGCGCTCTACGAGGCGAAGGAAGCCGGCCGCGGGCAGTACCGCGTCTTCGCCGCCCAGATGCTGGCCAAGGCGGGCGAGCGCGTTTCCCTGGCAGGGCAGATCGAGACTGCGCTGCACAACGGCGAGTTCACGCTCTACTATCAGCCGGTGATCGACATGCGCTCGGGCGGGGTCGAGGCGGTCGAGGCGCTGATCCGCTGGCGGCGCCCGGGCGGCCAGATGCTCCTGCCGGCCACCTTCATCCCGCATGCCGAAGAGACCGGCTTCATCAAGCGGATCGACGCGTGGGTGCTGGAGAGCGCCTGCCGCGAGGTGACGGGATGGACGCAGGCACAGGAACGCCCGCTGCGCCTGTGTGTGAATCTGTCGCCCATCACGCTGCAGCAGCCCGACGTGGCGAAGCAGATCCGCACGATTCTGGCGCGCACCGGCTTCGATCCGCGGCGGCTCACGCTCGAGCTGACCGAAACCGCCGCTATCGCCAACCGCCGCGTCGTGGGGTTCGCCTTGAAGGAGATCGCGGCGCTCGGCGTCAAGATCTCGCTCGACGATTTCGGCACCGGATATTCCTCGCTCAATCACCTGGCCGGCTTTCCGATCGACTGTATCAAGCTCGACCAGTCGTTCGTGCACCGCATCGGCAAGGACGAGACCAGCGAGCAGATCATCCGCTCGCTCGTGCAGCTCGCGGAAAACCTCGGCCTCAGGGTGATCGCCGAGGGCGTGGAGGACGAGCGTCAGCAGGCGTTTCTACGTCAGAACGGCTGCGATATGGCGCAGGGATTTCGCTTTGTGCGCCCCGCGCCCGCGGAAGAGATCCGCCGGATGATCGCCGCGAAAGCCGTGGCGCCAGCCGGAACCGGAGGCTAGCCCGGCGCGGGCAGCGCGCGACGCTCGGCAGGCGCCTGCAGCACCTTCTTCATCTTCTGCATCGCTTTCGCTTCTATCTGGCGGATGCGCTCGGCGGAGACGCCGAATTCGGCCGCCAGTTCGTGCAGCGTGGGCGCATCCTTCTCCTTCAGCCAGCGCGTCTCGACGATGCGGCGGCTGCGCGGATCGAGCGTGGCCAGCGCACGCGAGACGCCTTCGCTCTGCACGCGCGCGTCTTCCTCGGCCTCGAGCAGGCGCGAGGGCTCGGCGTCGGGGTCGGCGAGATACTGTGCCGGGGCGTACACGTCCTCCTCATCGTCGTCGCCTGCGTCGAACGCAATGTCGCGGCCCGCGAGCCGCGTTTCCATTTCGACGACTTCCTCGGGCTTCACCTTCAATTCGGAGGCGATGCGCTTCACCTCGGCCGAGGTGAGCGGCGCGAAGCCTTTCTTCATGGAGCGCAGATTGAAGAACAGTTTCCGCTGCGCCTTGGTGGTGGCCACCTTCACCAGCCGCCAGTTGCGCAGGATGTACTCGTGGATCTCGGCCTTCACCCAGTGGATGGCGAAGGACACGAGGCGCACGCCGCGCGCCGGATCGAAGCGCTTCACGGCCTTCATCAGGCCGATGTTGCCTTCCTGGATCAGGTCGGCGTGCGGCAGGCCGTAGCCGAGGTAGCCGCGCGCCACCGCCACGACCAGCCTCAGGTGCGACAGCACCAGCTGGCGTGCCGCGTCGAGGTCGCCGTCGCGCTGGTAGCGCCGCGCATAGTCGAACTCCTGCTCCGCGCTGAGCAGCGGGAAGCGGTTCACCGACTGGACGTAGGTCTCGAGGCTGCCCGCCGCCATCGGCAGCGCCATCGGCAGGGTCTGAGCGGAACGCATCATTTGCCTCCTTGGCTCGATCTTAGCACTCAGCGTATTGGAGTGCTAAGGGGGTTCAAGGTTCCCGCTTCTGCAGTGGGCCTCTTCAATAAGGGAAAAGGCTTTAGCGTAAGTATCTGCTAACTGACAGGAGAGCTCCCAGCCAGCCGAGGCCTGCGGCGAAGACCGCCACGGCAAGCGCGTCCCGGGCCGGCAGAAAGGCGAGCTCGAAGCTCGAGCCATAGGCGCGGGCGAGGTCCCGCACCCCCAGATTCAGCACCCAAAGCCCCGCCCCCAGGATGACCAGGGCGAGCAGGCCCCCCGCCAGGCCCTGCAGGACCCCCTGGTAGAAGAACGGCCGCCGCACGAAGGCGTCGGTCGCGCCGAGCAGCCGCGATACCTCGATCTCCTCGCGCTGCGTGAGGATCTGCAGGCGGATGGTGTTGAAGGTCACCGCCACGAGTCCCGTGGCGAGGAGCACGGCGAGCGCCGCGAGCGCGAGCCGCCCGATGCGCGCGAGCGCCGCGAGGCGCTCGGCCCAGGCCGAGTCGACCTGCACGTTCGCGACGCCGGGCAGCGCCTGCAGCGCGCGCGCGAGCTCTTCAAGCGCCTGCGCGCTGCCGCCGGCCGCGCGCACGACGAACGTATCGGGCAGCGGGTTGCGCTCCAGCGCCGCGACGACCTCGGCGAGGCCCTCGGCGACGCGCAGCTCGGCGAGCGCCTCGTCGCGCGGCACGAAGCGCAGCGCCGCGACGCGCCGATCGGCGCGCAGGCGCGCCTCGAGCTCGGCGCGCTTCGCCTCGGGCTTGAGGAACACCGAGAGCTGCGGCTCGAAGGTGAAGCGCTGCGCCACGCCCTGCAGGTTGGCGAGCAGCGCGTACCCGCCCGCGGGCAGCGACAGCGCCACGCCGATGACGAGCGCATTGAGCAGCGTCGCCGCGCGCTGCGCGGCGAGCTTGCGCAGCGCGCGCGCGAGCGCGCCGCGGTGCTGGCGCAGCCACGTCCTCATGCCGCCGCCAGCCGGCCGGCGGCGAGCTGCAGCACGCGCCGCCCGTGGCGCGCGACCAGCGCCTCGTCGTGCGTGGCGATCACCAGCGTCACGCCCACCTGGTTGAAGGACAGCAGGATGTCGACGACGCGCGCGGCCGACTCGGCGTCGAGGTTGGCCGTGGGCTCGTCGGCCACCAGCACCGCCGGCCGGTTGACCACGGCGCGCGCGATCGCCAGGCGCTGCTGCTCGCCGCCGGAGAGCTGGATCGGATTGGCGCGCTCGCGCGCGAGCAGCCCGACCTTGTCGAGCGCCGCGCGCGCGCGCCGTGCCGCGTCGCGCGGGGCGAGCGTGCCGAAGGCGAGCGGCAGCATGACGTTGTCGAAGACGCTGCGGTCGTAAAGGAGCTTATGGTCCTGGAACACCAGGCCGAGGTTGCGGCGCAGGTACGGGATCGCGCCGCGCTTCAGCGCGCCGACGTTCTGCCCGTTCACCACCACGCTGCCCGCGGTGGGGCGCTCGATCGCCGGAATCAGCTTGAGGAGCGTCGACTTGCCCGCGCCCGAGGGCCCGGTGACGAAGGCGAGCTCGCCCGCCGCGAGCGCGAACGAAACCCCCGCGAGCGCGTCCTGGCCGCCCGGATAGCGCTTGGAGACCGCGGAAAAGCTAATCAACCAGCGCCCCGGCGAATTCCGCGGCGGCGAAGGGCCGCAGGTCGTCGATGCCTTCGCCGACGCCGATGAACAAGAGCGGCACCGGGCGCTCGCGCGCGATCGCGCACACCACGCCGCCCTTGGCGGTGCCGTCGAGCTTGGTGAGCACGAGCCCGGTGAGGCCGAGCGCCTCGTCGAAGGCCCGCACCTGGGCCAGCGCATTCTGGCCGGTGTTGGCGTCGAGCACCAGCAGCACTTCGTGCGGCGCGCCGGGCAGCGCCTTCGCCAGGACGCGCTTCACTTTCCTGATTTCCTCCATCAGGTGCAGCTGCGTCGGCAGGCGCCCGGCGGTGTCCGCGATCAGCACGTCGATGCCGCGCGCGCGCGCCGCGGACGCCGCGTCGTAGACGACGGCGGCCGCGTCGCCCCCAGCCTGGGAGATGACGGCGACGCCGTTCTTCGCGCCCCAGGCGGCCAGCTGCTCGCGCGCCGCCGCCCGGAACGTGTCGCCCGCGGCGAGCAGCACGTTCTTGCCCTGCGCCTGCAGCCACTTCGCCAGCTTGCCGATGGAGGTGGTCTTGCCGGAGCCGTTGACGCCCGCGATCATGACGACGAGCGGCTTGCCGCGCGTCAGGTCGAGCGGCTTCTCCAGCGGCTCGAGCAGCACGCGCAGTTCCTCCTGCAGCGCGCGCTTGAGCGCCTGCGGCTCGGCGATGCGCTCGCGCCGCGCGCGCTCGCGCAAGCACTCGAGCAAGTGGCGCGTCGCCGCGACGCCGCAATCGGCGGCGAGCAGCGCATCCTCCAGGGCCTCGTACAGCGGCTCGTCGAGCGCGGCGCGGCCAAAGAGCGCGCCGAGCCCGCTCCTCAGGCGCGCCGTCCACGAAGTCGCTGCTAACATCGTGCGGTGAATTCTAGCAAGCGGGCTGCGCCGGGCCGCGTGCGCATCGTCGGCGGGGAATGGCGCGGGCGGCGCATCGCGGTGCCCGCGCGCGCGGGCGTGCGGCCGACGCCCGATCGCGTGCGCGAGACGCTGTTCAACTGGCTCGGCCAGCGCCTCGACGGCGCCGTGTGCCTCGACCTGTTCGCGGGCAGCGGCGCGCTCGGCTTCGAGGCGGCGTCGCGCGGCGCGGCGCGCGTGGTGATGGTGGAGGCGGACCGCGCCGTCGCGGCCGCGCTGGAAAAGAGCCGCGCGCAGCTCGGCGCCGCCGCCGTGCAGATCGTGCCGGGGGATGCGCTCGCCTTCCTCGCGCGCGGCGGCGAGCGCTTCGACGTGGTTTTCCTCGATCCGCCGTTCAGGCAGAATGCGCTGCCGGCGCTGCTTGCCGCGCTGCCGCCGCGGCTGCGGCGCGGCGCGCGCGTGGTTGCGGAAGGGGATCGACCGGCGGACGTGGCGGCACCGTGGCGCGAGCTGAAGCGCGCGCGCGCCGGGCAGGTGAGCACCCAATTACTGCAATGGAGCGACCATGATCCGAGCGGTGTACCCGGGAACGTTTGATCCGCTCACGCGCGGCCATGAAGACCTGGTGCGGCGCGCGGCGAAGCTGTTCGATCCGCTCATCATCGGCGTCGCCATCAGCCGCGGCAAGAGCACCTTCTTCACGCTGCAGGAGCGCACCGAGATGGCGCGCGAGGTGCTCGGCGGCCTGAAGAACGTGCAGATCGCGAGCTTCACCGGCCTGCTCGCCGACTTCGTGCGCGCGCACGACGCGCACGTGGTGATCCGGGGCCTGCGCGCGGTGTCGGACTTCGAGTACGAGTTCC
>Ga0209109_10001675_pt1 | contig 12128 bp, 14 predicted proteins | sample Rifsed10ft2_FD_184004 | JGI IMG/M metagenome (GOLD analysis project Ga0209109, IMG submission 184004) | Soil microbial communities from Rifle, Colorado, USA - sediment 10ft 2 (version 2) | ecosystem: Environmental > Terrestrial > Deep subsurface > Rock core/Sediment | place: Rifle, Colorado... | reverse complement strand
GAGGTTTTAGGGGCTGTACCAGTAAATGGATTTCAGGAGAAACCTGCATATCCACGATTAACCTTATAGCTTAGGCAACTATTTGTAATGTCCGAGGGAATTTGGCTCCGGCGGAGGGATTCGAACCCCCGACCCAGTGGTTAACAGCCACTCGCTCTGCCGACTGAGCTACGCCCGATCTTCTTAGATATGATTGCAGGGACTAGTGGTATGGGTACTACACGTTGGATTAATAATTACCTAAAGCAATTTACTTTCCCCGAAATATGGAAGCATGATCAACTAGCTTTTATCAGAATAGCAAATAAAATCCTCTCCATCACTAAAGCCGACGACTACCTTCAAAATCTTCGGAAGCAAGCTCAAGGAAAGGAATACGGACGGCAGATTGACCGGATTGTTCATGAACTCTACAAGCTCACGGATAATGAGATTCAAATTGTAGAGGAGAGAGGCTAAATAGAATAGAGAAGGAAGAGCCGATTTTTCTATCTTGCTAAACCATTCTCTAGTCTGTATCCTATCGGCAGGGAGGTTAGCTATGGCAGTTACAGAGCGAATTGAAATCAACCCAAAGGTTATGATGGGCAAACCTGTTATTCGTGGCACAAGGATCACTGTGGAACTGATCCTAAGAAAATTGAGCGAAGGGGCAAGCGAAGCTGACCTGCTGGACGCATACCCGCGGCTCACACGTGAAGATATACAGGCAGCCATTCGTTACGCAGCAGACACCCTAGCTCATGAAGAGATAGTCGTGCTGAACTCGTCCGAACAATCTTCTATAGAATAAGCTATGCTGTTACTGGCAGATGAAAGCCTCGATTTTACCATAGTTCGTGCCCTTCAAGCAGTTAATCATAATGTACTTGCAGTTTCCGAAATTTCCCCAGGGGCAGAGGACGTTTATGTAATGAACCTCGCCTTTCGCGAAGCGAGAATTTTATTGACAGAGGATAAGGATTTCGGACAATTGGTTTATGCCTACGGTCAAAATACGCTTGGCGTGATCTTCCTGCGATACCCTGTATCATCCCGAAACCAGATTGCCGAAGATGTTGTCAAACTCTTGGAGAAGTACGGAGACAACCTGCATGGATGCTTCGTTGTAGTCCAGCCGGGTCGAATCCGAATTAGCCGAACACCCGGAGATTGACTGGTTGTAAGAAAGCCTAGCAGTCCGAAATTGATTTTGGAGATTTATAAATATTGAAGAGAACATGAAAATAACTTATGACCCTGAGGTGGATGTTCTAAGGATTCTTTTCAGTAATAGGCCGATAGAGGAAAGCGACGAAGACAAGCCCGGTGTAATCCTCGACTACGACAAGGATGGCAGCAACATCGTCGGCCTTGAGATATTGGACGCATCTAAGCGGATGGAAAACCATCTTTCAGTTGAATACGCAGTAACGGACTGAAGACAAATCTTACTCAGTTAGACAAACTGGAAAAGAAATTAGGTAAAAAAGCGAGCTCTCTACATATATAATCAACAAGTTCTATAACAAAAATGGCTATATGTAGAAAGAGAAACTATGCTAAAATTATATGAGGCATTATGAGTTGGCTTAGACGAGTAATTTGATCATGTAAAAATTACAAAGAAGGGAGAATAGTAAAATGAAGACTATAGTTATTAGCTTGTTAATGCTATTTACCTTATTTAACCTATCCGGATTATCTGAAGAAAAAGAAATCACAACTACTATGGTTCAACACCCTGAGTGGTACATAAAGATCACGGACTGGTCTTTTTATGCTGCAAGGGGTGTAGCCATTATCCATCATGTTACCATCGAAAATACGAGTGATATAGCCTATAAAAACGTTGAGGTAAGAGTACATTATTACTCTACTTCGGCTTCTAACTATGGTACTGAAATTGGCAATGAAACAGGGGTCTTAAATGTAATTTTACCTCCGCACAGCAAGAAAACTTATTTAGAGGGTGGAGCCGTTTTGGGTGCGGGTTCTAGTCTTTTCAATGCAGATAATATAGAAGTTTTAGGGGCTGTTCCCGTAAATGGATTCCAAGAGAAACCAGCTTATCCACGATTAACCTTATAGATTAGGCAACTATTTAGTAGCATAACTAATGTAGGGGCGGGATAACCCCGCCCCTACTAGTTGGAATATACGAGGGGAGTGTTTGTAAAGTTTAAAAATACCCCAATATATAAAAGAAATTTTAAACTTTTAAATTCTAACTAGGAAATATCCTTCACTGGGATTAAGTATTTGACATGGGAGATGCTTTACAGGAAGATGTTTATCTAAAACTATTCGAGAAGATTGAATATGAAGATTCAAAATCCTCTCCATCCTGAGCAGATAACTGTCGAGTGGATAACGCATGCTCTTCGGGAAGGAGGAGTACTAAAAAAAGCATCCTTAAAGAGGTTAGAAAAAGATATCCTCGGAGAAGGCAAGGGTTTTCTGAGTAGTGTTGTCCGAGTAAGAATTGAATACGATACAGATGATAAAGATGCACCTCGGTCAGTTGTAGTTAAAATCGAACCGGAATCGGATGAATTTCGTGGTTTTGGCGATGAATTGAACGCTTTTCAGCGAGAAATCCGCTTCTATAGAGAAGTAGCTAGAAATGTTCCAATTCGTCTTCCAATTGTTTATTTCACGGTGGATGAACCCCCGGCTTATTCAATGGTTATGGAAGATTTAAGCTCTTACACGCCTGGTGATCAGATAATCGGTATGCACGAGGATCAGGTCATGGATACCGTTAAGGCACTAGCCAGGCTTCAGGCTAGATACTGGAATAATGAAGCACTGGAAAAACTCAAATGGATGCCTACTACAAATAAGATAAGTTTTGATTATGAGCAAAAATGGGGGTCTTTTGTTTACCACTTTGGCAAGTACGTTGATAAGAGAGGCCTTGAAGTTGGTGAGAGAATTGGACGTTCTGTATCCTGGATAGAGGAAGAGATAGATAGCAGGCCTAAAACCATAGTACACTCCGATCTCAGAGAAGACAATTTATTATTTGGATCTCCACATTCTGAAGACGCTGTGCTTATATTGGATTGGCAGCTTGCGATTCGAAGTATGGGTGCCTTTGACGTTGCCAGGCTCATCGGTGGGAGCGAGCTCCCCAGAGAGCGTAAAGGTCATCAGTTTGAAGTATTGCGTCGTTGGTTAGATAGCCTAGTAAAAGAGGGAGTTAGGAATTATAGTTGGGAAGAGGCGGTTTATGATTTCCGTTTAGGCTCCCTTGCCCTTCTTAGCTATCCAGTTCATTTCCATGTTAGTTTTATTGGAAGCGAAGGCCGAAGCATGGAGCTAGCCAAGGTAATCTGCAGGCGTGTCTTTTCATCTGTGGTTGAAATAGACGCAGAATCGGTATTACCAAAATGATTTTTAGTGAACCGATGTATTCAGCCTGATCTCGCCGTAAAGTTTTGAGTGACCCTCGGTCTGAGAGTGTTAATTTTCCATACTGTGTGATTTAGCTTTACAAAGTAGAAAACTTGTCAACTACTTGATCTTAAGGGCTTTTTTAGTCTTTCTATTAGAATTGAGTGTGTGTTGCTATGTGTCAAGCTGAAAAAAAGCGTAGTAATGACGAGGCTCAATTATGATGGTGGCTCGTAGGTTATTGTTTTATTGGCTCCGGCGGAGGGATTCGAACCCCCGACCCAGTGGTTAACAGCCACTCGCTAGAGCGAGTAGCTGTTAAAGAAATTATAAGTAAGGGGATATGGTAAGCGAGTAAGGTCAAAAAGATTTACACAGTGAGAACTAAAGAGGATAAGAATTTCGCCAAGTTCCTGTGGTAAAGGATGGAAAACTCGTAGGCATAATCACAGATAGAGATTTGCGGGTTACCATCACGCTGGACGAGGATCATCTTATCGTAGCAGATGTTATGAGTTCCAATCCTGTTACTATTTCTGAAGACGCAACCGTAGAAGAGGCTGCTCAAATGATTCGTAATCGTAAGTTTAATGCACTTCCTGTTCTTTCTAAAAGAGGCGAACTGGTAGGAATCATAACTGTTACTGATATCCTCGATGGTTTACTTAACCTCTTGGGATTTCACCAGAGCCCCGTTAGAGTAAGAGTTAAAATAGCTGAGGGTGTGGATGTATATAAAGTACATAAGGTGCTAAAAGAATGTTCACAGAGAGTAGCATCTTTTAGTTCATCAGAAGAAAGTTACGATACATTCTACTTCTGGCTTATTGGTTGTGACTTTGATAAGTTAGATAGAAAATTGGAGGAATATAGATTAGACGTTGATGTTACTTATTCTGAAGGCTCTAAGCTTACTTGAATTGTGAGTAAGTGATAGGATATATGTTTCCAAGAAATCATTACTTGAACGATTTTTCCAGCAGGGTATAAATTGCGGATAAACCTAGAAAAAACATTAAAAATAGGTTTACCCTCATGCGCGGTGTTATACAACGATGAGATCCTTTAAATGAACATACCTATGAATTGTACTTATAGCGAAACTATACTCCGCCTAGTAAAAAAATGCGTTTTATCGATTTTTCTCAAGTTGACAGGTTAATCAATCAAAAATAAACTAGAACTTATCCCATAAATAGGTTTTTGTCATGCTGAGCGAAGCATCTTAAATTTATAGCTTATTTTTGGGATTCTTCAGTCGCTTTGCTCCCTCCGAATGACCTTAAAAGGATTTATGAGATAGCTTCTAATAAAAAACAAAAATTGATCTTTCAGAAATGATATGAATCGAGATAATTAAATAGACGTTCTCAGGAATGGAAAACGTTAAGCAAAAAGTTGAAAATAAACAATCAAGAATTTCTAATTTAATCACCGTGTTCATGTGCGGTGATGTAATGACAGGGAGGGGAATCGATCAAGTGTTACCTCACCCAAGTAATCCTCTTATCTATGAGCCATATATGAAAAGTGCCAAAGGGTATATAGAACTTGCCGAGATGGCAAATGGTCCGATTCCGCAATCAGTTGACTTTTCATACATTTGGGGAGATGCTCTCGAAGAATTTGAACGCTTGGCACCGGATTTGAGGATGATTAATTTGGAAACAAGCATTACAAGGAGCGTAGATTATTGGAAAGATAAGGAAATACACTATAGGATGAATCCAGAGAATATTCCTTGTATAACAGCGGCTAAGATAGATTATTGTTCTCTCGCGAATAACCACGTTCTTAATTTGGGATATTCGGGTCTTATAGAGACATTGGAAACATTGAAAAAAGTGAATGTGAAAAGTTCGGGAGCAGGTCGGAACCTTACAGAGGCAGAAACTCCAGCAGTGATGGAGGTTCGGGGAAAAGGAAGAGTGATTGTGTTCTCATTTGGATCAGTAACAAGCGGAATACCTTTAAGCTGGGCTGCTACGGAAGACAAACCCGGTGTAAATCTGTTAAAAGATATGTCGGATAAAACGGTCCGGCACATTAAGGAAAAAGTTCAGGAGGTAAAACAACAAGGTGATATTGTAGTTATCTCCATTCATTGGGGAGGTAACTGGGGTTATGAGATTCCTCGTGAACAAACTGAATTTGCTCATATGCTTATTGAAGATGCTGGCGTTGATGTAATCCATGGACATTCTTCTCACCATGTAAAGGGAATCGAAGTTTATAGGGATAAGCCCATTATCTATGGCTGTGGCGACTTTCTAGATGATTATGAGGGAATCAGTGGCTATGAGGATTTTAGAGACGACCTGGGCTTAATGTACTTTGCAAGTATGGAGCCATTGACTAGAAATCTCGTTTATTTGCGAATGACCCCAACACAGATTAAACACTTTAAGGTGAATAGAGCATCTAGGGGAGATGCATTGTGGCTAAGAGATACCTTAAATAGAGAGGGTAAGAATTTTGGAACTCGAGTGGAATTGAACGAGGATAATACATTAACACTACAATGGAATTAATTCCTCATGTGGGAAGGCCTTCCCAAATTATTAAAGAAGCCATTAAGTAAATAATAAGGACATTTCTCAAAGTTATACCTCTAACAAGTTCTTTGTCTTCGATGAGAAAAAAGTGAAATCAAAATTTTCATGGATTCAAGCAGTCTAAAATTTGGTTATATCCGTCTATAAACTTCATCTTAAGGTAACCCTAGGCTTACGGCAATGCAAGCCTATTGTCCCCTCTCTTGTGAAGCTGATCTAAGGTAGTCTGGAAGTTGAGTTGTCTTATCTATGATTGCCAAATCAATCTGTTCTTGTGTTAGATCTTCTACATAGGTTAAATTAGTTTGCACAAAGACTGCTTTCTCTAGTTTAGCTCCTTCGAATTTTGCCCTCTCTATGTTTGCTTTCCAGAGGTCTGCTTCACTGAGGTCTGCTCTGCTGAGATCTGCCCCACTTAGGTCTGCCTCCCTGAGATTTGCTAACCTGAGATTTGCCTCTCTAAGACATGCGCCACTGAGGTCCGCCATACTGAGGGTTGCCTCAACAAGGTCTGCTGTCCTTAGGTTTGCCTTACTAAGGTTTGCCTTTCTAAGGTATGCACCACTAAGATCTGCCCAACCAAGGTCTGCTTTACTGAGATTTGCCCAGCCGAGGTCCGCCCCACTTAGATCCGACCTGCTGAGGTTTGACTCTCTTAAGTCCGCTGCTCTTAGGTTCGCTCTAGTAAGGTCTGTTTCTCTGAGATATGCCCCACCAAGGTCTGCCCTAATGAGGTTTGCCTCTGACAGGTCTGGCTTTATGCTGGGGTTTTCTTCCCTCCAACTATTCCAAATTTTTACTCCTTGCCTGAGAATCGACAGATGTTTCTCACTTGCCATGAACAACCCTCCTTTGCTCAAGCATTTTGCTAAATTGGAAACCTTAAGCCTTCATAAATAAGTGTTTAGGGCATTAGACGTTCCACGGAGTAGAATATAATGGAATTGTCTAATGTTTAAGCAACACTCCTTACAGTTTTCAGTGTCCTAAATTTTACGAATTTTTGGAGACGCACAATTCTCCAAAAAAAAGCATTGTCTACGGTGTAAGTCAAGATAACTATTTCGACTCTCTGGTGGACGTTGAGAATGTTCCTATTGCCATTACAGGTTCTCCTTGAAAACAAATACATATCTTAAGGTGACTTTGATATCTTGATAAACTCCTCTCCCAATCCTAACCTTTTGTAACTCTCTTTCATATCGGCTTCAAAGTGCAATGTCCTTAAGTTTATCCTCTTCTCGTTCCAAACTGACAAGCCTTTCTAAGTACTCTACCCGAATAATAAAACTATCCTTCCTTGCCCTGATGCTCTTAATTATCTTCCTCTCATCAAATCCTCGATCTAACAAATACACAATGCAAAATTCCTGATTCCCTCTCTTGGGTGCATTTGAGGTTTCTTCTAACAACTCCTCCTTATAAAGGTTCTCACTCTGAAAATCTTCTTCCTCACATGATATAGGCTTAGTCTCTAACAAGAACACCCTTCGTCCATCTTCACTAACTGCTATAGCGTTGAAGGTTCGATACCCATTTATAAAACCTCTATCCAAATCTCTCACTTTTATAAGCTTCTTAAGCTTTTTACTATTTGGTTTGCGAATCTCACTCTCATCTAAAACTACATAAGCAACCCTTTCTTCGTTCAGATTTGAAGAAGCCTTTGTCAACAAAAATCTCCTAGTCTCCGAAAGCTCTACCGCTTCGGATGTTGCTAACCTTTTCCTCCCCTTGCATTCGGCTTCATCCTTCGATATTGAGTAAATTCTATTAGTTCCTTCGTTCAACATATCCTTGACCATAGCTATTATTTTTTTATTCATTAGGTCTATCACCTTAATGCGTTCAAGGTAGCTACCTATATCCATTTTTTTCCTGTTCTCCGTTTGAAGTTTTTTTCGTAACTTAACATCTCAAACTACTTCTGTTCAGTTTTAAGTTTAAATGTAATGCTGTGTCTTGAGCGGATCGCTTATGAGAAATACATTCAAATTCTGCCTATTGGCATAATACAGAGGGGCTGTTCTTTATCCGACATGCTCATAACTCTTTTCACCTTACTATCATCGAAAGCGCCAACCACTACCGTTCCAAGATTTAATGAAACCGCTTGCAGATAAGCGTTCTGAGCTGCATGACCAATTTCCATATGTACATATCTTTTACCTCTTTCCCCATATTTTATAGTAACCCGTTCATAAGCTGCGGATAATACTATAACCGCAGCACCAGCTTTAACCCAATCCTGTTCTAAAGCAGCAATGGATAGTTCAGATCGCTTATCTCCTTCTGCAACTTTCACCAGTTCATGCATGTAAGGTTTATACTTATAAATTCCGTTGGGAAGGTCTTTCACATTTCCAACAACAACATAGACCTCGAGTGGGTAAAGAGCTCCTGCAGAAGGTGCTGCTCTGAAACCTTCTGGATCAGTAATTCCTTGCATAGCCCAAAGAAGCTGTGAAACTTCAGAGAGCGTCAACGGCTCTTCTTTATATTCCCTATACGATCTTCTCTCACGTAACGCTTTTTCAATTGATACGTTGCTGTTATACGTAGCCTTAGAAAGTTTTATTATATTTGTTGACATATGATGTATCGAGAAAAAAATACGCTCAATTATAATTTTGAAGCCTATTTCCCCATAAAAAACTTATTTTTAATTACCTCTTTAAGAAGACCTGAAATATCTAAAATTTTTATTTTGCCTTCTACTCTCTGTGGAAGAGAATTAGTTACATATATTTGTTTAATGGGACTCCTCTCTAGCGTTTCTTTTGCATCTCCGCTAAATATTCCATGGGTGGCATAAACCTCAACTTCTTTGGCTCCTTCGGACAGGAGTTTTTCAGTTGCTTTGACGATAGTGCCGCCTGTTGCGATCATGTCATCAACAATCATTACCTTCTTTCCTTTGACTTCCCCACTTACCTCAATGATCTCAACTTTTTCGTCCGTAATACGCTTCTTCTCTATACGGATAACTGGCATTCCACACTCTTTTCCCACCATTTTTGCAAATGGTACGCCGCCCTTGTCGGGAGCAACAATAGCATCCACTTCCCTAGCAAGAGGAGAAACCAACTGTAATGGCAGAAGGTCTTCATAATCGAAGTACCGTTTTATCCTTCTGCTATGCATGTGAAAAACGATGACTTTTCTTGGCTTGAAATACCGTAAAAAATCACAGATAACCTTACCGCCCAGGCATTCTCCTTTTTGTGTTATTCTATCCTGGCGTGCGTAGGCAAAATAAGGAAAGAATAAATTTATCCTAGTTGTTTGGCGGTTGAGTGCATCCAAGAGAAAGAACAATTCTAGTAGGTTTTCTGCAGGGGGATTAGTGTTAGCGATAACCCAGACTATACCTTTGACTGCTTTTTCAATGCGAATGTATTTTTCGCCGTCGCTAAACCTCTTGGAGATATATGCTTCTTTCGCTCCGTCTATGTTCAACGCTAGATGCTGAGTCGAAGGCGTAAAAAACAGCTTCACTTTTTGCCTCGCTTCGAATCATTTATCCTCTACCTGCTAGTCGGAACTAAAGACTAGTAAGTTAACTAGTATCTTAAGAAAGCTGCATGAAGTTTATATGGTTTTCTTGAATGTCTCTATTCAAGAAAACTCTATTGCACCTCTCTCTGTTCCGATGCTGCAAGCTTTTTAAGTGCTTCCTTCTCAAGCTGCCTAATGCGCTCAGGTGTAAGACCTAAGTTCTTTCCAATCTCATTCAGAGTGTAAGCGGTTTCATACCCAATTTCAAATCTCATCCTGATTATTTGTTCTTCTCTAGGAGTAAGGGATAGAATAGCATTCCTTATTTCCTCTGTAAGTGCGGCCTTTGCTACAGGGGAGTCCGGCAAGGGGAATTTGTCATCCGGTACAAAGTCAAGAAAAGTTGTTTTCGATCCATGAGTTACTTGAGAGTCAAGAGAAGTAACATCATTCTTTATCTCTAAAATCCGTTTTGCACTTTCAACAGAAATCCCAGCCTTAACAAGCTCCGATTGGTCTCACTTACAGAGGTATTTTGTAAACCATTCAACTGCTAAACGTGCAACTTCTTCTAGTGCTCCCGGTTCTTCAAAAAGGTGGGTTGCTCCTTGAACGACTTTCAGCTCTACTTTCGTTCTCATACGCATCATCGCATCACGATTGAGTTTGAGCACAACGTTGTCGTTTCCACCCACAATAAAAAGAGTAGGAACGTTAACACTTCCCAGCACTTCCATTGCAAGATCCGGTCGTCCTCCACGTGAAACAATAGCCTTAATATCTTTACCCTGTTCTACAGCGGCTATAAGTGCGGCAGCAGCTCCAGTGCTTGCAGCAAAATACCCGATTTGGAGGGCCTTCGTTTGCTCTTGAGTTCTTACCCATTTAGTAACAGCAATCAGGCGACGAGCAAGAAGTGGGATATCAAAGCGGTTTTCGTAGTCTATATCCTCTTCTCTGGTCAGTAAATCAAAAAGAAGAGTACCGAACGTAGCAGAACGCAGTACCTGTGCCACGAGGATATTTCTTGGACTGAATCGTGAACTTCCGCTTCCGTGAACAAAAATCACTATTCCTTTTGCTCCTTGAGGAATATGTAGTTCTCCGTCGAGTCTCATAGAATCCACAGGTATGTGAACTAAACTTTGAAATTCTTTACCAGTCCTGTTTTTTTCTTCCGAGTCCATTTTATAATGTTGTTCATATATAATTTTCGCTTTCTCCAAGTATTCTCTTACCTCTTCATCAGATACCTGGCTGAAGTCTGAGTAATGCGCTCCGACTGCAAAAAAAGGATAAGGAGTATAAAGCACAACTAGCTCATCGGCCAATTTGGAAAATTCTTTAATAACCTCAGAAGGCGCTACCGGAACAGCTACGATTAATTCCTTAACATCGGAAGCCTTTAGAGCACGTATAGTAGCTATCATAGTTGCTCCTGTTGCAATTCCATCATCTATTAGAATAATGGTTTTTCCGGAAACAGAGGGTAATTCCTTTCCACCTCTATATACGACTTGACGGCGCTTTATCTCTTCTCTTTGATATGATATTTCCTGTTCTAAGTACTCCTCTGGACAGTAATCCTTAAGCTCTTTATTAAGAAATACTTCCCCATTTTCTGCCAATGCTCCAACTGCAAGTTCAGGTTGTTCCGGGAATCTTAATTTTTTCGTAATAAAAACATCTAAATGAGCACCTAGCGATTTGGCAACTTCAAAAGCCACAGGAACTCCCCCACGGGGTAGAGCTAATATCAGGATGCTTTCTTTTCCCTTGTACTTACTCAGCTTCTCAGCCAGTTCTATTCCAGCTTCTTCTCTATCTTTAAAAATCTTTCTTTTGTAAGCAAATTTTGTATATTCCATCTCATTTTAAAGTTACAGCAAATCTTATGCCAAAATTCTCTTAAGATGTAATTTACTATAAATACAAAAATTCAATTTAAATCTTTTCAACAATACTAAAATCCAAGTTGTCAAATGTCTTATATTCTGACAGATAAGATTTTTCATAGGTAGTATTCTTTTGTGCAATCCCTAAGTATTTCGGTGAACCAGGCGTATTGAATTATTGACATATAATTTGCAAAATCTATTACATTGAAAAAGTCGAGAAATTGTTTAGTAAGGTAGCGGATAATGTCGTCGATTGGGCTAACTCTAGGAACATGAAAGTGGCTTTATTTTATCAAAGATTAGAAGAAAATAGGGTACTATGTACCCTTTGTAACCATTTATGTAAGATAAAGGATGGGAACAGAGGAGCTTGTGGAGCAAGGTCAAACCATAATGGAAAGTTATATACTCTTGTATACGATAGAGTGGTTGCACGAGGTAAATTTGCATTTTGTCTAGTTTTGTCTCCTCTTGCCTGAGCTTGTAAAAGTCCTTGATTTTCAAGGGATTCCGGAGAATTTGTCTAAAAAGTAATTTGCCTATTTTTGTATGTTTTTTTTCAGCTAAAGTATAACGGAGTTTTAGCCAATCTGTTAGCCAGCAAGAAATTAACTTAATAGGAATATTATGTAGCCTATTGAGGAAATTTGGCTCCGGCGGAGGGATTCGAACCCCCGACCCAGTGGTTAACAGCCACTCGCTCTGCCGACTGAGCTACGCCGGATCTGATTTTGTAATAAGCTCCCAACCGGAGCCAGGATAAATGTAAATTGAACCTTTAATTGAGTCAAGTGACTAT
>Ga0209109_10001674_pt1 | contig 12131 bp, 8 predicted proteins | sample Rifsed10ft2_FD_184004 | JGI IMG/M metagenome (GOLD analysis project Ga0209109, IMG submission 184004) | Soil microbial communities from Rifle, Colorado, USA - sediment 10ft 2 (version 2) | ecosystem: Environmental > Terrestrial > Deep subsurface > Rock core/Sediment | place: Rifle, Colorado... | reverse complement strand
GCCGAGCCGGTGTTGGAGGCGCTGCAGGAGCTCGAAAGCGATCCGTCGGTCGTGCGGGCCGGGCTGGCCGGAGATCACCTGCGGGCGATCACTCGGGCCGGCGCGGGGACGGACGAGTTGCAGGCGCGGTTGACGGCGAGAGGTTTTCGGGATGTCCGGCAGGAACCGGTCGAGCCGAGCCTGGAGGATGTCTTCCTGGCGCTGGCCGGCGAAGAGACCTCGGGTTAGTCCTTCCGCGCCACGAGCCAGCGTTCGGACAGCCGCCGGACGTCCGCGAGCCGGCCTGCGTCAGCCATGTTCGATAGGCCTCGACGCTGTAAGCCGATCCACCACTGACGCCCCAGGTTACCAACGTGACGTAGCTGGCCCACTCCGTGGGCGGATCGTCGGCCATGACCGCATCCACCAGAAGCTGGCCGTGTCGGTCGAGCGCCGAGTGCAGCCGAGCCGCCAGGCGGCGCATCTGATCGGGGTCGAGGTAGTAGGTCACTTGGCCGAGAAGGGCGGCGTCGAACGCCTGGGGCGCCATCTCGAGGTCCGGCCCGCCTTCGACGAAAGTCACGCGTTCGAGCAGGCCCATCCGGCGAGCGAGGTCGCGGGCGACCTCCAGGACCTCGCGCGAATCGACGCACGTCAGTTGGACCGACGGATCGGCCTCCGGGTTACTGAGCTCGGCGGTCATTTCGCCCACACCCTTCGACAAACGTCGGGCACCTACGGAATCGTATTCCCGTCGCCGCGCGGCCGACGCGGCCGGCGGTAGAGGCCCATCACGGGCCGTCTGGTATGATGCACGCGTCAACGGCCGGGAACATCTGGTCGCCCTCGCACTGTGGCTACACTCGCCGCTGAACTCCCCGTGCCGCGCCGACGAACGGCCGCCATCCTGGTCTCCCTGGCGGCGCGTCGGATCGCCTACGCCGGCCTGGTCCTGATCGCCATTGCCTTTCTGAGCTACTGGGGATTGACGATGGCCGAGCACGCCGTCGCTTCCCTCCCGGTGGAGCCGGCGGCTTCGGCGGTGGAGGCCGCCCGGCTGACGGCGGCCCATTTCCTCGACCACCCGTCGACGTACATCATTCACCGCCAGGCGGTTTCGCCCTGGCTCACCATCGCCGATCTGCTGCGCAACAGCCTGATGCTGCTGATCCCGGCGCTCCTGCTGGCCTTCGCCGCCGGGGTTCCTCTGGGGATGCGGGCGGCTCGAGCCCACTCGCGCGGCTCCGGTTCGCTGATCTGGCTGATCTCGATCCTGGGCATCTCCATTCCGGCCTTCATGCTGGCGATGTTCCTGTGGGTCATCAACCTCCAGGTCGGCCGGCAGTTCGATGTGACGCCCCTGCCGGCGACCGGGCTGGGCCTCGATCAACACCTGGTGCTGCCGGTCCTCGTGCTGGCGGCCCGGCCCTTCGCCGTGCTGACGCAGGTGGCCTACGTCACCATCGCCGGCTTGCTGACGCAAGATTTCGTCCGCACGGCGCGAGGTAAGGGGGTGAGCCGACGGGCGATCGACCGCGATCACGTCATGCGCAACGCCTGGATCCCCATCCTGACGGCGGTGGCGACCTCGCTTCGCTTCAGCCTGGCATCGCTGCCGATCGTGGAGTACTTCTTCGTCTGGCCGGGGATCGGACTGGGACTGTTGGATGCGATCGTCGCCGGGGAAAAGACACTGGCGGTCGATATGGTGCTGGCGCTGGGCGTCGTCTTCCTGGCGGTCAACGTCATCCTGGATGTCGTCTATCCGCTTCTGGACCCGCGGCTGCGCGATGAGTCGGCCGGGGCCGAGCGACGGGATCAGACGAGCTTGCGGGCCGCCCTATTCTCCTGGGCGGCACGTTTCGCCGAGAGATGGCGCGAGCGATCCCAGCCCCGCACCGTGCCGCCGCGCCAGGGCGACAATTGGCGGGCCGTGGCCGCCGCGCCGCCGGGGAGGTTGGCCGCTCCGTCGCAGGCCTCGGCCAAGGGCAGGGGGCTGTGGCCGATTCTGGCGGATCCGGTTTCCCTGATCGCCATCGTACTGACCCTCGGCCTGGTGCTGCTGGCGATTCTCGGCCGACAGTTGACCGACGCCAGTCCGTACGTCTCGAACGGGCTGCTGGTGATCGAAGGGGAACTCGGCGTGCCGCCGTTTCCGCCCTCGAGCGTCTTCCCCTGGGGTACGGACCAGATCGGGCGCGACATGCAGGCCCTGATTCTGTACGGCGCGCGCCAGACGTTGACCCTGGCGTTGCTGGTCGTTGGCGCGCGCCTGGTGGTCGGAGTCCTGGCGGGGATGGTCGCCGGCTGGTGGAAAGACGGCCTCTTCGATCGGTTCGTCAACAGCCTGCTGTCGGTCTGGGCGGCCTTTCCCATCACGCTCTTCGCCATGATCCTGATCCTGGCGATCGGGATCGAGCGCGGCCTGTCGACCTTCGTGGTGGCTCTGTGCTTCGTCGGCTGGGGGGAGATCGCGCAGTACATCCGGAGCGAGGTGATCGCGCTGCGCGGCAAGCCTTTCTTGGAGGGCGCCCAGGCGGTGGGCGTGCCCCCGGAGGATGTCCTGCGGCGGCATATCCTGCCCAATCTTGCGCCGTCGATCCTAATCTTGGCGTCGCTCGAAATGGGAGCCGTGCTCCTGATCCTGGCCGAGCTCGGTTTCCTGGGGATCTTCCTGGGGGGCGGCTATCGGGTCGCCATCGCGGAGTTCGGGCGCATGCAGGCCGTCATCGCCTATTACTCGGATGTGCCGGAGTGGGCGGCGCTCCTGGCCAACATTCGAGAATGGTGGCGCAGTTATCCCTGGCTGGCGTGGTCGCCGGCGTTGGCGTTCTCGCTGGCGATCCTGACCTTCAACCTGGCGGGCGAAGGACTGCGGCGGCTCCTCGAGCGATCGCGTGTCAGCCCGATGCGCTGGATCAACCGGGCGAGCCTGGTCGGACTTGTCGTGATGGCAGGTGTGGGCGCCTGGATCTTCAACACGACGGCGCCGCTCGGAGAGTACGCCTCGCAGGCCGATCGCTTCCGGGGGGAGCGGGTCTTGAGGACCATCGAAGAACTTTCCGGCCCGGCCTACGCCGGCCGTGAAACCGGCACCGACGGGGCCAAGGCGGCTGCCGATTACCTGGCGCAGGAGATGGAAGCCATCGGTCTGTTTCCGGGCGGAGAACGCGAGACCTATCTGCAGGCCCAGGCGGCCCCCCGCCTGCACTTGGTGGCCATCCCCGAGCTGCGCATCGTCCACGGTCCCGACGACCGCGAGGCCCTGGAGTACCGTGTCGATTTCGCCGAATTCTCGCTCGGGGTTCCCCCGCCGGAGGCGGTGCGCGGGAGGGTTATCGGGGTCGCCGCCGGCCCCCTGCCGAATGAGCCGAGCGGCGATCCGTACGGCCTGCGCCGGCTCTCCCTTGATGAGGCCGTCTTCATCGTATCCGAAGACTTGGCGGATCACCTCCCGCCCGAAGCGATGGCGGCAACGCTGGTCGTGACCGACGATGCGCAGCAGTTGAACCGGCGTTTCCTCGCTCCGCAGACAGTCTCGTCGAGTTTTGGACAGGATGCACTGGGCGCCACGATGTACATCACGGCGGAAGTGGCCGACCGGCTGCTGGAGGAAGGTGGCAGCAGTCTGGCGGTGCTCGAGCAGGCCGCCCAGGAGCTTGCGCCGGGCGAAGTCGTCGTCAGTCCGCCCGGTGCCGAGGTTGAGCTGCAGATCGTCGCCGAACGCGGCTCATCGCTGGAGGAGAAGTACTACAACGTCATCGGGTACATCCCCGGGCAGGGTTCGGAGATGGGAATGGACGACGATGTCATCATGGTCTCCGCTTCCTACGACGGCCTGGGGGTGGGGCCGGAAGGGACGCTCTATCCGGGCGCCAATGACAATCTGAGCGCTGTCGGGGTGATGCTGGAGTTGGCGCGGATCCTCCAGGAGGGACCGTACGCGCCCGACAAGACGATCATGTTCGTTGCCTGGGCCGGCGGCGAACGCATGGAAGGACTCAGCGTCGTCAACATCATGAATGCCAAGGTCGGGTTTCACCGGCTCAACGTCGAGTCGGTGCTCGAGCTGAGCGGGGTGGGGGGAGGCAGCGGAGAAGCGATCGCCCTTGGGTCCGGCACCAGTTTCCGGCTGACACGGCTGATCGAATCGGCGGCAAGCCGCGTCGGCGTCGACGTCACGACCCGCGGCCGGGACACCCACTTCGGCCTGCCGACCCGGATCGGATTCGGTGAGCGCAACGCCTTGACGGCCTACATCAGCTGGGACGGCTCGGACGAGATGGCTCACTTGCCGGACGACACTCTGGTTAACCTCGAGCCGCTGAAGATGGAATCCGTCGGCAAGACCCTGGCGCTCGTGCTCACCGTCTTGAGCCGAGAGTCCGAGTATTAGGGGCGCGGCGATTCCGACCTCCTGCCGCTCCTTCGACCGATGAGACGAATCCGCCGCGATCCGCTTGCCGGAGCGCTGGCCGCCGTCTTCCTGGCTGCCTGCACTGCTGTGCTTCCCGGTGGCGCGCCGTCAACATCCGCTCCGGCCGGCGCGGGGACGGCCACGCCTTTCCTCCCGGTAGCGCCTTCGGCCACACCGGCCGTCACGCGCCTGTGGGTTTCACCCTCGGTGCCGCGTGTGCTCAGGAACAAAATCGAGCGGGCCGGCCATGCCCTGGCGCCGTCGGTCGAGATCGTCGCGGAGGCTCAAGCGGGAAGTCTGCAGGTTTCGCTCGGTGGTGCCTCCCCGATTGCACGGTGGACGTACGCCGTCGCCGCGCCGTTCGCCACGGTGCGCGACGCCATCGGGTTGACCGAGCTCCGTTCCGCCTGGCAGGCCGCCGAACCCAGCGGGTTGCCGGTCTTCGCCTCGGGCGAAACGGTGGAGGCGATGCGCGGCGTGCTGGGCGAGCCGGGGGTCAACGTGCGTTCGATCGACAATCCTGAGACGATGGTCGACTCGGCCTGGGACAGCCGGCCGTCGCTGGCGATCGTGCCTTTTGAGTCGCTTGAACCGCGCTGGAAAGTCCTCGAACTCGAAGGGCAGTCACCTATCCGACGCGATTTCGATCCGGGGAAGTATCCACTCCAGGTGACCTACGGATCGGAGGCCGGCGAGCTCCCGTCGGAAATGCGGCAAGAGCTGGAGGCGGCCGAGGGCGTGCGGCTGCCCCTGACGAACCGACGCGACGACCGATTGACGACGGTCGTCATGACGGGCGTGACGGCGTTGACGCGGGCGACGGCCTGGGAGATGGACCGCACCGGCGTGACGCTCCCCGCGCGCGATATCGGGGACTGGCTGCGTCAGGCGGATGTGACGCACATCAGCCACGAGGTCGCCTTCACCCCCGACTGTCCTCCGCCGTCGCCGAATCTGACCGTCCTGATCTTCTGTGCCCAGCCGGGGCATATCGCCCTCCTGGAAGACATCGGGACCGACGTCATCGAGCTGACCGGCAACCATGTCCTGGACGCCGGAAAGGAAGCGCTGCGGTATTCGCTGGATCTCTACCGGGCGAATGGCTGGCAGTGGTTTGGTGGGGGCGGGGATCTGGCCGAGGCGCGCGAACCGGTGTTGATCGAACACAATGGAAACCGGATCGCCTTCGTCGGCTGCAACGAGGCCGGGCCGCCAGGCGCCTGGGCGACGCCTGACCAGCCGGGGGCCAACCCCTGCGGCCGCGATCGGCTGGCGGCGCAAGTGAGCGCGCTGCGGGACGAAGGCTACCTGCCGATCTTCACTTTCCAGTGGCACGAGCACTACACGCCCAGCCCGCCGGCGTCGCAGCGGGAGGCCTTTCAGGCCGCAGCCGAAGCCGGCGCGGTGGCGGTCAGCGGAAGCCAGGCGCATCAGCCGCAGGGGTTCGCCTTCGCCGATGGCGCCTTCATTCACTACGGTCTGGGGAACTTGTTCTTCGACCAGATGTGGTCCGAGGCAGTGCGGCAGGAGTTCATCGACCGCTACGTCTTCCACAACGGACGCCTGATCTCGGTCGAGCTCCTGACGGCGTACCTGGAAGATTGGTCGCGTCCGCGGCCGATGACCCCGCCAGAGCGCTCCGCCTTCCTTCAGGAGATGTTCACCGCCAGCGGGTGGTGAGAGACTTCAACCGCGCCCGCGGCATCCTGGAGAACTGCCGCGCTCCAGGGATTCCTCGGCCCGCTCTGCGGGCCTCGGAATGACATTAAGGGAGATCCTATCCCGGCATGTCATTCCGAGGGATGCGGAGCATCCCGAGGAATCCCCGGAGCGCGCAAGCCGGAGGAACGGCCGCAAAGGCAGAGTCCCCGGCGGCTAAGCCAAGCCCGCGGACAGATCCTCGAACTTCGGGTTCGCCCCCCGAATCAACGCCAGCTTCTTCTCGCGTCGCCAAGACTTGATCTGCTTCTCACGCTCCAGGGCGGAGCGTATGTCGCGCGTCTCCTCGAAGTAGACCAGGCGGCGGACCCTGTAGCGCGATGTGAAACCCTCGACCTTTCCTTGCTGGTGCTCCGCGAGTCGCCGCTGCAAGTCGCTCGTCACTCCGATGTAAAGGACGCCGCGTGCGCTGGCGAGGATGTACACATGGTACGAGCGAGGTTTGCCACCCGACATCCAAATCCCCCCTACCATCGTTCGCGCCCGAGGTCATTCAATCACTGTTGCGCCTCGGGGATTCCTCGCTCGCCCTTCGACTTCGCTCAGGGCTCGCTCGGAATGACATTAAGCGACGCGGCCTTCTCCCATGTCATTCCGAGGGCCGCAGAGCGGCCAGAGGAATCCCCAAGGCGCGTCATCGGTCGGCCACCTCGGGCGCGAGACCCCCGCGAGACGCTACCCCAGCCCGGCCCTCGATTTCACCGCCGCCGCAGTTCGCTGCTCCGCTTGCGTCACGCGACGGGCTGCTTCCTCCAGGGCCCGTCCCCAATCGGCTGCCGCCGAAGGATCGGCCAGCGAAAGGGCGTTGATGCGCACGTTGAGAGCCGCGGCCTGGAGCGCCGCCCGCGCCAGAGCCACCGCCGACGCCGCGTCGCTGATGGCGTTGACGTTGGCCACCTCGGCCGCCTCCGCTCCCAGTTCTGCCACCAGGGCGGCGTCGCGCGCAACTTCCAATGGGACGATGGCGGCGGTCCGGGTGGACTGCTCGATGGCCGCGGCTCTCAAGCCCCTCTCCTGTTCGGTTTCCTGCGGCAGGCGCATCGCCCGGAGGACGGCTTCGAACGCGGCCGGGTCGCTGGCCGTGGCCGCCGCCAGCCGACCGCGGAGCCCGTCGGCCGCCTCGGCGATCGCCCGCATGCGTGGTTCGACGGTGGCGTACTTCTTCTTGCCCTGCGTCAAACGCGCCACCATCCCGACCAGGGCCGAGGCCATCGCCCCAGCATACGCAGCGGCCGCGCCGCCTCCGGGGGTGGCGCTCCCTTCGGCCAGACTCTCGAGGAACGAAGTCTCCGACGCGGCCTCGGCTTGCGCTTCGGCCAGGCGGGTCTCGAGGATCTGTCCCGGTTCGAAGTCCTCCAGCCGCAGAACCGCGGCGGCGGTGTCGATCATCGCCTGCTGCGGGATCAGACCGACCAACTCCGAGCGAAGGATGCCGGCTCCCTGTCGCTCCGCCTCCTGGCGAACGGCTTCGACGACCGTCGCCAGCGAGGTGCGCCGGTAGTCCGTCAGGTTCATCGACACTTGGGCCCGTCCGTCCACGTCCAGGCCGAGCGCCTTGACGCACGGCAGTCCGCCGGACGAAGCCCGGATGGTCCGGGCGATGGTCTTGGCGACGGAGACATCGGAGGTCGTCAGGTAGATGTTGAAGGCGATGAGCGGGGGCCGCGCGCCGATCACCGTGGCGCCGGCCGGACCCAGTCGGGAGGGGCCGAAATCGGGCGCGCGCGCCGGGTCGGTGGCGATCGCTTCGCGCAAGCCCTCGTATTCGCCTCGCCGCAGGTTTTCGAGGTTCACCCGCTCCGGGCGCGTGGCCGCCGCCTCGTACAGGTAGACCGGGATGGCGAGTTCGTCGCCGACGCGCCGGGCAAGCTGCCTGGCGAGCGCGACACAGTCCTCCAGACTCGCACCGCTCAACGGAATGAACGGTACGACGTCGGTGGCGCCGATGCGCGGATGTTCGCCGCGGTGATGGTTCAGGTCAATCTGGCGAGCCGCCAGGCGGATGGCGGCGAAGGCCGCCTCGACGACCGACGGCGCCGGACCGGCGAACGTGATCACGCTGCGGTTGTGGTCCACGTCGGAATGGACGTCCAGGACAAGGACGCCCGACACAGCGGCGATGGCGGCCCGAAGGGACTCGACGACGTCGGGCCGGCGACCCTCGGAGAAGTTGGGAACGCACTCGATCCAGGATTGGCTCATGGGACTCTCGAGGCTTGGTAATGGCGCCGGCGGGAAGTATAGACGCGGCCAGGCCGAGCCGTCGGGTGATTCAGCGCATTCTCATCCAAATTGAGACCATCCGGGTTAGAATCTGGCGGATAGGTCTGGTAGCGGGGGTGGTGATGGTAGAGATTACGCGTCGCGCTTTCCTCATGGTGGCCGGTGGCGCCGGGGCCGCCCTGCTCACCGGCTGCAAGGTGATCGAGAACGAAACCCCGGCCCCCGCTGGCGGCGCCTCGGCGGCCTCGACGGTTACCGCGCCCGCCGCCAGTTTGCCGCAGACGCCGACCGAGATCCTCATCACCCCGACCGGCTCGCTCTACACCCAGTCCTATTCGAGCGCCCCGACTGTCGCCGCTGACGATTGGCGGCTGCACGTGCACGGCCTGGTATCCCAGGAACGGACGCTGGGATTGGATGATCTCCGTGCATTCCCGAAAGTGGAGTCGCTGCGGACGCTGGAGTGTATCGGCAACCCGGTGGGGGGAACCCTCATTGGCAACGTACGCTGGGGCGGGTGCGAAGCCGCAGCGCTGTGGCGCGAAGTCGGCATCCTGCCGCAAGCCACGCGCGCCAAATTCGAAGCCGAAGACGACTACCAGACCAGCGTCGAACTGAAGTGGATCACCCAGCCCGGCGTCCTGATGGTCTACGAAATGAACGGAGAACCGCTTCCCACGGAGCATGGGTTCCCGCTGCGAATCTTGATGCCCGGGTTGTACGGCCAGAAGATGCCGAAGTGGATTCGCGACATCGAGTTCATCGACTACGATCACCAGGGATACTGGGAGTCGCGCGGCTGGTCGGACGTGGCCTCCGTCCAAACCAACTCAATTGTGCGCCAGCCGGGTGACCTCGACCGCCTCTCGGCCGGGTCGACGCCGGTCTTCGGGGTGGCCTTCGCTGGATTGCGGCGTATCACCGACGTCGAGGTGCGCATCGACGACGGCGATTGGACCCATGCCCGCTTGCTGCAGGATGACTCGTCGCTGGTCTGGACGCAGTGGTCGTTCGACTGGGCGGCCGCCGAGGGGCGGCACAGGATCGCCGTACGGGCGACCGATGAGACCGGGTTTGTACAGACGACGGAAGGTCAGTCGATCCTCTCCAGCGCCTACCCGGACGGGACCGACAACATCCATGCCGTCGTGGTCACGGTGGCCTGAGGCGTGACGGCGGCGGTCCGACGGTTTCCTCTGGCGCCGATGGCGGTGCTGGGCGCGGTCTTTGCCTTGGCGCTGGCAGCGGCGCTCACGATCTCACGCCTTGAAGAGCGGGACGCCTTCTGCATCGCCTGTCACACCCTTCCTGAGGTCACCTATCACGAGCGGGCCCAGCAAGCCCTTGCCACGATGGACGGCGCGCCGTTCGCCGACCTCAGCAGCGCGCACTATGGCATGGAGAGCACGTTCCACTGTATCGACTGCCACCGCGGGGACCAGGGCCTGGTTCATCGCGTGACGACGCTGGCCCTGGCGGCGCGCGATACGGCGATCTGGGTCAGCGGCCGCGCCGACGAGACGATCGAGAAGACGCAACTGGTGGCGCCCGGCTTGCTGACGGCGGCTTGCACGCGGTGTCATGCGCAGGCTCTCCTGGAGGTCGGGTTCAACAACCACTTCCACAACAAACTCCCCGAGGCCTACGACCTATGGCGCGCCGGCGCGGAGCTGTATCCACCGATGGAGACCCCGGACCTGCCGCCGGCGGCCCTGGTCGTCGAACCGAGCCCGACCGAGGTGCTGTGTGTCGATTGCCATCGGGCCCACATCGAGGTCCCAGGATCGGAGCTTAGGGCGTTTCTCGATCTGGCCAACACGGTCTACCCAGCATGCGTCCGCTGCCACGAAGACGCCGGCCACGGGCCGCTGGAACTGGCCCGCCGCTAGGCTTGCGAACCGTTAGAATGGCCAGGTGCGAATGCAGCGTCCCTTCCTGATCCCGCCCATCTTGCTCGTGGTGTCGCTGACGGCAGCCGCCTGCGCCCCTGCGGCGACGCCGATCGCCGTTGAGCCGGTCGAGGCGGAAGGTCCGATCCTGGTCGAGCCAACGCTCGTCCCGGGTGCACCCGCCGCACCGACGAGTCCCCCGGAAGCCGCGCCGACCGAGGCGGTCTTTGTCGGTGCAGGCGGACAATTCGCCACCGACCCGTCGACCGTCGAGCTGGCCGCCGGCAGGCCGACGCTGGTCAAGTTCTTCGCCTTCTGGTGAAGTACCTGCCAACGGCTGGCGCCCGTCGTGCACGGGCTCGAGGCAGAGTGGGGCGGGGAGGTCGACTTCGTCTACCTCGACATCGATGACCCGGCCACCGAGCCCTTCAAGCGGCAGCTTGGCTACCGCGTCCAGCCTCACATGTTCCTGTTGAACGGAGACGGCCTCGTCCTGCAGCAGTGGCTCGGCTTCGTCGACGCCGTCACCCTCGAAGCTGCCCTAGAGCAGGCGACGGGCTGACCTCCTGCGCGGCGATAGGCGCCCGGTGGTAGACTTGCGGCGCCTCGACGGAGCCGTATATCCTTCGATCCCTCGCTGAAATCGTCTTTGGCGCGCCGCTGCCGACCGCTCGGCTCGAGTCGGAACGGCTGAACATAACTCGGGCGCTCGCCGCCCTTTCGCCGGACGCGCTTTCCTCGGTCGCCTACGCCAATCAGGAGATCTTCCTCGGCCTGGCTGTCGCCGGGGCCGCCGGCCTGGTTTATTCGTGGCCGATCGCCGTGGCCATCGGCAGCCTGTTGGTGATCGTGGCGATCTCCTACTCCCAGACGCTGTACGCGTATCCGTCCGGCGGTGGATCCTATACGGTGGCGAAGGAGAACCTGGGGGCGACCCCCGGGTTGATCGCCGCCGGGGCCCTGCTGATCGCCTATGTGCTGACGGCCGCGGTCAGCCTGACGGCGGGGATGGCCGCGATCGGCTCCGCCTTTCCAGTCCTGTGGGCCTATCGCGTACCGCTGGCTCTCGTGATCCTGGTGGTGATTACCGTGGCGAATCTGCGGGGCCTGCGAGAATCGGGCACGCTGATGATGGCGCCGGTGTATGTCTTCGTTGGAGCCTTTGGCGCCATGCTGCTCGCCGGCCTCGTGACCGCCGTCCAGGACGGCCCGGGAAACTGGACGGACCTGCCGTCCGCCGCCGTTCCGGTGTCGGCCTACCTGCTCCTGCACACTTTCGCTTCGGGATGCACCGCCCTCACCGGGATCGAAGCGATCAGCAACGGGGTAACGGTCTTCCGTCCGCCGGTTTCCCGCAACGCCAGCCGGACGTTATGGGTCATGGCGGGGCTCATGGTGCTGCTCTTCCTTGGCTCCATCAGCCTGACGCAGTATCTGGCGGTCGTCCCGCAAGGCATGGAGACCATCCTCTCCGCTCTTTCCCATCGTGTCTTGGGAGACGGACCGGCGTACCTCCTGGTCCAAGCCTCGACGCTGCTCATCCTGGCGGTGGCGGCGAATACCAGCTTCGCCGGGTTTCCACGGGTCGCCTCGGTCCTGGCGCGCGATCGCTACCTTCCCCATCAGTTCGCCCATCTCGGCGATCGGCTGGTGTACTCGAACGGGATGGTCGTACTGGCTGTCCTGACGGCGGTCCTGATCGTCGTCTTCGGCGGGGATTCGCACGCCTTGATCCCGCTCTTTGCCGTCGGCGTCTTCCTGGCCTTCACCCTGTCGCAAGCCGGGATGGTCGTCCATTGGTTCAAAGCCCGCGGAGGGAGATGGCCGATCAAGGCGCTGGTCAACGGCCTCGGCGCAACCGTCACCGCCGCCACCTTCCTGATCGTGGCTTACAGCAAGTTCCG
>Ga0209109_10001673_pt1 | contig 12131 bp, 8 predicted proteins | sample Rifsed10ft2_FD_184004 | JGI IMG/M metagenome (GOLD analysis project Ga0209109, IMG submission 184004) | Soil microbial communities from Rifle, Colorado, USA - sediment 10ft 2 (version 2) | ecosystem: Environmental > Terrestrial > Deep subsurface > Rock core/Sediment | place: Rifle, Colorado... | reverse complement strand
AGTTCGAAGAACCGCCCATTGACGACGAGGCGCGAATACGGCTTGGTGGAGATGCCGTCCGGGTTGAGCAGCAGATCGGCCACGTGGTAGGCCTGCGTGAGAGCGGGCAGGAACTCGCGCACGGTACTGCCCTCAAACTCGAAGTCCGCGTGCCCGAACCCCACGCGTCCCCAGAACTCGCCGATGAATTTGAGGGTGATATGAGTCATGCTTTTTAGGGATCTACCTTTGTGTGAGGAAGTCTCTTACCACTTGCGCAAACCTCGCCGGCTCTTCAAGAAAAGGCCAGTGTCCACTTCTCTCAAACCGAGCCAGGGTGCAGTCAGGCAGTAAGTCACAGAGCGCCGTGGCCGTCGTTTCACCCGTGTAAGCATTGTCGGCGGCGCCATAGATCAGCAGGGTCGGGATGCGCAACTGGCGTAAGCGCTCCTTGAAATCCGCCCCTTCCAGCGAACGGGATACTTCCCGCCACGTGGCAAAAGAGATATACCCAGCGTCTTCGAGCAGGCTTTGATTCGCCGGGTCATACAATCGGGGCACAGAACTCTCACGGGTAATCTGCGCGAACCACTCGTTCGTGGCTTCAGGATCCGCGGGCGGCCATCCGGCCCCGAGCACGAGCAACGGAGGAGCGAGCATATCCCACAACACAGGGGCGGTCACGCCATTGTTAATTTGGATCGAAGAAACCAGGATCAGGCGGTCCACATGCTCAGTATGGGCAAGTGCATAGCGTTGCGCCAAGGCACCGCCAGCCGAGTGACCAATGACGACGATCTTTTCGGCACCGATCACATCGCGCCGGATGGTTTCCAGTTCTTCAACTAATTGCTCGATGGTGTAATCGGCGTTGTTGGGAATGATTTGAGAGTTACCGGAGCCGCGCTGATCGTAGTACACCACCCGATACTGGTCGGCCAGGAAATCGAAGCTCTGCTTGAAGCTTTCACTGGAGTGGCCAGGCCCCCCGTGCAATACGACGATGGGCGTATGTTCTTGGTTGGCGCCCAACTCCCGGTAGTAGAGGTCAATCCCATTGACCCGGGCTATCTGTGCGTCTCCAGAACAGTTTCGACATGGCAGATCGGCGGGGAGAGACCCATAATACGCGATGTTCGAGATGGACACAAAGACGACTAGACCCGCTGCCATCAGCGCCAGTAAGTATCCAACTGCTCGTTTCCAGGATGGTACGCGCAAGACTCGCTGCTTCATCATAGCTTGATATCCGCAATGGGCAGTCCAACGATGGACTACATGGATGTGTCAGGGTTATCATTCCGCGAAATCAGCAGTTACCTCCCCCCACAGGCGGAAACACGTCCAAATGCTGGGCCTCGCCGAGGAGCGTGTCAGTGCCTTTCAGGTGGCGGATGTCGCGCCCCTCAAGCATAACCGCCACGTGCCCGGCGAGCGTGCCGTCGTCGTGCCAGATAGATGGAGTGAGTTTGGGATATCGCTTTGTGAGCGCGCGCAGCGCATCGCCCACCGTTTGCCCGCGCTGCGTTTCAACCGTCACCGTTTTGGCCCCGACGATCTGGCGGAGGGCCGCATACAATCGAATTTCCACGCTTTCATTCTAATGCCACTGATTTTGGGAGGCAACATTTTAATTGCCTCAATGTGGACAGTGATACTCCAGGAAACCGATGCGCTGAGAAATGGTGATCATGTTGAGTTCGGCGTCAACGGACAGGCTATTCCACATCCGTTGATCCGTTTCCAATCCGTTGACACCCTGTTACAATCTCCCCATGTCTCGCCGCGCTTTCATCTTTCGCCTTTCGTCATTCGTCATTTTTGTATTCGTCATTGTTTCATTTGTCATTTGGAATTGGCTCATTACCGATCTTCCCTCCCTCGACCGCCTCACCGAAAACCTCGCCATCCCCTCCACCAAAATCCTGGCGCGCGATGGGCGTCTCCTGTATGAAATTGCCGACCCCGCCGGGAACCACCATACCACTCTCCCGCTGACCAGCATCCCGCTCGCGCTGCGGCAGGCGACCATTGCCACCGAGGACGCGAGTTTCTATTCCAACCCGGGCGTGGACCTCGTGGGCATTCTGCGCGCGGTGTGGATCAACGTCACGGGCGGCGAGGTGCTCGCCGGGGGCAGCACCATCACCCAGCAGGTCGCGCGCAACATGCTGCTCGACCCGCAGGAACGCGCCGAGCGCACGCTCACGCGCAAACTGCGCGAGTCCATCCTCGCGTGGCGATTGGCACAGGCGTATTCCAAAGATGAAGTGCTCGAGCTGTACCTCAATCAAACTTACTACGGCCACATCGCCTACGGCGTGGAGGCTGCCTCCCAAACGTATTTCGGCAAGTCGGCGCGCGACCTCGACCTCGCCGAGGCTGCGCTGATCGCCGGGCTGCCGCAAGCGCCTTCCAACTATGATCCACTGCTGTACCCCGAGGCTGCCAAAGAGCGGCAAGCGGTGGTGCTCGACCTGATGGTCAAGCAGGGCTACGTCTCCGCAGAGGACGCGCGGCTGGCGAAGAACGAACCGCTGCAATTCGCGTCCACGGCGTTCCCCATCGAAGCGCCGCACTTTGTGTTCTACGTGTGGAATTTGCTCGAACAGAAATACGGCCCCGAGGTCTTGCACTCCGGCCTCACGGTGACGACGACGCTCGACCTCGACCTGACGCGCGCCGCGCAGGAGATCGCCGTCCGCCGCCTGCACCAGATTGCCGAGGACACCGAAGGGCCGGCCCACAATGCGACCGGCACCGCCCTCGTCGCGCTCGACCCGCGCACCGGCCAAATTCTCGCCATGCTTGGCTCGCCGGATTACTTCAACGCCGAAATCTCCGGAGCGGTCAACCTGGCCGTCTCGCCGCGCCAACCGGGCAGCGCGATCAAACCGATCACGTATGCGGCGGCGTTTTCGCCGGAACTGTGCCCGGCCCCCACCCTAACCCTCCCCCGCTCGCTACCCCACTCCGCTTCGCTTCGGGGGCGCTTCGCGAGTGCGCGAACAGGAGAGGGGACTCTGCCCCCCTCCCCTGTCGGGGAGCTTCCTGACGGGGGTGGGGGTTGTCCATGGACAGCCGCCACGATGATCCTCGACGTGCGCACGGCGTTTGTGACCAAAGAGGGATTCTCGTACGTCCCACAGAATTACGACCGCGCGTTTCACGGCCCGGTCTCCGCGCGCGCGGCGCTGGCGGGCAGCCTCAACGTCCCGGCGGTGATCACGCTCGACCACGTCGGGCTTTCGACGATGCTGGGGCTTGCGGGGCGCATGGGGCTGACCACGCTCTCGGACGCCGACCGCTTCGGGTTGGCGCTGACGCTGGGGGGCGGCGAAGTCCGGTTGCTCGACCTGACCGCCGCCTATGCCGTATTCGCGAACGGGGGACGCCGCGCCGAACCGGCCGCCATTCTACAAGTCCGGGATGCGAGGGGGAACTTGATCGAACAGTGGCAAACGCGCGTCAGCGCAAGCGGCGGCGAGCGCGTGCTCGACGAGCGCGTGGCCTACCTCATCACCGACATCCTCTCGGACAACAATGCGCGCGGCGCGACGTTCGGTTTCAACAGCGTGCTGCTGATCGGGCGGCCGGCAGCGGTGAAGACCGGGACGACGACCGATTACCACGACAACTGGACGATGGGCTACACCCCTGATCTCGTGACCGGCGTGTGGGTGGGGAACGCCAACAACTCGCCGATGGTGAACTTGAGCGGCGTCTCCGGCGCGGGGCCGATCTGGCACGACTTCATGCGCACGGCGTTGAATGGGAAGCCCGAGACCGCGTTCGCGCCGCCCCCCGGCCTCGTGCGCGCCGAGGTGTGCGTGCCCTCGGGACTGCTGCCCACGCCGCTCTGCCCGCGCACGCGCACCGAGCTGTTCCTCGAAGGAACTGCGCCGTCTCAACCCGACAACCTGTATCAGGCTTTCAAGGTGGATGCGCGCACCGGCCTGCTCGTCGAAGCCAACGGCCTTCAGGGGGCGGATGCGAACACGCCGCCGGAGTTCGTGGTCGAGCGCGTCTTCCTCGTCCTTCCGCCCCAGGCGCAGGAATGGGCGCGCGAGAATGGCATACCGCAAGTCCCAAATCTCAATGCCCAAATCCCAGACTCAAACTCCAAACTCCAACTCACTTCGCCCGATCCCAACACGGTCTATCAAATCTCGCCACGTCTGCCGCGCACCAGCCAGCAGATCCCACTGCGGGCAATCGCCAGCGCGCCGCTCACGTCAGTGACGTTTGTTTTGGACGGTCAGCCGTTGGCGACCGTGACTGATTCTCCGTTCGAATGGTGGTGGGTGCTGGAGCCGGGGGCGCACACCCTGGCGGCGGAGGGCGTGTTGACGAGCGGAGAGCGGGTGGCGAGCGAGGCCGTGCGATTTGTAGTTAATCCATGATAAAGCGAGTGGAAAGTTGCAAGTGGAATGTGGAATGTCAAAGAGGACGTGCCACCTTCCACTTTCCGCCTTCTACGCTTTGTGTTGCGGCAGCATCACTGTGAACGTCGTGCCCGCGCCCGGCTTCGAGTCCACCCAAACACGCCCGTTGTGGTTCTCCACGATGGATTTGACAATGGACAGGCCCAAACCTGTGCCCGTGTAGTCGTCGCGGGCGTTCGCGGCCCGATAGAACTTATCGAACACGTACGGCTGATCGGCGAGAGGAATGCCGATGCCGGTGTCGCTCACTGAGATCACCAGCTGGCCGTCATCGCTGTGCGCCTTCACCGTCACGGTTCCGCCCTCGGGTGTGTAATTGATAGCGTTCTCGATCAAATTCGCAGCGACCTGCCGCAGGCGCGGCGGATTGGCGAGCACAGGCGGGAGATCGTCGGGCACATCCACGACCACGATCAGATGCTTGGCCTCGGTGCGCGGCCGCGAGCCGTCCACCGCATACCGCAGCACGAGCGGGAGGTGCGTCACTTCCTTCTGCGTGTCGAACCCGGCCTCGATGCGGCCCAGGTCGAGCAGGTCGGTGATCAACGAGGTGATGGACTGCACGCTGAATTGGATGCGCCGGATGAACTCGACCTGCTGGTCGCTCACCGGCCCGACGCGGCTGATGAGTTCCACGTAGCCGAGGATGGCCGTCAGCGGCGAGCGCAGGTCGTGCGACACGGTGGTGACGAACTCGGATTTGATGCGGTCGAGTTCCTTGAGATGGGTGATGTCCTGCATGACGAGCGCACGCCCCACCCCGGCGATGGGGGTCAGGTGGGCATTGAACACGCGCCCGTCTTCGAGCGCGACCTCCCCGCGCCGGCTCTCGCGCGCGAACAGTTCGCGCACTTCGGGCTGGGCGATCACCTCTTCCAGCGTGCGTCCCGAGGGGTCGCCTCCGTTGATGCCAAAGGCGGCGCGAGCGGTGGGGTTGATCAAGATGAGGCGGTTCTGTTCGTCCACCACCAGCACCCCGTCTTCCGTCTCTTTGAGGATCGTCTCCAGCTGGGTGCGCTCGGTCTCGGTGCGGGCGTAGAGGTGGGCGTTCTCGATGGCGATGGCGGCGTAATCGCCCAGGGCCTGCAGCAGATGCTGATCGTGGGCCGTGAATGAGCGTCCCGCGCGGCGGTTATCCACCCCCAGCACGCCGATCACGCGCCCGTGCACTTTGAGCGGCACGTAGAGCAGCGCCCGCACCAGATAGGCGGTCTTGATCTTTTGCGGCTCGACGTCGTCGAGCAGGACGGGTTCGCCGGTGCGGATCACCTCGCCCGCGAGCGAGTTTTCGGAGCGCAGGCGGAAGGTGCGCACGAAGTTGTCGTCGAAGTTTTTCGCCGCGCGCATGGTCAGCTCCTGCGTGCGTTCGTCGAGCAGGAGCAGGGAGCCTTCGTCCGCGTTGGTGAGACCGACGGCGGCCTCCACCACTTCGGACAACACCTGATCCGCGTCCAGCACCGAGGTGACGTTGCGGCCTACGCCGGCCAGCGTCTCCAGCTCCTTGAGCCGCTGGACCAGCGAGGTGTTCAGGGCCGAGAGTTCGGCCTGCAGGCGGGCGCGCTCGCGCCGGGCGCGCGTCCGATCCAGCACGCGGCGGACGGACTCGAGAAGTTCCTCCGGCTCGAACGGCTTTGTGATGTAGTCCGCCACACCGGCCCGCAGGGCCTGCCGGGTGACGCGGCGCTCTGGGTCGTCGGAGGAGATCAGGATCGCGGGGATGTCGCGCCCTTCCTCGACCAGCTTTTGCACCAGTTCGATCCCGGACATCCCCGGCATCTGCAGGTCGGTGATGATCAGGTCCGGCCCGAGCAGGCGCGCGAGGCCCAGCGCGGAGGCGCCGTCCTCGGCGGTGAGGGTGTCGTACCCGTTGGGGCGCAGGACGTAATGCGTGATGAACTCACGCATCTCCCGCGAGTCATCTGCGACGAGAATTTTTTCGGAAGGCATATTGGCGTATGTGCTCAGACCCCGACGCGCATCTGGCACTCCCGAAGCATATCATCAAACGCGCCCGACTCAAGTTAGAGACGGTTGGGGAGTCTTAGGGACAAAAGTACCACTCAGATTTCCGAAGGCTTCAAAGACCCTTACCACGACGGGAGGGGGCGCAGACTACGGAGGTCTGAGGTCTCATCGCTCACTTGTGCGGCGGATGCCCGGCTGCGCCGCTCGGCGCGGGCGCCAGCGTATCGGCCAGTTTCTGCAGGGCATGCAACTGTTCGAGCGCTGCGCGCAGCGCCTCGGTCTGCGGAGGGGTGAGAGGCCCGGCCTGGCCGCGGGCGAGAGGGTCGAGGCTGGCTTTGAGCTTCGTGAGCGGCTGGCGCAGTTCGTGGCCCAGCCGCAGCACGAGTTCATCGCGCTGCTGCTGCAGGGCGTGCGCCCGCGCCTCCATCGTCTGGAACAGCCGCGCGTTCACCAACGCGATGGAGGCATAGTCGGCCATGGCGGAGAGCATGGCCTGATCGCGCTCGGTGAAGGGCCGGCCGCTTTTATTGCCGACCGCCAGCACGCCCAGCACTTGCTCCTTGACTTTGATGGGCACGGCCACGACGGCTTTGGCCATCTGCCCGGCGCGCATCTTTGCCAACGGCTCGCCCCCGATGGCGATCCCCTCGCCAGAGAGCATGAGCATGGGCGAGAGGCCGTCGTCCCACGGCTGGTTGAGCTGCAGGCCGGAGAGCTTGGGCAGGTTCTTCTCGGCGCGCAGGATGAGCTTGCCGGTGCCTTCCTCCGCCAGCAGCAGCCAGCCCAGCTCGCCCTCCGTCACCACCAGCGCGCCCTCCAGCAGCCGCGTGAAAAGCTGGGCGAGGCTGGTCACCGCCGTCACCGCCTTGCCGATGCCATACAGGGTGGTCAGTTCCTTGACGCGTTTTTCCAACTGCTGGTTGGCAGTGTGGAGGCGCTGGGAGAGCTGCTCGCGCTCGCGGCGCAGGCGCAGGTCTTCGAGTGCGTGATCGAGCGTGGCGACGATTTCGGCTTCGCGGAGCGGCTTGGTGAGATAATCTTTAGCCCCGAGGCGGAACGCCTGCACCGCCAGCTTCTCTTCGCCTTTGGGGCCGGTGGCGATGATGATGCTCTCGAGGCCCTCGGCCTGCAGCGCGGCCAGCAGGTCGCGCCCGGAGAGGCCGGGCAGCCCCAGCGCGGTGATAATGATGTCGGGCCTCATCTGGTTGGCGATCTGCAGGGCCTTGTTGCCGTCCTGCGCCACGGCGACTTGATAGCCCATCGGCTTCAGCACCTGCTGGGCCACCAGATCCAGCACCTCGGGGTCTTCGTCTACGACCAGGATTTTTTCGATCTGTGTGGGCATCGCGTCAACATGATAGCACGATTGAACGCGGAGAGGAAACGCAGCCGCTCGCCGAGAAACAAAAAACCCCGCCGCGCATGCGACGGGGTTTTGGGGTTGGCGACGTTTGGCTTTACAGCTTGACGACGTCAGCGGCCTGCAGGCCCTTGGGGCCTTTGGTGACGGAGAACTCCACCTTCTGGCCCTCTTCCAGGTTGCGGTAACCATCACCCTGGATGGCGGAGAAGTGGACGAACACGTCCTCTCCACCTTCGCGGGCAATGAAGCCGTAGCCCTTGCCGCTGTTGAACCACTTGACCGTGCCGACGATGCGCTCAGACATTAGATTTGCCTCCTTATGGCAAAAAAGAATGGATGTTAGGCGCTTGGGGTGTTCTGTCGGCGAAAACAAAACGGCCCGCGGGATGAGCCGTGAGCCGTCGTCTTTCTACTTCCAACGAGAACATCTTACTGCATCCTACGGGCGGCACTATATCAGGCAAAAGCGGATGCGTCAAGGCCGAATTTGGCGGCGACTACACCAGCCCCCGGCGGCGCGCAATGTCGGCGGCCTGCGCCAGCAGCACCAGCGCCTCCCGCGCGCGCTCGGAGAGCGGCTCCAACAGCTGGGCTTTGCGGATGCATCATCTCGCACAGCGCGCGCGAGGCGATCAGTGGGGTGACGGAAGCAGGAGTGTGTGGTATCATCTCCAGCGTCGCCGGGCACCTGCGGCGGCGATGTCGTTACGTCAGCCGAACCACCTCGGCCCGCAACTCTGGCCGAGGTTTTGTTTTCAAAACGTAGTGCGTATTTCGTATCGAGTCAGCGAAACACGCAAAACGCACTACGCAATCTGGATTACGAAATCCCATGCTCACCGAGCGCTCTAACCTCCGCAACATCGCCATCATCGCGCACGTGGACCACGGCAAGACCACGCTCGTGGACGGCTTGCTCAAGCAGGCCCACACCTTCCGCGACAACCAGCGCGTGGCCGAGCGCGTGATGGATTCCAACGACCTCGAACGCGAGCGCGGGATCACCATCCTCGCCAAGAACACGGCCGTCACGTACCAAGACGTCAAGATCAACATCGTGGACACGCCCGGCCACGCCGACTTCGGCGGGGAGGTGGAGCGCGTGATGAATATGGTGGACGGCGTGCTCCTGCTCGTGGACGCCGCCGAGGGCCCCATGCCGCAGACACGCTTCGTCCTGCGCAAGGCGCTCGAGATGGGGCACAAGGCCATCGTCGTCATCAACAAGGTGGATCGCAAGAACGCCGACCCCGCGAACGCGGTCAACAAGACCTTTGACCTGTTCATCGAGCTGGGCGCGAGCGACCGCCAGGCCGAGTTCCCCATCCTGTATTCGAACGCGCTCACCCAGCAGGCCGGACTCACGCCCGACCTGTCGCCCGATTACCAGCCTTTGTTCGACGCGATCCTCCAGCACATCCCTGCGCCCAAAGTGGACCCGGACGCGCCCTTGCAGATGCTCATCGCCAATCTGTCCTATGACGATTACAAGGGGCGCATGGCCGTGGGGCGCGTCTTCAACGGCGTCCTGCGCCAGGGCCAGACGGTCGCGCGCCTTCAGCACGACGGACACGTGGACACGAGCAAGATCACATACCTGTACGTCTTCCAGGGCTTGCAGCGCGTCGAGGTCGAAGAGGTGGAGGCCGGCGAGATCGCCTGCGTGGCCGGGCTGGAGGAGGTCTTGATCGGCGAGACGCTCGCGGACCCGGAGAACCCGATCGCTCTCCCCAGCATCCACGTAGAAGCGCCGACGGTGCGGATGACGTTCGGGGTGAATACCGCGCCGTTCGCGGGCCGCGAGGGGACGTGGGGCACCTCCCGCAAGATCCGCGAGCGGCTGTACAAAGAGCTCGAACACAACGTCTCGCTGCGCGTGGACGATACCGAGGCCGCCGACACGTTTCTCGCCTCCGGGCGCGGCGAGCTGCACCTCGCCGTCCTCATCGAGACCATGCGCCGCGAGGGATACGAGTTTCAGGTGTCCAAGCCGGAGGTCATCTACCGGAAGGGCGAGGCCGGTGAACTGCTCGAACCCGTCGAAGAAGTTCACATCGAGGTCGCCGAGCGACACATGGGCACCGTCATCGAGATGCTCGGTCGAAGACGCGGACAGATGACGACCATGCTCCAGGGCGGCGACGGCTCGGTGTACCTGACCTATCTCGTGCCTACGCGCGGGCTGCTCGGCTTCCGCTATCAGTTCCTCACGGCCACGCAGGGCACCGGGCAGATGCACACGCTCTTCCACGATTACCTGCCCTTCGCCGGGGCGATTGAACAGCGCGAGCTGGGGAGCGTGGTGGCGATTGAACAGGGCACGGCGACGGCCTACGCCATCCGCAACGCCGAGGACCGCGCCATCCTGTTCGTCGAGCCGGGCACGGAAGTGTACGAGGGCATGGTCGTGGGCCAGCACGTGCGCCCCGAGGATTTGCCCGTCAACATCTGCAAGAAGAAGCAGCTCACCAACGTCCGCGCCGCGCGCGCCGAAGTCCTCGAAAGCCTGACCCCGGCGCGCAAGATGAGCCTCGACGAGTGCATCGAGTATCTGAGCGAGGACGAGCTGCTCGAAGTCACCCCGCAGAACATCCGCATCCGCAAGCGGATTTTGAACACGGAAGAGCGCGGCAAGCAGTGGAAGAAAGCGAAAGAGGAGTTGTTGGAGGGAGCTTAAGTCATGGGAGGCTAAAGACGATGATTGAAATTGCCAGCATTGTCTATAAACCCGCAGACATCGTTTCCGATCCTGAGGATCACTACGCCCGTGTTCCGCTCACCTCCGCAACCCTGATCGTGGGGCACGGAATCGAGGGCGACCACAAAGGCGGCCATCCCAAGCGCCAGTTGAACATCATGTCGTTCGAGGCATTGTGGGCGCTCCGTGAAGAGGGCTTCCAGACTGAGCCGGGACAGATGGGCGAGCAGATTGTGATTCGAGGGCTGGACGTGGGGAGGCTGGCCGAGGGTGACGGCCTGCAAATCGGCGAGCACGCCCGCGTGGAAATCGTCAGCCACCGCACGGGCTGCGAACGCTTTGAACACATCCAGGGGAAATCCCCGCGACTGGCGGCGGGGCGCATGGGGGTCATGGCAAAAGTCGTCGCCGCTGGCGCCATCCGCGTGGGAGATCCGGTAAAAGTGCTCCGGGCAGATGCACAGATGGCTGGGTGAGGCGCAAGTCTTGAACGGATGTCGGTAATCCGCTAACCCGCATGCCGTAGGAATAAACGCGCTTCTTCATTTGAAGAAGCGCGTTTCATTGTCGGACGGGACGATTTCCTTCCGGCAAGATTATCCAATCATGAGCCTTGCTGTGCTGCCATGTGGGGTCGCAGTGACTTCCAAGCGAGTACTGATGCATTCGCGCTATAATCCCCCTATGCTCTTCCCCCTCCTCCTCGCCCTTCAACTACACCTGACAGGTCTTGGAGACCTGTCAGGTGTGTCGCCTGACGACGCCCTCTGCCCGCCCCAACTGCAACTCGCGCACCCGGAGCAGTGCCCCGCGCTCGGGCCGGGCGCGTACGCCGAGCAGCTCGCCGCAGCCCGCCTCCCCGACCCCATCCTGGACGTGCCGCTTGAGCATCTCGCGAGACCGGCTCGGGTCGTGGAATTCACCTATGCGCGCGTGACGACGCCGGACGCGCCGCTGTTCGCCTCGATTGACGACGCGCTCGCGGGCAACGTCAAGAAGTCCATCGGCAAAGGCTTCATCTTCGTCAGCCTCGAAGAGGCGGTTCAGCAGGGCGATCAGGTCTTCTACAAGATTCGGGCGGGCGACTACATCCGGGCCGCCGACGTGAGCGTGGTCAACCCCACCGGCTTTCAAGGCAAACTGTTCTCCGCCGCCCCCTCGTATCCCGTCGGGTGGATGGTGACCCCTTCGGGCGTGCGTCCCAGCCAACTGCCCGGCATGCCCGAGCCGCGCAAGGGCGCAACCCTCCGGCGCGGGACGTTCATCCAGTTTTTCGCGACAGTGAAAGTGGGGCAGTGGGACTGGTATCTGGTCGGGCCGAACCAGTGGGTGGAGCAGCGCGCCGTTTCAAAGTTGACGCTTAACCCTCCGCCCGAGGGCGTCACTGGCAAATGGGTCCAGGTGGACCTGTACGAGCAGACGATGGCCGCTTACGAGGATAACCGCCTGGTGTACGCGACCCTCGTCTCCTCCGGCCTCGACAGGTGGGCGACCGAGCCGGGCCTCTTCCACATCTGGGCGCGATTGAAGACCGACCGCATGAGCGGCGCGTACGAACCCGACGGCTCCGACTACTATTCTCTGGAGGCCGTGCCGTGGGTGATGTACTTCGACGGCTCGCGCGCGCTGCATGGCGAATACTGGCACAACCGCCTCGGCTTCAAGCGCTCGCACGGCTGCG